>FUFK010046646.1_pt1 | contig 328648 bp, 334 predicted proteins | sample 1021851 | NCBI WGS metagenome assembly FUFK01 (sample SAMEA51879418, study PRJEB19060) | metagenome | reverse complement strand
GTTAATGAAGAAAAGGCCGAGTTTAACTTGGTTGCGGAGGAGGGATTTGAACCCCCGACCTTTGGGTTATGAGCCCAACGAGCTACCAGACTGCTCCACCCCGCACATTTAGAATATTTTAATTTCTTGGTAAGTCAATAAATATAATCAGGTGAAATTTGTCAAAGTGCTTATGATATGAGACACTGTCTCATGCATAAAAAATTCTTCAAGTTATTTATCATGTTAACTTTGGCTTTATTGTTGGTTGCTAACAATGCCTCAGCAAATGAAAAAATCAAAATTGTTACAACTTTCACTATCTTTAAAGATATGGCCTCTAATGTTGCAGGAGATAAAGCAGATGTTGTTTCAATAACAAAGCCAGGTGCTGATATCCATACATATCAACCTACTCCAGGAGATATTTTAAAAGCACAAAAAGCAGATTTAATATTATGGAATGGTCTTAATTTAGAGCTTTGGTTTGAAAAATTTTTTCAAAATATCAACGATATAGAGTCAGCAGTATTATCAGATGGAATTAAACCTATCGGAATTAAGGGCGGGGTATATAATGGAAAATCTAACCCACATGCATGGATGTCACCTGAAGCAGGGAAGATATATATAAACAATATTAAAAATGCTTTGATCAAGGTTGATCCTAAAAATAAAAATTACTATATTAAAAATGCGCAGAACTATATTAAAAAAATTGACCTTTTAATTGAACCTATAAAAAAAATATTTGCAACCATTCCAATAGAGGAAAGATGGCTTGTAACTAGTGAAGGAGCTTTTAGCTATTTGGCACGAGACTTTAAATTAAAAGAATTATATCTTTGGCCTATGAATTCTGATAGCCAAGGTACACCTAGTCAAGTTAAGAATGTCATTGATAATATTAGAAAATATAAAATTGGTGTCATTTTTAGCGAAAGTACTGTCTCACCAAAACCGGCAATCCAAATAGCAAAAGAAACAGGTATTTTGTATGGTGGNATTTTATTTGTTGATTCATTAAGTGATAAAAATGGACCTGTTCCAACTTATTTAGACTTAATTAAAGTAACAAGCGAAAGAATNGCAAAAAACCTAAAAAGGAGTATTGAAAAAAATTGAACGACATAAAATCTAATATTTTAAAAATATCAGGAGTAGATGTCATCTATAANAATGAAGTTCTTGCTCTGAAAAATGTTACTTTTGACTTAAATAAATCTACAATTGCTGCTTTGGTTGGAATGAATGGAAGTGGTAAATCAACATTGTTTAAAGCAATAATGGGGTTTACCCCAATCACTAAAGGGTCAATTAAAATTTTTGGACTAGAGATAAAAAATGCCTTAAAAAAGAACCTAATAGCATATGTCCCACAAAATGAAGAAATTGATTGGGACTTTCCCATATTGGTTGAAGATGTAGTTATGATGGGGCGATATGGTTTTATGAATTTTTTCAGAAAACCAAAGGACCTAGATTTAAAAATTGTTGATGAATCTTTATCTAGAGTAAATATGGTAGATTTTAAAAAAAGACAAATAGGCGAACTTTCTGGAGGCCAAAAAAAGAGAATTTTTTTAGCTAGAGCATTAGCTCAAAAAAGTGAAGTAATACTTCTAGATGAACCATTTGCGGGAATTGATGTAAAGTCAGAAGAAGAAATAGTATCTATTCTTTCTAAGCTAAAAGATGAAGGAAAAATTATTTTAATTGCAACCCATAACTTAGGAAGTGTTCCTGAGTTTTGTGATAAAACTATATTATTAAATCAGGAAGTAATAGCCTCTGGAAGAACAAAAGATGTTTTTACTCAATCTAATTTAGAAAAGACATTTGGCGGTACACTTAGACAATTTATATTGCCTGGTAAAGACTTACATACAGATAAGGATGAGAGAGGAATTACTGTTTTAAGTGATGATGAGAGACCTTTAGTTTTCTACGATGAGGATAATCATGATTGATATTCTAATTGAGCCATTCACCTATGACTACATGGCAAAAGCAATTCTTATTAGTACAATTGTGGGTGCATTATGTGGTTTTTTATCATCATACCTAATGTTGAAAGGGTGGTCGCTAATGGGCGATGCATTATCACACTCTGTTGTGCCTGGTGCAGCAGGTGCATACATTTTAGGTCTTCCTTTTTCAATTGGTGCGTTTATTTCCGGATCGCTTGCTGCTTTAACAATGCTTTTTTTAAACAAGCAAACAAAGCTTAAAGAAGATGCAATTATAGGAATAATTTTCACATCCTTTTTCGCATTAGGATTATTCATGATCTCTCTAAACCCTACTTCAGTGGATATAAAAAAAATTATTTTTGGCAACATACTAGCAATATCAGACTTTGATTTAAAACAATTAATAATTGTTTCATCAATTTCTTTATTAGTACTAATCATTTATTGGAAGGATATAATGATTGTATTTTTTGATGAAATGCATTCAAGTACAATTGGTATTTCGCCTTATAAAATCAAATTAATTTTTTTCATTATTTTAACTGTATCTACAGTTGCTGCTCTGCAAACAGTAGGAGCATTTTTAGTTATAGCACTAATTATTACACCAGGTGCTACTGCCTTTCTTCTGACTAAAGAATTTTCGCAACTTATTATCTATAGTGTAACAATTGGATCATTAGCATCTTTTTTTGGTTCATACTTGAGCTATTACATAGATGGTGCTACAGGTGGAACCATTGTAGTTCTAATGACTATAGCTTTCTTTGTAGTATTTATGTTAAAAAAAGAGAGGCAAAAAATAAATGCTTGATTCAATTTTATCTCCATTTGAATATACTTTTATGCAAAAGGCTTTTTTGATTTCCATTGGAGTTGCAATCCCAATGTCTATAATTTCCTGCTACTTGATTTTAAAAGGATGGGCTTTAATGGGTGATGCAATATCACATGCAATACTTCCAGGAATAGTAATATCTTATATATTCGGGATTGCACTTTCAATTGGTGCATTCTTTGCCGGTTTGTTTTGTGCTTTAACATCAGGATACATAAAAAATAATAGTAAATTAAAAAATGATTCTATACTTGGGATAGTTTTCTCAGGAATGTTTGCACTAGGTCTGATTTTATATCTTAAGATTGAGACAAATATTCACTTAGATCATATATTATTTGGGAACATACTTGGATTATCATGGAATGATGTAATAAATAGTATAGCTCTAGGTATAATTTGTGCTTTATTTATTTATTTTCAGCGTTTTGATTTAATGCTAAATATATTTGATTCTCAGCATGCTACAGCAATCGGTTTCAATGTAAAAAAATTAAATTATATTTTTCTAGCAATTTTATCACTAATTATTGTTGCATCATTAAAATCAACAGGAATTATTTTAGGAATCGCAATGCTAATAATCCCTGGCTCAATTTCATATTTAATTTCAAAGAATTTCTTTGAAATGATGAAATTTTCATTATTCATATCAATATGCTCATCATTGATTGGAGTATACATTAGCTTCTTTATTGATAGTGCTCCTGCTCCAACTATCGTGCTAATTCTAGCATCAGTATTTATAATATGTTTTTTGAAAAAAATGAAATTAAAAACTATTAAATCTTCTCTTTAGAACAATTTTTACATAAACCATAGAAATGCATTTCATGTCCATAAATTTCGAAGCCCATTTTTTCTAAAATTTTATTATAGATTTCTTCCTCTCCAAAATCAGGAAACTCAATATTTGTTTTACAATTTAAACAGAATGCATGATGATGAGGCTTCTTCTCTAAAACAAATTCGAAATGTTGATGCTTATCTCCAAAAGCGGTCTTTCTAATTACTTGTGATTCCACTAGCTCGTTTAGAGTTCGATAAAGAGTAGCCCTAGAAACACTATTATTACTAGATTGAAGAATATCTTCTGCTCCAAAGTGATTGTCCATTCTTGCTACTATTTTAAAAACCTCAAATCTAGCTTTAGTCAGCTTTAAATCATTATCAGTTAAATAATTAATGAATTTCTTTTGCTGTATAAGAGCTACATTGTCTTGATTTTTTTTATTCATATAATTCATAAAAATATCATCAAGATTCAAATATGCAAAAAGTAAATACTAATGAAATTACAATATTGTTGAGAGCTCAGTTATCACAGAATCGATTTCATAGTCGATACTTTCATGTTTAATTATAATTGAATTTTTAATTGTCTTCTGATTATTATTTAAAAAATATGAGCATATAAAATCTTTTTTATAATTCATCAAATTAAAACCAAAAGGTAAAAAGCACGATCCGTTCAAAGAAGTTAAAGCTCTTCTTTCATATTTTGAGACAATCTTGTCAATATCAGAACTAAAAGGTGAGAAAATATTGGTTAATCCACTATCTTTTCTCGCTTCAATTGCTATAAATCCTTGTAGAGGAGACGGTACCATTTCTTCAACTGAAAAGAAGCTGGTTATATCAGTTGTAAAATTTAATCTTATCAAAGCAGCACCTGCTAATATGATTGCATCGAGTTCATTATCGAATACTTTACGAAGTCTTGTTTCAATATTCCCTCTAATAGGAACAATTTTAAAATCATCACGTATTTGATTAAGTTGAAAAGTTCTTCTTTTACTACCTGTTCCAATTTTAGAGTTTAAAGGTAAATCTTTTAATTCTATATTATTAGAAATTAATACATCTCTAAAATCTTCTCTTGGTGAAGTTGCAATTATCTCTAAATCTTCTGGTAACTCACTGGGTACATCTTTGTAGCTATGGACTGCTATATCAATCTCTTTTCTTATCAAGCCTTCTTCTATTTCTTTTACAAAGACACCTTTTCCGCCTAGAACATCTAAATTATCAGCAATATTTATATCACCAGTAGTCTTATATTTGACTACTTCCACTGAGTTGACCAAGCGGTTTTTTTCAAGAAAGTCTTTAACAAAATTTGCTTGCCAAAGAGCAAGCCCGCTACCTCTAGTTCCTATTCTTATTTTGTTTATCATCAACTTTATTTTGAATATCTTTTTGTTTGGGTTCCAAGTCAAATAATTCTTGTATTAATTTAAGATTAAAATCATCATATGCTATATCTTCTTTTATCTTTGTGAAAGGTGAATGAAGAATTTTATTAGTAATTTTTGCTGAAATTGCATCAACATTAGAATTTGATTTTAATTCAGATTGTACTATTTCAAGTATATGTTCTTTTAAGGCAATCATAGTATCTTTAGCAGATGAGGTTTGCTGCCATTCGTTAAATGCATCAACACTTTTATTAATGATTGATATTGCATCATTTATACCGTTATTATATGAATTCTTTTCATTGCTAGATAATTTTTTGAAATCTTCAAGACCATATAAGAAACATGAGTCAATATCTCCAACTCGAGGATCAATATCTCTAGGTATGGCTATATCAACAATAAATAAATTAGAGGTTTTTCGATCTTCAAAATCTTCTTTATTTAGAATAAATTCATTAGATCCTGTGGAAGTAAAAATAATGTCAACTTCATTTAAGAATGTGCGTATATTTTCAAATACTACTGGCTTGCAACTAAATCGGTCAGCAAAGGTTATCGCATTATTTATGTCTCTACTAGCGATAAAAACTTCATCAATTTTTTCATTAAGTAAATAGTCTGCAAACAATTGAGACATCTCTCCTGTGCCTACAATTAAAGCTTTTTTCTTGGACAAATCATCAAATATTTTCTTTGAAAATCTTATCGCGATTTGTGATATCGACTCTGAACGTGATCCAATAGTCGTTTCATTTCTGACTTTTTTTGCAACATGTAATGACATTTGAAAAAGTTTATGTAAGTAAGGGCCAATTGTTTTTGTTTTGTTTGCAAGATTATAGCCCTCTTTGATCTGATTTATTATTTGGGGTTCACCAATAATCATAGAATCAATACCAGATGCAACTTTAAAAATATGGTATACAGCATCTCTATCATGCATAAACTGATATACTGTTGGGGATTTATCAATATGAAGTGAATGATAATCAGATAAAAATTTAATTATTTTTGATTCTATATTTTCATCAATAGCCTTAACATATATCTCAACCCTATTGCAGGTTGATAATATCATGCATTCTTTTACACCCTCTATTTTCTTTAAAGTTTTAAGTGCAAGTGGTAATGAATCTTTGTTAAAAGCAAATTTCTCAAGAAAAGAAATTTCAGAATTATTATGATTAATAGTTAGAACTGATAACATAATTAAATTGCCCTTTTATATTTAGTCTCCCAATCCAAGTATTCTTTTGAAAAATATTTTAATCTTGTTTTTTTATACTCTTTTGAACTATATAATGCATCATACTTGGTGATACCACTAATATCAGAAAGCTTCTTGAGTAAATCATTACAATCTTTTGCTGATCTTCCATGAATCATTGTAAAAAGAGAATAAGGCCAATCAGGATATGTTGGTCTTCTGTAACAATGACTAACGGATTTGAAAGCAGCCATTTTAGGGGCAATTTCTTCAATTTGGTCTATTGGAACATCCCATACACCCATTGCATTTGCTCTAAACCCTGCTTTTCTATGGTGAAGTATTGCTGCAACTCTTCTCATGATTCCATGGCTTTTAAGGTCTTTTAAATGACTAATTAGCTCATTACAATCCAATCCTATTTTATTAGCAATCTCAGTAAATGGTTTGGATGTTAAAGGAAAGTCTTCTTGAACTTCTTTAATAATATCAGTGTCAATATCCTGAAAGACATAATCTTTAGAAATATCACTTTCCCCATAAAACTTCTTTTCTTCAACTGTTGAGATATCATCTTTTCCAGTCATATCAAGTTTTACTCCAATTTTAAAAAGTTTTAATGTTGGTAAAATTCTTGCTGATTTTGCATTTGATTCTGATTTAAGGATTTCAACTGTCTTTTCTAAGCCTAGAATGCTATCAGGCGGAACAGCAAGGGTGAACCAAAGGTTATAAAAATGATTTCTTTTGTAATTGTGGGTCACGCCAGGATGTTGATTTATTATTTGAGCAGCACTATCTATTTCACTATCATCATAAGACATTGCAATTAATGATGATTTATATTTCATACTTCTTGTATCAAATATTGCACTGATCTGTCTGATATAATTTATTTTTTTTAATTTTTCAATTCTTTTAATAACATCAGATTCAGAAATAGAAAGCTTACTGCCTATCTCTAAAAAAGGTTCTTCTACGAGAGGAAAGTTAGACTGAAGATGATTTAATAACTCGTTATCTATTTTTTCAATATCCATATTGACTATTAAGTATACATAAATTATAAGATTCCAGCAGGTGGCATAAGAAAAATTTCATCAACATTTACTGAGGATTTATTTGTAATTGAATCAAAAAGAACTTTTGCAACTTCTGTATCCAACATCATTCCAGACTTATCCCATTTTCCATCTAAATTGTCCCAGATAGGTGTATCAGTTGCACCAATTTCTGCGTGAACTACTCTGATTTTCTTAGGTCTTAGTTCTTCTCTTAAGGATTCAGTAAAACCTTTTAAACCAAATTTAGATGAACAATATGCTGCCCAATTAGGAAACCCAGTTCTGGAGGCAATTGAACCCATATTTAGAACAAGGGAATCTTTCTTCAGGAAACCCAATAATTTTTGAGTTAAGAAAAAAGGCCCAGATAAATTTACCGAGATTATTTGATTCCATTCATTTGCTTTAATCTTACTAATAGGTCCAATTCTGTTTGTACCAGAATTATTAATCAGATAATCAATTCTTTTGGTTTTACCTACAACAACCTTATGTATGTAATTTAGGTCCTTTTCTGATGTAATGTCTGCCTGAAAACAGGTTAATTGATCACCATAATTGGAAAAATCTTTCTTCAATTTGATTACATTTTTTTTTCTACTTGAGAAAGTTATTACATTTATATGATTATGTAAAAATAATGAAACTAATTCTTTACCAATTCCGCTTGTTCCACCACTAATAAAAACATACTTATTTTTTTTTGGCATTATGCAAGATTCCTATGATTTCCAATTAGATTTAAAAATTCGGCCCTTGTCCTTTCATCACTTCTAAAGCTACCAAGAAGCTTACTGGTTATTGTATGAGTATCTGATGTCTTTACACCTCTCATTTCCATACACATGTGCCTAGCTTTTAGAACAACAGCTACACCTTTGGCTTGAAGATTAGACTGAAGATGTTCAGCAACTTGATTGGTTATTCTTTCTTGATTCTGCAATCTTCTGGAAAATGTCTCTAGGGTTCTGGCAAGCTTACTTAGACCAACAATTTTCTTATCTGGAACATATGCGACATATCCTTTTCCAAAAAACGGTAAAAGGTGATGCTCACAAAAAGAGTAGAAGGGAATATCTAACTGTACAATCATTTCATCAGTATTTTCAACATCAAAAGTAGTCATGTTAAATTCAGGAGGTGATAAAAATTCCTTAAATGCATCTATATACCTTCGCGGTGTATCTAAAAGGCCCTCCCGTTTAGGATCCTCTCCAATAACTTGAAGCAACCTAAAGATCAAATCTTGATGATCAGCCTCAGTATTTTTTTCAAATGGAAAATTTACCCAGTCAATTTTTTTATCTTTTTCAAAGAGAGTTATAAATTTCTTCTTAGGAAACATTTTTTTAAATTTCTTCTTAGTTGAACCAGAATCAAGGATATCATCGATAATAATATCAGCCTCTTCGGGATTTGGTACATTGACAGCACCAAGAAAGCCAGCCAAAATCATGCCATTTTTTGGAACACCAAAAACCTTAGTTTTAGAGGTAATTTTATGTTTTTTCTTAATATAGTTAATTCTTGCGAATATATCTTCCCATGTTAAATTGATATTTTTCATCATTCACCTCTATAATCGAAAAAATTCTCTGATGTTTCCCATAATCTAATGTGGTATAGTCTAGCTGGTTTTGGAATTTTATTTACAAATTCATTCCATAAATATTTGGCAATGTTTTCACCCGATGCTCTAACTTTTGTAAAATATTCAATTTCAATATCAAGTCTCTTGTGATCCAATGGTTCAATTATACTGTCTGCAACTACATCTAAATCATCAAGATGAACTATCATTCCAGTTTTATCTGAGATTTTCCCAATAACTGTTAACTCAAGATAATAATCGTGGCCATGACCATTTGGATTGTTACATTTTCCAAAAATTTCAATATTTTTCTCTTTTGAAAATTTATCATTATTCAACCTATGTGCTGCACTAAACGAATAAATTTTGGTTAATGTACAATTTTCAGACATAACTATTTCCAGTAATCCACATATAAGTCTTTTGTCTCATACAAACGAACTTTCAATAGCTCACATTCTGAGTCTTTTAATTTTTCATTAATACATTCATACAGAATTTTAGCAAAATTTTCTGTAGTTGGAATTAGTTTCTCAAAGTAATCAGTATCTAAATTTAAAAATTTGTGATCAAACTCTTTTAAAACTGACTTAAGAATTGGTTTTAGTTTGTATATATTAATAATCATACCTGTATCTTCATCCACTGGGCCTCTGACGGTTGTCTCAAGTACATAATTATGCCCATGTCCATATTCACTTGTACATTTACCAAAAATACTAAGATTTTCTTCTTCAGTAAAGTCATTGTTCCAATACCTATGAGATGCAGAAAATTCTATTCTTTTTGAAAGTGTTGTAAATTCAGCCATAAAACTTTTAGAATACCACTTTTAAATAAATTTTTAAGACAATAAACGAAATTAACTTATGACATCGATTATATTCTGCATTACTTCTAATGGGCTTTGTTTGCCAACAGCATTGGGTGTAATTATCGGCATATCCGCTCCTGCATCAATAAATCGATTCAATGTATCTTTACAACTTGATATCGAACCAACTAAAGCAACATCTTTTACTAACTCCGCAGTTAATACTTCTGCTGGGTTTTCACCATCCTGAATTTTTTTAATTATCTCTTCATAACCACTTAGGCTAAGTACTCTTTGATAAAAAGGAAGCCTTGCATAGCCTGATAAGCCTTTAATTGCTGCTTCAACAGCCTGATCCTCGTCTTCAGATATAAAAGATGGTAGTCCTGCTGTCATACAAAAATCTGTATTAAGAGATGATTTTTCTCGACCAATTTTTGCCGAATTTATTAGCTTTTGTAAGTGAGCTGTACTAGCTAAATACGGCATCAGGCCATCAGCTACTTCACCTGCAAGCTCAGCTGTTTTTTCTGTCAAACCAGCAATAAATATTGGAAACTGCTCTACTTTTCTTTTTAAATTAATCTGCTCTGAGGAGCCATCAACATATGATCTAATTGAAGTAACATAATTCCTCATTGATTCGATGGGATCACCCATATCTATACCCAGTCTTGTATTTACAGGCTTATGTGAAACTCCAAGACCTAATAATAATCTATTACCACTAAACTCATGAATTGTCATTGCTTCACCCGCACATAAGACAGGATGTCTGAGATAAATATTAGAAATCCAAGTGCCTACCTTTGTATTAGAAGTATAATTTGCCATCAAATTTGCATTTGCGAGACCGCTATAAGGAGGGACTTCAGGTGAAAGTATAGAATAAACACCAGCATCCTCAGCCATTTTAGCAAGTCCTATAAGATTATCTGTAGAGCAACCCCAGACAGGAGTTGTAATTGAAATTTTCATAAATGTCTCCTCATAAATACATTAAAATATAATTATATATTATATAAATTAATATTGGTTAACAATATCTCTATAGTATTCAGACCTGAGTTCTTTTTCTTTCTTTTCATTAATAATTTTTTTAATCTTAGCTACTGTATCATCTTTATCTTTTGGGTACACGGCTTTAATCGGCAGATAATTCGAAATATGATTTGAAAAAAAATAACCATTACTTAATTCAGTATTTTCCGCGATAATTTCTAATTCTTTTAATATCTGAAATTTATCTGGTAACTCAAAATTCCCTTTTTCCCATTCATTATAGATGGGGGCACCAGGACGAACTTGTAAAGATAAAAGACCTACATATTCTGGGTCTCCTTGTGAAAGCATATCGGCTGTTTCATATGCATGAATGAAACTTCTTTCTTTCCCACCTACACCAAGAAGTACCATTCCAGAAACTTTAATCTTTGCTCTTTTTAATTTATTCATAGCTTCTATAGTCTCTTCTTTGGTCGCACCTTTTTTAATTCTGCTGAGTGTAATATTATCTCCACTTTCAAATCCAATATATACAAGAGAGAGTCCAGATTTTTGCAACTTTATTAAATCATCATCTGACTTCCTAAGAATATCTCCAACATTTCCATACAAGGAAACTCTTTCCATATTCTTATTTTTATTAAAAATTTGTAGAATAGTCTCTGATAAAAGCTGTGTAGGCATAACTAGTGCATTTCCATCCGCAATAAAAGATCTTTTAAAGTCTGTTGAGGATCTTTCATCTATGATTTTAAAAATCTCATCCTTCTTCCTCATTCGAAATTTTTGATTAGATTGTCTATACATAGCACAATAAGTGCAACTATTATGAGAGCAGCCGATTGTAGCTTGGATTAATAAACTATTTGCCTCACTAGGAGGTCTAAACATTGGTTGTTGATAATCTATCATATTAAACCTTTAAATAATTATATTTATTAATTATAATAACATTCGTTATGCCAGATATTAAAGAGATTTTAAGTCAATTTAAATTAGAACCTAATGAAATGGAAGCATTGCCATACATAATTGGTATTTTCTTATTTGTTTTTTCAATAGTTGGACTTGTATCAATAAGTTATTTACTTTTTTAACCAATTATCAATAACTTTTAATACATTCTCAATTTCTATTTGATTGTTAGTATTATCTGAATAATTTATCCCATCTACTTTGAGTTCAATTAATTTTTTAAATGCTCTTTTATTTACAACTGAAATACCAACTATTGTTATTAGATAATTATTTTCAAATGCTAAAATAGCTTTATCTTTGTATGGGATAAATAGTGACCCATTATTCGCATCTATATCAAATAATAATTTTGTAATGGATTCATTGAAAGTAAGAATTTCAAATTTATTATTAAAGAAATTATAAAAAGGATCTAGCCCTATTGAAATATTAACATCGCTTTTCACTATGATATATTATACATATCGAATTATGCATTTTGACATAAAATCACCATCTACTTTTATAACTAGGGTCTTCACTATATCTACTAAAGATGGCAAAAAAAAAGATATAAAATTAAAAGTTGTATATAATGAGGGGAAAATTTATTTCACCCGAAGGAATAAAAAATCTTCTTGGTATAAAAATTTGTTAAACAATGATAAAGCCGAATTTGAGCTTGGTGGTAAAATATTTTATGGAACAGCAAAAGAGATGAATGATAAAAATCTAATTTCTCATATTTCTCAAATAAAATATACAAATGAAAAAAAGGATGAGCCTAGATATGGTTTTGAAATTAAAATTGAAGGAGAGATAACATAGCAACTATCCAAGGTAATATTTTAGGATTAAAAAGTAGTGAACGAAAAGCTCTCCAAGGTTTATTTAGAAATAAATCATCAAAAGATCAAATAATTTCTAAAGAATTTTTAAGAATAATATCTAACACTAACTCTGTTATTGAGAGGGATTTTAATATTGTCCTAAATCATAGAGGAAAAGTTGTTTTAATCTATCTAGGTGAGACAAGTGAAATAGAAAAATACTTCAATAATGATTCGATAAGGTCTAACTCTTATCAAAAAAGGCTTATTTCAATATCCCTGAAAAAGAAAAATTTAGAAAAAAAAGACAAAGTGGCTTTCATAAATTCTAAATTTAATAGTTTCTTAATGATTCATAATACAGAAAATAGCAAATTTCAATTATGTCACAAAGGAGAAAGTAAAGACAAAAGTCTTTGGAAAATTGAAGATTTTCATGATATTAACAAACTAAATAGTTCTGCATTTTGGATTAAATATACTTCAAGTAAAAAGAAACAAGCTAGGACATTTGACCAAGGCTCATCTGAATCCGTATATATAGTTGGGGTGTCAGATAAAGATAATTTAGACCTTAAAAGTTCAATCGATGAACTTAAAGAATTATGTATTTCGCTTAATAAAAATATTGTTGGAGTTAAGACTCAATTAAGAAAGAAAATTGATTCAGCAACATTAATAGGCAAAGGATTGTTAAATGAAATTTTACTAGAAGCTAAATTTTATAATGCAAAAAAAATAATATTCAATAAAGAATTACAGCCATATCAATCTAAAAAAATATCAATGTTAACCAATATTGATATAAGCGACAGAACAGATTTAATTTTAGAGATTTTCGAGAAAAATGCTCAATCAAAAGAGGCACATACCCAAATCGAACTTGCAAGATTAAAATATGAGCTGCCACGCCTTGCAGGCCAAGGATCAAATTTTTCTCAAATTTCGGGTGGAATCAGATCCAAAGGACCAGGAGAAAAGAAATTAGAACAAAGAAGGAGATATTTAAGAAAGAGAATCAATGATTTGGAGAAACAAATTGATAATTTAAGTACAAGAAGGAAGCTTACTCGTTCTCAAAGAGCTAGAAACCAGTTATTTTCTGCAACCTTGATTGGATACACATGTGCAGGTAAGTCAACTCTGTTTAATAAATTAACAAAAGCAAATGCAGTAGAAAGCACAAAGGCTTTTTCAACCCTTAATCCTACTACAAGGAAAACTTTCTTATCAAAAAAAACTCAGATTCTTCTTAGTGATACGGTTGGATTTATAAGTGATTTGCCTAAAGATTTGGTTTCGTCTTTTAGGGCTACACTAGAAGAAATTAGTGATTCAAATTTGTTGATACAAATTATCGATGTAAATGACGCCGATTTTGAAGAAAAAATATTTTCAGTAGAAAAAACATTAAAAGAAACTGGACTCGAGAAAAATCCGAAAATATTAGTTTTTAATAAAACAGACCTGATAAAGAAAGAAAAGCTTGAGGAATTGAAAAAAGTCTATCCGAATCAATGTGTTTCATCCAAATCAGGATTGGGAATAGATAATTTAAAAAAGTATATTGAACTTCAAATTGAATCTATTGGCAATTTTAGTTCTTATAAAAAAATTGTTAATCTTTGAAGCTTACTTTTCCACTTTTTATGACTTTAACTTTATTACTATTTTCTACTTCGAAATCAAATGAACCATTAATTTCATTACTAAAGGAGGTAACTTTTAGATCATCCCCAGGATATACTGGACTAGAAAACCTTAATGTTATTGATTCAATCTTATCAGGCTGCCCATTTAGATTATTATCGATTAATTTTTCCATAGTCATAGCCATAGTACATAATCCATGGACTATTATTCCAGATAACCCAGCTTTTTTTGCTATATCTTCATCAGTATGTATTGGATTATGATCTTTTGAAGCAATGGAATATTTATGAGTAATCATTTCTTCAATATGAAAAGTATCTGAGGAAATTTCTTCTCGAGGAGCTTTTGGCTGAGCTGGTTTAGGATTTGGTTTTTTTGTAGCAGGCTTTGATTCATCTTTCTTAACTTCTGCTGCACGGATAAAAAGTGTCCATAAAGAATCAGATATTTCGTCACCGGAACTATCAGAATGTACTGCTTTCAGTGTCAATATATAATTCGCACCTTTTTGCATAATATTCTCAACTGAAGCAACGGATGTAACCTCTTCACCCACTCTAAGCAATCTCTTGAAATTCATAGTTTGTTCACCATGAACAAGCATTAATACATTTTGTCTCATTTCCTCCTCTGAACCATGAAGGTCATTCATCTTCCAAATATCCTCAAGAATAGAAATTTCTTGAACAACATTATATATAGGCGGTGCAACATAATTTTCACTGTAGAAGCTATTTGTAGAACCTATTACTTCTAAATAATTTTTTACTTCATCTTCTTTTATTATTGATAACTTTTTCTCACCTTTATATCCTTTATAATCTAAATTTATTCCCATAATCCACCATCCTAGCCTAAAGATTTAATTATATCATTTAATTTCTTTAATCTATTTTCTGACTCTGTTATTGTTCTTCCTAGTACAATAAAATCTGCTCCGCTATCAAAAGCATCTTTTGGAGAAATAACTCTTTTTTGATCATCATCATCTGAATCAAACCTTATTCCAGGTACAAGTATTTCTACTGAATCACCAAAGTTTTCCCTTATTAAACTAATTTCATGGCCTGAACAAACTATCCCATCAGCTCCGGCCTTAATTGACCTTTCTACTAGATTTAAAATATTATTTTGAATTGTATCACTTAACCCTATAGATTCCATTTCTGTTTGATCAAAACTTGTAAGAATGCTTACACAAAACATCTTAGGTCTTTTAATTCCAGATTCTTGTTCTTTCTTTAGAAGATTTTTATTTAATAATTCTAGTGCTGTGGGTCCAGCTAATGAATGAACTGTAAAAATATCAATATTATTCTTAAATAAAAAATCTAGAGAACCTATCATTGTATTTGGAATATCAAAGAATTTAAAATCAAACATAATTGAGAGATTAAAATTTTGAATTATTTCTAATATTGATTGATAGTTGCTTAAAAAAGAGATTGGTCCAATCTTGACCATATTTATATCTGAGGAAAGCTCTTTAAGCATATCTTTGATTTCCTTAATATCCGTGGAATCAATTGCTAAAATTATTTTTTTATTGCTCATTTATCAACTCTAAAAGTTTATTTAAATTATCAACAGGAACATCTTCCTTGAAATTAGTTCTTCTATTTTTAAATTCTATTACATTTTTTTCTAATGATTTTGGACCTATTACAATTTGATAAGGAATACCAATTAATTCAGCATCTTTAAATTTTACACCTGGACTCTCAACTCTATCATCCAGTGCAACATCATAATTTTTATCTTTCAACATTTCATAAATTTTTTCTGAAATCTTAAAAACATTGTTATCTTTCTTATCTGCTTGTATAACTACAACTTCGAATGGTGCTATTGCTGATGGTAAACATATTCCTTTATCGTCATTATTTTGCTCTATAGCAGCTGCTACAACTCTACCAACACCGATTCCATAACAACCCATAAAGAAGTTTTGATTTTTTCCATTTGCATCAGTAAAACTAGCTTTCATGGATTCACTGTATTTTGTTCCCAACTTAAAGACATGGCCAACTTCAATACCTCTGGTAGATTTGAGTGTAAAATTTGGGTAACCAGGGCATTCGTCTCCATCAATAGCTTGTCTGCAATCTAAATACTCAGTAATTTCAAAATCTCGCTCATGGTTAACATTTAATAAATGAAAATCTTTTTCGTTACTTCCTGTAACATAGCAAGCCATATTTTGAAGTTCATTGTCAGCATATATTTTTAGATCTAGGCCAACTGGTCCAGTATAGCCTTTTACAGTTTTAATTTTGGATATTTCTTCATCGCTAGCAAAATCTACATGAATTAAATTTCTATGTTTCTTATATTTTGTGAGGCTAAGTTCATGGTCTCCCCTTAAAAGAACAGCCTCTAGTCCCTCATTGGTTGAAAGGATCATTGTTTTAACAATCTTGCTAAATTTAACACCAAGAAAATCTGCAACCTCATTAACTGCTATACAAGATGGTGTAGAAATTTTTTCAATCTTGTTCTCGGGCATACTTTTACCGGCACCACTATTTTTTTCATGCTTTGTAAGATCTAAATTGTCTTTTTTAAAAACTACTGGGGTTGTTTCAATATTGGCTGCATATTCACAGTCTTCGCATATCATTATTACATCTTCGCCAGTTTCTGCCAAAACCATAAATTCATGTGAAAAACTACCACCAATATTCCCAGAGTCTGCTTCAACGGCTCTAAATTTGAGTCCACATCTCTTAAAAATATTTTGATAAGCGTTGAACATTTTTGAGTATGACTCATCTGCTCCTTTTTCATCTATGTCAAAGCTATAGGCATCTTTCATAACAAATTCTCTGGCCCTCATTACTCCAAAACGGGGTCTTATCTCATCTCTAAACTTAGGTTGAATTTGATAAATATTTAAAGGTAGATTCTTATAAGATTTTACCTCTCTATCTACTAAATCAGTTACTACTTCTTCGTGAGTTGGGCCCAAGCAAAAATCTCTATCCGCTCTATCCTTTAATCTTAATAGCTCTTTTCCATATATATCCCATCTACCACTTTTTATCCATAGATCAGCTGGAGTTACAAATGGCATCATAACCTCTATTGCATCAGATTTATTCATTTCATCGCGAATTATATTTTCTACTTTTCTAAATACGCGAAGCCCAAGTGGCATAAAATTATATATGCCTGCTGCAATTTTTCTAATCATTCCAGCCCTTATCATTAATTTGTGACTTTCAGTTTCTGCATCATTAGGAGCTTCTTTTAGGGTTGCCACTAAATATTTCGAAAATTTCAATTTCCCTACCTCATTGATTTAAATTTTTGATTTCATCAACCAAAATATCTACAATTTCACTTTCTTTACAGGATTTATAAATTTTACCATTTTTATAAATTTGTCCCTTTCCTCTTCCTCCAGCTATTCCTATGTCGGCATCAGATGCTTCTCCTGGGCCATTGACTACACATCCTAATATTGCAACTTTTAAGGATTTCTTGACCTTGATATCTGCAATTCTTTTTTCAACTTCATTAACTAATTCATTAAGATTAATCTCTAATCTTCCACATCCGGGACACGAAATAAGTTCAATACCATTTTCATAATGCCCAAGAGCCTTCAAAATATTTCTGCCCATTAAGACTTCGTCTAGTGGGTCTCCTGTAAGAGAAACTCTTAAAGTATCACCAATACCATCAACTATTAAGCCACCAATTCCTATAGAGGATTTAATTGATCCAATCTTGTATGTACCAGCCTCAGTAACACCAAGGTGAAGCGGTATATTTGTAAGGGTTGCTAGTTTTCTATATGATTCTTGCATAATTTGAACATTAGTAGACTTTACTGAAACCTTGATATCTGAGAAATTTAAATCATCTAAAATAACAATATGTCTCATTGCACTCTCAACTAACGCATCTGAAGTGGGCGATCCATACTTATTTAAAATATCTTTTTCTAAGGAGCCAGAATTTACACCAATCCTTATGGGTATTCCTTTATCTTTAGCCGCTGAAACTACTTGCTTTATCCTTTTTACAGCTCCAATGTTGCCTGGATTAATTCTTAAACCTTGAATTCCAGATCTTATAGCCTCTAGTGCCAATGTATATTCAAAATGGATATCTGCTACAAGAGGGATATTTATTCTTTTTATTATTTCTTTTAATGCCTTTGCAGCCTCAATATTGGGTACTGCACATCTTATTATATCACAACCTGCATTTGTTAATGTTTCGATTTGGTCAACGGTGGCATTAATATTCCTAGTATCAGTCTTCGTCATAGATTGAACAGATATAGGGAAATCTGAACCTATCCCTTTAGAACCTAAGTAAAAATTTCTAGTAACTCTTCTCATGTCTTACAATCTTATATCATATTATGCGTGATATGAGATAAAAGTGAATCTGATTTTTTATTATGTATACTAAAGTCACTATGAAAAAAATAATCTTTAAGAAAAATATAAATGATGCTGAAACTAAAAAAGATTCTGAAGTGAAACTTACAAATTTTAAAAAGAAAGAAGAAGAATCTGATTTTATATTTACCGAGTCTACAGTTCTTGATGCTCTGAAAAATGTAATGGACCCAGAGCTTCCAGTAAGTATAGTAGACTTAGGCTTAATATATTCAGTTCAAACCGAAGACAATAACATAAGCATAAAAATGACCTTAACCACTCCTGGATGTTCAATGGGCAATGCTATTTCAAAACAAGCTGAAAATGTCTTATATGCATTGGGTGCCAAGAATGTAATCATAGAAATCATTTGGGACCCACCGTGGAACCCAAACATGATGAGTGATGAAGCCAAATCTAAATTAGGAATGTAATATGCAAAACAAAGAAACCATTCTATCGCTTTTAAAAGAAGTTAATTTTCCTGGTTTTACAAGGGATATTATTTCTTTTGGAATAATCAAAGATATTACTGCTGAAAATAATCAAAATAAAATTTTTATTGAGCTGCCAAAAAAGGATGAAGAAATTGCTAAGAAAATTGTTCAAGATATAAATAATGCATTTTCCCGTGAAGGTTATCAGCTACCAGAATATGAATTTTCTGTATATCAAAAGCAAGGAGCAGCTTCACCTGACTCAAATGCTCCTCAAGAGAACAAAGTTAAACTTCCCAATATAAAAAAATATCTTGCTGTTGCTAGTGGTAAAGGCGGTGTTGGAAAATCTACTGTTGCAGTCAATCTTGCACTAGCTTTTTCTCAAAAGTTATCTAATATGGGTCTTATGGATGCAGATATTTGGGGACCTAGTATACCAATGATGTGTGGCATTGATACTAAGCCAATGGCAACAAAAGATGAAAAAATAATCCCTATTGAAAAGTTTGGGATAAAAATGATGTCAATCGGATTTCTTTTAAGTGAAGAGGATACTGTAATCTGGAGAGGCCCTATGGTTCATGGTGCAATCAAACAGTTTGTTGAGGATGTTGAATGGGAAGGAGTAGACAATCTTGTGATTGATCTTCCACCTGGAACAGGAGATGCTCACTTATCACTAATTCAAACTGTCCCTCTAAGTGGTGGAGTAATTGTAACTACACCACAAGATGTTGCCCTCATAGATGTAAAAAGAGGTATACAAATGTTTAAGAAATTAAATGTTCCATTATTAGGTGTGATTGAAAATATGAGCTATTTACAAAATGGGGATGAGATAATAGACATTTTTGGTCGTGGAGGGGGAAAAGCTATGGCCGAAAAATTTGATGTTCCTTTTTTAGGAGAAATACCCATAGATCCAGAAATAAGAAAAGGTGGAGATACTGGCCTTCCAGTAGTTTACAACTCACCTGATTCTGCATCAGCAAAAGCTTTTAATGCTATAGCTGAAAAGATTATAGATAAATTATAATTTTTTATTAAACTTACATTATGAGTAACAGCGAACCTATAATGGATTTTTCTAACATTATTCTTTCATATGCAGTTAATGCAACTATACACCTGGGATTATCCCCTGACCCTTCAACTGGTCAAATTACAAGAGATTTAAATAGAGCTAAAGATTTAATAGATATGTTGGACTTATTAAAGTTGAAAACAAATGGTAATTTAACAGATGAAGAAATCAAAGTTATGGATGAAACATTGTCGAATTTGAAGATGCTTTATGTCAAAGCTACAACAACTAAAACATAGATAGCATTATATTCTTGCAATTTTTCTTAATTTTTTATGTCGACTTTCTAGTTCTTTAGGGCTTAATTTAAAAAGCCTCTCTGTTCCAAAGCTTTCAATTGTAAATGAAGACATTGCACTTCCATAAATCATTCCATCTAATATATCCTTCTCAGTAAAAGAGTTTATCTTAGATAAGTGACTAAATAAGGCTCCAGCAAAACTATCTCCAGCACCAGTTGGATCGACCAAATTTACAAACGGGTAACTAGGAATCCAATGGAAGTTCTTTCTTGACACCAACATTGATCCTCCACTGCCTCTTTTTACTATTAAATATTTTATTTGAAATTTTTTAAAAATATCACTAAATGCTCTCTCTAAAGAATCTTTTTTAGTAATAAGCTTTAACTCTAATTCATTTATCGTTAATAAATCTACTCTTTGAATTGCCTTAAAAAGTGATCTTCTTTTTGAAGCAATCCAGAAATTCATTGTATCAAGTCCAATAAATTTATTTGCACTACTTCCATCTAAAATTTTGTTCTGGAGATTAGGATCAATATTCGCAAGGAACAATATTTTATTGTTTTTCTTATAAGAATTAGGTATTTCAGGTTGAAAATCCTCAAAAACATTTAAATTGGTAAATCTAGTTTCTGGATCTTCAGATATAGTTTTGTAAACACCTCCCCAAGAAAAAGTTTTGCCTTTCTCAACAACTAGGCCTTCTGTTTGAATTTTTTTCTTATTTAATTTAAAAAAAATATTTTTAGGAAAATCCTCACCAACAACAGAGACAATTTTAGATTGAGATTTAAAAGAAGCAGCTAAGGAGAAATAAATACATGATCCTCCAAGTATCCTTACTCTTTTTCCTCTTGGGGTTTCAATATCATCAAATGCTGATGAACCAACTACTATAATTGACATAAAGCCTCCTTAAGATAATAAATATTTTCTAATTATTGCCGATAACTTTTCGAGTGACTCTTCTTTAATAGCATCTAAAGAACTTATGATTGATCCTTTCAAAGCATTTTCAATATATTCATCTTTACTCTTTGGAAATTCTTTAATTACTTGTTTAATTACTGCTTTTGCATTCTCAACATTTGAACTCATTGTCTCTATAACTTGATCAACAGTAACCGATTCATGATTTGGATGCCAACAATCATAATCTGTACTCATAGCAAGAGTTGAATAACAAATTTCAGCCTCCCTAGCTAATTTCGCTTCTGGCATATTTGTCATTCCAATCACATCAGCATTTAAGCTCCTGTAGAAATTGCTTTCAGCTAATGAAGAAAACTGAGGACCTTCAATACAAACATATGTTCCACCAAATCGACAGGGGATATCTAGTACATCACATGATTCTTTCAGAGCAGTTGAGAGAATCTCGCTGACAGGCTTAGCCATGGAAACATGAGCAACTATACCTTCAGAGAAAAAAGTAGATTCTCTATTTTTTGTAAAATCTAAAAACTGATCAGGTAAAACAATCGTTCCTGGGGGTATCTTTTCTTTTAAACTACCAACTGCTGAAACAGAAATAATCCAATCAACACCTAAAAATTTCAATGCATAAATATTAGCTCTGAAATTAATTTGTGATGGAGCTATAAGATGACCTCTTCCATGTCGAGATAAAAAATAAATCTCATGACCTTCTTCATCTGTTTTTAATATTGAATCAGAAGTTTCACCCCACGGAGTTACAATATTTAACTCTTCTGCTTCCGATGGATTATTAATATCATACAATCCACTTCCACCTATCACCGCAATTTTCACAAGCTTCCTCCAATATTAAATTTTAGATTCACAATAGAACTTACCAAGAAATATAGAAAAAACCAAAAAAAGAGGGACTTGTCTCCATGTTGATTGATTATTATAAGTTGTGTGATAATCTTTTATTTCAAAATTCTAAATACTTTAAATTTTAATCAGGAGCAAATATGAGCATTCTAGTAAACAATGATACAAAACTAATAGTACAAGGTATTACAGGTAGCCAAGGGTTATTTCATGCAACTCAATGTAGAGAATATGGAACCAATGTGGTTGGAGGTGTAACACCAGGAAAAGGTGGAACACAAGTGGAAGGTTTTGATGTATTTAATTCAGTTGCTGATGCTAAAAAAACAACAGGTGCTAATACTAGTCTAATTTTTGTACCTGCAGCTTTTGCCCCTGATGCAATCTTAGAAGCAGAAGATGCAGGAATTGAGCTTATAATTTGCATAACAGAAGGTATTCCAACTAACGATATGGTTAGTGTAAAAAAAGTTATTGATTCATCTTCATCTGTTTTAATTGGGCCTAACTGCCCAGGAATAATAACACCTGGCCAAGCTAAAGTAGGAATTATGCCTGGATATATTCATAAAGAGGGAAGGATTGGTATTATTTCTAAGAGTGGAACTCTAACTTATGAAGCTGTATGGCAGTTAACTCAATTAGGCATTGGTCAATCTAGCTGTGTAGGTATTGGAGGAGATCCAATAATAGGTTCAACTTTCATTGATATTTTAGATTTATTTAACAAGGATGATGATACAGATGGTGTTATCATGATTGGTGAAATTGGTGGTAGTGCAGAGCAAGAAGCGGCTTATTGGATAAAAGATAACTTTAAAAAACCTGTTGCAGCATTTATAGCCGGTGCAACTGCTCCTAAAGGTAAAAGAATGGGCCATGCTGGTGCAATTGTATCTGGTAGCTCTGGTTCTGCAGAAGAGAAAAAAACTGTTCTAGAGTCGGTTGGAATTAAAGTTTCCCCTAGTCCAGCAGAAATGGGTGAAACATTAAAATCACTATTTTAATAGTATAATAAATATTGGTGAATAAAAAATCCAAAAAAATACTTGTTGACTGTCATTTAGATATTGCATATTCAATTCGAGCGAATAGAAGAAACTTTAAAGACATAAATCAAAAATTTATGATCTCATATGATCAGTTAAAAAAAAGCAGTGTTAATATTTTTTTCTCAACAATCTTTGTCTCACATAGAAGAGCTTCTGCTTATAAAGAAGAGGCAATTGAGCAAATTAAATTTTACAAAAAAATTTTAAATGACTATCATTTGTTTTATCAAATTTTAACAAATAATGATTTAAAAAAAATCAGGAAAGATAAAATCGGTCTCTACTTTTTAATGGAAGGTGCAGAGCCAATATCAGGTATTGATGATTTAAAATATTTTACTCAAATGGGAATTAGAACAATTGGCTTGACCTGGAACAATGAAAATCAATATGCTTTTGGGGTCAATAAAGAGGGAGTATTAAAGAAAAAAGGTTATGATTTAATCAATAATATGAATGACTTAGGTGTATCATTAGACTTGTCCCACTTATCAGAAAAAAGTTTTAATGAGGCTATAAACGAGACAAGTTTAATACCTATTGCTTCACATTCAAATTGTTATAAATTAAGAAGGCATAATCGAAATCTTAAAGATTATCAGTTAAAGAAAATCTCTAATTTAGGAGGTGTAACTGGGATAGTTTTATATAATAAATTTCTTACATCAAAAGAAAAGGCAGATCTAAATGATGTATTTAAACATTTTAAACACATGCTAAATGTTTGTGGAGAAGATCATATTGCATTGGGCAGTGATTTTGATGGAGCACCTATCGAAGATTTTCCAAAAGGAATGTCTGAGATATCTGATATCGAAAAAATCACCAATCTGTTAATAAAAAATAGAATAAAACCATCAATCATTGATAAATTTCTTGGGCAAAATGTTTTAAGAGTCTTGAATGAAAATCTTAAAGATAAATAATTTTGATATAATTAAAAATAATGAAAAACTTTACAAAATACTAAAGAAGATAAAAATTTAATAGCTAAAAAAAGTAATCTTAAGTAATTTAAAAATTTAAAAGAAGGCAATATAAAAAAGAATAAGTATTTACATACTTCGTAGTTAAGGCTCACGACCGATTAGTACACATTAGCTGAATTCATTACTGAACTTACACACTGTGCCTATCAAACTCGTAGTCTTCGAGTGGTCTTAAGGAACCTAATGGTTCGGGAGAATTAATCTCGAGGCAGGTTTCCCACTTAAGATGCTTTCAGCGGTTATCCTTTCCAAACGTAGCTACCCAGCACTGCTGTTGGCACAACAACTGGTACACTAGAGGTTTGTTCACTCAGGTCCTCTCGTACTATGAGCAACCCCTCTCAATTCTCCTTCGCCCGTTGTAGATAGGGACCGAACTGTCTCACGACGTTCTGAACCCAGCTCGCGTACCGCTTTAATGAGCGAACAGCTCAACCCTTGGGACCTTCTACAGCCCCGGGATGCGATGAGCCGACATCGAGGTATCAATCCGCGCCGTCGATGTGAACTCTTGGGCGCGATTAATCTGTTATCCCCGGCGTACCTTTTATCCGATGATCGATGGCCCTCCCACATGGAAGCCACCGGGTCACTATGTCCTACTTTCGTACCTGCTCGATTTGTCAATCTCACAGTCAAGCTCTCTTGTGCCATTACACTCGACGCCTGGTTTCCAATCAGGCTGAGAGAACCTTTGAGCGACTCCGTTACTCTTTAGGAGTCAACCGCCCCAGTCAAACTACCCGCCTAACATTGTCCTCAATCCGGATAACGGATTTAAGTTAGAATCCTAACATCAAAAGGGTGGTATTTCACCAACGACTCCAGCTTAACCAAAATTAAACTTTCATAGTCTCCCACCTATCCTACGCATTTAACATCAAAATCCAGTGCTAGGTTATAGTAAAGGTGCACGGGGTCTTTCCGTCCCACAACGGGAAGCTGGCATCTTCACCAGCACTACAATTTCGCTGAGATTATGGCCGAGACAGTACAGAAGTCGTTACGCCATTCATGCGGGTCGCTAATTAGACGACAAGGAATTTCGCTACCTTAGGACCGTTATAGTTACGGCCGCCGTTTACTGGGGCTTCGGTTCCAAGCTTCTCCCGAAGGATAACCCGTCCCCTTAACCGTCCAGCACCGGGCAGGCGTCAGCCCGTATACATCCCCTTGCGGGTTAGCACAGGCCTGTGTTTTTGGTAAACAGTCGCTTCCATCATTTCAGTGTCACCTATCTCAGCTCCAGATGCAAGATCCTTCACCTAACATAGGCACTCCTTATCCCGAAGTTACGGAGCTATTTTGCCGAGTTCCTTGGCCATAATTATCTCAAACACCTTGGTATACTCTACCCGCGTACGTGTGTCCGTTTACAGTACGAGCACCTATTATTCAACATTTAGAGGTTTTTCTAGGAAGCATGGAATCAATCACTTTATGAGGCCTAGGGCCTCTCGTACTAACTTCTCGGACTTAAAAAGAGACGGATTTGCCAATCTCTTAATCCTACAAGCTTGAACCGTGTAATCCAACACACGGCTGATCTATCCTTCTCCGTCACCCCATCACTCCTAATAGGTGGTACAGGAATATTAACCTGTTTTCCATCGACTACGCCTTTCGGCCTCGCCTTAGGTCCCGACTAACCCTGGGAGGACGAGCCTTGCCCAGGAACCCTTACGCTTACGGTGAAATGGATTCTCACCATTTTTATCGCTACTCATGCCAGGATTCTCACTTCTTATAAGTCCACATCTCCTTACGGTAATGCTTCATTCCAATAAGAACGCTCCTCTACCACTGTATGTAAACATACAATCCGCATCTTCGGTACTAGACTTAGCCCCGATTCATTTTCGGTGCAAACTCTCATCGACCAGTGAGATGTTACTCTATCTTTAAAGGATGGCTGCTTCTAAGCCTACCTCCTGGCTGTCTATGAAAATTTACGTCCTTAACCACTTAGTCTAGATTTGGGGACCTTAGATTGCGATCTGGGTTGTTTCCCTTTCGTCTATGGACCTTAGCACCCATAGACTGACTCCCATGCTACTATCTCTGGTATTCGGAGTTTGATAGGGTTTGGTAAGTCTTTCGACCCCCTAGTCCAATCAGTGCTCTACCCCCAGAGGAGAACGCATGAGGCTATACCTAAATATATTTCGAGGAGAACCAGCTATCACGGAACTTGATTAGCCTTTCACTCCTAACCACAGGTCATCCGAGAAGTTTTCACCCTTCAACGGTTCGGGCCTCCACATCAGTTTCCTGATGCTTCACCCTGCCCATGGCTAGATCGTCCCGCTTCGGGTCTATCTCCAATAACTAACGCCCTATTCAGACTCGCTTTCGCTACGACTACACCTAACGGCTTAATCTTGCTATTAAAGATAAGTCCCTGGCCCATTATGCAAAAGGTACGCCGTCAGGCATTTCTGAGTAAACTCAGACATAGCCCTCCGACCGCTTGTTGGCAGACAGTTTCAGATTCTATTTCACTCCCCTCACAGGGGTTCTTTTCACCTTTCCCTCACGGTACTAGTACACTATCGGATGATGACACGTATTTAGCCTTGGAAGGTGGTCCTCCCAGATTCAAACAAAATTTCTCGTGTTCCGTTCTACTCGGGAAATTATTAACAGAGGTAAGACATTTTAATTCACAGGGCTATCACCTTCTATGGCATACCTTCCCAGGTATTTAAAATAATATCTTACTTTGTAACTCTGCCGATTTATTGTGGTAAATCGAAAATAACTCCCACGACCAAGTAAGTGCAACGCCCACAAGCTTACACACCTACAATTTAGGCTAATCCCATTTCGCTCGCCACTACTTTGGGAATCTCTTTTGATTTATATTCCTGGAGGTACTGAGATGTTTCACTTCCCTCCGTTTGCTTCATACAGCTATGTATTCACTGCATGATAATTGAGGTTTACTCAATTAGGTTTTCCCATTCGGAAATCTCCGGTTATAACGCTCGTTAACAGCTTACCGAAGCTTATCGCAGTTTTCCACGTCCTTCATCGCCGTTCATCACCAAGGCATCCGCTATCCGCCATATGTAACTTAACTACGAAGTACATATGTACTTATTCTTTCACCAAGGATCTTTGATTAATTAATTATTAATCTCAATCAATATTTATTGCCTTCTCTTAAATTTTCAAATAACTCTATGCATAAGCATAAAAAACAAGATGAGAGTCCTGGAGGTGATCGGGATCGAACCGACGACCTCCTGCTTGCAAAGCAGGCGCTCTCCCAACTGAGCTACACCCCCCTTCTTTTCAGAGCTTCATCTTATGGGCCTAGCTGGATTCGAACCAGCGACCTCACCCTTATCAGGGGTGCGCTCTAACCAGCTGAGCTATAGGCCCTGCTGATAAGTTGAATGTTTAAAAGAAGAAACGTGAGTATCGAGCACTGGAAATACTCCAGTTTAAGGAGGTGATCCAGCCGCACCTTCCGGTACGGCTACCTTGTTACGACTTCACCCCAATCACCAACCTTACCTTAGAAACCTGCCTCCCATAAGGGTTAGCCCAGCTGCTTCGGGTAAGACCGACTTTCGTGGTGTGACGGGCGGTGTGTGCAAGACCCGGGAACGTATTCACCGCAGCATAGCTGATCTGCGATTACTAGCGATTCCAACTTCATGCAGGCGAGTTGCAGCCTGCAATTCGAACTGAGACAGACTTTGATGGGATTAGCTCCCCCTCGCGAGTTCGCAACCCGTTGTATCTGCCATTGTAGCATGTGTGTAGCCCAGGACATAAGGGCCATGATGACTTGACGTCGTCCCCTCCTTCCTCTAGTTTTAAACCAGCAGTTTCACCAGAGTGCCCACCCGAAGTGATGGCAACTGATAATAGGGGTTGCGCTCGTTACCGGACTTAACCGGACACCTCACGGCACGAGCTGACGACAGCCATGCAGCACCTGTGTAAACCAATTTGGGCAAGCCCAAATTCACTCCACGCTTTCACGCAAGCTTATGCTTACATGTCAAGCCCTGGTAAGGTTCTTCGCTTAGCATCGAATTAAACCACATGCTCCACCGCTTGTGCGAGTCCCCGCCAATTCCTTTGAGTTTCAGCCTTGCGACCGTACTCCCCAGGCGGAATACTTAATGCGTTAGCTACGATACAGAATTAAATCCTACATCTAGTATTCATCGTTTAGGGCGTGGACTACCAGGGTATCTAATCCTGTTTGCTACCCACGCTTTCGTCCCTCAGCGTCGTTACTTGGCCAGTTGATCGCTTTCGCCACTGGTGTTCCTACCGATATCTACGCATTTCACCGCTACACCGGTAATTCCATCAACCTCTCCAAGAACCTAGTTCTCCAGTTTTAGATGCAATTTTGAAGTTAAGCTTCAAGCTTTCACATCTAACTTAAAGAACCGCCTACGGACCCTTTACGCCCAGTAAATCCGAGTAACGTTTGCCCCCTCCGTATTACCGCGGCTGCTGGCACGGAGTTAGCCGGGGCTTCCTCTGCAGGTACCGTCATTATCTTCCCTGCTGACAGAAGTTTACAACCCTAAGGCCTTCATCCTTCACGCGGCATCGCTGGGTCAGACTTGCGTCCATTGCCCAATATTCCTCACTGCTGCCTCCCGTAGGAGTCAGGGCCGTATCTCAGTCCCCATGTGGCAGATCATCCGCTAAGACCTGCTACGCGTCATAGGCTTGGTAGGCCATTACCCCACCAACAACCTGATGCGACTTGGACCCATCTAAAGGCGATAAATCTTTTACCACTCTTACCGTAGTAAATGTGGTCATATCCGGTATTAGCTACAGTTTCCTGTAGTTGTCCCAGACCTTAAGGCAGGTTATCCAAGTATTACTCACCCGTTCGCCGCTAAGTAGTAAACTACTTCGCTCGACTTGCATGTGTTAGGCGTGCCGCCAACGTTCACTCTGAGCCAGGATCAAACTCTTCATATAAAAAGATTTTGTTTTAAATTAATTGGCTCGAAAAACTCACACGTTTCTTCTAATAAATTTTCAAATATCACCCACGAAAACGTGGAGCTATTAAATTTATATTAAAGTTACTAATTGTCAAGAAACTAATAAATATATTTTTAATATAGCTAAATTTAATTATATAATACTAAAAATGCCTAAAATTATTGCCACAATTAACCAAAAAGGTGGGGTTGGTAAAACAACAACTGTAATTAACCTTGCCACTGGACTTTCTTTGCTTGGAAAAAAAGTTTTAATTATTGATTTAGATCCTCAAGGTAATTCCACTAGTGGTCTTGGGTTGGATAAAAATGAAATTCAATTATCCACATATGACCTACTTATAGGTTCGCATAGATTAAATTCAATAATAAGAAAGATAGATTTAGAGGATAATAAAAGTGTTTATATATCACCTTCAACGGAACAGCTTTCAGGTGCTGATATTGAACTGTACGATGAAGATAGAAGAGAGTTCAGACTTAAAGACCAATTAAATAATGAGGAAATTAATAATTTCGACTATGCTCTTATAGATTGTCCTCCATCTTTGAGTTTACTTTCAATAAATGCTCTATCAGCATCTGATTCATTATTAGTACCTATTCAATGTGAATTTTTTGCTATGGAAGGATTAGCACAATTAAACAAAACTATAAATTTAGTTAAAGAAAGAATAAACCATAATATCATCATTGAAGGTTTTCTTTTAACAATGTTTGATTCTAGAAACAACATATGCAAAACAGTAGTCAATGAAGTAAAGAATTATTTTGGTGATAATGTTCTTAGAACTATAATACCAAAAAATGTTAAGCTAGCAGAGTGTCCAAGTTTTGGTAAATGCATATTTGAATATGATAAGTATTGTCTTGGTGCAAAGAGTTATATGGAATTAGCAAAAGAAATACTATTGAAAAATGGAGATCGATACATTGAAAAAATCATTAGGTAAGGGTCTTGATTCATTAATAAGATCAAATAATTTAAATAAAAACATTGAAGAACAAGTACAAAAAAGAGATGAAGTATTCTTAACAGACATAGTTCCAAATAAAAATCAGCCTAGAAAGGATTTTAATCTAGCATCGTTGAACGATTTAGCAGAATCAATCAAGGAACACGGACTAATACAGCCAATAATTGTAAGAAAAATTGATGATAAATTACAAATCATAGCTGGTGAAAGGAGGTGGAGGGCATGTCAAATCGCGGGTGTTACAAAGGTTCCTGTTTCGACTATTGAAGTTGATAATGTTAAAAGCTCTGAAATTGCAATAGTTGAGAACTTGCAAAGAGAAGACTTAAATCCAATTGAAGTTGCAGAAGCAATGAAAGAGCTCATAGATTTACACGGATTGAATGAGGAAAGATTAATTAAAATTACTGGTAAGAAAAAAAGTACTATTATAAATTCACTTAGGATACTAAATTTACCTTTGAAAGTTATAGAATATATTAAGGAAGGAAAAATAAGTAGAGGTCATGCTTTAGCCCTGCTTGCCTTTTCTGAAGAATCGAGATTACTTCAGGTAGCAGAAGAAATTATTACGAAAAAGCTAACAGTAAGACAAGTTGAAAAGTTAGGAAGCAACATGAAAAAATTAATAAGAAATAAATCAATTGAACCAGATATATACATAGAGAATTTCAAAAGTTTAATTGAAGAAAGAATAGGATTGCCAACTAAAATATCAGGCTCTTCCAAATCTGGGAAAGTAGAGATAAAATATAACAGCTTAGATGAGCTCAATAAAATTATGGATTCTATAAAATAATGGCTTTATATAAAATCAATTTAGAAATCATGCCAATTCAAAGTGTGTTAGATCCTCAAGGTGAAGCTATTGAAGTTTCTCTCAAAAATCTAGATAAAATTAAAGCATCAAATTTTAGAGTTGGAAAAAAAATAGAGTTTAAAGTTGAAGCACCTAATAAAGAAAAATGCAAAGAAATAACTAATAAATTATGTAAAGATTTTTTGGTTAATGAAGTTATAGAAAAATATACTTTTACAATTAAAAATGAGAAAAAATAAATTTGCAGTTTTAAATTTCCCTGGTTCCAATTGCGAAAAGGATTGCCATTTTGTTATTGAACATGTTTTAAAGCAAAATTGTAAATATATTTGGCATGAAGAGACAGACATAAATAATGTTGACTGTATAATAATTCCAGGTGGATTTTCCTATGGAGATTATTTAAGAACTGGATCAATTGCTGCTCAAAGTAAAATAGCAAAAAGTCTAAAGAAATATTCTAAACAAGGTGGGACAATAATCGGCATCTGTAATGGTTTTCAAATTTTAACAGAACTCAAACTTTTACCAGGAACCTTACTCAGGAATCGTTCATTAAATTTCATTTGTAAAGAGGTTAATTTAGTTGTAAATAATAAGTCTAGATTTACAAGTAAGTATGATCATAATGAAGTGATTAAGGTGCCAATAGCTCATGCAGAAGGAAATTACTTTGCAAATTCAACAATTCATAAAGAATTAATAAAAAATAATCAAATAATTTTTTCATACTGTGATACAGAAGGTAATATTAACGACTCTTCTAACCCCAATGGATCATTAAATGGAATTGCTGGCATTACAAATAAAGAAGGAAATGTTCTTGGAATGATGCCTCATCCAGAAAGAGTATCCGAAAAAGTTTTTGGTAACACACAGGGTCTGGGTGTTTTTGAATCAATTTTGGATTTTCACAGGAACTGATAACTTATTAATAATTTGTGTTAAATTTATTATGTGAATGTTGATACTAAGATTGACTCGTTTATAGACATTACTAACGATTTCTGTCCAATGACTTTTGTAAAAACAAAATTAAGGCTAAAAGAAATGTCTAAAGGAGAGGTTCTTGAAGTTAAGCTATCTGATGGAGAACCACTTGAATCAGTTCCTGAGAATATTATACAAGATGGTCATCAGGTGCTTAAAATTATATCTAATGGTAAAGATTCAAGAATTTTTATTAAGAAAAACTAATGGAAAAAAGTCTTAAACAATTAAATAATATAAATTCTATAGTTGAGCTTATTGGTAATACTCCATTGATAGAGCTGAACGGTTTTAAAGAATTATCATCCGATAAAAGAATTTTTGTAAAGGCTGAATGGTTCAATCCTGGGGGATCTATCAAAGACAGAGCAGCTTTATCAATGATCAATGATGGAATTACATCAAAAAGGCTAACATCAAATAAAACTATTATGGACTCTTCCTCTGGGAATACTGCAATTGCCTATGCAATGATTGGGGCAGCCTTGGGTTTTAAAGTGGAACTAGTTACACCTGAGAATATAAATGTTGAAAGAAAAAAAACACTTCAAGCATATGGAGCTAAAATTATTTATTCAAGCCCCTTTGAAGGTTCTGATGGTGCTATTATTGAAGCTAGAAAACTAGCCAGGAATTTTCCAGATAAATATTTTATGCCAGATCAATATAATAATAAAGCTAACCCAGATGCTCACTACAAAACAACAGGTCCAGAAATTTGGGAACAAACCAATCATAAAATAACACATTTTATATCTGGGATTGGAACAAGCGGAACTGCAATGGGGACATCCAAGTTTTTGAAGGAAAAAAATCAAAAAATAAAAACTATTGGTGTTCAGCCTGATGATTCACTTCATGGACTTGAAGGATTAAAACATATACCGTCATCTATTGTTCCTGGTATTTACAATGAAGACCAGCTGGATGAAATATACTGGGCAAATACTGAAAAATCATATGAAGTGATGGAAAAACTAGTAAAATTAGAAGGAATGTTTGTAGGTCACTCAGGTGGAGCTGTAGTTCTAGCTGCATTAGAGGAGTTGGAAATGGTTGATAAAGCTACTATTGTCTGTGTAATACCTGACGGCGGATACAGGTATTTGAGTGGTGGTGTGTGGTGGTAAAAATAAAAAAAAGAATTAACAACAAATTAATTGAAATATGTGAGGAAGGATTCCCTCATGAAGTCTGTGGAGTTTTAATAGGCAAAAAAGATAAAGAAATTTTTACAATTAATGATTACTATGTTTGCGAAAATTTGAATAAGGAGAGATCGGTAGATCGTTACGAGCTTAATCCTATTGATTACATTAAAGCTGAAAATCATGCAAAGAAAATAACTTCATCTATTATTGGAATTTATCATTCGCATCCAAATCACCCTGCGATAGCCTCTGAAACAGATAAGATGTTTGCATGGCCAGATATGGCATATTTAATCTATTCAATATATGATAGTAAATTCAAAAATCTTATTAGTTGGCAAATTGATGAAAGTAAAGACAAGTTTGTAGAGATAAATACTGAATTAATTGATGAGTGATAAAGTAGCACTAATAACTGGTTGTTCAAAAAGAATAGGAAAAGAAATAGCACTATTTTTATCAAACGAAGGTTATAAAATAATCATTCACTATAATTCTAATGACGGAACAGAGAATAAATTAAAAAAAAGCCTAACAACAGATTCAAAAAAAATTAAGTTCGATTTAAATAAAGTTGAAAAAATAAATAATTTTACCAAAAACTGCATTTCGAAATTTGGTAAAATTGACCTCCTAATAAACAATGCTTCTGTTTTTAAAAAAGATAACTTAAAAGAATCTGAAATTAAAAAAACATTAAATATAAATCTAATAGCTCCCTATCTTCTCTCATTATACATAGGTAACCATATGAAAAAAAAAGGTAGTGGTAAGATAATAAACTTAACTGATTCTGTTGCTTCAACGGAACCATGGAGAGGATTCTCATCTTATTCTATTTCCAAATCAGGTTTAGAGATGGTGACAAAATCATTAAGCAAAGAGTTAGGTAGAAATGTTCAAGTTAATTCTATTGCACCTGGTCCTATACTCAAACCTTCAGACAAGAGAATTAAAGTTTATAGAAATTCTTTCAAAGAGGAGAATGCATTAAAGTCTATCATTAGTGCTTTAAAAATTTTTTTAAATTCAAAAAAAATTTCCGGTAAATCAATTTCAGTTGATAACTGTGAAAGTATTATCTCTGACTAGTTCCTACAATTTCTTGAATATTTTGTATTCCATTGTTCTCAAGATATTTAACAAGTTCTTCATTAATTTTCATAGGAAGCCCAAGCCCTTCATAGATCATCCCAGTATAAAGTTGAATGGCGTTAGCTCCAGCACTCAACTTTTCAATAACATCAGTAGCTGAAGATACACCTCCTACTCCTATAATTGGGATTTTTCCATTTGTAATTTTATAGGCAATAGAAATCTGATTTAAGGATAAACTTTTAAGAGGAAAGCCTGATAGTCCACCATGTTCATTCGAACTCACAGATTTTAAGCTAGATGATCGAGAAAGTGTTGTATTTGTTAAGATAATTCCATCCATCCCATATTTAATAATTTTCTCTACACTTTTAATTAGATTTTCCTCAGATAAATCTGGTGATAGCTTTATAAATATATCTTTTGAACTATCCCTTACAGAGTCAATATTAGAAAGCAAAGAGTCGATTTCCTTAGACTCGAAATCTCTCAGATTCGGTGTATTTGGAGATGACAGATTAAAAGTCACATAGTCTGCATATTTTGATATCGAATTATAACAATTAATAAAATCATCAATCCTATTAATAGAATCTTTATTGGGTCCAATATTTACACCTAATTTATGTGGTACAAATCTGTCTAATTTTGAAATAATATTATCTTTTGCTACTTCAACTCCAACATTATTAAAGCCTAATCTGTTAATAATAGCTTTATCATCTATAAGTCTAAAAACTCTAGGCTTTGGGTTTCCAAATTGTGGTCTAGGGGTGATAGTACCTACCTCAACAAATCCAAAACCTAATTTAAACAAATTGCTGAAAATTTCTGCATTTTTATCAAATCCTGCCGCCAATCCAACTGGAGATGGAAATCTTAAATTTCCAACTTTGACTGAAAGTGAAGGACTAATTTCTCTCGGAAATAGATTTGTCAATCCAGATTTAATAATCTTTATGGCTAGATTGTGAGCAGTTTCTGGTTCTATTTTCCAAAGAATTGGCTTTATAAGTTCATACATTTTATTTCTTAATACTAACTTTAAATTTTTACTTTATAAATAAAGAGTTGACTTATTTTTAGGGGTTCGCTATTTTCATACTAAAAAGTAATGTTGAACTCAAAAAACAATTTCCCAAAAATTTTTAAAGTTTTAGCCTTATATACTCTTTCTATAATCAATATTTTAATATTCCTTATAATATCAATTGGAATAATTGCTGAAATTATTGGATATAGCGATAAAAATTTAATTTTAGGAAAATATGGATCTATTATTGCAAGTCAATTTTATTATTTATTTGGACTCTCAGGAATAATTTTTAGTATTTATATTTTAAAGAAGTCTTTGGACTTTCTTAAGGCTAAAGAAAATAAAAAACTATTCAAAAATATTTTTTTGATCTTAATTATTACAATATCTTGCGGAGGGCTAATATTTATATTTCGAGAATTTTTTGCTGTTTTCAATAATTATAAGATTATAGGATTTATCCCATTTAAGTTGTCAGATTTTCTAATCAAAAATATAGCAGGTAGTGTTGGAACAACTCTGTTTTATATCTTAATTTCAATTTTTTCTATAAACCAATTAAATGATAAATTATTAGGGATTATTTCAAAGAAGCTTATCAACTTAATTTCAAAGCTTAAATTGCTTTTTAATAAAACTGAAGATCAAAGCACATCAAAAAATGAAGAAAATGAAATAAAAATCAACTTAGAAAAGGAACCTGAAAAACAAAAGCCTATGGTTGAAGATAGGGTTGAGCAGATGGCAGAAAGCAATGTAGTAAAAAGTGAAAAACGAAAAAAGAAATTTACAAATTTTCAACTACCATCTTTTTCACTTTTAGATGAACCTGAAAAACCTAAAGTGCCATATAACAAGGAAATGGCTCTGGACAAAGCACGAAGCATAGAAGAAAAATTAGTAAACTTTGGAATTGAAGGGAAAATTACTGAAATAAAACCAGGTCCAGTAATAACAATGTATGAATATAAGCCAGCGGCTGGAACTAAGATTAATAAAATTGCCTCGTTATCAAATGATCTTGCCATGGCACTCAAGGCTACCAGGGTCAGGATTATTGCTCCTATTCCTGGAAAAGATGTTGTAGGTATTGAGGTGCCAAATGACATTAGAGAAACAGTTTATTTAAAAGAATTACTTTCAAAAGATAAGTTCAAAAAAGATTTAAGCCCGATATTCCTATCCTTAGGAAAAGATATAGGTGGAAGTCCAATGTTTATGGATTTAAAAAAAGCACCTCATCTAATGATTGCTGGAACAACAGGTTCGGGAAAGAGTGTATTTCTTCATAGCATTATTACAAGCATGTTATATAAAGGAACTCCACAGGATTTGAGATTTATAATGATTGATCCTAAAATGTTAGAACTTTCTGGCTATGAAGATATTCCTCACCTTCTCCATCCTGTTGTTACTGATCCAAAGAAATCTGCTGCTGCTTTAAAATGGGCCGTAAAAGAAATGGAAATGCGCTATAAACTCTTGTCTGACATTGGTGTTAGAGATATTGATTCATATAATTCAAAAGTACAATCAAACAATGATTTTGATGCTACATCCGACCTCCTGCCATATATTGTGATAATTATTGATGAGCTTGCAGATTTAATGTTTGTTGCACCTAATGAAATAAAAGAATCAATTACTAGATTATCACAGATGGCAAGAGCAGCTGGAATTCATTTGATTGTTGCCAGTCAAAGACCTTCAGCAGATGTTGTAGCAGGGTTGATAAAAGCAAATTTTCCAGCGAGGATTTCATTCGCTGTTTCATCTAAAACAGACTCAAGAATAATTTTAGATGCTTCAGGAGCTGAAGAGCTTCTTGGAAAAGGAGATATGTTGTTACTTCAACCTCCCAATAATTTAATAAGAATTCAAGGCTCAATCATATCTGATAAAGAACGAGAAAATATTTCTAATCATTTAAAAAATGAAAGCCCACCAGAATACAATTCGGAAATAACTAAAGTCGAAGAAGAATCAATTGAAGGTGAAGAATTAAATTATGAAAAAGATGCATTATACGATCAGGCATTAGAAATAGTTAAGCAGACCAAGCAAGCTTCTATTTCAATGGTACAAAGGAGACTTAAGATAGGATACAATAGAGCTGCGAACATAATTGAAATGATGGAAAGAGAAGGAATAGTTGGAGAACAAGAATCTGCGGGAAAACCAAGAAAAGTAAACATTTAAAAATTTAATTTATGGGCTAAATTAATTGATTCAATCATGCTATTTGGATTTGGATTTTTTTTCCATGCAATATCATAAGCTGTTCCGTGATCCGGTGATGTTCTTACAAAAGGAAGGTTGATGGTAAAGTTTACTCCTTTATCAAAAGAAAGCATTTTAAATGGAATTAAACCCTGGTCATGATAAATAGCATGAAAAACATCAAAATTCTTTAAATTTTTTTTTATAAATAAGGTATCAGATGGATAAGGCCCACTAACATTTATTTTTTTCTTCTTGGCTTTTTCAACTGCTGGAACTGTTATCTGTAGATCATGATTGCCTATAGTCCCATTTTCAGATGCATGAGGATTAATACCACAGAGTCCAATCTTGGGTTTATATCCTAAAGTCTTGATAAAAAAGGAATCAATGATTTCTAATTGTTCAACTAGCAATTCTGAATTAATACTCTCAAGCACTTGGTCAAGTGGTATATGAATTGTTGAAAGAGACACTTTAATCTTTTTGGACCAAAAAGCCATTATTACATTAGTAATACCAAAAGCACTTTGAAGAAGATCTGTGTGACCTTTAAATTTTGAACCAGCTTTTTGAATAGCCTCTTTACTAATTGGTCCTGTTACTAACTTCGAAGCTTTACCATGTTTAATAAGTTCAATTGAGTGATGCAAGTAATCTAGTGATGCTCTACCTGAATGGACAGTAGGCCTACCAGGATTAAAAACAATTTTATTGGTTCTGTAAATAAATTCAATTTTATCATTTTTGATATCTAATTTATTTATAATAGACTTATCTCCAATAAGTGAAATATCCAANTTTTTTATTTTCGAATCATTTAATGCATTCTCGATTACTTTTGGACCTATTCCATTATAATCACCCAATGTAATTAAAATTTTTTTATTTTTCATAAGTTAAAAAACCTTTTTGAATTCTCTCTTAAAACTTCACATGCTTTATCAAAACTAAGATTTAGCGATTCAGACACACATTCAGCAATGTAAATAAGGTTTGAGGAGTTATTTTCTTTACCTCTATACGGCTCTGGAGACAAGTAAGGAGAATCTGTTTCAATCATAAAAGAATTTAAAGGAATTTCTTTTAGCAAATTTCTAAGTTCAATTGATTTTTTAAATGTAATAATTCCAGTAAAAGATAAGTAACCACCAAGATCAATTATTTTTTTTGCAGTAGTAAGATTTTCAGTGAAGCAATGAAAAACGAAATCAACTTTAGGTCTTCTTGATTCAATAAAACTAATTGTTTCTGGGTATGCATCTCTGCAATGAATTATAACAGGCTTATTTAGTTCCTCAGCAATGGTAAATTGAGAATTAAAAAGATCGAGTTGCATCTCCTTATTGAAAGGTTCATGAAAAAAATCTAGTCCAATTTCTCCAATTGCCTTACATTCATCCATGCTGGCAATTGACATAAGTTCACTTATCTCACCTTGACTCTTTGAATTTAATTCACAAGGATGAAAGCCAACAGCACAGAAAATATTTTCATACTTCTTAGATATCTTTATATTTTCTCTAGAACTATTTATATCTGTCGAAATAGCAATTAATTCAGTAACCCTATTCTCTTTGCACTTCTCTAAAAGAAAATCTAAATCTTTTACATTATTAATATGCGTATGTGTATCTATTAACATTATTTATCTAATATCTTATTTAACTCACTAAGAAATTCAGATAGGTCATCAAAAGATCTATATACCGAAGCAAATCTTATATATGCAACTTGGTCTACAGAATACAAGTGCCTTATAACAGAATCACCAATATCAGCAGTAGCTACTTCGCGTTTACCAGAATCAATTAGCTCTTTTTCGATTAAGAAAACGATGTTCTCAATTTGTTTAATACTAACAGGTCTTTTCTCACATGCAGTTAACATTCCTGATATTATTTTAGACTTGTCATATTCCTGGGTAGATCCGTCCTTTTTAATTACAATTAGTTCATGTTCTTCAACTCTTTCTCGAGTTGTAAATCTCTTTCCACACTCAATACATTCTCTTCTTCTTCTTATCGACTTATCATCTGTACTTTGCCTAGAATCTATTACTCTTGAACCAACTGAACGGCCTCTACATTTTTCACAATCACTAAACATAATACTTATTTTATCATAAATAAAAGCAAAATTAGATTAGACTATTAAAGCAATAAATCTGAATAAATTGGGAATTTAGAACATAAATCATTAACATCTTTCCTGCAAGATTCTAATACATTTTCATTATCAAAATTAGAAATTGCTTTTGTGATTAAGCTAGATATAACTTTTATCTCGTCCTCTTTCATCCCTCTTGTTGTTATTCCAGGAGTCCCAATCCTAACACCAGAGGCTATTGCAGGAGGCTGAGGATCAAATGGGATAGCATTTTTATTCGTAGTTATTCCAGCTGTTGATAGTGCTTGTTCGGCTTGCTTACCTGTAACACCAGATTTCCTTAAATCTAATAGAACCAGATGGGTATCAGTGCCACCAGTAATACAATCAAAACCACTATCCATTAAAAGGTCTGATAATAATCTTGAATTTTTTAATACTTGTGATTGGTACTGTTTGAATGAAGGGTCAAGTGCTTCTTTGAAGGCTACTGCTTTTGCTGCTATCGTATTCATCAAAGGTCCGCCTTGGGTTCCAGGGAACACTCTACTGTTTATGATTTTGGCATGTTCATCTTTCATCATAATCATGCCGCCTCTAGGTCCTCTTAAGGTCTTATGAGTTGTAGTTGTAACAAAATCACAGTGAGGTATTGGATTTGAGTATAAACCAGCAGCAATCAAACCTGAGGGATGTGCGATATCTGCAAGAAGCAAAGAACCTGACTTATTGGCAATTTCGCGAAACTTTGAATAATCTAAATCTCGCGGGTAAGAACTCCAACCCGCTATTATTAATTTAGGCTTGTGTTTTAATGCTAAATCTTGAATTTGGTCATAATCAATTAAAAAATCGTCTTCTTTAACACCATATGAAATTGAGTTATAAACCCTTCCTGAAAAATTAACTTTAGAACCATGTGAAAGGTGTCCACCGTGGTCAAGACTCATACCTAAAACAGTATCTCCTGGATTAAGAAACCCTAAGAAGACTGCCATATTTGCTTGTGCACCTGAATGTGGCTGAACATTTACTGATTCAGCACCAAATAATTTTTTTGCTCTAGCAATCGCCAACTCTTCAGCTTTGTCAACAAATTCACAGCCACCATAATATCTTTTGTTGGGATAGCCTTCTGCATATTTATTGGTTAAAACGGAACCAACAACATCCATTACAGCCTTACTAGCATAATTTTCAGATGCAATCATTTGAAGTTCATTTTCTTGTCTTGAAATTTCATCATTAATAATAGAATAAATCTCTGGGTCTTGTTTTTTATAGGAACTCATTAGATATTTTTCAGATTACTCTAAAAGTAAAAAAATTCAAGGTATGATAAAAAATGTAGTTAGTATTAATTTAATGAAGCAAAAAATCTCGGTCATAGGTGCAAAAAATAATAATCTAAAAAATATAGATGCTCAGATTCCATGGCATTCCTTATGTGTAATTACCGGTTTATCGGGCTCGGGAAAGTCTACATTGGCTCTTGAAACGATTCACGGTGAGAGTCGAAGAAGATATCTAGAATCCTTATCTACCTATGCAAGACAATTCTTAGAAAAGATAGATAAACCTGAAATTGATAATATTGAAGGTCTTCCGCCTTCTATAGCAATTGAAAGTAGAAATAAAATCAAAAATTCGCGATCTACAGTAGGAACAATGACTGAGATCTATGATTACCTACGAATTATCTATAGTAAAATTGGAGAAATATTTTGTCCTCAATGTAATGTTAAATGTGAAAATCTTTCAAATAATCAAATTTACGAAAATTTATTGTCTGATTATAAAGGAAAAGTTATTCATATATGTGGTAAGAATGAGAAGAATATTAAAGAAAGAGAATTAAAAAAAATTGGAATTTTTGAATATTTAGAAAATGGACAAAGTATTTTATTAAAATCCGATCCAAATAAAATAATTCCATTTCCAATTTTTGATACAATTAAAATTAACAAAGAAAATAAATCTAGAATTATAGAATCAATAGAATTTTGTTATAGCATATTTAAAACGATAACTATATTTGATAAACAGAGTTCTACAGAATCCAAAGACTATAAAAAAGAATTTTGTTGTACTAAATGCAATAAGGAATATTCAAGATTATCATCAAACAAATTTTCTTTTAATAGTCCAGATGGAGCATGTAAAGATTGTAAGGGGTTTGGAAATAATTTATTACCAGACTTTAATTTAATTGTTGATGATGAATCAAAAAGTATAAATGAGGGCTGTATTTCAGTTCTTGAAAGACCTTCTCTAAGTTTTGCAAAAAGAAAATTTATTGAATTTTGTCATAATTCGAAAATAGATTTGAATAAAAAATTTTCTGATTTTTCCAAATTAGAGTTAGATAAAATGATGAATGGAAATGAAAAATATAAAGGAATCATTGGTATATTTAAAAGGCTAGAATCTAAATCATATAAAATGCATATCAGAGTACTATTATCTCGATACAGAACTGCTAAAGAATGTTTAAAATGTAACGGATCTAAAATAGGTACATTAGCATCAAATGTAAAAATTCATGATATGAGTATAAAAGAATTATGTGATTTAAATATAAAAGATTTAAATATTTTTTTTAAAAAACTAAAGATTAATTCAAGCAGTGATGCTATTATCAAAGAACCATTAAAGCAAATTAAATCAAGACTGAAATATCTATTAGAGGTAGGACTTGATTATTTGACTCTTTCTAGATTATCTAAAACTCTATCAGGTGGAGAAGCACAAAGAGTAAATCTTGCTCAACAATTAGGGTCAGAATTAACTGATACATTATATGTTTTAGATGAACCTTCAATAGGACTTCATCAAAAAGATATTGAAAAACTTTTCAACACAATTCAAGGGCTAAAAAACTTAGATAATACAATAATTCTTATCGAACATGATCTTGATATGATAAGCAAAGCTGACTGGGTTATTGAATTAGGACCCGGTTCAGGATATCAAGGAGGAGATATAATACACTGTGGAAGCCTAGAAAAATTAAAAAAAAATTCTCAGTCTTTGACCAGTAGTTATTTAAATGGAAAACAATTCATTAAAATACCAAGTAAAAGAAGAACTTCCTCTAAAAAGATCTCAATTGTAGGTGCAAAAAAAAATAACATCGATAATATTGATTTTAATATTCCATTAAATTCCATTACCTGTATAACTGGTGTATCAGGATCAGGTAAAAGCACTCTTATATATGACTGCTTTTATGGTAATGCAATAAGGAAAATGGGGTCTTCATTTGAAAATCCTGGTTTTGTGGAGAAAATAGATGGGTTAGAAAATATAAAAGAGATAATTATGATGACTCAAGAGCCCATTGGAAAGACTGCAAGGTCGAACCCTGCTACATATCTTAAAATTTATGATGAAATAAGAACTCTTATGTCATCAACTCCCGAAGCAAAAAGTTTCTCACTTAAACCTGGCGATTTCTCATTCAACACACCAGGTGGTAGATGCGAAGAATGCAAAGGTGAAGGTAGAATAGTTGTTGAAATGCAATTCCTCTCTGATGTTGAAGTTTTATGTGATTTCTGCAATGGGTTAAAATTTAAAGAAGAGATATTGAAAATAAGATATAACAATAAGAATATTTCAGAAATATTAAACATGACAATTTCTGAGGCATTACTTTTTTTTGAAGGAAAAAATAAGATTAAACGATTGCTTGAAATACTTGAATCTGTTGGATTAGGATATTTAAAACTAGGTCAGTCTTCCAATACATTATCTGGAGGAGAATCTCAAAGAATCAAGATTGCAAAATTTTTATCCTCATCAAATTCATCTAATGTTCTTTTCATATTAGATGAGCCTTCTGTCGGGCTTCATGTCGATGATTTAAAAAGCTTAATAAATACGTTTAATAATGTTATTGAGAGAGGTAATACAATTTTATTAATTGAACACAATACTGACTTAATTAAAATATCAGATTTTATAATAGATTTGGGTCCAGAAGGAGGTATTAACGGAGGAAAAATCTTGGCTCAAGGTACTCCGGAGCAAATTATTAAAGATAAAAACTCTATTATAGGACCTTATCTAAAAATATAAAATTAGATAAAGTTAATAATATTGATTTAAAATACTTATTATATGATTAAATTTTCCATTGGGGCTGATAGCTCGGCTAAAGTAGTTTTAAAGACAAAAAAAATACTTAAAAAAAGAGGATTTACTTTGGTCGAACATGGTATCAATGACGATTCATTAGATTGGGTAGAAATAGCTCGTTGTGTTGCAAATGATGTAAAAAAGAAAAGAGCTGATTATGGAATAATCTTCTGCTATACAGGAACAGGAGTAACAATCGTTGCGAATAGATATAAGGGAATTAGAGCAAGTTTATGCAATACCAAAGAAATTGCCATATGTGCAAAGAAATGGAACAATCCTAATATAATTACAATGGGTATAATGTCTGTTAAAGAGAACGATATTGAGGACATCATTAATGCCTGGTTAACAACGAAAGTTGATAAAGATGAGTTAGAGAATATAAGGAAAATTGACGAGTAATATGAGAATAGGAATTGTGGGAGCAACTGGTGCAGTGGGGCAAGAGATTATTGCACTCTTAAATGAAAGAAGATTTGGTATTGAAAGTATAAAACTCTTTGCATCTCCAAAGTCTGCTGGGAAGAAAATAAAATATTTAAAAAAAAATTTAGTTATAGAAAAAATTAAAAAAAACTCTTTTACAGATTTAGATATTGTTTTTTTCTCTGCTGGATCATCAATAAGTAAAAAATATGCTGAGATTGCTAAAAAAAATGGATGTTATGTTATTGATAATAGCTCAGCATTTAGATTAAATAAAAATGTACCATTAATTGTTCCTGAGATTAATAATGAAGCTTTGAATATAAATAAAAAAATAATATCTAATCCAAATTGCACTACAATAATTTCTTTAATGGCTATTAAGCCACTGATGGATTTATGTGAAATAAAAAGAGTTGTCGCAACAAGTTTTCAATCGGTATCAGGAGCTGGAAACACTGGTATTGATGAATTAATAAGGGATACCAAAGCCGCAATTCAAAAAAAGAAATTTAAAAATAAAGTTTTTGACAGAAATATAGCTTTTAATGTAATTCCAAAGATTGGAGATTTTGAACCAAATCTATTTACACAGGAAGAAATGAAATTACAAAACGAATCTAGAAAAATTTTATCTAATAAAAAAATAAATTTAACTGCAACAACAGTTAGGGTTCCAGTGCTTAGATCACATAGTATAAGTTTAAATATTGAGTTTATAAAAAAAGTTAATTTAAAAAATATTATTAATGCCTTGAAAAAATTTAAAGGAATAAGGGTTCATGATGATTTAGATTCAAACTTATACCCTACCCCTCATGATTCATCTAATATTGATGATTGCATTGCTGGACGTATTAGAGTTGATTATTCACAAAAAAATACAGTTTCTCTTTGGGTCGTAGGCGATCAAATCAGGAAAGGGGCTGCATTAAATGCTGTTCAAATTGCCGAAGCTTTAAGAGACAAGATAAGGTAGTATTATAACAATATGCTCAAGATAGAAGGCTGTATAACAGCATTAATTACACCATTCACAAAGGCTGGTAATTTAGATCAAGTTACTCTAAGAAAATTGATAAAAAGGCAAATTGACTTTGGAGTTCATGGAATAGTCCCTTGCGGTACAACAGGTGAATCTCCAACTCTGAGTCATGACGAACACGATAAAGTAATTGAAATTGCAGTCTCTACATCAAATGGAAGAGTCCCAGTGATTGCAGGAACCGGATCAAATTCAACAAAAGAAGCTATTAGGCTAACTAAAGCAGCTGAAAAAGCGGGAGCAGATGCAAGTTTACAAGTTGTTCCATATTATAATAAACCAAATCAAGAAGGTTTATTTAACCATTTCAGAAATATTGCAAAAGCAACTAAACTACCAATAATTTTATATAATATTCCCGGAAGATCTTCAGTGAATCTTGAAACAGATACAATTGTTAAACTTGAGAAAGTCTGTAAAAACATTGTAGGTATTAAAGAAGCATCTGGAAAAATTACTAAAGTAAAAGAAATAATCAAAAGATGTTCAAAAAATTTTATAGTTTTATCTGGTGAAGATAGTCTAAATCTTAAGATATTAAAAAATGGAGGTAAAGGTTTCATCTCTGTTACTTCTAATTTGATGCCAAAGGAATGCTCTGAGCTATATGAAAACTATATTGCCAAAAATACTAAGGAATTAAACAAAATTGATAGAATACTAATGAATATAAATAAGCTGTTATTTGTTGATACTAATCCAATCCCTATAAAATATGCCATGAAAAGATTAGGACTAAGTCTAAATAATATAAGGTTACCTCTAACAAATTTAAGCAAAGAAAATCAAAAAATAATTAACAAGGAACTAAAAAAATTAAAACTGATATAGCAAATAGACTCTCTGATATAGAAATAAAAATCATTAATAAATATGGAAGCGTCATAGGGGTTGACGAAGTTGGAAGAGGTTCATTATTTGGTCCAGTAATATCATGTTGTGTAATTGCAAATGAAAAATTCAATAATTTAAATCTATCAAAGATAAAGGATTCAAAGAAATTATCTGAAAAAATTAGAAATAAATTTGTCCGAGAATTTATTGATGAAGGATGTGATTTTGGACTAGGATACTCAAACAATAAATACATAGATGAGTTTAATATAGGTGAAGCTACATTGTTCTCTATGCAAGATTCAATCAATAATCTAAATATTAGACCTAAGGCTATTTTAATAGATGGTATACAGAAGATTCCTAATATTGATTGTTATCAATTAGCAATACCAAAAGGTGATAGTAAATGTAAAACTATTGGTGCCGCATCTATTTTGGCAAAATTTGTCAGAGATTTTATTATCAGAAAATATCATAATGCAGTACCATATTATGACCTAATAAAAAATGTAGGATATGGTACTAGCATTCACATAAAGAATATTACTACATATGGTAAAAGCTTTGGTCACAGAAAATCATTTAAAATCAAATCAATTGACAGATAAAAATTAATAAATTATTTTTCTTTTTATGTCTAGTGATTCAACAAATAAAGAAAAGTATTATTATAAAATTGGTGAATTAGAAAAAATCACTGGAGTAAGTTCAACAAAAATTAGATATTGGTCTCAAAAATTCAAAAGCCTTAAAGATCAAATCAAAACATCTCAGGGATATTCTCACAAACTTTATCATCATAAGTCCATTGATGTTATTCTAAATTTAATGAAGTTTCATAATGAAATTGACATAAAGTCACAATTCAGCGAATTTGATGAAAAATTGGCTGACAAGATAAATAGAAGCCAAAATATTACCAGTAAAATTGAAAATATTAGGAACAAAATAAAAAGACTTATAGAAGCACCATAGTTACGGGGTGTGGCGCAGCGGAAGCGCACTGGTCTGGGGGACCAGGGGTCGTTGGTTCAAATCCAATCACCCCGATACATAAAATGGAAATACTTTTAACAAATGATGACGGATTTAACGCAAAAGGTATAAAGATACTCTATGAAGACTTAAAAAAAATTGCCAATGTAACTATAGTTGCTCCAGAATGGAATCAAAGTACTACAAGTCATTCTATAAGTCTCAACAAACCTTTAAGGTGTAAAAAACAGGGAAAAAATATATATTCTGTTATTGGAGTTCCCGCAGACTGTGTAAACTTCGCTATAAATAGTAAATTAATTGAAATAAATTTCGATTTAGTAATTTCTGGTATAAATGATGGTGCAAACATTGGGGACGACATAAATTATTCAGGAACTGTGGGAGCCGCCAGGGAAGGATATCTTCACGGGATAAACTCGATTGCGATATCGATAGGTAATAAAAAAAATCCTAAATTTCAAGATTGCTCAAAATTCTTCGTTAATATGTTAGAAAAGATTATAAAATCCAATAAAAAAAAATTTTTTTTAAATATTAATTACCCAAATAGAAGAGTAGAAGATATTGAAGGTGTCAAATTTACAAAGCAAGGTGCAAGAGCATATGGTCATGAAATTGTAACCAAAACAGATCCCCGTGGTGAGGAATATTTTTGGATTGGAGGTAATGATTTGAGCTATAAGGCTGAAGATGATACCGATATTGCGGCATTAAGGGAAGGATATGTTTCAGTTACACCTTTAATCACAAATTATACTGATAATAATTTTAAAAAAATAGAAATATGAAATTAATAAAAAAAATTCTAGATGAATCTAAAGGTCCCAAAGCCTTAGTCATTATGGGAGTCGTTTCATTTATAGAATCTATTTTTTTTATTATTCCACCAGACCCTTTTTTGGGCTTAATATGTATTACAAAGAAAATTAAAAAAGTTCTATACAATATTCTTATTTGTACTTTCCTCTCTGTTTTAGGTGGCTGTATTGCATATTTGCTAGGTGAAAAATTATTTGAGCTGGCAGTTCATAAAGATGTAAAATTTATAACAAATAACATTGAACAAATTAGCCAATTAAAAATAAGGCTTAACAATGAAACATTTTGGCTAATGATAACCTCGGCCTTTACTCCTCTTCCTTTTAAAATTTTTTGTATTTCAGCAGGTTTAGCAAAAGTTAGCTTTCTGCCTTTTCTTCTTGGCTCTATTATTGGAAGAGGTTTAAGATTTTTATTAGTTGGTATATTAGCTTATAAATACGGTACAAAATTTGAAGAAATATTAAAGAGTAAAAAAGTAGGCTATTTAATGATTGGCCTAATAAGCTTTTTAATTATATATTTATATTACAAATGGAAATAAAGGACTACATTCGAGACATCCCAGACTTCCCATCGGAAGGTATTTTGTATAGAGACATAACTCCACTATTAAAGGACTCTGCAGCCTTTAAATATGTTGTCAACCAGATATCGAAATCTATTCCAGCAGATATAGATGCAATTATAGCTCCTGAATCTAGAGGCTTTATTTTTGCATCTGCAGTATGTTTCAATCTAAATAAGAAACTAATTTTAGCCAGAAAAAAAGGGAAATTACCATTTAAAACCTTTGAAATTGAATACCAATTGGAATATGGGAGTGATTGTTTTCAAATGCATATCGATTCCTTGGAGAAAGGCTCTAAAGTTGCTATTATAGATGATCTGCTAGCAACCGGTGGAACAATATCAGCAATTGAAGAATTAGTAACAAACTTTGAATCCGAAATTAAACATGTTGCATTTGTCATTGAATTATTAGATCTGAATGGAAGGGATAATATTAATTGTAAAAATATATCCTCCTTAATTGAGTATTAAATGAAAATTAGAAATCATATATATAAAGAAGAATATAAAATTGAGTTTGATAAAGATTTAGGAAAATATCTATCAAGTCTAAACAAAAAGTATTATAAAATTTCTGTAATAACCGATGAAAATATTTATAGAATTTACAAGAATATATTAAACAAAAGATATCTTAATGTAATTAAAATAAAACCAGGGGAAAAATCAAAATCGATAGAAAATAAAGTAATGATTGAAAGAAAATTACTAAAACTGAAGTTTAATAGAAAATCTGCAATAATTGCTTTAGGAGGAGGTGTAATTGGAGATTTAGTTGGATTTGTTGCATCTACTTTCTTGCGAGGAATAGATCTAATTCAAATACCAACATCTTTAGTAGCAATGGTTGATAGCTCTATTGGTGGGAAAACAGGGATAAATAATGATTTGGGTAAAAACTTAATTGGAACTTTTTATAATCCTAAGAGTATTATAGTTAATTCCTCATTCCTAAAAACTTTACCTAAATCTGAACTAAGACAAGGCCTTGCAGAAATAATAAAATACGGAATCATCTATGATGAAAAGCTTTTTAAATTATTAGAGAGAATTAATACTAATTTTATGGAAAATAGTGAGCAAATAATTAATAAGATAATAAAAAATTGCATATCTATAAAAGTTAAAGTTGTAGAAGAAGATTTCAAAGAAACAGATAAAAGAAGTATTTTAAATTTCGGCCATACAGTAGGGCATGGATTAGAAAAATTATATTCATACAAAAAGTCTCATGGAGATTGTATTGGATTAGGAATGGCAATCGAGGCATCCATTGCAAACAAATATTTTAATTTAAGTGATAATAATCTAAACAAAATATATACAATACTGAATAGGTTTTCTTTAAGATTTATAAAATATAGCTCAGCACAAATTAAAACTATTATCAAACATATGGAACTAGATAAAAAGAATAAGACCAATAAAATTACTTTCTCATTGCCTGATAAGATTGGTTCAATTATGGTAAATAATAAAAAACACACAATTGAAGTATCTAAAGAAAAAATTAGTAGTGTTTTAAAAGAATTTTCATGAAATATAAGATTAGAAATTTCGAACATAATCTAATAGATATTTCTATTCCAGAAGAAATACTACATTTAAGTGAAAGCAGGAACTTAGTTTTTGATCTAGGTTGTGGTGAAGGCGAATTCATCTTAGATCTTGCCAAGAAAGATAGTAGTTCACACTTCATAGGTATTGAAATTAAATATGGACGAGTTCTTAAATGTTTGAAGAGCTTGGAGAAGCTTAATCTTAAAAATATCAATTTTATCTTAGGTGATGTAACACTCATTATATCTCAATTTATACGAGAAGGGTCAGCCAAAAGATTCTATATAAACAATCCTGACCCATGGCCTAAAGATAAACATGAGAAAAATAGAATAATAAACTTTGGTTTTTTAGATCATATCTTTAACTTATTAAGTCGTAAAGGAGATTTGGTTATAAAATCAGACGACTTAAAATACATTGACTATATAAGGAACGAGATAAGTAAAAGCAAGTTTAAAACAACTTTTGATTATCATGAAAAATTACCACCAACTAAATTTCAGACATCGTATGCAAAAAAAAGAGTTCCAATTCATACAATTTATTCAAGAAAAAATTAAATATTATTATTAAAAATTGAATAAACATGGTCCTTTAATCTAGATACAGGTTGATCAGAAGATAAAAAGTCTTCGACTTCAATTTCAGGTAAAATATTTATAGAAATAGTACCTGGATTAATTTTTAGTGAATTTTTCTTCACTATATCATCAGCTCCCTTAATGATCATAGGGATAATGTTTACTTTAGTTTTTGTAGAGATAAAGAAACCGCCATCCTTAAACTCTAACAGTTTTTTATCTGGATTTCTGGTTCCCTCTGGAGCTATAAATATTGCTTTACCATTCTTGATTTTCTTTAGGATTTTGATAACTTCTCTTCTATCAGCAAAAGAACCATCTCTTGCTACGAAGTAATGTCCCATGACTTTAACTGCTTGACCAAAGAAAGGTATTTTTAACAACTCTTTTTTCATCATTGCTCTCCAATCAATATTCATGAATGATGCAAATGAGAAAATGTCGTAAAAACTTTTATGGTTATACATTATAATTATTGGCTTATCCTTGATGTTTTCTAATCCCCTAACCTCTAATTTAACAAATGAAATTAACAATATTAATTTTCCCCAGATTTTTACAAGTGTCAGTGTAGCAAATTTTGGAGAAATTAAAGAAACTATTGTTGCAAGAATGGCCAAAATTATTGTTATCAATGTAATTAAAAACCATTTTATATATGAAATAATCATCAATAAGAATCCTAATTTATATAAAATTAATTTCAATATATTTGATATAGACTGTTTTTTCCATAAAATACTATAGATAGTCGGAGGAAGTAAATGATAATTGTTCTTAAACCATCAGTGTCAGAAAAAGAGATTGAACGAATTCTAGAATCTATAAATGATTTTGGTTATAAAGCAGAAACTGTAAAAGGAGAAGCCAGAACCATTATTGGAGCTGTTGGAAATCAAAAAGAGAAACAACAGCACATGAATCTACTGGGACAGCTACCAGGAGTTGAAGCAGTGGTTCCAATAATGCAGCCCAACAAATTAGGCAGTAGAGAATTCAAGAATGATGATACTAGTTTTGAAGTTGGCAATACAATAGTTGGCGGTAACAAATTAACTGTTATAGCAGGCCCTTGCTCAGTTGAATCTGAAGATCAAATTCACAGTATTGCTGAATCAGTAAAAACTGGAGGCGGAACAATATTACGAGGTGGTGCTTTTAAACCAAGAACCTCTCCATATACCTTTCAAGGACTTGGTGAAGAAGGACTAAAATTCCTTAAAGATGCTGGTGACTTTGTTGGCCTTCCCATTGTAACAGAAGTTTTGGATGTTAAAGATTTGGATTTAATTTGTCAGTATGCTGACATGTTACAAATTGGTGCAAGGAATTGTCAAAATTATGCCCTACTAAAAGAAATCGGAAAAACAAAAAAACCAGTACTACTAAAAAGAGGTATGTCCACTTCATTAAATGAATTTTTGTTATGTGCAGAATATTTATTAGCTGAAGGTAATATGTCTGTTGCCCTCTGTGAGAGAGGAATAAGAACATTTGAAACTGCAACCAGAAATACTTTTGATATCAATGCAATACCAGTTTTAAAAGAAAAAACACACTTACCTGTTATTGCAGATCCCGCTCACGGAACAGGCTATTGGCAGTATGTATCTCCTATTGCCTATGCAGCTATAGCAGCAGGATCAGACGGTCTTGCAGTTGAAGTTCATAATAATCCAGAAATTGCATTAAGTGATGGTGGTCAATCATTGAAGCCTAAAAAATTCAATATTATGGTCGAAAAATCTAGAATAATAGCAAATGCGATTGGTAAAGATATTTAATCTTTTACGAAAACTTTCCTACCATCAAATAGAAGTTTATCCTTAGAAATAAGTTCTATGGCTCTTGGTAGCACTTCGTGCTCCTTTTCATTAATTTTTGCTAACAATGAATCCTCTGTATCATTTTTATCAATATTTACCATACCTTGAAGTATAATTGGGCCCGTATCGATACCATCATCTACGAAATGAACGGTACATCCTGTATATTTTGCTCCATACTCTAAAGCCTGCCTTGGAGCATGAAGTCCGGTAAATGCCGGTAACAAAGATGGGTGAAGATTGATTATTTTGTTCTCAAATTTTGATGTGAAAAAAGGAGACAATATTCTTTTAAATCCTGCTAAAACTATAAGATCTAATTTATAACCTTCTATTAAAGAAATAATTTCCGTCTCATAGTCCTTTCTAAGTTTATAGTCTTTATGAGATAAAGTAATAATTGGTACTGATAATTTTTTAGCTCTTTCAAGTACATATGCATCAAGAACATTACAAAAAAGGAAGCTAACTTCAACATTTGGAATATCGGCCCTAACAATGGCTTCGAAATTGGAACCACTGCCTGATGAAAAAATTGCTACTTTGAATTTATCAGCCATAGAATAAATAACTAGGCAGCTACCTACTTTCCCAAAACCAATAGGTCTCAGTATCATCGGCCTCTGAGGGCTTAACTGCCGGGTTCGGAATGGATCCGGGTGTACCCCCTCCAGTAAGGCTGCCTAGAACGTAAAATTCTATACAATAATCCATTGTTGTCAATAAAATTAATCTAAGTAATTTAAAACAGGTGACTTTCTTACTTTCTTAAGTTTTTTTAAAGCCTTTAGCTCTATTTGTCTAATACGTTCTCTAGTTACATTAAAAATTGAGCCTATCTCTTCAAGAGTAAAAGCTTGTTCTTCATCTATACCAAATCTCTTTTTTATAACATCTTTCTCTCTATCATTTAATACCTTCAACAATGAACTATTAATTAAACTTTTTAATTCACTTGTTTCTATATAATCTTGCTGTGTCGGATTATTATCGCTTATAGTATCAAGCAATGTTTGTCCTGCTGAATCATCCTCATTTATTGGAGTATCTAAAGCAATTGGATCTTTAGTGACTCTTTGAATCTTATCAACTTTATCCTCAGAAAATTTGGATTCGATTGATATCTCGTGGTTTGATGGTTCTCTCCCTAATTTCTGAACTAACCTTCTTGAAACTGAATTAATTCTATTAATTTGTTCAGTCATATGGACTGGAATTCTAATAATTCTAGCCTGATCAGCAAGGGAACGAGTTATAGCTTGCCTAATCCACCATGTTGCATATGTTGAAAATTTATAACCCCTCTTGTATTCAAACTTTTCAACTGCTCTTATTAAACCAATATTTCCCTCTTGTATAAGATCTAAGAATGGTAAACCCTTATTAATATACTTTCTTGCGATACTAACCACTAATCTTAAATTGGATTCAACTAACTTCTGTTTACTGTTTAGATACTGAAGCTTAGATTTGTTAAACTTATCAATAGTACTCCTTTCGAAATCATTGGTTCTTAAAAATTTAGCTATTGATTTTAAGAATTCAGCTTGAAATTCAATCTGCATCATTATTTTTTTTATTTTTTTGGATAAAGAGCTATTAATTTCATCTGACTCGAGAACATCAAACAACATTTCTTTAAGTGACAAAACTCTCCTTGTTGATTTATAAGCAGAATCAGTTCTCAATCCGTTTTCCATATCATCGGATTCTAAGTCAATTTCATCATCTGCATTTGTTTGAGTTAGATTCAAATGCAAAATCCCTATTAGACTAATATCAGAAACTATTAAATTGCAAATAACATTCTTTGAATCGTTAAAAGATTTAGCTACCTTATATTCTTCGTTTTTATTTAGTAAAGAATGGTAAGCAATAGTATTAAGATAGCTCTTTATAGGATCATCAATAGGATCAACTTTGTCATAGGACAAAGCAAAATTTATGTTTTTTCTATCTTTGAACTCAAGATTGATTTTTGGAAGGACATTCTTTACAAATTTTGGTAAGAAAGCCATTAAAAACTTTGGCCTTTTAAAAATATCAAAACTCTCTTGTGATACCATCAATATATTCTAACTTATGATTTTATTTTTTTCTCTTCTTTAATAATATTATTTAATTCTAATAATAATGCTTTCTCATCATCTGAGCTAAGTCCTTTTGCATTACTAAGTTTCATATTAATTTTCCTTTTTATTTCTTTTAAATTATCTAATCTAGTCTTTAAAATACACTCTTTAATAATATTATCAGACAGTTCAAAATTGAATTCTGTAGAAGCAAATAAAATTTTTGAAAAATATTTTGATGACTCATCATCAAGCATAGTAAGAATTTTGGCAGGTTCTGAGTTTAAATCTTTTTTAATTATATCAATTATCTTTAAAATCTCTGGCTTAGCGACCCCCTCAATTTCTTTTAATAAATTGGGATTTCTTGACTTTATATTTTCAACAAAAACTTTAAGTGCAATCTCAATAGGGTTAAGATTAAAATCAGTTTTAATTTTTTTATCTAAGTTCAAACTAACTGAATTTAAGGAATTTATTTTTTTTTCTATCTGTATTTTAGTAATAGAAAAAGTTGAGCAAAAATTATTAATCATAATATCTTTTTTAAATGCATCTGACACATAAATTAACTTTGATAAAAATTCATTAATAATGGAATTTAAAGCTTTATTCTTTTCAAGATATTGAATCTTCAAATATTCTATATAGGAATCCATTATAGGCTGAACATGTTTTAAAATATCAATGAATGCAGATTTTCCATTGGTTTTAATAAAATCACAGGGGTCAAATGAGTCTGGCAAAGATAACTTATAAACATCGATTCCGTTTCCAAACAATGGTTCTATACTCTTAAATGAAGCATTTAAGCCAGCTTCGTCAGAGTCAAATATTAAAACAACTTTATCAGACAATTTACTGATTTCATTTGCATGTTCATTTGTAAGAGATGTTCCCATTGAAGCTACGACATTGTTGATTCCAATTTTATTCATCATTAAAACATCTGTATAGCCTTCAACAATATAAACGAACTTTGGCTTTTTACCTTTCAGAAGTGAGAACTTGTTTGTCCCATATAAAATTTTTCTTTTCGAAAAAATTTGTGATTCTTTTGAATTTAAATATTTTGGTTCATCATTATTCAATGATCTCCCAGCAAAGGCTATTATGCTTCCTTGTCTATTTTTTATAGGAAAAATTATTCTATTTCTGAAAAAATCGAAATAAAAATTATTATTTTCTTTTTTCTTTATTAATCCAATTTCCTCTGAATAACCTTGATTTAAATTTTTCTGATTAATAAATTTTACAAGGAAATCCCAAGACTCAGGTGCTAGACCAATTTCATTATCAATTATATCCTTCTTAGAAAATCCTCTCTCTTTAAGATATTCTATTGCTTTTTTTGAACTTTTCCCTTCTATCAAGACTTTGCTGTATAATTTAGCGATAATTGAATTTAACTTGATTAGTTGAGATACTTTTTTTGTATTATCTTTGACTGATAACTCTTTATATTCGAATTTAATATCAAAAAAATCGCAAATGTCCTTTATTGCTTCTCCTGATGATATATTCTTAAATTCTTTTACAAATGTTATTAAATTCCCTCCAGCCTTACATGAGAAACAGTGATATAAGCCTTTCTCTTCGCTAATTGAAAGCGAAGGCTTTTTATCATCATGGAATGGGCATAATGTAATATAGTTTGAACCGATTTTCCTCAATGATGACCAGTTGGTTTCGATGTATTTTGTTATGGAAGTTTTACTCAATATATCTTCAAGAGCGATATATTCTTTTTCGGAAGGCATTTAATTATCTGAACTTTCTATTTTTTTTGTTTTGTCTTTTCTTTGCAGCAAAAAGTTTTTTCTTTTTGATTTCACTAGGTTTTTCAAAGTACTCTTTTCTCTTGTAATCAGAAAGAACACCGCCTTTCTCCATTTGCCTTTTAAAGCGTCTTAGAGCATTTTCCAAATTTTCATTATTTCCTATATATATTCCTGGCATAACCTTAAGTTTAGAAACTTATATTAATCATCAAAAAATGTCAAGTGGACATTATTTTGAGCAAAATTTAATAGCTTTCTTGACAATCTCCTCTTTAGTTATTTTAAAATGTTCATAAACATCTTTTTTAGGACCACTTGCTCCAAAAGTATCAACAGATACTGTGTTAGAATTATCTTTTAAAATTGACCTCCAACCTACTGATACTCCAGCCTCAACAAAAATTATAGGTGAAGATCCTAAAATTCTAGACTTTTTTGCTGAGCTTAATGTATTAAACTGCTCTATACAAGGTATGGAAATAACCGTAGAATTAATTCCTTTCTTTTTAAGCTTTAATGATGCTTCATATCCTATCTCAACTTCACTGCCAGTAGCAACTATAGTTAAATCTCTTTTGTTTAAATTCCCACTGATAATATTGCAAAAGTTATTCTGATAGAAAGATAATCTCTTAGTGCTACTTGTATTAAGAACTTTCAAATCTTGTCTTGATAAAGCAATTATAGAGGAACCATCTCCTCTTAATGCCTCTATCCAGCAATCAAATGTTTCATACAAGTCAGCAGGTCTAAACACTTTGAGATTTGGTATTAACCTTAGAGACATAAGATGCTCTACAGGTTGATGAGTAGGTCCATCTTCTCCTAGACCTATAGAATCGTGTGTCATTACATAAATAACTTTTAAACCCATCATTGCAGAAAGTCTTATTGAAGGCCTACAATAATCAGAAAAAACTAGGAAGGTTCCACCATATGGAATAAAGCCTCCATGTAGTGATAATCCATTCATTATTGAAGCCATTCCATGCTCTCTAACTCCATAATGAACATATCTACCATTTAAATTATCAGGTGCAATAGGATCTAACTCTTTCGATTTGGTATTATTTGATGGAGTCAGATCAGCGGATCCACCAATCATCTTTGGAATATTCTTGTTCAATACATCTAAAGAGAGCTGGCTTGCTTTTCGAGTTGAAATTTTAACAGTATTTGCATTTAACTTGTTAAATTCATTTCTAGATTTTTCCAATATGTTTAATGACAAATCTTTCCTGATAGTTGTTTTGAACAATCTAATATTTTTAGATTTTTTTAGTCTTAATTTCCATGAAGAGTACTCTTTTATTGATCTCTTACCAGCCTTTCTCCAATAACCTAAAATATCTTTGGGAATTACAAACGGTTTATAATTCCAATTTAAATTTTTCCTTGTTAATTCTATTTCATCTTTTCCTAATGGTGCCCCATGAGATTCATGACTATTTACTTTATTAGGTGATCCAAAGCCTATTTTAGTTTTACAAGCTATCATTGTTGGTTTTTTAGATTTCTGTGCTTTTTTAATTGAAGATCGAATAGAATTATGGTTATGCCCATCAATTTTTATATAATTCCAGCCATAACTATTTAGCCTTTTCTCTGTATCATCTGTAAATGATAATTGAGTTGACCCATCAATTGAAATTCCATTATCATCATAAAAAATTATTAGCTTATTAAGATTTAAGTGGCCAGCTAGACTTAATGCTTCGTGACTTAGTCCTTCCATTAAACAGCCGTCTCCAGCAAAAGCATATGTAAAGTGATTTACTAAAGAATTTCCAAATTTTAAATTAAGTTTTCGCTCAGCTAAAGCCATTCCAACAGCATTGCCTATGCCTTGACCTAATGGACCAGTTGTTGTTTCAATACCTATAGTATGCTCAAATTCAGGATGTCCAGGTGTTTTAGAACCTATTTTCCTAAAATTCTTAATATCATTGATTGTTGGCTCCTTATATCCTAATAAATACAAAAGTGAATAAATGAGCATGGAGCCATGACCATTAGACAAAATAAATCGATCTCTATCAGGCCATAATGGATCTTTGGGATGAATTTTTATAAACTCTGTAAATAAAATAGAAGCAACATCGGCCATCCCCATAGGCATACCAGGGTGTCCTGATTTAGCTTTTTCAACAGCATCAATTGACAAAAATCTAATTGCATTTGAAATTCTGATATCCATACTTGAGAATACATTATACGATAAGTATCTTCTTTTAAAAATTTTAATTTAGTTTGAAAAAAAAATAGATTGATATAATATCAATATTTATCCAGATGCCAAAAATTAGTTATATAAGAGCAAGACAAATTTTAGACTCAAGAGGAACTCCGACAGTTGAAGTTGACATGGCTCTTGAAGGGCAAAAATTAGTCAGAAGTTCGGTGCCATCTGGTGCATCTACGGGTTCATATGAAGCTGTTGAGTTAAGAGACAATACTGCAGATTTCTTAGGTAAAGGTGTAAGTAAAGCTGTAGAAAATATAAATAAAATAATAGCTAATCATATAATAAACTCTGAATTTGAAGGAATAATTGATTTTGATAAAAAACTAACAAATTTAGATTCTACCAGCAATAAATCAAAACTTGGAGCGAATGCTATACTTGCATGTTCGTTGTCTTTTACAAAGTGTCTAGCTCAATTAAATAATAAAGAATTATTTCAAAGTCTTTATGAAAATTCAGAATATTTACTTCCAACTCCTTTAATGAATATTATTAACGGTGGAGCACATGCTAATAATGGATTGGATATACAGGAATTTATGATCGTACCTGCAGGATTTGAATCTTTTAGTGAGTCATTAAGGGCTGGTGTAGAAATATTTATGAATCTCAAAAAAATTCTTAATAATAAAAATTATTCTACTGCAGTAGGTGATGAGGGAGGCTTTGCTCCTAATTTAAAATCTAATGAAGAAGCTTTAGATTTAATATGTGAGGCAATAGAAAAAGCTGGCTATAAGATTGGGAAAGATATTTTCCTTGCTCTCGATGTAGCAGCAACAGAATTATTTAGCGATAATAAGTATTGCTATAATTCAAAAAAATTAGCAACTAATGAACTTATAGAAGTATATGAAAAATTATTAAATGAATATCCTATAATATCTATCGAAGATCCCTTAGATGAAGATGATTGGGATGCATGGTCTTTGCTTACTTCGAAAATAGGATCAAAAGTACAATTGGTTGGAGATGATTTATTTGTTACTAATATCGAAAGACTAAAAAAAGGAATAGAAAACAAAGCAGGAAATAGTATATTGGTTAAGATAAACCAAATTGGTAGTATTTCGGAAACTATTGATGCTATCAACCTAGCTAAAAAGAATCATTTTTCATATATAATATCTCATAGATCAGGTGAAACTGAGGATTCTTTTATAGCTGATCTTGCAGTCGCAACTGGTTCAGGTCAAATAAAAACTGGTTCATGTTCTAGGACTGATAGAACCTCTAAATATAATCAACTTTTAAGAATTGAAGACTTATTAGGTTCAGATTCTAAATTTGCGGGTCTTTCGACTTTTAAAATCAAAACTTAATTGGTATTATATTATCGCACTATGGCACCTTTAACATTATTTGAAAAAATTTGGAAAAAACATGTAGTTCATGAAGAAGATGGCAAACCTTCTCTGCTTTATATTGACTTACATCTTGTTCATGAAGTTACTTCGCCACAAGCATTTGAAGGCTTAAGGCAGGCAGGCCGCAAAGTTAGAAGAAAAGATAAAACTTTTGCAACTATGGATCATAATGTACCAACTGTAGATAGGTATAATATAAAAGATCCAATCTCTCTTCAGCAAATAGAAACTTTATCATCAAATTGTAAAGAATTTGATATTGAACTTTTTGATTTAAATAGCCCTTATCAAGGAATTGTTCATGTAATTGGTCCTGAGCAAGGTCTAACCAGACCTGGTCAAACTATAGTTTGTGGGGATAGCCATACCTCTACACATGGTGCATTTGGTGCATTAGCTTTTGGAATTGGAACAAGTGAAGTTGAACATGTGCTATCAACACAATGTTTATGGCAAAACAAACCAAAAACCTTTGAAGTAAGAGTTGATGGGAAAAGGCAAAGTGGTGTAACCGCAAAAGATATTATTTTAAGTATTATCGGTGAAATAGGAACAGCGGGTGCCACTGGATATGTAATTGAATATACAGGTCAGGCTATCAGTTCTCTATCTATGGAACAAAGGATGACAATATGTAATATGTCAATTGAAGGTGGAGCTAGAGCAGGAATGATTAGTCCTGATCAAACAACTATTAATTACTTAAAAGAGAGGCCAAGGATAAAAAATCTTGAAAATTTAGAACTATTAATTGATGAATGGAAGAATCTCGCATCAGATAAAGAATCAGAATTTGATAAAAAAATAATTTTAAATGCAAACAATATGGCTCCCCAAGTCAGTTGGGGTACAAGTCCAGGAATGGTAAGCGGGATTGATTCAAAAGTCCCCAACCCTAAAGACATAGAAGATTCTGTAAAAAGAAAATCTACTGAGGATGCATTAAATTATATGGGGTTAAAACCAAATACTAATATTGAGGATATTAAAATTGATACAGTGTTTATTGGATCATGTACAAATGGCAGATTAGAGGATTTAATTGCAGCAAGTAAAGTAATACAAGGGAATAAAGTTCCATCCAATATTAATGCCATCGTGGTTCCTGGATCTCAGATAGTTAAGATTAAAGCTGAAAGGTTAGGACTTGATAAGATCTTCAAAGATGCAGGCTTTGATTGGCGAGAATCGGGATGTAGCATGTGTCTTGCAATGAATCCTGATAAATTGTCGCCTGGCGAAAGGTGTGCTAGTACTTCAAATAGAAATTTCGAAGGCAGACAAGGCAAAGGTGGCAGAACCCATTTAGTTAGTCCAGTAATGGCTGCTGCAGCCGCAATTAATGGAAGGTTTACCGATATAAGATCCCTTGATCTTGATTTGGGAGAATATTAAAAAATGGAAAAATTTAAAAATGTAGAAAGTAGACCCGTGCCATTAAATTCTGCTCATGTGGACACAGATCAAATAATTCCAAAACAATTCCTTAAAAGGATTGAAAGAACTGGCTTTGGACAATTTTTATTTTTTGATTGGAGATTTAATGATGATGGTTCCCCAAACGAAAAATTTATTCTAAACGATGTTAGGTTTAAAGACTCTGAAATTTTACTCGCTCAAGAAAATTTTGGCTGTGGAAGTTCAAGAGAACATGCACCTTGGGCATTAAGAGATTATGGATTCAAAGTTATTATTTCTTCATCTTTTGCTGACATATTATATAACAATTGTTTTAAAAATTGCATCCTTCCTATAATTCTTAATGAAAAAGATCTTGAATATCTTTTTAAGTCAACTTCAAATTTTAATGACTACAAATTGAACGTAGATCTTGAAAAAAATCTTTTAGCTGATAATAAAGGCTTTGAGATTTTTTTTAATATTGATCCTTTTAGAAAAAAATGCTTACTTGAAGGGCTTGATGATATAGCATTAACATTAGAGCATTCTGAAAAAATAGATAATTACGAAAAAGCATTATAATACCTTTCTAAAGATATAAACTATAAAGGAAATCATTACACTTAAAATAATTGATGTTCCTATTGGAAAATAGAATGTAGTATTTTTAAAAGTAAATTTTAAATCTAATGGATTATCTTTAAAAATATTCAATACGCCAGTGAAATGAATTAAAGCCCCAATAACAATTAAGAGCAATCCACTAAAAAAAATTATTTTACCTATACTCATAATGAAATTTTAAACTATTATATATATTAATAAAATGATTAAAACAATCACAAAAACAACTACCAGTCTTAAACAAAAAGGTGTCCTTAGTCCTCAATCTAAACTATTTATTAAATTAATAAATCTTAATAATAATGAAATTGACAATCTAATTGATGAGATGCTCACAGAAAATCCATGTATAGAAGAAGAATATACTAGAAATAAAAATAAGGATTTTGGTAATCATTTGGAAGGTCAAATAACACTTGATATAGAAGATAAATTCAAATCTCTTAGTAAATATTTAGAGGAGCAACTAAATCTATTAGATATAAAAGAAAATAAAAAAAGAATAATTTATAACTTAATTTTACTTTTAGACGAAATAGGCTTTATTAAATATTCAAATTCTGAAATACAAACTATCTTACATAAGGAAATTTCCATAAAAGTGACTGAAGTTGAAATAGAGGAAATTATTCTTTATTGCCAAGAGAAATTTGATCCAGCTGGCATTTTTTCAAGGGATTTAAAAGAATGTTTAATAATCCAACTAAAATTGAAAAATAGCAAAAATTTAAATATTAAATGTAAAATACTTGAAGAAAGTATTTCAGAATTGGCAAATAAAGACAATGAGATAATATGCAAAAAGAACAATATATCTAGAGAATTTCTAAAAAAATTTGTTAAAGAACTTAGTGATTTAAACCCAAGGCCTGGAGAACAGTTTCAAGAAGCATTGGATATAAATTACAGTTCTAATTATGAGGCTTCTGTTTATTTTGATAAAAATGGTCAAATAATTGTTCAACCAAATAAACCCTCTAAAGATTTTAAAATTTCAAGCTATTATAAAAAATTAATAAAAAATAAAAAAGCATTATCACCTGAAGTTTATAAATTTATTAAAACCAGAATAGATGATGCAAATTTAACTATCAAAACAATCGAAGAAAGAGAGGAAATGTATTTAAGAGTAATAAAATTGATAGTTAAAATCCAAGATGATTTCATTAAAAGAGGTGAAAAATACTTAAAACCCTTAAAATTACAGGATATAGCTGAAAAAATTGGTGTTCATGAATCAACTATTAGCAGAATAACTAGCAATAAATATATATTAACCCCATTAGGAATTATGAATCTAAAAGAATTTTTTAGCAATAAAATTAACAATGATGATCAAAAATCTACAACTGCTATTAGAGAAATTATAAATACAATAATAATTCAGGAAGACAAAAAGCATCCCCTTTCGGATCAAGAAATTAAAGAAATTCTAGCAGTAAAAGGAATAAATATAGCAAGGAGAACTATTGCAAAATATAGAAATGTACTTAAAATACCTTCATCCTCAATGAGAAGATTAAAAAAATGAAATTATCAAATTTAATTACCCCTGGGCTCATCTTTAGCAATTTAGTATCTAATGATAAAGATTCGTGCTTAATGGAAATTACAAAAAATCTTTGTTTGGCAGAAAATTCATTGAATTTTGAGCTTATTAGCTCTTTGATAAAGAAAAGAGAAAATCTCTGTAGTACTGCATTAGATAATCATATAGCAATTCCACATGCAAAAGTGCCTGGAATAAACAAGATATATGCATCTCTCTCAATTCATAGAAAGGGTATGTCTTTTGGTTCAATAGATAATAAAAATACTAATATTTTTATTTTGTTGTTACATCCAGAGGTCAATGGTAATGAACATCTGGAGGTTTTAAGAAATATTGCAAACTTATTTTCTAAAAAAGAAGTTATATCTGAGATATTGAAAGAAACTGGAACTTTTGAAATATATAACATAATAAAAAATTATGAATAAAGAAAACATAAGCATTCATGGTGTCCTTTTAAGTATTGACAATATAGGGATTGTCATTAGAGGTAAAAGCGGTATTGGTAAGAGTGAATGTGCGGCTGAACTAATTAATAAGGGGGCAAAGTTAGTAGCAGATGACTTAATAATTATTTCAAATATAAATGGAGAGCTAATTGGTTCTTCTCCAGAAAAAATCAGAAACCTAATTGAAATTAGAGGTATTGGTATTATTAATGTAAAAGATATTTTTGGGGCACTTGCTGTAATGAAGGAAGCTAAAATTCACTTGTTAATAGATTTGATTGAATTTAACAAAGAAAATAAATATGATAGGCTTGGCTACGATACAGTTCAAGAGGAAATTATGGCTGTTCCACTTCCTAAGATTCAGATACCTGTAAGTCCAGGTAGAAATGTTTCAACTTTGATTGAAATAGCACTAAAAAAGCTCAGGTTTGAAGATCGTTTGTAAAAGCTGAAGATTGAATTTAAAATTCTTATATGTTTAATATTCTAATAATTACTCATGGCAATTTATGTGAGGAACTTAAATCATCAGTTGAATTTATATTAGACAATAAATTAAATAGAAAAATATTTACTATAAGTATAGATGAAGATTCACGTGAATTTGATACATATTCAAATAGAATTTCAAACTTTTTAATTGAAGCTAATCATAATATTATATTTACTGATATGTTTGGAGGCACACCCTCTAATATAAGTTTGCCTTATTTTAAAAAAGGATTTGTTGAAATAATATCTGGGGTTAATGTCCCAATGCTATTAAAGGCATGTGTTTTAGAAAATAATGATAATTTTTATGAAGCAGTTAAAATAATTGTCAGCTCTTGCAAAGAAAATATTATTGTTGCAGGAGACTTGGAGATAGCATGAGTGCACTAAATTATGATGAGATTTTTGAAGAATGGAGAAAAGTTTACCTAACTGGTGACTATGAAGATTGGTCAGTTGTTATTGAAGAGGGTATAAATAAGGATTTTGCGGCTATTGCCCTTTTCTTAGATAATAAAACAGCAAAAGCATCTGGCGAATCAACAGATTACTATGATGGTTTTAAAAAAGCATCCCTTCAAGTTTTAGACTTACTAGAAATACTAATAACTGAAGAGCCTGAAGAAAAAATAATTCGAATAACAAAAAAAGAATCTTCTAGAGTTAGGGATCAAAAACTGGCTAAAGAAATCTGGGGATGATTAATCTTTTTGAGAAATTTAAAGGTTTTATTATAGACCTTGATGGTGTTATTTATTTAGATAAAAAAATAATACCTCACTCAAAAAAATTCATAGAATATTTAATAAAAACAGAGAAAAAATATATATTTTTAACTAATGATTCAACCCTTTCCCCAGATGAGTATAGCGAAATACTGAGTGAACAAGGTATACCATGCAATTTAGATCAAATCATGACACCTATAACTAACTTGCTAGAAATGATAAAGAATAAAAAAATCCAAAATAAAGACATAATGGTTTTTTCAAGCACTAAATTAAAAAATTATCTAAAGAGTCTTGGTATAAACATTATAGAAGATAAGAATAAATTCAAAAAAATCAAAACAATAATTGTTTCAGGTAATCTTGAATTCAATTATGATGATTTAATGTATGCATCTTTATGTGTTCAAAACGGAGCCAAACTTCTCGCTACAAGTACTGATAATACTTATCCAAGAAAAATTGGCAATGTTCCAGCTACTGGATCAATAATTGCTGCCATTCAAAAAACTTGCCCTGTTTCTGCAATAAATCTTGGTAAGCCATCAAAATCTATTTTTAATCTTGCAAAAAAGAAATTAAACATAAAAAGGCAAGATATCTTAACTGTGGGTGATAATCTTAATACTGACATACTTGGATCAAATTTGTCTAAACTAAAAAGCTGCTTAGTTTTGACTGGTAAAACTAATTTGGCAACTGCAAAAAAATCCAAAATTAAGTCTGACTATATTTTAAATAATCTTAAGATTTAACACCTTGGACCATACAAACCATTTTTCCTGAATGTTTATTTTCATACATCAACTGATGAGCTTTTGGAATTTCATCATATTCATATATTTCTGATACAACAGGATTAATAAGTCCTTGATGAACTAATTCATTTGCCCTTACACATTCTAGTGCATTAGCAAAATGTGAACCAATTATGTCCTTTTGTAACATCCAAAGATACCTAACATCAAACATGCAATCATACCCTGTTGTTCCAGCACATATTACAACTCTTCCAAACCTTTCACATACAAATACACTTGCAGGGAAAGTTGTTTCACCAGGATGTTCAAAAATTACATTTGGACTTCTTCTCTCTCCTAATATCTCCCATATTTTCTTACCAAAGTTTTTCATTTCTTTGAATCTTAATTGAGATTCTTCAGGAGTTTCATTTTTCTTATATGGTAAATTTGGAAAATCTTTACGGTTAATTACACCCACTGCACCGAGCTCTTCACACATTTTAAATTTATCCTGGGATGAAACGACAGCAATCGCCTTTGCACCCAACATTTTACAAATCTGCAGAGCAAATACACCAAGACCTCCAGCAGCTCCCCAAACCAATACTACTTCACCAGGTTGAACATTTGCTTTTGAGACTAACATTCTATAAGCAGTAAAATAACAAAGTGCATAAGATGCAGCATCCTCCCAAGAGAGATGCTTAGGTTTTTTTAGAACTTGTTGTGCTTGGACCCTTGTAAACTGAGCAAAGCACCCATTTGGGGTTTCGTATCCCCATATTTGTGCTCCCTTACTTACCATTGGATCATAACTTATAAAATCGGCATTGCTTTGAGTCATATTCGAATGTGGCTCTTCATTTTCTACACCACAATGAACAATCACCTCATCGCCTTTTTTCCAACTTTTTACATTTGAACCTACTTCCCAAACTATTCCGGAGCAATCACTTCCAGCAATGTGATGATCACCTTTGTGAACATCTAAAACTGAAATTGGCTCTCCTAGACCAGCCCAAACACCATTAAAATTAATTCCTGTTGCTACAACTAAAATCAAAACATCGTTAGGCCCGCATTCTGGAACAGGCATTACCTCTTCTTGAAAAGATTTCATGGGTTCACCATGCCTTTCTTTCCTTATAACCCATGCTCTCATAGTTTTAGGTGTGTAATCTAAATCAGGGATTACTCCTATTGGTAGTGGATCTGAATAACTCATTTTAAAACTCCTTAAAGCTAATTTTCATAGCATCTTTTATTTTCTCTAAATTTTCTTTGGCTATTTCTCTGGCCTTTTTAGAACCATCAATAATTATATCAAATATTTCACTATTGTTTGAAAATTTTAATCTTTTTTCTCTAATAGGCTCTAGAAATATATTTATTCTCCTAGCTAATGACTTTTTAACCTCAACATCTCCTATTGTGCCCTTCCTGTATCTTTCTTTGAACTCATTTAATTCATCTAAATCATCATTAAAAATATCATGATAAATAAAAACAGGGTTACCTTCAACTTTACCAGGAATGTCTGCACTTGTTCTGTTGGGATCAGTAAACATCCTCATTACCTTTTTGTTAACTTCATCCTCAGAATCGGATAAGAAAATTGAATTATTTAAAGATTTGCTCATCTTAGCCTTTCCATCAGTTCCAATTAATCTTGGGAACTCGCTTATTAAAGGTTCGGGTTCGACTATCAATTCCTGATACATCGAGTTAAACCTTCTTGACAACTCTCTGGCTAGTTCTACATGACTCAACTGATCTTCACCTACTGGAACTTTGGAAGCATTAAAAATCAATATGTCTGATGACATCAATACTGGATATGACAAGAGTCCTACTGAATAATTTTCTTGATCGTTTAACATCGAGGCTTTCTCTTTAAGTGTTGGAATCCTCTGCACTCTTGGAACAGAACAAATCATAGATAGTAGTAAAGTTAACTCTGAAATCTCTGGAATTAATGACTGCAGATAGAAATTTGATTTATTTGGATCTAAACCAACTGCTAACCAGTCTAGCACCAAAGATTGAATATTTTGTTTTAATTCTCCAACTTTGTCATTATGTGTAGTTAGCATATGCAAATCTGCTATTAAAAAAAAGCAATTAAAATCATCTTGAAGCTTTAATCTATTTTCAAGAGTTCCAACATAATGACCTAAATGCAAACTGCCTGTTGGTCTGTCGCCAGTAACCAATATTTGTTTTTTTAACATAATTTATTAACTAATATGATATCCTAGGATTTATATTTAGGAAGCATCCAATGAATAAAATTACATACAAAGACCTTAAAAAATATATTTCAGAAAATAGAATGGAAAGAATTGATAAGATATTAGAATCTAGAACTAGGGATATTTGCGTACTTCTTGAAAACATTTATCAACCTCATAATTTTAATGCAGTTTTAAGAACATGTGATAACTTAGGAATTCAGGACATTTATTGTATAAATTCTGAAAAGAATACTAAAGCTGCAAAAAACGTATCTTTAGGTGCCGAAAAATGGATTACTATCAAAGAGAAAACTAAAAATGAGACAGTTGAAAATTTCTTAAAAAAAATCAAAAAAAAAGGGTATAAATTAGTCGGTACTAGTCCCCATATACAAGGAAAAACAGAATCTATAACAGACTTTAAAGCACCTAGAAAATTTGTTATAGCATTTGGAAATGAAGAAAAGGGTTTAAGCGATGAACTAATTAGGCACTGTGATAAATTAATAAATATTCCAATGTTTGGTTTTTCAGAAAGCTATAATATTTCAGTAACCTGTGCAATAACATTAAGCTTGATTACAATTAAACTTAGAGAAAAGAAAAAAGTTTCTAAACTATCTAATAAAGAAAAAGGAATTTTAAAATTAGAATGGTATAAAAAGTCTATAAAAAATTCTAATCTTATTATTAAAAGACTTGAAAAAGAATAATCGCGCCTGGAAGGACTCGAACCCTCGACCTCCAGAGCCGTAATCTGGCACTCTAATCCAACTGAGCTACAGGCGCATACGGAGAGAGGGGGATTCGAACCCCCGGTACGGATTTACTCCGTACGCCGGATTAGCAATCCGGTGGTTTAAGCCACTCACCCATCTCTCCAGGCTTAAATTAAATATAAATTATGGCTGATGAATTGGTAAAAATAAATCACAAATATTTTTAACAGGTGCAAATGATTTTTCATTAATTTCAACAAATATTGTTATCCAATCATGCATGCTTCCATTCCAGAGGCCAGGCTTTTCAAAAAAAAGTACTTTTTTATTAAAAATAGTTTTCTCAACCACCATCCCTAAATCTTTATTAATGTGATTATTAAAATTAAATTTATTTCCTAGATAATCNTCAGTTGAAATAATAATTTCTACTGGATTAAAATAATTTGAATCATGCCAAATATCTCTCATTCTGCTATCATCAAGATTAACCTGTGACTCTTCTACTATTTGTAATGATAACATCGACTTATCATCATTTACCCAGAGTGGTTTACCACCCTTTGCACCTGAATCACGTATTACACCACAAACCCTTATCGGTTTATTAAAATTTTTAAATAAAAGTTCTTTATTTATGGGTTTATTATCAATATGCACCAAGTGCGAGAAATACTTTATAAGGAAATCTTTATAAAATGAACTTTCAACTGCTTCTTGAAAATTATTTTTTTCTAAAGTTCGTAGTAAATTTTTTATATTTTTATCAATAAATAAAAGCATCTTATACATTTGATCTATATTTTTTACCCTCAAATCTTGAGTTTTTGGCGATATATTATCAATATTGTGAATGTAAGCATATTTTCCTTTTATGTGAGACAAATTATCTATCAATGCTCCATGACCTGATGGATGAGAATAATATCTATTGTTATATTTTAGAGGGGTCTCAGAATTTACAAAACAAACACTGTTTAATTCTTTCCTCTGAAATGAAAATATGACTTTGTCTTCGAAATTTATTTTTTTTGATTTAAGAAAGCCGGATTGGTTTAATTTTGAAGTTATTAAATCTTTATGTTCATCTTGAATCGTAAAATGAATATTACTATACGGACATATCCTAGAATAAAATTCAATTATTTCTTCCATGGGTGAAACAAGATAATCTCCAACCTTATGAAAAGGGATTATAGCTTTAGGCTTATGCTTATATTTATTTATTAAAAATTCAACATTATCATTATCCTTCTCAAAGAATGGGAGTTTTTGAATATTATCATTTAAAATTTTTTTATTATCTAGAAATTTAAAAAGGCGAGTTGCGGAGCCAGATGCAGGAATAAAAATATCTAAATCTTTCCATTCTTCTACGATAGGTAAAAGTTGATTACTTATCGAATTGATAGTCAAAATTCCATTATTTATAGTACAAGGGCTATAAAGTTTTAACTTAGATGTTGCATCATTTTTAAATATGAAGTCATATTGATCTTTTAATGAACCGACAGGAATTTCGGTATCTAATGATAATTGTTTGAAGTTAACCAAAATTAATTCACTCTTCGGGGCCGACGGGATTCGAACCCGCGACCTCTGGCGTGACAGGCCAGCGTTCTAACCAGCTGAACTACGACCCCCGAATATGGGCGCTACAGGATTTGAACCTGTGACATCTTCCTTGTAAGGGAAGCGCTCTCCCGCTGAGCTAAGCGCCCTGAATAGATTTCTATACTATCCCGGAAGAGGTAAAAGTCAAGATAAATTCAGTGGCTTCTCATTGTTAGAAATGTCAACATCAACTGGCAAATCAGGAATTATGATATCTTGCAATATAGGTTCTGAAGAAATAATTGCATGTGAAATAACTTCATCCATATGATTTACGCTAGTTACCTTGATATCTTTTTTTACTTCTTTTGGTATATCAACGAGGTCTTTAACATTCTCATCAGGTATTAAAACATGTTTAACACCACCTCTATGAGCAGCAAGTATTTTTTCTTTCAAACCTCCTATAGGAAGCACCCTGCCCCTTAATGTTATTTCACCAGTCATTGCAACATCTTTTCTTACTTCTTTTTGAACTAATGCCGAGATTATTGCAGTTGATATTGCAATACCTGCAGAAGGGCCATCCTTAGGCTGGGCTCCTTCTGGAACATGAACATGAATATCTATTTTTTGATAAAAGTCTTTATCAAGGCCAAGTCTTTTAGCTCTAGATCTTACATAGCTCATAGCAGCCTTAGTGGACTCTTGCATAACTTCTCCAAGTTTACCTGTTACTGTAAAAGCTCCCTTTCCAGGCACAACAGTTACTTCTACATTTAAAAGTTCACCACCAACTTCAGTCCAAGCTAATCCTGTAGACATTCCAATCTGATTTTTTTCTTCGATTTCACCATGTTTGAACTTTGGAATACCTAAATACTTTTGAACAATTTTTGGAGTAATTTTTAGAGAAAAATCTTTTCCATTTTTAACTACTTCTTTTGCAGTTTTCCTACATACACTTCCAATCTCTCTTTCTAAGGTTCTAACTCCCGCTTCTCTTGTATATCTTTGTATTAAGAAGTCCAAGGCCTTTTCGTTTATTTTTGCATTAGTATCAGTAAGACCATTATTTTCAAGTTGTTTTGGTATCAGATACTTTTGAGCTATCTTCTTTTTCTCAAGTTCCGTGTAACCTGAAAGCTTAATAATCTCCATTCTATCTTGAAGCGCCCATGGTATGGTATGTAACACATTTGCTGTTGTGATGAATAAAACTTGTGACAGGTCATAGTCAACTTCTAAGTAATGATCGTTAAAGGTTGAATTTTGTTCAGGATCTAGAGCTTCAAGAAGTGCTGAAGCAGGGTCTCCTCTAAAATCAGCACCTATTTTATCAATTTCATCCAATAAAAAAACTGGATTTTTAGTGCCTGCTTTTTTCATTCCCTGAATAATCTTTCCAGGAAGAGCTCCAATATAAGTTCTTCTATGGCCTCTTATTTCAGCTTCATCTCTAACTCCACCTAGGGAAATCCTCACAAATTTTCTTCCCATTGCATTAGCAACAGATTTAGCAAGAGATGTTTTACCTACTCCTGGTGGTCCCACTAAACACATAATTGGACCTTTTTGTTTTGTTGTTAATGCTCTAACTGCGAGGTATTCAGTAATCCTTTCCTTTGGTTTCTCTAAACCAAAATGATCTTCATCTAAAACTTTCTGAGCATTATCAATTGATATCTCATCCTCAGAAACTTCTGAATCCCACGGAAGATTTACCAGCCAATCAATGTAATTCCTCACAACTGTAGCTTCAGCAGACATTGATGACATACCTTTCAATTTTTTTATCTCTTTTTCTATTCTGGTCCTAATATCATCCGGCATTACTTTTTTCTTCAAAGATTCTTCAAATTCTAAAATCTCACTTTTGAAGTCATCTTTATCACCAAGCTCTTTTTGAATGGCTTTCATTTGTTCCGTTAAATAATATTCTTTTTGAGCTTTTTCCATTTGTTTTTTTACTCTATTTCTTATTTTTTTCTCTACCTGGAGTATCTCAAGCTCAGACTGAATCTTTTCATAAATAGCTTCTAACCTGTTAGAAGGATCTAAATTTTCTAAAATCTCTTGTTTATCTACAAGTTTAAATGTTAAATGAGAGGCAATTGTATCAGATAGCTTACTAGGCTCATCTATAGCTGAGATTGTAGCTAATGTTTCAGAAGGAACACGCTTATTTAACTTTATGTAGTCTTCAAAAGCTTCCACTAAAGTTCTCATCATTGCATTAGTTTCAGAATCTGTAGGTATTTTCTCTTCTAAATCTTCAACACTTACAGAAAAATATTTATTCTCATCATTGAATTGTTTTAGAGATGCTCTATTTTTGCCTTCAACCAAAACTTTTACTGTCCCATCGGGCAACCTTAGCATTTGTACTATAGAGCCAACAGTTCCAATTGAATATATATCTTCAGGCCCTGGGTCATTTGTTTTGGCATCTTTTTGAGCCGATAAGAGAATCTTTTTATCATTCTTCATTGCTTCTTCAAGTGCTCTAATTGATTTTTCTCTTCCAACGAAAAGAGGTGCTACCATGTGAGGGAAAATTACTACATCCCTTAAAGGTAAAAGTGGAATTGTATATGATGGGGTACTCATTATTAATCCTCCGATAGAGTAAATAACTCTATATAATCAAGTTAACCATTTAATGATTATTTGCAAGAAAAAAAGAAAAAATGAGTAAAAAAAGCTTTTTTTTGTTAATTACTAGCAGTTTTTTTACTATTTTCAAAGGTTAATAGAGGTTTTGAACCTTTTGTTATTACCTCATCTGTTACAATGCATTTCTTTAAACCTGGTTTTGAGGGTATATCATATATTATATCCAAGATTGAATTTTCTATTATCGATCTCAAACCTCTTGCACCAGTACCACGCTTTAAAGCTTCTTTAGCTACAGAAATTAGTGCTTCTTTAGTAAACTCTAATTTGACATCATCATTCAAATTAACTAATTTCTGATACTGCTTAACCAAAGCATTTTTGGGTTCAGTTAAAATTTGAATTAAAGATTTCTCATCAAGCTCACTTAGAGATGTTACCACTGGGATTCTTCCAATAAATTCTGGTATAAATCCGAATTTCACTAAATCTTCAGATTGTATTGATTCATTTTTATTATTTACACTTGTGTTCTCTTTTGACGAGGAAGGGTTCCCAAATCCAATAGTATTTTTTCCTATTCTGCTAGAAATAATATCATCAAGGCCACTAAATGATCCCCCTAATATAAAAAGAATGTCTTTTGTATCTATAGGTATAAATTCTTGCTGGGGATGTTTTCTGCCACCCTTTGGGGGTACATTGACCACAGATCCTTCAATTATTTTTAAAAGTGCTTGTTGGACACCTTCACCAGATACATCTCTTGTTATAGATGGACTATCGCCGCTTTTTCTAGATAACTTATCAATTTCATCAATATAAATTATGCCTTTCTCAGCTTGTTTAACATCAAAATCAGCAGATTGCAGAAGACTTACTAGCATATTTTCGACATCCTCACCTACATAGCCAGCCTCTGTATAACAAGTTGCATCAACTATTGTGAATGGTACATTAAGAAATTTAGCAAGACTCTGTGCCAATAGAGTTTTTCCTGAACCAGTTGGGCCAATAAGCATTACATTACTTTTTTGAATATCTACTTCAGAAGTATCATCATTTCTCTTTTTTGGAACATTATTGTAAGCAATTCTCTTATAATGATTATAAACTGCAACGGATAGATATTTTTTTGCACTATCTTGCCCAATGACATATGAATCTAGATGGTCTCTAATCTCAGAAGGCTTTGGAATCTCTTCGTTTACTTCAGGCTCAACTTCTCTTATATCTTCATCATCAATAATTTCATTACATAAATCTACACATTCATTACATATATAAACAGTGGGGCCAGCAATTAATTTTTTTACCTCTTTTTGACTTTTTCCACAAAAAGAACAATGTAAATTATCTTTTTCATTAGACATCTTTATGAACCACCCTCTTTTTTTGAAATAATTTGATCAATTAAACCATACGACAAAGCCTCTTCTGCAGTTTGATAAAAATTCCTTTGGATATCTTGGGTAATTATTTCAATATCTTTAGATAAATGTTTAGATAAAATTTCTGAAATAACTTTCTGCTTTCTAATAGTTTCTTGCATTTCTTTTTCTATATCTGGAAACTGTCCACCTAGCTGAGTACCTACAGAGTGGAGCATAATAGTTGAGTTTGGTAATGAAAGTCTCTTACCCTTTTCCCCACTTGCTAAAAGTACTGCCCCCATACTTGCTGCCATTCCAAAACATAAAGTTGAAACCTTAGGTGTAACATATTGAATAGCATCATAAATTGCAAGACCAGCAGTAACACTACCTCCAGGTGAATTTATATATATGCTAATATCTTTTTTTTTGTCGATTGATTCTAGGAAAAGTAATTGTGCAACAACAATATTCGCAAGGTTATCATCAATTGGACCACCAATGAATATTATTCTCTCATTCAACAACCTAGAGTAAATATCAAAAGCTCTTTCACCCCTTGAACTTTGTTCAACTACCATTGGAACGAAAAACGATTCTGTCATAATATTGATTTTAATTTAGGTAATGATTCTAGTCAATTAAGAAAAACTCTTAAGTTTTTTTCTTAGCTTTTGATGCTTTAGGTTTTTTAGAGTCTTTTTTATCTGAATCATCACTCTTTTTTGAGACTTCTTTAATTTTTGCACTAGAAATCAGAAATTGAATAACTTTTTCATCAGTTAATTTAACTCGTACATCGTCCATCAAATTGTTGTCTTTATAATATTTTAAAACCTTATCAATTGGTACATTTTGGGAACTAGCAAATGCTGCCAAATAATCACCTACTTCTTTATCCTCAATACTAATATTTTCAATCTTTGAAATCTCGGCAAAAATCAAAGCTATTTTTACATTCCTAAAAGCTGAGTCATTAATTACATCAGTTGTCTTTTTATCTAACTCGTCTACAGTTACACCTTGCTGTGCCATTTTGGACTTATAATCGGCTTCCAGCCTCTTCTTTTCATCATCTACGAATGAATTTGGGAAATCAAATTCATTATCTTCTATTAATTTGTCAAACAGATTCTTTCTTAAAGAACTTTGTGCTTGCTGTTCAAATGAACCTGTTAAATCATCTGAAATTCTTTTTTTAAGATCTTCTTCTGTCTTAAAGCCAATCTTTTCTAAGAAAGCATCATCAACTTTTGGTACTACTTTTTTTAAAATTTTATTGACTTTTAATTTACATTGAATTTTTTTTGCTGCGGCTTCAGCAATAGGAAAATCTTTTGGGTACAGGACCTCAAATGAACTCTCCTCACCCTTTTTTAAGGTTAAAATCTCTTTCTCAATTTCTGGAATCAATGTCTCATTTCCAATCTCAACAATAGCATTTTTTCTGTTCAATTTTTCAATTTCTTTTCCATCAAAAGAACCAGTAAAATCTATATCTACAAAGTCTTCCTTTTTGATTTTTCTTTTTGATTCAACTTCCTCGTTTTGAGCAAAATTATTAAGAACATTCTTCATTGCTTCATCAATATCTTTCTTTGTAACCTTCTGAACCTCTTTATGTACAGAAATTTCTTTATATGGTTTTAACTTTATCTCAGGGATTATCTCAAGATTAACTTTGAAATTAAAATCAGAATCTTTTTTTATGTCATCATGTTCAAGGTTGGAAGTTCTAACAACATTAATTTTATTGTCTACTGAAGCTTTTCTTATGTAAAAGCTAATTAATCTTGTTTTGAGCTCTTCTAATATTTCTTTAGAATATCTAGACTCTATAACATTTAAAGGGACTTTCCCTTTCCTAAATCCTTTCAGATCAGAATCTTTTTGAAATAACTTTAGCACATCTTGAAAACCTTTAGACACATCATTCTTATCAACGATAATTTCAGCTAATTGCTCGGTTGTGCTTAGTACTTTTAAATTTATGCTCATTACAAATCTCCAAAATGGGAGCGGGGGGACTCGAACCCCCACACCCGAAGGCGCTAGATCCTAAATCTAGTGCGTCTACCAATTCCGCCACGCTCCCAATTAACCAAAAAAATTGGAAAGTATTAATATACTGATTTAGGATATTAAAATCAATTTGGATCTACAGACACCGTAACAAATTTTGCAGCTGCAAGAAATTCTTCAATCGATTCATTAATGCTATTCATATCAACATTCTCGATTTGATTCATAAAATTGAATGGCTCATTAATATCTAATCCATACAAATATGATAGTAAAATCCTACTATTTACTGAAGAGTTCCTCTGCATTGATATATCATTTTTTCCGATTAGATAATTCTTGGCCCTGTCAAGCTCTTCTTTGGTAATGCCTTCTTTAATCAATTTATTAATTTCAAACTTTATAGCTTCAATACTTTCATCCTTTTTAGCTGGTGAGCAACCGATATAAGCACCAAAATAACCTACATTGATTGTTGGTGTATAAAATGAAGTAACACTATATGCTAAGCTTTTTTTATCTCTAAGTTCAATGAATAATCTTCCACCCATTCCTGACAAAACAGTATTAATTAAATTGAAGGAAAACCTAAATTTAGAATTTAAAGACGGTGCATAAGTTCCTATAAAAATATGTGACTGTTGTTTGTCACCAATTTGAAAATGTTCTTCTAAGTTCTCAGATATTTGAACTATATTATTATCTATTTGAGGAATATCGTTACTATTATTTAAAACTATATTTTTTTCCAATTGCTCTATCAATTCATCTTTATTAAAATTACCCACAGCAGATAGTATCGTATTAGTAGTTTTGAAAAATTTTTTATGAATATCCTTTACATCTTCAACACTAATATTATTTAAGCTTGACTCTGTGCCATATTGATTCAAAGAGTAAGGATGGTTTCCAAAAAGTAGCCCATGAAATTTATCTGATGCAACAGCAGCAGAGTTTTTCTTCATTCGATCGACGTATGCCAAACTATCTCTCTTGGCAATATTGAATTCATTTTCATTAAAAAGTGGACTGGTTAACATATCAGAAAATATGGGTAGTAGTTCATTTAAATGGTCAGATGGAGAAACAAGTTTTAATCCTATGCTATTTCTTCCAGAGTATCCAGATATTTCTGCACCTAATATCTCAGATTTAATAGCAATTTCATCTTTAGAAAATTTTAAAGATCCTCTATGAAACATATCGCTGAGCAAGCTAAACTTGCCATTGTCATCTTTCGTCTCAAAACTTGAGCCACCTAAAGATGCAGATCTAAGTGAAATCAATGGAGTCTTAGTATTTTGTAAAGTTATTAACTTAATACCATTCGAAAGCTCAGCAATTTCAACTTTATCAGATTCAATTTTCTTAATTGTATAATTAGTGCCACTGTATGAATTAGAAGCTGATCCAGAAAATTTAATTTTAGATAGTTTATTTTTTATGTTTTGAACGAAAGTACCTGGGACTGAGAGATTCTTTTTTAAAGGAGTTATTATATTAAATTTGAAATTTTTCTCTTTGAAAGAATCAACAATAGAATCGAAAATATCTTGCTTTGATAAAGATAAAATTTTCTTCTTATAACTCTCTTTGAAAAGTAAATCATTATGAGCTGATATAATATTCCCTATTTCACGTGCTTGACTTTGGACTGTCTCGTTAGAGTATAAATCTTCAACAAGTACATCAGTTTTAACTCTTTGAAGTTGCTCATCAGAATAATTCCCAGATAAAGTGCTAATTATGTTGTCAAAAATGGTCTCGATTACATCAAATATATTATCTTGGTTAGATGTTACAAAAATATAAAAAACTCCTGAGTGCCTCAATGTATAATTTGCAGAACTTATTGAGGTAACAAGTCCTTTATCTTCTTTAATATTTTTATATAAAATCGAGCTATCGCCAGAACCTAATATAGAGCTCAAAATATCAAAAGCAGCATAAGACAAATCCTCAGATGATGGACTTTGTAAAGATATCGAAAAATAAGTTTCCCCAATGTCCATTGTATCAATATCAATTTCTATTTCATTATCTATCACATCAAATTTTTTATTTAAAGATGGTAGTTCTGCATTTTTAACTTTTGAAAAATCTGATTTAATAATTTCTTTTATTTTACTTTGGTTGCCACCACCTGTAACGATGAGTGTCATATTTTTTGAAACATACCATTTATTATAAAAATCAATAAGACTTTGACGAGTAAAACTTGATACCGAATTTGGAGTCCCAATGACAGGTAAAGAATAATCTGTACCTTTAAAAGTACTTTTAGCTATCATCTCCCACAACCTACTAGATGGTGAGTCGTCTCCCCTTTTTATTTCTTCAAGTATAACTTCAAGCTCTTTTTTTAACTCCTCTTCATCAAAAAGTGCATCATACATACATTGAGATAAAATATTAATGATCTTATCAACAAAATTATTAGAAACCGTTGCATAATATACAGTTTCATCATTTGATGTGAATGCATTAATATCTCCACCATAAAATTCAATTTGCTTCGAAATTTCTCCAACAGGTAATTGGGATGTACCTTTGAATATCATGTGTTCATGGACATGTGCAAGACCCCTTTCTGAATCATTTTCATATGCACTTCCAGTTTTAACCCAAACATAAACTGAACTTACAGGAGAGGAAGGAACATCCTTCATGATTACCTTCAAACCATTATCTAAATAAAATTCATCAATTTGTTTCATACATTCCCTTGTAGGTTAATTTTTAAACTTCAAGTTCCTTCTCTTCAGTTTAAACAATAAATATTTAATTAGTGATAAAAATAAATATAACGAGAAGAAAATTAATGATCCAATTTCAATGTGAGCCAATATAGCAATTAATAAAAAAGTTATTAAAACCAACGAATTAAATTTGCTTAATCCCTTAATTGTTATTTTTTTTATAAAGATAACATTACTTACCATTAAGTAGCCTACAAATATTAATGAAAATAATAAAACAAGCGATAAATCGTTTGATGAAAGAATCTCAAATTTAAAGTTTATAAGTACAAAAGAAACAATAAGTCCGGCTGCCATTGGACTTGGCATACCTATAAAAAAACCATCTTTTTCATCATGTGCTAATGTATTAAATCGAGCTAATCTTAAAGCTACACAAATTGTATAAAATAAACAACAAATAATCCCTAATCTATCAAAACTATTTAAATAAAGTGAATAAACTAAGATAGACGGTGCGACTCCAAATGAAATTAAATCTGCCAATGAATCATAATGCATGCCAAATTCTGAATCATTTTTTAAAAGCCTGGCAATTTTACCATCAATAAAATCAATAAAAGCGGCAGAATATATAAAAACACATGACCACCAAATTGAATTATATGAATTTTCAGAAATCAAATTAAAGATTGAAAGTAACCCCAAAAGCAAAGCAATAGATGTTAATAAATTGGGAATTATTGAGATAATTTTTCTATTTTTCATTTATTTTAAAAAGGAGCGTCTCCGAAGCTACTACATCATCCCCATCTTTAAAATCCGAGGAATATTTTTTTGGAACATAAATATCAACTCTTGACCCAAACTTTATAATCCCTATTCTCTGAGCTTTCTCTAATGAATCACCAGCCTTAATGTACGGAACAATTCTTCTAGCTACGAAGCCTGCATAAAGAATCATTACTATGTCTTCATCATTTTCATTCCTAAGGTGTATATATAATCGTTCATTTTCAATTGATCTAGCAGAATTTGCAAAGAAAAAAGCTCCTGGATAGAATCTGGTTTCAATAACCTTGACCTTATCAGGGGATCTATTGATATGGCAATCGAAAACAGATAAAAAAATACAAGCTCGAGTCATTTCTGATTTTGTGAATTCATTCTCTATTGAATTGTCAATTGTAATTATTTTTCCATCAGCTGGGCAAATTATACCTTGAGCGGATGGAATAAATCTTTCCGGATCTCTAAAAAAATATATGATTAACAAAAGAATTATAAAAATTAACAAAGAAAATATTGATAAACCAAGAAATGCTGTAGCTAGCCAGGTTGAAAATATAGAAATAAAAATTGGCAAATAGCCTTCTTTAGCTACAGTCCATTTATAATCAATTTTCATTTTTAATTTTTCTCTTTATCTACTAGCTTTTTCTTAAACAAGGGAGTCATCATTGATCTCAATGTTTCACCAATATCTTCGATTGGATGTGTCTCACCGTCTTTTAATAACTTTGTATAATTTGGCCTTCCAGACTCATTCTCCTTTATCCATTCGTTAGCAAACTGCCCACTTTGTATCTCTGCTAAAACTTCTTTCATCCTAGCTTTTACAGATGAGTCAATTAATCTAGGGCCTCTTGTAATGTCTCCATATTTAGCTGTGTCACTAATTGAATATCTCATATTAGATATTCCACCTTGATAGACTAAATCAACAATAAGCTTTACCTCATGCAAACATTCAAAATAAGCCATTTCAGGGGGATAACCTGCTTCAGTTAAAGTCTCAAAACCTGCAAGTATAAGACTTGAAAGTCCTCCACAAAGAACAGACTGTTCACCAAATAAATCTGTTTCAGTTTCATCCTTGAATGTAGTTTCGATAATACCAACTCTCGAAGAACCTATTCCTGCAGCATAAGCAAGAGCTATATCTTTTGTATTACCAGTAGGATCTTGATGGATAGCAATAAGGCCTGGAACACCGGCACCTTCTTCGTATGTACCTCTGACCGTGTGACCAGGTGCTTTAGGTGCAACCATAAACACATTTATCGATGATTCTGGAACTATTTGATCATAATGGATGTTGAAACCGTGTCCAAAAGCTAAATACTTACCATCAGTTAAATTCTCCTTGATTGATGAATCAAAAATTTCTTTTTGACTAGTATCAGGAGCTAAAATCATAATTATGTCAGATTTTTGAACCATTTCTCCAACTTCTAACACATCAAGACCAGCTGCAACAGCTTTGTTCCAACTATTTCCATCTTTTCTTAAACCTACAGAAACATTTATTCCCGAATCCTTCAAATTCAAGGCATGTGCATGACCTTGGCTTCCAAAACCAACAATTCCTACATGTAAATTTTTGATTAATGCTAAATCACAATCCTTATCATAATAAACTTTCATATAATCTCTCCATTATCTTTTTTTTTCTCTTTTTAAAGATATTAATCCTGTCCTACTAATTTCCTTCAAACCAAGCGGTCTGAGGATTTCAATGAATGCTTCTAACTTATCTTTGTTGCCAGTCAATTCAAGAGCATAAGATTTTGGTCCAACATCTACAACATTTGCCCTAAAAATATCTGCAACCCTTAAAACTTCAGACCTTGTTTTTTGATTGGTCGAAATTCGAGCAATAATCAACTCTCTTTCTAAGCTATCCTCAACTGATAAATCCTCAACTTTTATAACATTTATCATATTTTCAAACCTTTTAACAATTTGGTCAATTATCCATTCATCTCCAGATGTGACTAAGGTCAATCTGGATAGCGATGGTTTTTCCGTTTCAGCTACACAAAGGCTTTCAATATTAAATCCTCTTGCAGTAAATAAGCCAGCAATTCGTGCGAGAACACCTGGTTCATTGTCTACTAAAATTGATATTATGTGTCTCAATCTTATCTCCTCTTAAGTCATTAGAATGATTTAAACATTATATATGAATCAAATTAGAATTTCGATTAAAGCAGTGCCTTTATGATTGAAGGATTTCTTAAAATTATTTTCAAAATTCTTGTCATTGTAAGATAATTGATGAGATTTAACCCCAAATGATTCCCCGAGAGATTTGTAATCTGGTCCAGAATATTTTTTAATTTTGTTTTTTTTGTCATTTAGAACAATAATCGTAAGATCTATTTTTTGCTCAAGGGTTACAATTAACTCTTGCATGTTAAATTGAAAATTAGTTCCAGATGAAATACTCACTACTTTGGATTTTGGTCTAGCAAAAGTTGCTCCAATTGCAGCAGGAAATCCATAACCCGGGGTTCCGTTACCGCCTGAAAGTATACTATTTTTAAAGTCTGATACTGATAGAAATTTTTGAAGAATTACATCTTCGTAACTAAAATCTGAACAGAAAACTGTATCTTTAGGTGATAAGTCAGAAATTAATTTAAATATTCTTGACTTACTATTACTTTGTATTTCTTTTTCTTGTGCCTTTTGATATTTTTCCTTAAACCTTTCAAGATCACCAACTTCCCATTCAAAACTCAAACCCTTTTCGGCTGATAATTTTTCAATAAAATTGTCAGAGTTCGTATGAATATTTAAGTTGCCTCTTGTTTTAGCATTAAAATTAGACTTATCAATATTAACCACAATAATATCTTTATTTTTTAAATTGTCTTCAGGAACTATTTTTATCAAATCACATCCTATAGATATAATTAAATCTGCTTTATTAATTAAATCCTCAGAAACTGCTGATCCTCCTTCGCCTAAGACCCCAAAATTAAATTTATTATTATCATCTATTAGACCTAATGACATAATAGAACTCATTGCAGGAAGCTTTGCTTTATTTAAAAATTTTGAAATTAATCTTTTATTAAAATCAGAACAAGCACCTTTACCAAAAATTAATAATGGTCTTTTAGAATCTTTGAATACTTTTTTAAAAGATTCATATTCAGAATTTTTTAAAGGAACTTCTGGATTATAGCCTTTTATTTTCACTTCTTTAGGAAGTTTATATTCACTTTCACTTATAAGAACATCTTTCGGCATATCTACTAATACTGGGCCTTTTTTACCCGTATTTGAAATAAAAAGTGCCTCAGCAATGGCTTTAGGCAAATTAACGGTTTTTCTCACGAGAGTATTATGTTTTGTACATGATCTTGTAATCCCAATATGATCAGCTTCTTGAAAAGCATCACTTCCCAAAAAAGGAGTTGGTACTTGGCCTGTAAAAATTAAGACTGGAACAGAATCAGAATATGCAGTGGTGATTCCAGTTATTGTATTTGTTGCTGCAGGTCCCGATGTGCATAAAATAATACCAGGTAATCCACTAGCTCGAGAAAATCCATCAGCCATGTGTGTTGCGGCTTGTTCATGTCTAGTTAAAACATGAGTAATTTTTTTTGAATATGATGGCATTACGTCATAGATTTTCAAAACATAACCGCCAGGTAATCCAAATATAGTTCTTATTCCTAAATCATATAATGTTTCAAAGAAAAGCTCGGCACCAAGAAATTTTTTCATGGATTTATTATATATCAATATTATTTATTAACTACATATGAATAGTCATTAATTGGTTTTAGCGGAACTTCTTTTTGAATAAAATCTTTCATATCAGAAATATTTAACTTAGAAATCATTTCTGCATTAATTTCTATAACATCGAAACTAGAATCAATTAAATAGGAATCTGCAGAAGAATCAGTTAGTAATTTAAAATTTTTTTTATTTATTTGATCAAATTCCTCTCTATTTGCTACTAACCTATAATCAATAAGCATTTGGTTTTTTTTATCAAAAATTGCATATGCATAATTATTGTTTCTTATATTAAAGGCAACAATTATATCTTTATTGGATTCTTTGCAAATACTTGCAATACAGTGAAAAGAAGAAACCCCAATTATTTCAACCCCTAAAAATTGCCCATAAAGATTAGCAACGGTTAATCCAATTCTTATTGAAGTTAAATTACCAGGTCCAACATTTACCCTTACCTGATTAAGATCCTCTAGTACTTTATCTTCTTTGCATAGTAAATCTTCAATAGCAGGAATCAATTCCTCACAATGATTAGGACTTTTAGACTTTATTTCAGATAAAATACAAAAAGAATCATTAGAAATGCAGACACTTGTGTTATTTGATATAGTGCAAATACTTAAAATCAAAATCTTACAAATTAATTTTGGATTTAATTTCTTTTTCTAATTTATTTTTCATATCGGTATTCTGCTCTAAGAATTTTTGAGCATTATCCCTGCCTTGACCTATTCTCTCATCTGAGTATGAGAACCAAGCTCCAGCTTTATCTACAAATCCAAATTCAACACCAAGATCAATTAACTCACCCAGTTTTGAAATTCCTTTTCCAAAAATTATATCTACTTCGGCTTCTTTGAATGGAGGAGCAACTTTGTTCTTAACAACTTTTACCCTACATCTGTTTCCCACAACACTATCTGATGTCTTAATAGAAGCAATTCTTCTTACATCTAATCTTACTGATGAATAAAATTTTAAAGCATTACCACCTGTGGTAGTCTCGGGACTCATATATGATGGAACACCAATTTTCATTCTTAGTTGATTTATAAAAATTACAGTACATTTAGATCTTGAAACTGTTGCTGTAATTTTTCTCAATGCCTGCGACATTAGCCTTGCTTGAAGGCCAACATGTGTGTCTCCCATATCACCATCTAATTCTGTTTTAGGAGTTAAGGCTGCAACAGAATCCACAACGACCATATCAACTGCTGAACTTCTTACTAATTGATCAACTATCTCTAAAGCTTGTTCACCATAATCTGGTTGGGATATTAAAAGTTCATCAGTTTTTATTCCAATTCCTCTAGCATATGAAGGATCAAAAGCATGCTCTGCATCTACAAAGGCTGTTACCCCACCATTAGCTTGTGTTTCTGCAATAGCATGTAATGCTAATGTTGTCTTTCCAGATGCCTCAGGACCATAAATTTCAATAATCCTTCCTCTAGGAAAACCTCCGACTCCTAATGCACTATCTATGCAAATTGAGCCAGAAGAAATAGCAACAACATTTTGAATTGAAGCCTCATTATCCAAACGCATTATGGAGCCTTTTCCAAACTGCTTTTCAATAGATTGAATAGTCGACTCTATTGCTTTAATTTTATCTTTTGATTCCTCATCTTGAGTATTCTTTTTTGATTCTGCCAAAATATATCTCCTAAAACCTAATATACAGGATTTAGAATGCTCTTTCTATAAGATATTTTTCCTAACATGGTTCAATACTTCTAATGCTGTTCTTAACTTTATAGACTCTCTATCACCAACAAAAGAGTATTTTTTTACACTTATTTTTTTATCAATTATGAAAGAAACATAAACAGTGCCTACTGGCTTATCGACTGAACCTCCACTTGGTCCAGCAATACCAGAAACTGCTACTGAAATGTTGGAATCTGCAATCTTGTTCAAATTCCTTACCATTTCAGAAACAACTTCCTTACTAACAGCTCCATGCTCTATTAATTTTTTATTTGAAACTTTTAATAGCGAATTTTTTGACTTATTGCTATATGTGACAAGACCAAGACCAAAAACAGATGAAGAGCCAGGAACATTGGTGATTAAATTGCTAATTAATCCTCCAGTACAGGATTCTGCAAATGAAATTGTATATTTTTTCTTTTTTAACAAATTAACTACAGATTCTTGAAGGGTAATGTCTTTATCAGCGAAAATATACGTCTGTAAAGCTTTTGTTAATCTAATTTTTATTTTTAAACATTCATCTTTTGATAATTTTTTTGATTTTCCAGAAGAGATTATCCTTAAATGTATCTCAAATTTATGAGGCCTATACCCTATGTAAGTATTTTTGCTTTTTATTTTTTTTATCTTTTCTGCCAGCTCAGATTCAGTTATTCCAAAAACTTTTAATGTTTCAGATGTAAAAAAAATTTTTTCCTTAACAAGAGTATTTTTTATTTTTTGAAAAGCGGATTTTTTAGCCATAGCTCTTAGCTCGCTTGGAACACCAGGGAAAAAATAGAAAAAACTACCTTTATCTTTGATGCAAAAACCTGGAGCGGTACCTTTTGGATTTTGAATTATTTGTGATCCCTCAGGAAACATAGCTTGCTTCTTGTTTATCAAGCTATAAGGCCTATTTCTTTTCTTAAAGATAAGCTTAATGTCACTTTCTATTTTTTTATTAAAGATTAATTTTCGAGAAAAAAATCGGCTCGCTGACTCTCTAGTAAGATCATCATCTGTTGGGCCTAAACCCCCTGTAAATAATATAAATTTTGATCTTTTTTGAGCTATATTTAGTGCTTTAACTAAGTCCTCTAAATTATCACTGATACATTGATGAAATCTAACCTGAGCACCAAATGAAAAAAGTGATTCGCATAACCAATTAAAATTCTTATCAATAGTAATGCCTGACAACAATTCATTACCGGTGGTTATTATTTCTATAGAAGTGTTATTCATTAGTACCTATAATACCTTGAATATAAACTCTTAATGCGTAAACTGACTATAAAACTTTATTAAAGGATGTTGATATGGAAATAAAAAATTGGCTAGATGGAGAATGGGCTTTAATTCTAGGTTCATCAAGTGGTTTTGGTGCTGAGGTATCTGTAAAGCTATCTGAATATGGAGTAAACATAATTGGTGTTCATCTTGACAGAAAAAATACAATGGAGAATGTGGAAAAGATATTATCTAAAATNGAATCTAATGGGGTCAAAGCAAAATTCTTCAATATTAATGCAGCTGACCAAAACAAAAGAAATCAATGCCTCGATGAAATGAAAGACATAATTGCTAACTCAGAAAAGAAAATTAAAATTTTATTGCATTCTTTAGCTTTTGGATCATTAAAACCATATATATCAGATGACCCAGAAAAAAATGTTACACAAAAAAATATGGATATGACTTTAGATGTAATGGCAAACTCATTAGTTTATTGGGCACAAGATGTATACTCCAGAAAACTTTTTAGTAAAAAGGCAAGGATTTATGCAATGTCCAGTGCTGGTAGTAGAAAAATTTGGCCTACATATGGACCAGTATCTGCAGCCAAATCTGCACTAGAATCTCATATAAGACAATTGGCTGTGGAGCTTGCTCCTGAAGGAATAACTGCAAATACTCTTTGTGCAGGTGTGACACTAACCCCAGCATTAGAAAAAATCCCTGGAAATGAGGGAATTATTGAAGGAGCTGTTAGAGCTAACCCAAGCAAAAGGCTTACATTAACTGAAGATATTTCAGGGAGTATAATTGCTTTGTCCCACCCAGGTGCGGACTGGATAACAGGTAATATAATAAGAGTTGATGGTGGAGAAGAATTGTCTTAATGAATAATGAAATTCATATTTATAATTCTTTAAAAAACCAAATAGAACTTTTTAAGCCAATAAAAGAAGGGGAAATTGGAATTTATGTTTGTGGGCCAACAGTATATTCAAGTTCGCATATGGGCCATGCAAGATCTGGAATTGTTTTTGATGTAATAGTAAGATTTCTTAGACAAGTAGGTTATAAAGTTAATTATGTCAGAAATTTTACGGATATAGACGATAAAATAATTGATCAAGCTAACAAACTAAATAGCACATCTACCGAAATTGCAAATAAATACAAAGCTGAATACATTCAGGATATGAAAAATTTGGGTTGCATTTCACCAGATCATCAACCATGTGTCTCTGAAAACATAAATGAAATCATTAAACTAATATCTGAGATTATAGATAAAGGATATGCCTATTCAGCAAATGGAGATGTGTATTTTGAAGTAGAGAAGTTTTCAGATTATGGAAAACTTTCAAATCAAAGTACCGAGGCTATGCTCTCAAATACAAGGATAGAATTAAATCCTAATAAAAAAAATGACTTAGATTTTGCATTATGGAAAAATGCTAAACCTGGTGAACCTTCATGGGAAAGTCCTTGGGGTCAAGGTAGACCTGGATGGCATATTGAATGTTCTGCGATGAGTTGTAAATATCTTGGTGAGCAATTTGATATTCATGGTGGAGGTAGAGATTTAATTTTCCCACATCATGAAAATGAAATCGCTCAATCAGAATGTATCTCTAATAAGAATTTTGCAAATTATTGGATACATAATGGCTTAATAAATATTAATAAAGAAAAAATGTCCAAATCAATAGGAAATATAGTCAACATAAAAGATGCTCTAAAGAGATGGAATAAAAATTTAATCAGAATTTTTTTTCTAAGTCATCATTATCGAACACCAGTTGATTTGTCAGAAGAAAAATTAATTGAAGTTGAGAAAAGTTTGAAAAAATTATCAAAAAAAATAACTCAGACTAAAGCTGATGAGTCTAATGATTTTGAGAAAGACTGGAAAAAATGTATGAGTGATGATTTCAATACTGCTAAAGCATTTGGAATTTTCTTTAAATATGCAAATGAGGGAAAGCTTTCTTTAAATAATTCAAAAAACCTTGAAGAATTTGAAAATGTAATGGGTATAACCGGTTGGAGAGATATAATCTCAGAAAATAAAAAAATTGAGATTAACCAAGTTGAAATTGAATCAATAATTTCCGAAAGAAACATAGCAAGAGAAAAGAAAGACTGGGTAAAAGCAGATGAGTTAAGATCTAAAGCCGAGGAAATGGGAGTTACTTTAGTAGATCATGGAAAAAATACTGAATGGACAATCAAAAACCAATAAGCTCTTTAGCTTTAGATAAGATTGGGGCCTGAGTCTCTCCTCTACATCCAAACCAGCAAGTGTTACAATTAGTTTTAGTAAAATATCCGGGCTTATAATCTGTATAATGACAAACTGCGGGCATCTCAGAGCATCTTTTGATATAACCATCTGGAGTAACTGTCATCATTGTGCTTCCAGCATTACATGATGGACCATAACCATTTTCAAAAAATTTTGGGATTTGCTCTAAATAATAATCGCTTGATACAATAGTATCTTTCCAATCTTTTTTAAGAGAAATCAACTCCTTTATTACTTCTTGAACTTTTAAAACTTCATCTTTAATGAAATGATCTTCATTATTGGCTTTCATTATAGAATATGAACTAAAAGATATATTGGCTCCCCACTCTTTAGCTTGTTTAGCCATGTCTACTATTTGTTCTAAATTATCATCCATGATTATTGTATTAATTGAAATCGTCCTTCTGAGTTCAGTTGATATTTGAGGAATTAAATTCGATATATGATCCCAAAGCCCACGAACACCTCTATTCTTTGAATGTCTATCACCTAAAAAATCAAGTGATATTGCAATCTGATCAATACCTACATCGTATAAAGCTCTAGCTTTCTCAATATTTAACAAATCACCTTTGGTTATTATTCCGGTATAAGTAAAAAAGGATGCTTTTTTAATTTGATCAATAATTTGAACAATATCTTTCCTTAACATTGGTTCGCCACCAGTAACCATAACAACTAAAGGGTCAATTTTTTTAATCAGTTGAGTATAGTCAGTCAATCTTTCCTCATGTTTGGTTTGCCAATAATCGCAAAAATCACACTTAGCATTACAAAGTTTTGTGACTTCTAAGTTAACTAACTTCGGTGAATTCTTAACTTTTGTTTTAATAAATTTAGAAAGACCTAAAGTTGAAAAACTGATTGATTCTAAAAAAGATTTATTCCTATCTAACATAACTTAATTTAATAACATTAATTATACTGTAAGCAAAATTAAAATACTATTTGAATGAAGTATTAGATTGTTTATGATGATAATATGATTATAACCGATGCTAAAGAGTCCAAGAATATTGACAATCTTATCTCGAAAAAATACAAAATTCCATCAAATATCAGAATGGAAGTTGCTGGATTAGAAGCATTTAAATTAATAAATTCATATTTTAAACCTAAAAGGTCACTTATTGTCATAGGAACAGGAAATAATGGCGGAGATGGTCTGGTTTTAGCTAGATACATGTTTATCAATAACATATCGTGCGATATATTTATGATGGAAAATTCAAAGAAAACTTCTGTTGATTTTAAAAATAACAAGAAAATTGTTGAAAAGCTGAATATTAATTTCGTTAAAAGTTTAAATAAAAATAAAATTTCAAAATACGATTTAATAGTAGATGCTATCTTTGGAATAGGACTTAATAGAGATATTCAAATCAAATCCCCAATATATAAAATTATTAAATTAATAAATGAATCAAAAAAAAATATATGTTCTTTAGATTGCCCTTCTGGGCTCTGTTCTACTACAGGAAAAACATTGGGGATAAGTGTGCTGGCAGAACTTACAATTACATTTGATTCTTTAAAGACTGGTTTAGTAATTGATCCTGGTTATAAATGCTCAAAGAATATCCATGTTGTAAATATTGGAGCACCTAATGAAGTTTTTAAAAAAATAAAAAATACATACCTCGATGATGATGAGATAAAAAAAATAATTAAGCCTAGGTCTGTTTCAGGTAACAAGGGAACATTTGGCCACACACTAATTATTGGTGGTTGTAAAGAAATGCCGGGTGCTGTAACCATAGCCGCTCTGTCTGCATACAAAGCAGGATGTGGCTTAGTAACAATTTGTGTCCCAAAAGCTATTTCTAGAATTGTCAAAAGTAAAGTGCCGGAAGCTATTGTTATAGAGATGGATGTTTCAGATGATGGATGTTATTTCAACCATATAAATTTTATTAAATCCTTAAAAAATAAATTAAGAAAGAAACCCTCAGCCATTGTCATAGGACCGGGTATGGGGAACAAAACACATTTAAAAGAAATAATTGTTAAAACTATAAAAGAATTTAATTCTAAATTTGTTTTGGATGCAGATGCACTTAATTGCTTGAATAAATCAATTAAAGATTTACGTCAATACAAAAGAGATATAGTAATTACTCCTCATCCAGGAGAAATGGCCTCAGTTACAGGAAAAACAATAAAAGGGATTCAAGAAAATAGAATTCAGAATGCAGAATTATTGGCTAAGAAATCTAATATGATTATTGTACTTAAGGGTTTCAGGACAATAATCAGCTCCGTTAAAGATGGAACTCACATAAATAGTAGTGGAAGTAGTGCAATGGCAACAGGTGGCATGGGCGACTCTTTGAGTGGTATTATTGGAAGTTTCCTTGCACAAGGTTACAAAACTATAGATGCAACTAAACTAGGAGTATTTCTTCATGGGAAATCTGGAGATATCCTCCTCAATAAAAAACACAACAGAGGAATATTGGCACGAGATATAATTCGAGTGTTGCCAGAGGCAATTCACTCCTTTGTTAAAAACTCTGTTTTGGAAGTGAGAAATTATATAAAAAATGAAAACTGAACTTGTTAATATAAAAAATTTAAAAGAATTTGCAAAAAATATTTATGATAATTTAGGTGGAAGAAATATATTATTACTTCGTGGAAATTTAGGTTCTGGTAAAACTACTTTTGTTAGAAACTTCTGTGAAATTTTAGATATCGAAAATCAAGTTTCAAGTCCAAGCTTCTTAATATTAAATACATATATTGATAATAATAAAAAAGAATATCATCACTTCGATTTTTACAGAGTTGAAGATGAATTGGAACTAGATTACATCGGCTTTCATAACATAATTGAAAATTCAACAGATTTAATATTTATTGAGTGGCCTGATAAGTTTTTAAATATTATAAAAAAGTATAACCATAGGACTATAAATATTTATTTTAATTTTATAGAAGATAATATTAATGTAAGAGAGGTACAAATATCTTAAAATTAATATGAAAATTATTGTTCAAAAGTATGGTGGTACAAGTGTTGGTAGTATTGAAAAAATAAAACAAATCGCTACAAACATAAAAAAATTAAAAAAACTTCAAATTGTTGTTGTTGTATCAGCAATGGCAGGTGAAACTGATAGATTAGTTGGGCTTATAAATTCATTATCTAAGATACCAAATGAAAGAGAATATGATCAAATCATTTCTACAGGGGAAAGAGTATCTGCTGGACTTCTTGCTTTAGCTTTACAAAGTATTAATGTTAAATCAATTACATTAGATCCTTTCAAACTTAACTTGCTAACCGATGATCTTCATAGTAAAGCTTCAATCATATCTGTAGATGTTAAAGAAATTAGGAAAAACCTAAAAAATAATCATGTAGTAATAATTCCAGGGTTTCAAGGAATAAACTCTGACAATGAAATTACAACATTAGGTAGGGGTGGCTCTGATTTATCAGCTGTAGCTATTGCTGGGGCATTAAAAGCTGATAGGTGTGAGCTTCTTAAGGATGATGTTGACGGTGTTTACACCACTGATCCTAGACTTTACAATAAAGCAAAAAAAATTGATTATATTTCTTATCAAGAGATGCTTGAAATGTCGAGTTTAGGCTCTAAAGTTTTACAAGCAAAGGCAGTTGAATTAGCTAATCAGTTAAATATTAAACTTTATGTTAAATCAACTTTCGAAAATAAGAAAAAAGGAACCTGGGTTATGAATGAAAATAATATTCCATTAAATAAGAAGAAAGTTGTATCAGGATTAACTCATGATCTAAAACAATCCAAAATTTCAATTATAGGGATAAAAGATACTCCTGGTATCGCAAGTAAAATATTTAAGCCTATTGGTGAGGCAGGAATTATTGTTGATATGATAGTTCAAAATATAAGCACAAAAGGTGAAACTGATCTGACATTCACAGTTCCTAAAGAGGATCTTAACAAGACAGTAAAAATATTACAAAATAATAAATCGAAACTTTCATACTCATCATTGATTAAAGATGAGAAAATTGCACTAGTATCAATTGTAGGAGCTGGAATGAAAACACATACGGGTATTGCAACCAGAATGTTTACATCACTAGCCAAAGCTAAAATTAACATTAGTATGATAAGTACATCTGAGATAAAAATTTCATGTGTTATAAATCAAAGTCAGTGCAAAAAAGCTATAACATCCTTGCATAAGGAATTTGGACTATAAATCATGGGGAAAAAAATTGTAGCCTATGATGTGACTTTAAGAGATGGAACCCAAGGTGAAGGAGTATCCTTTTCAGTTGAGGATAAGATTCGAGTTGCTCATAAGATTGATGAACTAGGTGTTGGCTACATAGAAGGCGGCTGGCCTGGTTCTAATGAAAGAGATGAATCTTTTTTTAATCAAGTTAAAAATGAAAAATTTGAAAATGCTATTATTTCAGCTTTTGGTAGCACTAGAAGATTTAATAGTAATTGTGATAATGATAGTAATATTCAAGCCCTACTAAAAGCAGAGACCAAGGCTATTACGATAGTAGGAAAAACATGGGATTTCCACGTAAAAACTGCATTAAAAATTAAGAATGATCAAAACTTAGAGCTGATTGGTGATTCTATCCAATATTTATCAGAAAGAACTGATGAAGTTTTTTTTGATGCAGAGCATTTTTTTGATGGATTTAAAAATAATAAGGAATATGCTTTAAAATGTTTAAAAGCAGCAGTTGATGCAGGATCGAAAGGAATAGTCTTATGTGATACTAATGGCGGATCTACTCCACAGGAAATTAACAAAATAGTTAAGCTCGTAAAGAATAACTTCAAAGATTCTATAATAGGTATTCACACACATAACGATTCAGATTTTGGTGTAGCAAATGCGATTGAGGCTGTAATTTCTGGAGCAACTCAAGTTCAAGGAACTATAAATGGTTACGGTGAAAGATGTGGTAATGCAAATTTATGTTCAATAATAGCTAATCTAAACCTAAAGCTAGGATACGAATGTATTCCTAATCAAAAACTCAAGAAACTTTCAATTGTTTCTGACTTTATAAATGATTTAGCAAACCTACCAAAAAACAATAAGCTCCCCTATGTAGGTAGAAGTGCTTTTGCTCATAAAGGTGGAATTCATGTGAGTGCTGTTGTAAAAAATTCTGCAACATATGAACATGTTGAACCTGACTTAGTTGGAAACAAAAGAAGAGTGCTAATTTCTGATCTTTCTGGCAGAAGCAATATCATATATAAACTAAAAGAACTGGGTATAAAAAATATTTCTGATGAGTCAATTGTTAAAATCCTTGAAAAGCTAAAAATTTTAGAAAATGAAGGCTATGAATTTGAAGGAGTTGATGCCTCATTTGAATTACTTGTAAAAGAAACAATTGGTGCTTACACTCCGACAATTGAATTATTAGAAACAGAAATTAATACGAGGCAAATAGTTCCTGCTTCGACATCATCCGCAAAAGTAAAAATAAAAATTAATGATAAATCTTTTGAAAATATTTCTGATGGATCTGGCCCAGTTAATGCTTTAGATAATGCACTTAGAGAAATTTTAGTCAAAGAATACCCAGAGATGAAAGACATAGAACTTGTTGATTATAGAGTAAGAGTTGTGTCTGGTAACAAAGGCACTGAGTCTTTGGTTAGAGTTATCATAGAAACATCAGATAAAAAGAATTCATGGTCGACTATTGGTGTTTCAAGGGATATAGTTCAAGCAAGTTGGAAAGCATTAATTGACAGTTTTGAATACAAACTTATGAACCAATCTTCTTAGTTTTTAAATATTTTTCAAATGAAGTTTTAAACTCTTCTTGTACCTTTTTACTTGCTCTATCAATTGGACCTAACACCATTTTGTCATAGGTTTCAAATGCCGCATCTTCTAAAACTTTATTCTTGCTATTTCTTGCCAATCTTAAACATATAACTGAAAGATAAAAAATAGACTTAAATAAAGATTTTTTGGCTTCATTAACATTATAAGTTTCCAATAGTTGATTTGATTCATTTAATGCATAGAAGCTCTGAGCAGCAAATAAAGATAAAAGCTGATTTAACTCTTTAGAATTCTTTGTTTCAATAACTTTTAAAATTGGAGCTTCTAAAACTGAAGATAACTTGTCATTATCTTCTGACAATAAAATTGCGAGTTCTTGTAATTTTTCTTCATTTTGGCTTGCCATGATTTCTTCAATCGCACTTTTTACATAATCCAATGCATAACTGTCTCTAATTTCTTCAAGCCTTAACCCTTTCTTCTTCAAATCCTTTATTTCAATAATCTTTTTTATTGTGTCTTGGGGATAAGAAATTTCTGGTGGCAAATCACTTGATTCCTGTGCCTTAATTTTTGGCGGCGGTATTAGACCTAGTTCAGAATATAAACTAACTGTTGCTTTAGGATCTGGTCCCAACTCAATATTCTTCTTTTGAAGTTGTACTATTAAATTATGCAATGATATTGATTTCACTAATAATATTAATACACGGATGATTCCTAAGAAACAAGATACTAATTTAGGGTTTTAATATTATTTACAAATATCCTATTTTTAGAAATTTTTCCATAAAACGGAACAAATGATATTAATTTTCTTCTCAAATTTTCAATATATAAAAGTATCTCAAATTTTAAATCTGACTTAAATAAAATTTCAATTGAATCAATTTCTATAACCCTAAGTACTTTTAGTTTTGAATCAGTCTCATTAAAAATTTCTTTTTCATTCTTAAATTCCGTAGATATAAAAGAAACTTCTTTCTTAAAATCAAATTCTCCATAAGAAAAAAATTTTCTATTTAAAGACCTTATATAGAAAACTGTAAAGATATTGTTTTTGTAATTACAAATTTTTATTTTCATATTTATTTTTCATTCTCAATTAAATAAATCATTCCTTTAAAAATTAAAGACTTGTCTTTATTGTGAATAATAGATATATATCTAGAAAATATATCCGCTAGTCCACCTGTAATTATAACTTTAAAGCTTAAACCAAACTCCTTAGATATTTTTTTGCATAAAGAATCAATCATTAAGCTGTTACTTTGAATAAACCCAGAAGATAAACATTGCTCTGTAGATAAACCGAGTAATTTTTTATTAATAAGTAAATTATGTTTTCCTATCATGGAAGTTGATTCGATTAAAGTAGAGAAAGATGTTAAGGGTCCAGGGATAATAAGGCCGCCTAGATAATTGAATTTTTTATCTATAACATCAACAGTAGTCGCGGTACCTATATCAAAAATTATAAAATTATTTTTAGCACTTAAACTTCTTGCACCTAAGCAATTGTAGAATCTATCAATTCCAAATTTCTCAATTTTTTTATATTTAATCTTGAAGTCTGTAAACTCCCTACTTTCTAAATTTCTAAATTTTAAATCTTTAAATTGTTTAATAATATTTTTAATAATTTTCAGTGCTTCTATGTTCACTGAAGAGGTAAAAACATCTGATATTTTATTTTTTGATAAAATAGATTTAATCGTTTTTTTAAATTCTAATTCATATTTGCTATTTCCAATATAATTAATAGATTTAACAATGGTTATTTTATAGTCCTTATTAAGGACAACTTTTGTTACTGAATTTCCTACATCTATTAAGATTCTCATTAAAAAACATTATATCATTATTGACAAAATCCAATATTTCGTGAAAATATTAGGGTCGGAGGTCTTTTTTTATGGACAAACTTAAAAGAATCTGTTGGGACTGCTCAGGTCAACCTGTAGTTAAGTGGGAAGTTAAAAATGCTGTTAAAAGAAGAGAAGGACATCTTCTGACTATTGCATGTTCTAAATGCAGCAAGGAATCTCAAGTATTTGGCTGGATGGTCGGATGTGATTGTGACACTTGTAAAAACCAAGCGGTTGGCGCAGCAAAATAATTTCATTTTTTNATAGAGGTACAAATGGACAATAGATCGATAAATAATTTCGATATTAGGATTATTTCATCTTCACACAAAGATAAGAAAATTACAGATGACGATTATAAAAAANATTTAGAATCGTTGGATGATGTAGCAGATAATGCTGAAGAAGTAGTAATTGAAAATGATGAAGAGACAGTCGATCTTTCAGAGTAATGAAATTCGAATATAAAATAATTAATCTTTCAAATATTAATAATCATGATAGTCATGATTTAAATATCTATGAAAACAAAAATAAGCAAAATTCTCAACAATTGGAAAAAAGCTTACACGAACAAATTAACTCACTTGGTAAAGATGGCTGGGAACTTGTTTCTGTTTATAATAACAAATGCTACTTCAAGAGGACTTTATAAATGAGTAAAGCAGATTCAATAATAATTAGTCTTAGAGATAGCTGGAAGCAACTTTTAGATAGAAGACAAGAATTAAAAGAATTGTATGAGAATTCAAAACCTTCTGATGAAGATAATGAAGATATTAGAGAAGACTATGAAGGTGCTAGAAGAATATATGACGCCCATTTGCAAAACATTGCCACTAATGTAAAAAATCAATTTTATACACTTGATGAAGTAAGGAATATTGATTCTGCTTTAGCTGATGAGATAGAAGATTTAGTTGAGGAAGACTAGTGAATAGTGAAAAAAGCCTTTTGGAAAGTTATTCTGAAAGATGGGAAGCATTAGAAGTAAAGAGTCTAAAATTAAAAATAGAATTTTCAACATTGAAAGATAGTGAAGCTGATTTCGAAACTTTTTTTAAAGAATACAATTTTGAATTCAATAATTTCTGCCAAGAAGTAATAGCAAAGGTGAAAGAAGGAAGCCTAAAAAAACAGGATATAAAACTAAGTGGGCTATCTCCTATTCTTGAATTTATAGCTAAAGATCTATCTTAAATTCCTAAATAAGCCAGAATCAACCCTAGAACTATAATAATAAAAGAAATTGGTTTTGATTTAATCAATTCTATTAATTGTTTCATTTAATATATAATATTTAACATTATTTATGAGCAAATTAACTAAATATTTAATTATTCTAGGAATACTTATTCTAGTTTTAGGCCAAGGCGGCCTTCTGTTTGCTGTATTCGGTTTTATTATTGCATTGTTTAAAATACCTGCATTTATTGGTCTATTGATAATTATTATTGGACTTTTTTTACACTACAACAAAAAGGATATTAAATAAATGTATTTCTCAGGACTACCAAGCGGTTGTCTATTAAATATAATAATTTTAATTTTATTTTCAAAAATATTTTTTTTATAGGATTATATTTTTATGGGAATGAGTAAAGATGAGCTCAGTGATATTAGATTGAGATACATTAAGGAAGAGCTCCATATGCTCTTCAAAGAAAAATTTTCCGAGCTAAAAAATAACCCANATTCAACCAATCCGATTTTTCTTACATATGACAAATTCACTTTTGAATATGGATATACAAAAGCTGATGATGATATCCAATCGCTTGATAGCTTTAGAGCTATATATGAGAATATTAAAATTGATGGAACAGAGAGAGAGCTAAGGAATACATACACTATTGAAAATAATCTTGTGGAAGAAATAATAACTAAAAGAATAGCTTGGATTTTAGAAAGAATTTAGATTCTTTTAATGGCAAAGCTTAAATTCTCTGTTTGATCAGCTGTTAAATAAATTAATTGCCAATTATCCTCAATGCAAAACTGATGTACTGCTTCAATAACTCCATACCTAAGGGTTTTTTGCCAATTACCCATCATATAATCATGACCAGCAATGATTCCATCTTCTTTCATTTTTGTTTTCCATGCTCTTAATTCTTTTATTGTTGTTTCATAAGAGTGATCAGTATCTATATATATAAAATCAAAATAACTGCTTTGAAAATTTTCAGCTGCTGTGACTGAATCGGAACGGAAAACTTTTATTGACTCATTTTTAATTTGAGATTTAAATTTATCATTTATTAAATCAGCTTTATCTTTTCCATATCTGTTAGTACCCCACATATCTATTAAGCATAGTAATTGTGGATTAATGACATCTAATAATTTCTGGCTAAAGTCTCCTCTATCAATACCTAATTCGGCAACAATAGAATTTTTTGGTATTTGGGATATTAATTCATCTCTATTTAGCAATAATTTACAATTTTTTACATTTCTTTCTTTAAGTTGAAATCTGGGAATGCTCTTATCAATTCTGGACCTACTTCTAAAAAAAGATTTAAATTTATTTATAAACATATAATGTTGGTAAAATTACTTTATGTTATGGAATCAAGCAAGGAAATACTTATGCATGAAAGATAAGGAGCTCTCTAGAATAATAAGAAAATATGATGGAAAGCTTGAATCGCGAAATAACCCATTCTACTCATTATGCAAATCAATAGTTGGTCAGCAAGTTTCGGTAGCCTCTGCTGATGCGGTCTGGAATAGGCTATTATTAAAATGTAAAGAAATAACTCCAGAAAATATAAAGAATTTAAAGATTCATGATTTAAAACACTGTGGTTTTTCAAGACAAAAAATAATTTATATAACTGAGCTATCTCAGAACTTTATAAATAAGAAATTCAATATAAATAAATTAAAAAAAATGAGAGATGATGAAGCCATAGATTATTTGTCCTTAAATAAAGGAATTGGTCGATGGAGTTCAGAAATGTTTCTGTTATTTAATCAAAATAGGTTAAATATTTTTCCAATTCAAGATATTGGTTTTCTAAGGGCTATTTCAAATACTTATAAATTTAATTATCCGCCAAATGATAAGCAACTTGCTTTACTCAAGAAAAGGTGGAGCCCTTATTGTAGTGTTGCTACATGGTATATGTGGAGGACTGTTGATCCGGAAATAGTTCAATATTAATTATGAAAGAGTCAAAAATATGTCCAATTTGTAATAGAAGTTTTGAAAATAGAAAGAAATGGAAGAAGATATGGGACTCTGTAATTTATTGCAGTAAAAAATGTAGATCGAAAAAAAATAAAAAAAATGAATTATTAAACAATTGTTGTAAAATTATTATATGAAAATTTTTTTAATTGTATTTTTTTTACTTTCATTTCAAGTTAAAGCTCAAATCAATGATATAGAAATCCTTGATAATATGTATGAAGGATGCATCTCGGAAATAAAGAGACAGGGGCAGAATCCTATAGGTCCTTGGTATTCTTATTGTGGATGTTTTGTCGGTAAAGTATCTCAGAGATGGGATGTAAATGATCTTATCGAATTTGAAAATAACCCAAATAACAGTACTCTTGCGAATGACTTTAATACCATTGTTGAACAATGTGTCGAAAAAATGTACTAGTCCCAGATTTTATATTTTATGTTATATTATAACATAAGTTAATTATCTGAGATTTATCATGAAGAAGCTAGATGTTGCAATTATTGGTGCTGGTCCCGCTGGAATTGGTATAAGTGCCATGCTTGCAGAATTGGGAATTAAAAATCAGGTTATTTTTGAAGCAAATAAAGTTGGCTCTTCATTTGAAAATTGGCCTGAAGAAATGAAGTTAATAACACCATCTTTTACAACTAATTTTTATGGTAGTATGGATCTCAATGCAGTTGTGTCTGGCACTTCCCCAGCTTATACATTAAGGAGAGAGCATCCTACTGGGAAAGAATATGCAAATTATTTAAGAGCTGTATCAAACTATCTTAAACTACCCATAGTCGAAGAAACTACTGTGGAAGAGGTAAATATTTCAAAAAAAACTTTTAAATTAAAAATTAATGGTTCAGATTTAGTTGAAAGTAAATTTGTGATATGGGCGACTGGTGAATTTCAATTTCCAAGTCTTGCTCCTTTTAAAGGTGCTGAACTTTGTATTCACAATAGTCAAATTAACAGCTGGAGAGATCTTGAAGGAGATGAGTTCTATATTATTGGTGGATTTGAGAGTGGTATTGATGCAGCAGTTAATTTAAGTTTATTCGGAAAAAAAGTTCATGTTTTAGATCGTAAGGCACCTTGGGAAGACAGGGATACTGACCCAAGTTTAAATTTAGCACCATTTACACTTGAAAGATTAAGGGGGCAATATCCATTTGGGAGAATTGATTTACAGAAGGATAGTGAAATACAGCATATAAAAGAGAAATCTGGAAAATATGAAATTAAAGTAAAGGGAAAATCTAAACCTTTTATAAGCATAACAAAACCAATATTAGCAACAGGATTTAAAAACAAGCTTCCTATTGTAAATGAACTCTTTGATTGGGAAAAAGAAAAATCTTACCCTCTCTTAACAGAAGATGATGAGTCAACTAGAACACCTGGACTATTCCTAGTAGGGCCACAAGTAAGACATGATAATTTAATATTTTGCTTTATCTATAAATATCGTCAACGATTTGGTGTTGTTGCGAATGCGATTGGTGGAAAGCTTGGTAAGGATACAGAGCTACTTGAACAGTATAGGCATGAAGGTCTTTATTTAGACGATCTTAGTTGCTGTTCAGGCGAGTGTGCCTGTTAGCTAATTAAATTAAAAAATCAGGAGAATATTTTGAAGAATATTAATTTTAGTAAAATCTTTCAGCTTATTGCGAGTATTTCATGGATGGTTTCAACTTTTTTTTATGGCTTAAATGAAGCAGGAGACTATCTTCAGCTATTAGCATCCACAGCCTGGACAATTTCTAATCTATTAGAAATTTCCTTAATCAAATTTTAATATTAGCTTTNTCTTGAATTATGGGGTGTGAATTTTACTCCCATTCAATAGTACTAGGCGGCTTATTTGATATATCAAAAACAACTTTATTAATCCCTTTTACCGAATTAATAATTTCTGAAGAAATAAGATCTAAAACATCATAAGGGATTCTGGACCAACTTGCAGTCATACCATCTGTGCTGTTAACAGCCCTTATAGCTATTGTATTTTCATATGTCCTTTCATCACCCATTACACCTACAGTTTTTATAGGAATCAAAACACAAAAGGCTTGCCATATAATGTCATATAAATTCTTTTCTTTTAAAATATTCACATAAATTGAATCTGCCTCTTGAAGAATCTTAACTCTCTCGGGGGTTACTTCTCCTAAAATCCTGATTGCAAGTCCTGGGCCAGGAAATGGATGTCTTCCAATTAAGTCTTTTTCAATCCCTAAACTTTTACCTAACACCCTAACCTCATCTTTAAATAAATCTCTTAAAGGTTCAATTAATGATAGGTTCATCTTTTTAGGCAACCCTCCCACATTATGATGAGATTTAATTACAGCTGATGGGCCGCTTATACTTACACTTTCAATAACATCGGGATACAGGGTTCCTTGAACTAAAAATTCAGCTTTTGATTTTTTTGCTTCTATCTCAAAAAGTTCAATAAAGGTTTTTCCAATTATTTTTCTTTTCCTTTCTGGGTTTTTAACACCTTTTAATTTTTTAAAAAATAATTTTGATGCATCAATAATTTTTGGCTTAACACCCAATTTTTTTAGGTTTGGAAGAATCAATTTAACTTCATCCTTCCTCATTAATCCAGTATCAACAATAAAGGAAGACAGCTTGTTCCCAACAGCTCTTGCTACTAGGACAGATGAAACACTAGAATCAACTCCACCTGATATCGCAGATATTACCTTTTTATTTCCTACCTTTTGTTTAATCTCTTCAACTTTATTTTTTATTAACTTTCCAGGTTTCCAGTTATTTTTACAGTCAGAAATAATAAATAAAAAATTTGAAATAAATTGTTTCCCAAAGGAAGTATGAACAACTTCTGGGTGAAATTGGGTTCCATAAATTTTTTTAGTTTTATGCTTAAATATAGCTATAGAACCAAACTCCGATTTTGCTAGAGTCTGAAGTTTTGAACCTAATTTAAAAATTGTATCCCCGTGAGACATCCAAGAAATACTTTTATTTGGGATCTTACTTAGAATTTTATCGTTTTTAATTTTTTTTAATTTAGCAGGGCCAAATTCTCTGATTTTTGATTTTTTAACATCGCTATTAAATAATTTAGATAATAACTGTGCTCCATAACAAATACCTAAGATTGGAATTTTAGAACTAAGTAATTCTTTATCAAAAATAGGGGCTTTTTTATCATGAATACTTGCAGGGCTACCGGATAAAATTATGCAATCAGGGTTTTCGTCTAATATTTTTTTGTATGAAGTCTTATAAGATATTATTTCACAATAAACATTTAATTCTCTAATATTTCTGGCAATTAACTTTGTTACTTGAGAACCAAAATCTAAAATTAAAACTTTACTAAATTTCATATAATTAATCTAAAGAATAGTTTGGAGCTTCCCTACTTATGACTACATCGTGAACATGACTTTCTTTAAGACCAGCTCCTGTTAATTTCATAAAGTTAGCTTTTTTTAGTGTAAGAAGATTTTTAGAACCTGTATAGCCCATACCTGCTTTTAAACCACCAACTAATTGAAAAATAACTTTACTGGTAGTGCCTCTGTAAGGAACTCTTCCTTCTATACCCTCAGGAACAAGTTTGGAGTCAATTATATCCTCTTGATAATATCTATCTTTACTTCCTTCTTTCATTGCTTCTATTGAACCCATACCTCTATAAGTCTTGTAGGATCTTCCTTGATATAATACTAAATCACCAGGTGATTCATCAGTTCCAGCTAATAAATTTCCAATCATTACACAATCAGCTCCTGCAGCCAATGCCTTAGTTATATCTCCTGAGAACTTTATTCCACCATCTGCAATGACAGGGATTTTATATTTCTTTGCAACACTACTAACATCCATTATGGCAGTCATTTGAGGAACACCTATACCAGCAATAATCCTTGTTGTGCAAATGGAACCAGGACCAATACCAACTTTTAATGCATCAGCACCCGCTTTTATCAAAGCAAGAGCTGCTTCAGATGTAGCAATATTTCCTGCAACTATTTCCAAGGATTTAAATTTCTTTTTAATTAATTTTACTGAGTCAATTACTTTCTTTGAGTGAGCATGTGCAGTATCTATAAACACTACATCTAGCCCTGAACTTACCAAACTTGATACTCTTTCAATCATATCTTGACCAACACCAATTGCTGCTGCAGCTATCAGTCTTCCTTGTTTATCTTTTGAGGAATTAGGAAATTCCTTACTTTTCTCAATATCTTTCATGGTTATTAACCCTTGCAGCTTAAAACTTTTATTAACAACTGGTAATTTCTCTATTTTATATTTATTTAATAATTCCCTAGCTTCATTTGATCCTATGCCTGCTTGAACGGTTATTAATTTATCTTTTGGAGTCATTAACTTTTTAACTTTCAAGTGTAAATTTTTTTCGTATCTTAAGTCGCGCATTGTAACAATACCTAAAAGATCTCCATCATTTATGGTTACTGGCAATCCTGTAAAATTTTTAGTTGTCATTACTTCCAATGCTTGATGTCCAGTAGCATCTGGTGATATAGTGTGCGGCTCAATAATCATTCCACCTTCATATTTTTTAACTTTTTCAACTTCAAAGGATTGATCATCAATAGATAAATTTTTGTGAATTACACCTAATCCACCCTCTTGTGCCATTGCGATTGCAGTTCTTGCTTCGGTAACCGTATCCATCGCAGCACTTATTATGGGAATATTAAGTTGTATTTTTTTTGTTAGCCTAGTTTTTACATCTACTTCTGAGGGCATTATGGTTGAATAAGCAGGTACAAGAAGCACATCATCGAATGTTAAAGATTCTTTAATATTATTTCTTAATGTTATTTTTTAGCCCTCTTTGCTTTTACAGCGGTAGATTTTTTTGTCACAGGTTTTTTAGCAACTGTTTTTTTTGTAGCAGATTTCTTTGTCACTGGTTTTTTAGTTGTTGATTTTTTAGCAACAGGCTTTTTAGTAGCTGGTTTTTTAGTAGCTGGTTTTTTAGTAGCTGGTTTTTTTGCGGCTGGCTTAGCAGCATCTTTCTTAACTTTCGATTTAGTATCAGATTTTGCTTTCTTCTTAGTTCGAGTCTTCTTTGGCTCTACTTCTGGTTCTTTGACTGGTTCAGGTTCCTCAAATTCTAACAAACTTACCTCATTTATGAATTCAACAACTTTTTTCCTAAAATCAGGTATTGCTCCAACTTCAAATTCAATTTCTTGCATTTTTGCATTTGCTGTGACTTTTATTGGAACTACACCAGCAAAGGTGGAGTCGTCAATTTTTTCAAATCCGCATGAACGTAAAATTTGTTTTTGTATTACAGGTAAAAAAATTTTTCCAAGCAGTGTAACTTCTTCAGGAAGTAACCCATCCTGTGTTACACTTATTTTAACAGTTGTCTCTCTCATCCTTTATTTTACCCCAAATAGGCTTAAAATTGTAAATAAATTTACACTGATTCTACTTAATTAGTTTCGAAAACACAAATAATAATAGTTATTTGATTCAAAAATTGATCTCAAGAAAGTGAAAAAATATATTAAAAAAAATTTTCTTAATTTTAAAAGTCTAATTTTATGATATATTTTTCACTTTTAAGGAGTCAAAATGGGATTATCAAAAAATCAAATCGGTAGATACAGCAGGCATTTAATTATGCCAGAGGTAGGAGTTAAAGGACAAGAAAAATTGGCTCAATCCAAAGTATTATGTATTGGTGCTGGTGGTCTTGGTTCCCCTCTAGCCCTATATCTAGCCTCAGCAGGTATTGGCACCATAGGAATAGTTGATTTTGATGTGGTTGATCTGAGTAATCTGCAAAGACAAATATTGCATGCAGAAGAAAGAGTTGGGGAATTAAAGGTTGAATCTGCTAAGAAGAGATTGTTAGAGCTAAATTCTGATATCAATATTAATACTTACAATTTAAGGCTCACTTCAGATAATGCACTCGACATATTTAAAGATTATGATGTTATTGTTGATGGTACAGATAATTTTGCTACCAGATATTTAGTTAATGATGCATGTGTCATTTTAGATAAACCAAATGTTTATGGGAGTATTTTTCGATTTGAGGGACAAGCTACTGTTTTTAATTACAAAGGAGGCCCACATTATAGAGACTTATATCCTGAACCGCCACCCCCTGGAATGGTTCCATCATGTGCTGAAGGTGGAGTTTTAGGAATACTTCCCGGTATTATAGGGGTTATTCAAGCAACAGAAACAGTAAAAATTCTTTTAGGTGTTGGAGAAACACTTAGTGGAAGACTCATGCTTTATGATTCATTAAAGATGTCCTTTAGAGAAATTAAATTAAGAAAAAATCCAGATACACCAAAAGTAGAAAAGCTAATTGATTATGAAGAGTTTTGTGGAATCAATGTTTCTGATGATAAAGAAGATGAACTCGAAATAACTGTGGATGATTTAAAGAATATCCAAAAAGAGAATTCAAAATTTACCTTGCTAGATGTTAGGGAGCCAGGTGAGTATGAAATTTGTAGCCTTCCTGATTCTAAACTTATACCCTTAGGCGATTTAACTTCAAGAGTTCACGAACTAGATACAGCTGATGATATAATCGTGTACTGCCATCATGGTATGAGAAGTCTCCAAGCTGCGAGAATGTTAAAAGGTATGGGTTATAAAAAAGTTAGAAATTTAGCTGGTGGTATAGATGCATGGGCAGTTAAGTTTGATGATAAAATGCCTAGGTATTAGTTAAAGATTTAATAAATTTCTCAACATATTCATTAGTATTATTTCCAAACTTATTTGAAACATTTTTTCCCGGAATAAATGCTTCAAGTATAAAAAGAATTAAAACTGACAAAGAAAAAACCCAGAACAAAGCTTGATCAAATGAAGATAAATTTTCCAAGCCTGAATTCACAATTTTATCTACACCGATTACATAAGATGCATAAATAGCAAATATCATTGGGGTCAATGCAAACAGTCCATCAATACCTAAATCTTGCAGTCTTTTTGCAGAAACAAAAAAACCTGCAGCAGTAAAAATAAGGTTGAAAACTATATTTAAAAGAGCAATTTCTAATGGGGATATTAAAGATGCAATTACAAAACTTACTAGAATAAGATAAATTTGTGAAAACCACCAATAAGACCTGCTTATTCTTCCAGTTAATGAAAAGAACATGTATTTAATAAAGTTTTTTTCTAAAAAAATTTTAAAATTCATTTCTTATACTATAGCATAATGGGCGAAAAGGGACTTGAACCCTTACGAATCGAAATTCAATGGCTTTTGAGGCCACCGCGTCTACCAGTTCCGCCACTCGCCCTACTTACAATTCATTTTATACCAATATATTGCATTAATAACTAGCGAGTGAGTAATTTTCTTTTTTTCTACTAATTCATCAAGTTCATCAACATGATGAGAAACAACTTTAGTATATTCACTTCCTGAATTTTGGGGCAGGGAAATTTGTTCAATATCTCTAGCCAAATAAGTAAAACAAGAATTATTCATAATTGCTGGATTTGGATGAACAACTCCTAATTTTTCCCATTTTTTTGATTTATATCCAGTTTCTTCAAACAACTCTCTTCTTGCTGCACTTAGAGCCTGTTCTCCCTTGTCAATCATTCCACCAGGAAGCTCAAGAGTTATTTGATCAGTGCCAGCTCTATATTGTTTTACAAAAATTACTCTATTATCTGTGGTGATCGGAATTATATTAATCCAGTTTGAAGAATCAAAAACATAAAAATTAAAATCTTTTTCATCATAAGGAGATTTCAATCTATATTTGTATAAATCAAATATTTTGAGATCATGTAATTTTTCTTTATTTTCAACAATCCACTTCTTCATTATGCAAATTTAACTGAATATATAACAATTCATAAGTAAAATTATACCTATCATTAATTAAGGGCAATCTTTATACCAATTATTAAATAAAATTAAAAAATATAACTTAAATGTTAATATTATTATGTTGGAGAGTTGGCCGAGTGGCCGAAGGCGCACGCTTGGAAAGCGTGTAGAGGTGCAAATCTCTCATGGGTTCGAATCCCATACTCTCCGGGAAATGTATTTTGTTGGCTCGTTAACTCCGCCAGGACAGAAATGTAGCAACGGTAGCGAGCCAGCCAGAGAGGAAAATGTCACATATTGTTTTAGCAAGAAAATATAGACCCAAATCATTTGAAGAAGTTATCGGACAGGATAATTCTGTCTTAATTTTACAAAGTTTTATAAGTAATGATTCAATTCCACATTCATTAATTTTTTGTGGTGGACGAGGGGTTGGAAAAACTTCTATGGCGAGGATATTCGCAAAAGCAATTAATTCTGATGAAATATCTAAAAACCCTCTTTTAGCTAAAGATATAGACAATGGTAAATCATTAGATGTAATTGAAATTGATGCAGCTTCTAATAACGGTGTAGACCAGGTTAGAGAATTAATTGAAAGCTCTCAATACAGTTCTCTTAATTGTAAATATAAAGTTTTCATAATAGATGAAGTTCATATGCTATCAAAAGCTGCATTTAATGCACTTCTAAAAACTTTAGAGGAGCCTAAGCCTAATGTGATATTTATTCTAGCAACAACTGAAGTTGAAAAAATACCCATCACGATTAAATCCAGATCTCAATTAATTAATTTTACAAACTTAGATACTAATTTCTTAAAAGAATTAATTATAAATATCTCAAAAGAAGAAAAGATTTCGATTGATGAAGACTCTATAGACCTTATTTGCAGTGAAGCAAATGGATCTGCAAGAGATTGCCTTAGCATTTTAGAGCTTTTAGCATCATCTTTAAATAAAAAAATTAATTATTTAGATAGCTCTGAAAAACTAGGATTAACACCAAACAAAATAATAAATGAAATTGCTCATAAAATTTTATTATCAGATGCAAGTTCAACAATTAAAATTTTTAATGATATATGCAACAATGGAAACAACATAAAGAAATTTATTCAAAGCTTATTATTTTTTTATGAAAAATTAATATATTTAAAGTTAGGATTGGAAAACGATTCAGAAAATATCATAGCTGTTTCAGAAAATAAAAGAGATGATTTTAATTCATTTTCTCTAGCTGAATTAGAGACAATTTTTGATAACCTTATCGAAATTTATAACAAAGTATCCAAAAGTGATTATGAAAAGCTGGTAGCAGAGTCCGGGTTAATCAAACTTTGTTTGATTTCAAATTATATAAGTTTAGAAAATCTAAACAACTTAGATGAAAAAGATTTATTTAAAAAAAAAGTTAAAAGTACAGTAAAAAAAGAGGAAATTACCTCAAAAGAAGGTGAAGAGCATGAAATTAAAACAATTTCATCAGAATCAGTCAAAGATTTGTTTAAACATGAAAAAGATTCATCTTTAAAATTAATCAAGGATGCTGATATCAGATTGGATAACGGTCTAATTTCAATTGAATTAGACAGCGATGTAAAATATCAAGTATTAAAGGATAAGGATAAAGAAATTGGGGAGAAGATAAATAAAGAATTTAGTATGAATAAAAGAGTTGAATTGGTAATGAAAGAAAAAGAAATATGCGATAATAATGATGAGGATAATTTTAATTTCAATAAAAATAAGGATAAACTATTTGAATCTAATTCAATTAAAAACTTATTTGAAACATTTGATTGTAGGATTATAGATATAGAAAAGGAAAATAAATAAAATGAAATTACCTGGAAACATGAAGAGTATGATGAAACAAGCTGAAAAGATGAAGCAGCAAATGGAGCAATTACAAGAAAAAGCAGGGGAAGAAATTATTGAAGTTTCATCAGGTGGTGGGATGGTAAAAGTTTCAGCAAAAGCTAAAGGTGAAATACTTTCTATCACGATTGAGGACGAAATTATTGAGTCAAAAGATAAAGAGATGATGCAAGACCTAATACAAGCTGCAATTAATGAATCTCTTGAAAAAGGAAAAATGACAATTAAAGAAACAATGAATAAAGCTGCAGCAGCCATGGGTATACCCCCGGGACTTCTTTAAAATTAGAAATGAAGCATAAAGTACTAGGTAAAGAAATTGAAAGACTAATAAATGCTTTATCAAAACTACCCAGTATTGGAAATAAAACCGCATCAAGGCTTTCCTTATTTCTAATGAAGAATTCGCCAGATCTTACTATGGAAATAGCNAGATCTATGGTTGAAGCTAGGAAAAGGGTTAAAACTTGCCAAATTTGTAACAATTTTATTTTTAACAACATTTGCTTATGTATGGATTCAACAAGAGATAAAAAAACATTATGTATAGTTGAAAATGTCTTTGATTTAATTTCAATTGAGAATAGCAATGAATTCAATGGACAATATCATGTTTTACAGGGGCTTCTATCTGTATCCCAAGGGATTGGTCCAGAGGATCTAAAAATTGACTTATTAATTGATAGAATAAAAAAAAATATGTTTGAGGAAATAATTTTTGCCACAGACCCCACAAATGACGGTGAATTTACTGCTCAATACATCAAAGAGAGAGCATCTAAATATTGTAAAAAAATCTCAAGAATAGCTATTGGTATGCCTATCGGGTCAGAGGTTGACTATATTGACCAAAATACATTGACTAAGGCCTTTTTAGATCGAAGAAAAATGTAAAAGCCCTCAAACCTTGACTTTATTTTTCCATTACTTAATATTCTTTCTGGTACTTTTTAATGCACTCGGAGGAAAAAAATTGAAAATTTTAGTTATCGTAAGACAAACACCCGATACCGAAGCCAAAATTCAAACAAATTCGGCTAGTAACGGGATACAAACTGATGATATCAAATGGATATTAAATCCTTTTGATGAATTTGCTGTTGAAGAAGCAGTACAAATTAAAGAAAAGTCTAATGCAGAAGTAGTTGTTTTAACTGTTGGTAATGATAAATCAGTAGATGCAATTAGAACTGCACTGGCCATGGGTGGTGACTCAGGAGTTCACATCAAAGATGATGCATTCTCTGACATGGACACTTATGCACTTGCTAAAGTAATTGGTGCAAAGATTAAAGCACTTGGGGATATTGATTTAATTTTAGCAGGTAAGAAATGGATAGATGAAGAATCTGGCCAAGTTCCTTTACAAGTAGCTGAGGAACTATCCATACCTCAAGCAACTTTGGCTAGCAAGATAGAAGTTGATGAGGGTAGTAAAACTGCCAAAGTTACATCCGTAATTGAAGGTGGGGAAAGAATTGTAGAATTAAAACTTCCAGCACTAATAACGGTTGAACAAGGCATTAACGAACCTAGATATGCCTCTTTGCCTGGTATTATGAAAGCTAAGAAAAAACCATGCGAAGAAGTTGGAAAGGGAGACATTAATGGTGATGAAATTGGCATTTCAGAGGGAGAACTTGGAATTGATGGATCAAGATACAAAAATGATGCAATCGAAATTCCTACAATAACCAGAAGTCTTAAAGTTATTGATGGAAATGATGTTCAACAAGCATCTTCTGAACTTGCAAAATTATTAAGAGAGGAAGCGAAAATAATCTAGGAGATAAAAATGAGTGAAATTTTAGTATTAGTTGACAAAGCCCAAGATACAGTAAGAAATGTTACTTATGAGGTTCTTGCGGCTGCTTTAAAATTAAAAGAAAAAAATGGGGCCAGCATATCCGCTGTTTATATCGGTGACAATGCAGGTTCTATTGAAGGTGATTTAGGTAAGTATGGTGCAGATAAAGTGTATAAGATTGAAAATGCATCTTTAAAAGATTTTAACCCATCTCTATATGCTCATGCACTTTCAGAATTAGTAAATAAAATTGGTGCGGATATAATACTTGGTGGAAATACTTTGCAAAATCAAGATTTTCTTCCAAGAGTTGCATCAAAAACTAAGGGTGGATTGACCACTGATGCAATAGATATTGATTTAACTTCATCTTCTACATTGCAAGTAAAGAGATATAAATATTCCGGGAAATCCATTGCAACACTATCTTATCATGATGTTAAACCTATGATAGCAACTATTAGATTAAATGCTTATAAGCCTGTAGAAGCAGGAGCTGCAGGGGAATCTGTTTCAGAAAGTATTGATATACCAGCTGACGATAATTACAAAGTTATTGAAACAAATATAATTCCTAAGGAAAGGCCAGAACTAACTGAGGCAGATAAGATTGTTTCTGGTGGAAGAGGAATGGCTAATGGTGATAACTTTAAACTTTGTTACGATTTAGCAGATACTGTAGGAGCAGGAGCAGGCGCATCAAGAGCCGCTGTAGACTCCGGTTGGGTTCCGTATGAAATGCAGGTTGGTCAAACAGGTAAAGTTGTATCGCCTAACTTATATATTGCAGTAGGAATATCTGGATCTGTTCAACACTATGCAGGTATGGGCTCTTCAAAAGTCATTGTAGCAATAAACAAAGACCCTGATGCACCTATTTTCCAAAAATGTGACTATGGTATATGTGGAGATTTATTCGATGTATTACCAGCATTAACCGATGAAATTAAAAAATTAGGATAATATAAAAATTGAGACATCAGATAGATATTCAATATCTATCTGATGTCAACCAACTTAACCTTATAATTTATCTTTTTGAACATAAACTTCAAAACTTCTTCAAAATATTTAGATTTATCAGTGAAATATATTTCTCTTTTAAAAGAATTTTTAAATTCTATCTTTTCTTTATCGTTTAAAAAAGATTCTATCGAATTCGTAACTTCTACTGATGAATCAATAAGGGTTACGTTAGGAAGAAATTTTTTTATTATAGGTTTTATTAAAGGGTAATGGGTACAACCCAAAATTAAAGCCTCAACTTTATTTCTTTGGAATTTTTTCAAATTATCTTTAATAAGAAAATTCACAGATTTTTTTCTATATAAGCCTTGCTCAATAATAGGAACGAAAATCGGGCATGACTCAGATATTATTTTTTTTAAATTTTTATTTTTCTTTAAAAGTTTTAAATAAGATTCACTTTCAATAGTTGACGGAGTTCCAATAATACCAACTTTGGAAAAATTATTAGAAACTGCATTTACACCTGACTCAATAACATTAAAAATTGGAATTTTATATCTTTTTTTTAGAATTGGTATTGAATATGATGATGCAGAATTACATGCAACTATTATTATTTCACATCCCTTATCAACTAAGAAATCAGTATTCTTTAAAGAATAAGTTTTAATAGTTTTTTTTGATTTTATTCCGTATGGCAATCTTGCTGTATCACCCAAATAGATATAGTCATTTTTAGGTAATCTCTTTTCAATTTCTTTAAAGACAGTTAAGCCCCCAATTCCGCTATCAAAAATACCAATCTTCATTTTTTTAAATAATCCTATCAAGATCTCTTATATCAGATAAATACTCACACCTAAGCTGATTAAATTTTATTTTTGATACATCTTTTTTAGAATCAAGTGACAAATAACATAATGAGAAACCAAGCCTATCTAACTCAGACAATCTTTTATCTAACTTGTTTATATTTTTAACTTCACCGCTTAAACCTATCTCACCTAAAAATGCACAATCTTTTTTTATAATTTTATTGTCTATACTTGAAATAATTGAAGCTATGATAGCAAGGTCAGTTGAAGAATCTTTAATTTTTAATCCTTTTGAAACATTTAGAAAGATATCCTTGTCAGATAATTTCTTAGATAAGAATTTTTCTATAATAGCGACCATTAGTGAGCATTTATTATTTTCAATACCACTAGAATACCTTTTACCGAAAGATTGAAGTGGATTTGAAACTAGTGATTGTATCTCAACAAGTATAGGCCTTGATCCTTCAAAAGAAGTTGTAATTGCTGAACCAGGGTTTGAAGTATTTCTTGACGAAAGAAAAACACGAGTTGGATCTTCTGATGCAATAAGTCCTTTTTCTGTCATTTCAAATATACCAATTTCATTTGTAGTACCAAATCTATTTTTTGTAGTCCTAAGAATTCTTAAATCGTTTGTATCTACTTGCTCAAAATATAGAACTGTATCCACCAAATGCTCTAAAGTTTTAGGCCCTGCGATAACACCTTCTTTAGTTATGTGTGCAACTAAAATAAGTATGAAATTTTTAGCTTTTGCTAACTCAGAGAGAAATTGTGAACAATTTCGAAGTTGTGATATCGAACCAGGACTGGAATCTGTGTCAGTCGATTCAATAGTATGTATGGAATCAATAATCACTAGACCTGGTTCAACTTCATCTATTTGAGTTTTAATAGATGCGACATCATTTCCATTATACAAATAGAGATTATCGCTCTCAATTCCTATTCTATCTGCCCTTGCTTTAATTTGCGAAGGAGATTCTTCACCTGCTATATATAGCACCTTACTGTGGTTAAAACTACCTGCAATTTGAAGAGATAGTGTAGATTTTCCAATTCCTGGTTCTCCACCAATTAAAATCGTTGAACCACCCACCATACCTCGCCCTAGAACTCTATCCATTTCATTAATATTTGTTGAAAATTCTTTTACTTTTTCAGCATTAGTATGTGAAATTTTTGTTAAGGTTTTATTTGTGTTAATTACCTTCTTGGTTTTTAGATCATTATTTTCTAATACGAATGCATCCCACTTTCCACATCTAAAACATTTGCCCATTTTCTTTGGGGATGTTTGGCCACATTCCTTGCAAACATAAAGCATAATATGATTATAATCCAAAGTAACAATATCATGATAATTTTTTTAATATACAAAAAAAAAGTTTTAGTTAATATAAGTATGAGCTCCTTGAAAGTTGTTTGTTATACGGGGTGACAGCTTGAAATAGGAGCTTTTTTTATTGTACTATTAAACCATGGATAATTCCAGTAAAATTGAACCTATATCGGCTTACCATAAAGACTGTCCTCATTGTGGAAGTCCTTTATTTGCTGTAAATTATACTAATGATAATGATAAAAACTCTGGAACGGAAAAACCAGATAAAGAATGTCATTGTTGTGGAAAAAAATTCATAATTTTATTTGGGTGCTAAATATGCCATATATCAACGTTAAAGTAGCAGGAAAACTTACAGAAGAGCAGAGAAAAAAAATAGTGACTAGCATAACTAAAACTATGGAAGAAGTTGCTGGTAAACCGCCATCTTCAACTTATGTACAAATTGATGAAATACCAAGGGATCAATGGGGAGTCGGGGGAAAATTATTATCAGAAAAATAAACTCTTAACTATTAAGATCGTATGCTTTTTCACCATGTTCAGAAAGATCTAGACCCTTTTCTTCACTTTCATCATCAACTCTTATAGGTACTATTTTCATAGTAACGACTACGATTAAAGTAGTTATTGCAACAGTGAAAACTCCAACAACAATGACACCGTAAATTTGTTCATACCAACCTGCATGCCCAAAAAAAGCAATCGATAATGTGCCTAAAATTCCACCGAATCCATGAACTGCAAATACATCGAGTGAATCATCTAATTTGAATTTGTTTTTTACAACACTACACATTTCCTGGCAAACAATACCAGCTACTGAACCAATTATAAATGCCTCCACTGGAGTTACAGATCCTGATGCAGGGGTAATGGTCGCAAGTCCAGCAATCGTTCCAGTAACTAACCCTACTAGCGAAGCCCTACCATGCTTGTAATACTCATATAAAGCCCATGAGAGAGATGCAGCACATGCGGAAATATGGGTAACTAATAATGTAATCCCTGCATTTCCATTTGCAGCAAGTTGAGAACCTGCATTGAAACCAAACCATCCAACCCATAACATTGATGCTCCTAGCATTACATAGCCAGGATTATGCGGTGGTTTTGCCTTATCATTTCTAGTACCAAGAAAGTAAGCAATAACTAATGCTGCTAATCCAGCAGTTTCATGAACAACTAAACCTCCAGCCAAGTCAACAGTTCCTAATTGAAAAAGAAATCCGCCACCCCACACCCAATGTGTGACAGGTGCATAACAAAGCAACATCCATAAAGCCGAGAAAATCAAAACAAAAGAAAATTTAACTCTTTCAACATAAGCACCTACTATTAAAGCTGGTGTAATTACGGCAAAGGTCATTTGAAATGCGGCAAAAACTGACTCTGGAATTGATCCTGACATACTCTCTGCAGTTAAATCTTGAAGAAAAATTTTAGATAGACCGCCCCAATAAGGATTTAAATCAAGTCCATCACCAAATGCTATTGAATAACCAAATGCAACCCATAAAAGTGACATTAAGCAAGCAATAGATATACAATGCATAAAAACCGAGAGTATATTCCTAGACTTTACTAGCCCACCATAGAAAAGAGCTAACCCTGGTAAGGTCATAAAAAGTACCAGAGCAGTTGAAGTAAGAATCCATGATGTATCACCAGAATTTAACATTTAAAGATAATATCAAGGAAAGTTAAAAATGACAAGCCCCCGAGCTATAATCAGGGGCTTACCAAGGAGGTATAAAGGTATGGTAGGAGTTCTTTTATTTATTTAAAGTAAGGATAAGACTCTATTCCTACCTCTGTAGCGTCTGATCCAAGTTGTTCCTCTTCCTCAGTTGGTCTGAGTCCGATTGTGTATTTAACGATTAACATTGCAATTGCTGATACAACGAAGACAAAAAGTACAACTGAAATTGCTCCTATTGTTTGTGTTGAGTATGATGCAGCATCATTAGAGATTGCAACTGCAATTGTACCCCAAATCCCAGCTAATAAATGAACTGGAAGAGCTCCAACAACATCATCAATTTGTATACTTTCGAAGAATTTAGTTCCAAATACAACTATTATTCCACCTATTCCACCTATTAAAAGTGAAGTAGTAGCAGATGGAGCCAACGGTTCTGCTGTAATAGATACTAATCCAGCCAAAGCTCCATTTAATGCAAAAGTAACATCAACCTTACCAAACATCAATTGAGACAATATCATTGCAACAATCAATCCTGAACAAGCTGCTAGATTTGTATTTACAAAAATATCTGAAACAGCAACCGCATCATCCATAGTTCCTATTGCTAGTTGAGAACCACCATTGAAGCCAAACCATCCCAGCCATAATATAAAAGTACCAAGAGTTGCTAATGGTATACTTGAAGCAGCCATTGGTACAGCTTTTCCATCTTTAAATCTTCCTAATCTTGGACCAATTATTATTGCTCCAGCTAGTGCAGCAGCACCACCAGCAGCATGAACTAAAGTTGATCCTGCAAAATCAGAGAATCCCATAGAGGCTAACCATCCGCCTCCCCATTGCCAACCCATTTCAATTGGATAAATAATACCAGCAAGTAAAGCGGCAAAAATAAAGAAACTCCAGACTTTAATTCTTTCAGCAACAGTTCCAGAAACTATCGAAACAGTTGTTGCACAAAAAACCATTTGGAAAAACCAGTCAGAATGAGAAGCATAACCTGTGCTCATATCTTCACTGGGTGCAAACATTGAGAATGAGCCCATATAGCCACCCTCAGGTATTCCGTAAGCTAAGTTATATCCTACTAAATAAAACATAACTCCTGATATTGAATATAAACCTACATTTTTCAGACAAATAGCCGAAACATTTTTAGTTCTAACCATTCCTGCCTCAAGCATTGCAAAACCAGCAGCCATCCACATAACAAGAAAACCACATATTAGAAATAACAAAGTATTAAAAATAAAAGCAGTTTCCTCAGGAGTTGATGAAGCTGTAGCATTTTGAGTAAAGAATAAAGAAATTGCTCCTAATAATAGGAACAAAGAAAAATTTTTAATCTTAGACTTTAACATCTTTTTTCCCTCCCACGGAAATATTATGTTTGTTATATGGCAATAGGTATGCCAGAATCAGTGAACCTTAAAAATATGTTAAAATTAAACAAATAAATTCATTTAAGGCGAATAGAAATAAATGGCTAACTTATTGGAATTATTACAAGAATCAGCTAAACAGTACGAATCAATAACTGCATTATCTGAAATCAAAAATAATAAATATATTGATATTACTTTTAAGGAATTATATGAAAATGTCACTAAAGCAGCCATTAAAATAAAAAGTCTGGGAATCAGTAAGGGATCAAATATTTCTCTATGTGGGGGAAATTCAATTAATTGGATTATATCATTTTTTGGAATTATAGGTGCAGATTGCACTGTAGTTCCAATTGATACCAAGCTAAATAAAAAATCTAAAAATTTTATTTATGAATTTTCAGAATCAAAAATAATAATTACTAACAGCAAAGATTTTGATGATCATTGCAACATACTATCTTTTGATGATTTATTAGATTTAAAAACTTCGCAAGAGATTAATATAAATAATTTAAAAAATAGAATCAGTTTGATACTTTTTACTTCTGGAACTACCGGTGATCCCAAAGGTGTTATGTTGAGTCATGAAAATATTCTATCAAATATTCAAGTTATAAGAGAAATTGCAGATACAGAACAAAGCAGCTTTTCTATTTTACCTTTGAGTCATGTATATGAACTTACATGTAACTTGTTAGCTAGTATAAGAAATGGAACTAAAGTTCACTTCTGTTCATCACTTGATTCAAAAAACATGTTCAATGAATTAAAGATGATAAAGCCTAATATAATGCCAGTGGTTCCATTAATTTTAGATAAAATTAAGACAAATTGTTTAAAAAACATTAGTAAATCCAGAATTACTATGTTCATATTTAAACATACTCCTAAACTTTTTGGATATTTATTAAGGAAAAAAACAGGCCTAACAAATTTAAAATTTTTCTTCTGTGGTGGAGCACCACTTAACGTTGAGACAGAAAAATTTTTTAATTTATTAGGATTAAAGATTATTCAAGGTTATGGGCTATCTGAGACTTCTCCATTAGTGTCAGTCAACCCATTAAACAAAACCAAATTGGGTTCTGTTGGCAAGATAATAAAGACATGTAGTGTGCGAATAGGTAAAAATGATGAAAAAACAAATGGAAAAATATTTGTTAAAGGTCCTAATGTTTTTAAGGGATATTTTAAAAATGAGTCCTCCACAAATCAGGTACTTAAAAATAACGAGTTAGACACAGGTGATATTGGAAGATTTGATGAAGAAGGGTATTTATATATCACAGGAAGAGAAAAATTTATTATTCTTGGGCCAAATGGAGAAAATATTTACCCTGAACAAATTGAGGAGCTTGTTGATCAAATAGAATTCGTGGAAGAATCAGTAGTATTTAGTAATGATCAAAAAAAATTATATGTTTTATTGAAACTTTCAGATTCGATAACCCAGAAAAATATTGAAATCAAAAGATCCATAGAAAAAATAAATAGTGAGCTAGAGGTTGGAAAAAGAATATCTAAAATCTACTTATTCAATGAAGAATTTCCTAAAACTTCAACTCAAAAAATAAAAAGAGATTTTCTTAACAATATAGACTTAGAAAAATTTGAGCTAATTAACTAAATAGATTCTTCGGAACTTTACTCTTGAATTCTTAAATTCTTCCTTGATTTTTTTTGGTTCTGATAATAAATCAGTCTCTATTTGCCTGTAAGGTACTTCTAAAAAATTCTCTTTTCTTTCTAAAAAACCTCCTGAAAACTTAACAATTGAATCTTCTATAAAGTTCATACTGTAGTCAAAATTGGTTTTAGAATCAATAAAAATTGAAGGATATAAGTCCGATTTTAATTTTTTCTCTCTGCATAAAACTAAAGAAATTAAATCACAACACTGTAAAATACTTAGTTCTAATTTAAAGTTATCAGTTTCTATGGATGGGATTTTGTGCCCTCTAAACATGTTACCAATTAATTGATCAGATTTTTTAATAAAATCCTTTTTCAATGTAATATCCAGAGTTTTAGACTGGTTGGCAAGAAACTTAAAATGTTCGCTTATAAGTAAAGAGGAGTAAGGATTTATTGAAGAAGAGACACTTTTTAACCAAAGCTCTAATTGAAGATGGTTCTCCATATTTTGAAATGTATAAATTAAATTATTGTCAGATAATTTTGGATAAAGATCATATTCAATCCATCCGCAATCATGATTTCTAATGGCATATTGTAAATCAGGAATATTATTGCTCTTAGATTTTAAGCTTTCATTCATCATGTTAAAAATATCTAAGGATACTTGTGCATGATCATGCTGTGTTACAAGACATGTAAATTCATTAAACTCACGAGAAATCATAATTAGCTCTTGAAAAGTTACCATAAACAAGATAAATTAAAAAATCATGGCAAAAGTAGCAATAATTTGTGGAAGTGATTCAGATCTTGAAAAAGCATCTGAGGCTGGAACAGTACTAGATGAATTAGGTATAGAATATGAGTTAAGGATTGCATCTGCACATAGAACTCCTGAAATTCTAACCGCCTACATGGATGAAATAGAAGACCGAGGTATTGAGGTTGTTATAGCTGCAGCAGGTTGGGCAGCACATTTACCAGGAGTTGTTGCATCTTTTACAACTTTACCTGTAATAGGAATACCAATAGATTCTTCATGTTTAAATGGTTTAGATTCGCTTATGTCTATTGTTCAAATGCCTCCAGGTATTCCTGTAGCAACTATGTCCATCGGAAAAGGTGGTGCTAGGAATGCTGGAATATATGCCGCTTCTATTTTAGGGATAAAATATCCAGAGATCAGAGAATCGGTTAATAACTTTAGACAGAATTTAAAAAAGAAAGTTATGAAAGCTGCAGAAAAACATAATAAATAAAATATTGATTTATTCTGAAGCAAGCATTGATTATCAAGAGTTGGGTTTTTATTTTCAACAAGGTAAAACTGTTTGTTATCCAACTGAAACTCTATATGGTTTAGGGTGTAAATTTGACTCAAAAAATGCAATATCCAAAATAAGTCTCGCAAAAAAAAGAGATGAATCTCAAAAATTTTCTTTATTATTTAAAAATTTTGATATAATTGAAGAGTTTTTTTTTCTTAATTCTATTGAAGACAAAATTATAAAAAAATTTATGCCAGGAAAGCTTTCAATTTTACTAAAACCCAAAAAAATTAGTTTGTTTGATACTTCCTTATTAGGCAGTAATGGTAAAGTGAGCTGCAGAATTTCTTCACATATTTTTGTAAGGAACTTATTTAATATTATTGATTTCCCAATACTTTCTACAAGTGCTAATATTACCGGGCAAGAGAATTTGTTCGATATGGATAAAATACTGTCTAATTTTAAAAACAAAATCGATCATTTTGTAGATTTTGGAAAAATTCCTGAATCATTGGGTTCAAGCATAATTAATATTGAAGATAATAAAGTTGTTTTAATTCGTGAGGGTGATATAAAAATTAAAGAAATTTTGGAGGTCATACAATAATGGCAAATTTAAAAGGATTTAAAGGCTTAAGATACAATAGTGAAAAGATATCTCAAATTTCTGATGTCATAGCTCCACCCTATGATGTAATAAATAAAAAACAACAGGAGGAGCTATTAAATCAAAGTCAACATAATGTTGTTCACATTGATTTTAATGATGGTGTTGGTGATGAAAAATATTCAAATGCAGGAAAAATTTTTAATGAATGGCTTGATGAAAATATCCTAATCCAAGAAGACAAGGAAGCTATTTATCCTTATCTTCAAGAATTTACATACAAATCAAAGTCATATACCAGACTTGGATTCATAGCTCTTGTAGAAGTATCAGAATTTTCTAAAAAAATAGTATTACCTCATGAACAAACTTTCAGTGGTCCAAAAGAAGATAGATATAAATTAATGAAGGCCTGCAAGGCAAATCTTAGCCCAATATTTGGTGTTTATGATAATAGCGATAAAATTGCAGACGATATATTAAAAAATTTTATAGATCAAAATAATCCAGTAATTACAGGCAAATCCAAGGATGGTGTTTCAAATACAGTATGGAGGATAGATGACACTGATAAAATCAGTCAAATAATTGAATCTTTCAAGTCTAAAGAAATACTAATTGCTGACGGACACCATAGATATGAAACATCCCTAAATTATTACAAAGATTTTCCTGATAATAAAAATAAATATACTATGTTTTATTTAGCAGGCTCGAATCAAGAAGGCCTTTTGATTAACCCAACACATAGAATTCTTCAAAATGTCAAAGAATCTAATTTGTTAATAGATCAAATAAAGCAAAATTTTGATTGTGAAGATTACAATCAAGAAATCAATGAAGATTTCTTGAACCCTGACGAATTTTTTATGATTTCTAAAGAAGCAAATACCGTTCTCAAATGTAAAATTAAGGAAAAAGATAGGGTTAAATTTTATTCTATGAGTGTATATGGTGTTCAAGAATTTATAATCGATAAGTTTGTAGATAACTATAATGGTCTGGATTTTTTCAAAAGCTTCAATGATGCAAATGATTCAATATTAGAAAATTCATTGGGATTAATTTTACCCAAATTTATTCCACCAGATATTATGAAAGTTGTATTGAATGATGACAAGATGCCTCAAAAATCTACATATTTTTATCCAAAAGTTGCAACAGGTGTTTTATTTAATAAATTATCTTAATCTGATAATTCATTTATAATTCAATTAAATGCATCATAAAAAAATCAGAAACTTTTGTATCATAGCTCACATTGACCATGGAAAAAGCACTTTGGCAGATAGAATTCTTGAGTTAACGAATACTGTCTCAAAAAGAAACATGCAAAGCCAGTTTCTTGATAATCTTGATATCGAAAGAGAAAGAGGAATCACTATCAAAGCTCAGTCGGTTCGAATAAATTATAAATCAAAAGACGGTGAGGAATATATTTTCAATCTAATTGATACACCAGGGCATGTTGATTTTTCATATGAAGTTTCCAGAAGCCTTATGGCATGTGAAGGTGCACTTTTGGTTGTTGATGCTACACAAGGAGTTGAGGCTCAAACATTAGCTCATGCTTTTCTTGCAGCAGATATGGGCTTAGAAATCATTCCTGTAATTAATAAAATTGATTTACCCGCATCTGATCCTGAACGAGTTTGTGAAGAGATTGAAAATGCGATTGGAATAGATTGTAGCAATGCACTCCTCACAAGTGCCAAAACTGGTGAAGGAGTGATTGAAATACTTGAAGAGATAATAAAGATAATACCAGGTCCGATTCAACCCAAAGTTAATGATGCTAGAGCATTAATTATAGATAGCTGGTTTGATTCATATTTAGGAGTTGTACTACTTGTTAGGGTATTTGATGGTGAGATTAATAAATCAGACTCTATTAAACTTATGGCTACAGATAAGATGTATGAAATCAGAAATATTGGCGTATTTAATCCTGTTGCAAAAAGTGTTGAAAAATTAAGTTGGGGAGAAGTAGGTTTTATCACTGCATCAATTAAACAAATAAGTGATGCTAAAGTTGGAGACACCGTAACAACATTAAAGAATGATTCAAAAATAGCTCTTCAAGGATTTAAAGATATAAAACCAATGGTTTTTTGTGGCCTTTATCCAATCGATTCAAATTTTTATGAAAACCTAAAAGAATCGTTAGAAAAAATTAGCCTAAATGATTCATCTATAAGATATGAGCCTGAAACATCAGCTGCTTTAGGATTTGGGTTCCGTTGTGGCTTTTTAGGCTTACTTCATATGGAAATAGTAAAGGAAAGATTAGAAAGAGAATTTAATCTGGCCTTAATTACAACATCCCCTACTGTTGTTTATGAGGTAATCAAAACAAACAAAGAAACATTAAAAATAGATAATCCCAAACTTCTACCTGATAAAAGTCAGATAGATTCAATAAAAGAGCCCTATGTAAATATTTCTTTATATACTCCTAAAAAATATTTAGGAGGGCTACTAGATCTTTGTGAAAAAAGAAGAGGTATTCAAAAAAATATTAATTTTATATCAGAAGATAGGGCTATACTTGAATATGAATTACCTATGTCGGAAATGATTTATGATTTCTACAATAAAGTTAAATCTATAACAAAAGGATACTGTTCGATGGACTATGAGCCTAGTCAGCTCCAAGAATCCAATCTAATAAAACTAGATATTTTAATTAATGGGGAAATTGTTGATGCTTTATCCATCATTACCCATAAAGATAATGCATATTACAGAGGAAAAGAAATTGCTGAAAGGCTAAAAGAAATTATTCCTCGTCAGTTATTTGAAGTTGCAATTCAAGCGGCTATCGGTGCAAAAATAATTGCAAGAGAAACCGTTAAGGCTCTTAGGAAAGATGTTACTGCTAAGTGTTATGGTGGTGACGTAACAAGAAAAAGAAAGCTATTAGAAAAACAAAAAGAAGGTAAGAAAAGGATGAAAAATGTTGGAAGTGTTGAAATTCCTCAGGAAGCTTTTATGGCAGTTTTATCTGCAAAAGAGTAAAAAATTTAATTTATTTTAACTTTACATTCCGTATTTTATGTATACTAGATTCAATCCTTAGGTGTCATCATTGCTGTTATAGCATGAGTAGCAGCACTGGTAGCATCAGGATTTGTGGCAACATTAATTAACGATGGTAATCCAGATTTAAAAGCTCTCTCGATTGCAGGTACTAAATCAAAACAATCAGTTACTAATTCACCATGGCCGCCCATTTCTTTAACTATTGAATGAAAATTAATAAACGGAAGCTCGTGGCCTTGTGGAGTATTAGTTTTTCCATAATTAATCCAATGTTGATGCTTTGTCATTCCCCAAGATTGATCATTGCANACAATACAGACAAAAGGGATATTGTGTCTAACAGCTGTTTCAAACTCCATTAGATTCATACCTATTGCACCATCTCCACTAATTAAAACCACGTCCCGCTCTGGATATGCAATTTTAGATCCCAATGCAAAAGGAACCCCTACTCCCATACATCCTAAAGGTCCACCTTTAACATATCTTCCAGGTTTTGTAGTTATATAAGAAGAGTCTGTCCATGCTTGAGTATCACCTCCATCAATACAAATCATGCCATTACCATCTAACACATTCTCTACAGCATTAACGACACTTAAAACATGTAACGGCTTATTATTCGATGCTTTCAATCTATCTACTTCTTCCCATTCTTTATTTCTCCATTCTCTAGCAGTGTTAATCCATGTTTCAAAATTTGTACTTATCTTATCTAACTTAGAATTAAGTTTTACAAGTGCTTTTTTTATATCTGAAACTACTGGAATATCAACAATTCTATTTCTTCCTATTTCTTCGGGCTCTATATCAACTTGAATAACTTTAGCTTCTGGATTAAAAGTTCTTCCCCAACCAATATATAAACTTAGTCTTACACCTAATAGAATTATCAAATCCGATTCAGACGAGACTTTTTTAAAAGCATTCATAGCAGATGGACTTGCTTGGCCTAAACAATTAGGATGATTATCATCAACAATTCCTCTTCCAAAATTTAATGTATATATTGGAATATTCAGCTTCTCTGATATCTCTTGAATTTCGCTTGAAGCATCTGAGTACCAAGATCCACTACCAGCTATTATTAACGGTCTAGAGCTGTTATCAATTTCTCTTAAAATTGAATCTACATTGTTTTCAGAAATTTCAGGGTTTTCGGGAAACTCCATTTGAGGTGTATCAAACAAAGTTTCATCAGATTTTTCATAAAGAACTTCATGAGGTAAGCCTAGATAAACTGGTCCAGGTCTTCCAGTTATTGCCATTTTATATGCATTGGCAGTATATTCTGTTATTCGAGTTGTGTCATAAACCGTTTTAGCCCATTTGGTAATTGGTTTTACCATTGCTTCCTGGTCTACTTCTTGAAGTGGAAGTCTATCATTCTCTTCAACTCCAGATTTTCCAGAAATAAAGATGCATGGAGAATTTGACAAATAGGCACCTGACATTCCAGTTATTACATTTGTTAAACCCGGTCCAGCTGTAATTAAACAAACTCCTGGTTTTCGTGTAACTCTACCATATGCATCAGCTGCCATAGATGCACCTTGCTCATGGTGTGTATCAATCAATCTGATTCCCAATTCTTTACATGCATTATAAATTGGATTGATATGTCCACCTGCAAGAGTGAAAATATCTTTTACATTTAATTCCTTAAGTGTTTTGACTAAAGCAAAACCACCATCAATTTTTTTATCCATAGGCATTAAGTTAATAAACAGTATAATATATTTTGTATAAGAGGTGTAATATGTCAGAAGAAAATCTAAATCCAGGTGGGCCTGCAGGTCAACCGCAAAGTCCAGAAGATGCATTAAATGCAATTAAGGCTTCAATTGCAAATGCTTTTAATCTTGGCTTACAAAGCCAACCTAAAAATCAAGGCGACACACTATCAAACATTGTTCAAGAAATTGAGCAAACAATATATGCACAATTAAAGCAAGTTTATGGAGATGTGCCAGACGACTTCATCAAAGCAAATGCAGAATTTTTTGTTCAAGTTGCAACAATGGGTCACATAGTACCTAGAGTTTGTGCTTTTGATAAAGATTTTCAGGGTAAACTTTTTCAACTAATAGAGGCCAGAGTTTTAGAGACTCAAAAAGCAGCTCAAGAAAAAGCTAAAGAAGAACAGGGTCAAATTATCCACGAAGAAAAGAAAATAATAGTTCCTTAAAGAGATTTATTATTGAAATGTTTTGTTACTGGTGCGACAGGTTATGTTGGAAATTTCCTTATTGAAGAATTAAAGGAAAAGGGACATAAAGTAACGATACTTGTTCGCTCTTTAAAAGATAAAGATAAATATGAATCATTAGGATATACCTGCTTTATTGCGGATCTAAGAGATCCTAGTTCAATTAAAGGGAAATTTGATAATGCGGAGGTTGTTTTCCATCTTGGAAACATTGCTGCATGGTGGCTAAAAAGAAAGAAGGATTATTATGAAATAAATGTTGATGGAACAAGAAATCTCTTAAATGAGCTTGAAAATACCAAAGTTAAAAAAATCATTCACATGAGTAGTATTGCAGCTATAAGACAACCCGAAGGGGAAATAGCAAATGAGGAGTCTATTCATCAAGGTGACTTTGAAAGTGATTATAGTAAATCAAAATTTTTAGTAGAAAAGTTAGTTAAAAAATATATTGATAAAGGTATGCCAATTGTGGTTCTAAATCCAGGAGTTATAACAGGGCCTAAAGACTTTAAAACATTTGGCAAAACAGTTATTGGAATTGCAAATAAGAAAATACAAGCAAAATTCTGCCCTGAATCCTATATACCATTAGTACACATTGATGATGTTATTAAAATTACCTTGAGATCTCTTGAAATATCACCAGGCCAAAAATATATAATTGTTGGTGAGAATGTAAAAATAGGAGAGGTTTTTGACAAAGTCTGCGAGATAATGAATATGTCAAAAATAAATAAGATTACTCCAAAATGGCAGCTATATTTAATTTCTTATTTGTCAGAATTTATTTCCTTCTTCTCAAAAAAAAGACCCAAATTACCCATAGATGGTCTTAAAGCTATTAAAATAGGTGCACAAGCAACCTCCCTAAAATCACAGAAGGATTTAAAATACAAGTACTTAACTGTGTCTGAGATATTAGAGAAAAATATTCAATGGTATAAAAAAAATAATTATATCAATAATTAGAATGACTTAGGTATTTTTTTTGAACTTATCAATTTGACATAATAATGATATTTATTTAAATTTGCGTTTCTATGTTAAATGAAAAAAAATTGATAATTGCAGAGAAACCCAGTGTAGCAAATTTAATAGCATCAGCCCTCTCAGCTAAGAAAGTAAAAGCTAAAAGCCTGCACTATTTTGAGAACGAAGAATATTTAGTTACTTGTGCTCAAGGTCATTTAATTGAATTCGAAAAGCCAAAATCCAAATGGAACCTAGAAGCCCTACCATTAAATGGACCAGGGAATTTAATTCCTATATCACAGACAAAACCAAGATTAGATTTAATTAAAAAGCTTTGTAAAAGAGATGATGTAGCTTCTATAGTAAATGCCTGTGATGCAGCTAGAGAAGGAGAGCTAATTTTTAACCAAATAATGAGTTATCTGAAAGTTTCTAAACCATCATATCGTGCATGGCTTCAATCTATGACTAAAGAAGAAATACAAAAAGAATTTCTAAATTTAAAAAGTTCGGAATCATATAGAGGTTTAGCAAATGCAGCACTTGCTAGGTCTATTGCTGATTGGAAAATTGGAATGAATGGAACTAGGGCAATTACTGCATGGTCAAGCAAGATATATAATGTTGGCTTTAATAAGCAAGTTGTGGGAAGAGTCAAAACTCCAACTCTTGCAATGATTGTTAATCGAGACAAAGAAATAGATTTATTTACTCCAGAGAAATACTTCCAGATAAAAGCTACATTTAGAATTAATTCAGGAGAATATGTTGGGTCCTACATTGACCAAAATTTTAATAATTCTACACTTGATCCGGAAACAAAAAGAGTTAGAAAAGCCGATAGGGTTTTCAGTGAAGAAAATGCTCTAAAAATAATTAATGATTGTAGGGACAAAGAGGGTATAGTCAAAGAAGAATCCAAAGAAAGAAAAGAATATAGTGAAGCATTATTTGATTTAACAAGTTTACAAAGAGAATCAAATAGTAGATTTGGTTTTACTGCAAGTACGACTCTTAAGATAGCACAATCACTATACCAACCCATTTCAGGTGAAGGATACATAACCTATCCAAGAACAGATTCCAGAAGATTACCAGACGGATATGACGAAGAAGTAACTAAGCTACTAAATTCTTTTAACGATAGCTCTTACAAAAAGTTCTCCCAGAATATTCTAGATAATGATTTAGTTAAAAATACTGATAAAAAAATATTTGATTCAAATAAGGTTTCTGATCATTTTGCAATAATTCCTACACCTAATATTCCATCAGAGCTGAAATTAAACGATCAACAACGAAAAATTTATGATTTAATTGTTAAAAGATTTTTAGCAGTTTTTTATCCTCCAATGATTACAAATGAAACTACAAGGGACACACTGATTGGAGAACATCTATTCAGAACAAAAGGGAAAATATTACTAAGCCAGGGATGGAAAGAAGTTCTTGATAGCACAACAAAAGAAACAATTATTAGTCCAATTGAAGAATCAGAAAAGGCATTATGCGAAGATCTTGAGCAGTTAACAGATAACACTACAGCAAAAGCTAGATTTACTGATTCTACATTACTTCGAGCAATGGAAACAGCAGGAAATGATATCGATGATGAAGAAGTTCTACAACTAATGAAAAACAAGGGTTTAGGTACTCCTGCTACAAGGGCAGAAACGATTGAGGCCCTAATTCGAGAAAAATATTTAATGCGATCTGAAGATGAAAATAATAAAAAATTTATACTGTCTACTGCAAGAGGTAAGCAGCTAATCTTTGATTTAGATGTTTTAGAAATAAATAAATTAACATCTGCAAACCTAACTGGAGAATGGGAATTAAAATTGAAAGAAATGGAAAACGAAGATTATTCTTATGAAAGATTTATTGATGAAATTGAAAAGTTTAGAGATGAAATAATTGCAAGAGCAAAAAGCACAAGTGTAGATACTGATGAATTCAGGAAACAGTTAGATGTAAATTGTCCAATAAGTGGTCTACCAGTTTGGGAAACATTCAATAGATATACAACAGAAGACCCAGAGAATTCTGTCAGAATAAACAAAGTAAGATCAGGTAGGCCAATTTCTAATGAAGAAGCAATCGAATTAATTAAATCATATAATGGTAAAGAAGGAAGAATAGGAAAGTTGTCAGGATTTGTTAATAGATTTGGACAATATTATGAAGCCTTTCTAATATTAAAAGACAATGGTGAAATTGATTTAGATTGGGGACAAAATGATGAAAAAGAAAAAATAGATTTTAAAGCTTTGCCTAGTCTAGGAAAATTTGAATTTGTTGATTCTGAAGTAAAACATGACTCTAAATTTTATTATTTTGGAAAGAAATGGGCTAATAAACTTTCGAAGTTCATGCTTTCACCATATCTAAATTCATTAGATGAAGAAGAACAAAATAGAGAATCCTTACCCCTAGAAGAAGCTATTAAAATATTTTCAGGGGAAAAAACATCTGTATTACCTTTCAAATCAAAAAGAAAAAATGCGAAAAGACCTTTCTTTAAAGCTAAAGTTTATCTAGACAAGAAATTTGCTCCTAAATTTGAAATTGAAAAAATTGCAAAGAAAAATGACGAAAAAGATAAATCTGACAAGTCTTAAATGCTATAATATTTAAATGTTTGATAAAATAAGTGAAAAAATTAATTCCTCTTTTAAAAAACTTCGTGGCAATGCAGTCATATCTGAAAATAATGTATTAGATGCTTTAAAAGAAATTAGACTTAGTCTCCTTGAGGCGGATGTTAACTATAAAGTTGTAAAAGAATTGATTGATACAATTAAGGAGAAAGCAATTGGCTCTGAAGTTTTAAAGAGTGTTTCACCAGCAGAGCAATTTATAAAAATATTTAATGACGAACTATCAAAAGTTTTGGGAGGATCAACAACCGATTTAAACTTAAAAGTTAAACCACCAGCAACTATTCTTATAATTGGTCTACAAGGTTCTGGTAAAACAACTACATCTGCAAAACTTGGAAAGTTTTTAAAAGAAAAATCAAAAAGGAACCCATCTTTATGCTCAGTTGATATCTATAGACCTGCTGCAATAAAACAATTAGAAATTTTATGTGGTCAAGCAAAATTGAATTTCATACAAAATGATAATAATAAAATCATAGATATTTGTAGAAATGCTAAGGAAAAAGCTTACAATGTGGGCTCTGATACATTAATAATTGATACTGCTGGTAGACTGCAAATAGACGAGGAAATGCTAAATGAACTAAAATCAATCAAAAATGAAATTGAAGTTCATGAAACCTTACTTGTTATTGATTCAATGATTGGACAAGAAGCTATAAATGTTGCAAAAAACTTTAATGATGAGATTGGAATTGATGGTCTAGTACTAACTAAACTAGATGGTGATGCAAGAGGTGGTGCAGCATTATCAGCTAAATATGTCACTGGAAAGCCAATTAAATTATTTGGTTCTGGAGAAGGTTTAGATATGTTAGAAATTTTTCATCCAGAAAGAATGGCATCAAGAATCCTAGGGATGGGTGATGTTGTTAGTTTAGTTGAAAAAGCATCAGAGTCAGTGTCAGAAGAAGATGCTTCAAAGCTAGCAAAGAAAATAAAAAATAATGAATTCTCTTTAAGTGATTTTAAGGATGCAATAAAATCAATGAATAAAATTGGTTCTTTAAAAAATACAATATCTATGATTCCGGGCTTAGGAAATCTCTCAAAAGACGAAAATGCTATGGAAAAAGCAAATGATGAAATGAAAAAAACCGTTGCGATAATTGATTCAATGACAATTAAAGAAAGAAATGATCATAATATTCTTGATGGAAGTAGGCGAAGAAGGATAGCTAATGGAAGTGGAACATCAGTTCAAGACATAAATGTTTTAATTAAAAAATTTCTTCAAATGAAAAAGATGAGTAAGAATATGGGGAAATTTAAAAAAAATGCTAAAAACTTATTGAAATTTTCATAAATTTAATCATTATTAAGTGACGGAGGATTTATGGTTAAAATAAGATTATCTCGATTAGGAAGAAAGAAAAGACCTTTTTATAGAATTGTAGCAATAAATTCTAGATCTTCTAGGGATGGGAAATTCTTAGAAATTTTGGGAACATATGACCCTCTTCAAGACCCAAGTGTTACTAACCTTGATATAGAGAAAATAAATAATTGGATTAGTAAAGGAGCTCAATTAAGTAATAGAGTCCTTAAATTAGTTGATCCAGAGAAATATGGTGAGCTAGTTAAAGATAAGCCAAAAAGAAAACCTAAAAAAGAAGTCTCAGTTGAAGAAGCCGCACCTGCTGAAGAAGCCGCACCTGCTGAAGAAGCCGCACCTGCTGAAGAAGCCGCACCTGCTGANGAAGCTGCACCTGCTGAGGAAGCTGCACCTGCTGAGGAAGCTGCACCTGCTGAGGAAGCTGCACCTGCTGAGGAAGCTGCACCTGCTGAAGATGCAAAAGAATAAGTTAGCAGTAGATTAATTAACTTCATATAATGTATAATCTGGAAAAGAGGGAATATTATGGATAAGGTATCTGATTTAATTAAATTGATTGTAAGCTCATTAGTTGATAGTCCTGATGATATTGAGATAACAGAAGTTGCTGGTGACTCTACAACTGTATATGAGCTAAGAGTTGCAAAAGATGATCTTGGAAAGATAATTGGAAAACAAGGTAAAACTGCAAAAGCCATTAGAACATTACTAGGTGCTGCTGCTGCTAAGGATAAAAGAAGAGCAGTTCTTGAGATTATCGAATAAATTTAAATGTCTTTTACTAAAATTGGAATTATTAAGAAAGATAAATATTCCAAAGATCTTATAGAATTTACTTCATCCACTAAAAACAACACTACTATAAAATCAATCGATAATTTCATCCTTAAAAAAAATGGTGAAAGGTATTCGATCAAATTCCAAATAAAATCTAGTGAAAAAAACAAATACCTATTAGAAATTAATTCTGAGAGTAAAAAATTTGTTGAGGAACTAAAAGGAGTATCTGAGATCTTTATTGAAAATAAAAACCTCCCAATTCTTGAGAAAGATGAGTTTTACAATGATGAATTAGTTGAATGTAATGCAATAGATGAAAATGAAATAATTTATGGGAGAATTATTAGAGTTATAGACTCATCAAATGGTTCAATATTAGAAATTGAAAATAAAGAAAAAACATTTCTTGTTCCATTTAACGAATCTTTTATTATTAATGTTGATATACAAAATAAAAAAATTACTATTAAAAATATTGCAAATTTGGCTGAGATATGAAAATTAATACTGTTTCTACATTTCCGAGATTAATAAAAGAAGCTACTAAATACGGGATAGTATCAAATGCAGTTAAGAATAAATTAATAAATATAAATCATTTTTCGCTCACTAATGATCTAAATCAAAACGAAAGAATTGATGATGAACAATATGGAATAGAGCCTGGAATGGTACTTTCTTATGAAAAAAGTTACAGATTATTTAAAAAAATAAAAACTTTAAATCCAAATACAAAATTTATTTTTACTAGTCCGAAAGGTATAAAATTAACAAATGATTTAGCAATATCATTATCTAAAGAAAGAAGTATTACAATTGTATGTGGAAGATATGAGGGATATGACCAGAGAATAATAGATGAATATTGTGATTTAGAAATTTCTATAGGTGATTATATTTTAACTGGTGGTGAACTAGCAGCTTGTGTTTTAATTGATTCTGTAGCAAGAATGATAAAGGGAGTAGTTGGTAATCAGAACTCTGTTAAATCTGATAGTCTAATGAATTCTATGTTGAAGGGTCCAGTTTATACAAGGCCTAAAATATATAAAGGTAAGAAAGTTCCAAATATACTTTTGTCTGGAAATCATGAAAATATTAAAAAATATCTTAGGGAAACCTCTTTAGCTGCAACCCTCAACAAAAGAGAGGATTTACTTGAAAATGCAAAGCTTAGCCAAGATGAAGTAAGTCAACTTAAGAGTACAAAACAATCAACTATAAATAAGAATATTTATATTGCACTAGTCCACTATCCGATAGAAAATATAAAAGGCGAGATAATTAAAACATCTCTTACAAATCTAGATATACAAGATATTGCGAGATCCGCTAATACCTATGGCATAAATAAATACTTTATTACACACCCTGTTAAAGAACAAAGAATGCTTGCTGAAAAAGTGATTAAATATTGGTCTAATGAGAAAGTAAGAAAGAATGATAACACTAAACATTCATCTATTAATAAGATAATAGTGAAGAATTCACTTAATAGTGCAATTCGTGAAATTAGAAAGAAACATGGAACTAAGCCAATTACAATTGCAACAGATGCAAGAATGGTGCATAATATGACGAGCTATTCTACTTTAAGAGATCGTATCTTAAATATTGATGAGCCTGTTTTAATAATTTTTGGAACTGGTTGGGGACTGCCTAAAAATACTTTAGAATCAGCAGATTATATTCTAAAGCCTGTAGGTGGGTATTATGAATACAACCATTTGTCAGTTAGAAGTGCAGTAGCTATAATATTGGATAGATTATTAGGGTGTAAATTTTAGGTGTTAATATGAATGAAATTGATTTAATAGAAAAAGATAGTTTGCAGAAAGTGCCAAGCTTTAAAGCTGGTGATACTGTTAGTGTTTATTATAAAATTAAAGAAGGTCAAAAAGAAAGAATTCAAATTTTCGAAGGTTTAGTTATATCTAGAAAAGGAACTAGTATNAAGGAGACTTTCACAGTAAGAAAAATTTCATATGGTGTCGGGACAGAAAGAATTTTCCCAATTCATTCCAAACAAATTGAAAAGATTAAAGTGCTCAGAAAAGGTAAGGTAAGAAGGGCAAAGCTTTACTACATTAGAGGACTATCTAAAAAAGCATCTAGAATCAAAGAAAGCAATAAATAGCTATTTTTTAATTGCATATAATAATCTTTGAATGGTAGTTGTGAATGAAAATATTCCAATAATTACTATTACTCCCATAAATAGTAGATGATTATGGTTGAAAAAAATTATATTAAAATACTCGCAAAAGCCACTAATAATTCCACCTACCCCTAGGTAAACTACTCTATCAGCTCTTTGCATCAACCCAACATTAGAGCTTAGCCCTAAATTATCAGCTGCAGCTTTCACATAGCTTACAGTCAAACTAAAAAGAGAAGCAAACATAATTACATAACAAAAAGTATCTGGAAAATAGTAGATGAATAATCCAAACATTATAAAAATTTCAGAAAACCTATCAAAACAGCTATCCATAAAAGAGCCAAGAATAGAATCTGAATTCGTCTTCCTAGCGACCCTTCCATCTAACATATCAAATGTAGAGCCAGCTAATAAAAAAACTGATCCTATAAATATATATCCTTGAGAGTATATATAAGCCGTTATTAAAGATATAAAAAGTGATATTATAGTAATGGTATTAGGTGTAATATTATTTTTAATTAATAAATTCTCAGATGGTTCAATCATAAAGCACCACCAATCTTTGTAAAAATTTGATATCATCGTCTTATCTTTATATCCTTCAGGATTCTTGGTTGCACTTTTAGCATTTTGAAATATTTCTTTATCAATATTTAAAGGTTTTATAAATCGTGCTTTAATCCAACCAGCAATAAAAATAAAAACAAAAAGTAAGTAAGCAATATATAGGTTCTCTAAAATATAATCCATCTACATGTTTTCCGGTGAAGAAGCTCCTAATAATTTTAATCCATTTATCAAAATCTCTTTTACAACAAGTATTAGAATCAATCGTGCTTCAAGAATTGAAGAATTCTCATCTAATATTTTTACTGATTTATAATAAGAATGGAAATCTCTAGCTAGATCTTGAAGATAAAACGAAATTTTATGAGGGGACATAGTTTTAGAAGACTCTTCAACAATTTCCTTAAATGAAATAATTTTTTTTATCAATAATATCTCTTTTTCATTAATCAAATATTTAGTTTTGCTTAGATCGTAATCAGAAATATTCGTTTTCTGTATAATGCTTGAAATTCTTGCATTTGCGTATTGTATATAAAAAACAGGATTATCGTCAGAATCTTCTAAACATTTACCTAAATCAAAATCGAAATGACTATCAGAGCTTCTCATGACCATTATGAATCTTACTACATCTTTATTTACTTCTGCCAATAAATCCCTAATAGTTGTGTATTCTCCTGATCTTTTGGACATTGAAATATCCTGGCCATCTCTTAATAATCTAACAAACTGAATCATTACAAACTGTAATTTATTATTATCAAAACCGAGGCTCTTCATTGCTGCATTCAATCTTGATACATGACTATGATGATCAGCACCCCAAACATTAATTATTCTAGAATATCCTCTAGAAAATTTATTTCTGTGATATGCAATATCGTTCAAAAAATAAGTTGTTGATTTATCTTGCTTAATAATGACCCAATCATCATTATCACCATATTCCGATGTTTTTATCCATTCAGCATCATCTTTACTGTATGTAACATTTAAATCTCTTAAATTTTTTAAAGTATCATCCAAAAGTTTAGTATCATGGACTTCAGATGTTTCTGAAAACCAATTGTTAAATGTGATATCAATTAAATGTAAATCATTCTTTATTTCATTTAATAGTTTCTCTTTTGCATATGATGATAAGAATTCAACATTCTTTGAATGCTTTGTATCTAATTTATCATCAATAAAATTTTGGGCAATCTCTTTGAGATATTCTCCTTGATAGCCATCTTTAGGCATTTCTAATTCGTCTCCAAGAATATTGGCTATTCTAATGTTCAAAGATTCACCTAGGAGTCTAATCTGATTTCCGTAATCATTTATATAATATTCTTTCTCGATTTCATAACCATCAAATTCTAAAATTCTTGCCAGAGAGTCTCCTACTGCAGCATTTCGTAAGTGCCCTAAATGTAAAAGTCCAGTTGGATTCGCAGAAACAAACTCAACCAAAACCTTCTCGTTTTTTTTTGAACCGGAACCATAATGTTGGCGTTGAGAAAAGATATTCGATAAGCAATCATGAAATACTGATAATTTTAATTTTAAATTTATAAAACCTGGGTTTATACATTCTACTGAAGAAAAAATATCACTATTTTTATCTTTTAATAAAATTGAAATTTTATTTCCAAGATCCATTGGCTTAAGATTAATTTTTTTTGCAAATTTTAATGCTAAATTTGTGGCAAAGTCTCCATGCATAGGATTCTTTGTAAGGTCGAGATCTATACTAGTTAAATCAAAATCTATATCCTCAAAAAGTGGGCTTACAGACTTATAAATTCTGTCTTTTAACAATTCTTTTATCATCTTTCTAAGTGCTTAGTATAATTAATTTCCTCTATTGAAATTTTATTATTACTATACATTAATGTTGTAATAGAGCCTGAATCCAATGTAAATTCAGCAAAATCTTTTAAATCACGATTTGAATAATAACAAAGTATTGAGGCTATTACTAAATTATGACTAACAATAATTATATTTTTATGACTTTTATATTGAATAAAAAGGTTTTCCATAAAATCCAAGGCTCTTTCTTGAACCTCACCTAAAGTTTCTCCATTCGGAATTCTAAATTTTTTAGGATTACTCCTCCACTCTAATAATTGTGAAGCAAAATTCTTTCTTATATAAGAAAAAGAAAGTCCTTCAAAATCTCCTTGATCCATCTCTCTTAATTTTTCATTCTGGATTATATCAGATTTAAGATTTTTATTAATCTCTAATGCAGTCTGCATTGTTCTCTTTAAATCACTACTGAATATTAGATCAACATGTTTATCGGAATAAAAATCCTTTAAAAAAATAGACTGATTAACACCATTATTATTTAGCTCTAAATCGCTTATTCCTTGGCATCTTTCAAGCCTATTCCATTCCGTCTCGCAATGTCTTATTAACTGAATTTTCATTTTAGCTAAAGTATAGAATACATTAGTTATGATTTATTCACATTATAGATTAATATCAATAAAGTTACATGTCTCAATATAGAAAAGGTTATATTTTTGAAAAAAAGACAAATGCATATGTCCAAGAACTTTTGTCTGAATTTAATAACTTAAAGTTTTATGCAATTGAAAGCAGGGGTAGCAAGGGAACTGCGGACATTATCTTTGGGTTGTTTAACAAGAAAAATGGTTCTAGAACATGGTTTGGACTTCAGTGTAAAAGAGGATATGTTTCTTTACCAGAGAAAAATAGGGAAATTAAAAAATCATTAGACGAATATGGTATGCGGCTATTTTATTCAACACCAATGAAAGAAAAAAAAACACTTATTGAAATATATCCTGACCTTTCAGATTGGGTTATGAACTGGCTAGATAAAGCCTAAGCCATGGCCTCAATTACATCATCTGCAATGTCAAAATTTGAATAAACATTTTGAACATCATCACAATCCTCTAATGCTTCCATCATCTTAAGCATATGCTCTGCTGGCTTTCCTTCAATTTTTATAGAATTTTTTGGAATCATAGAAATCTCAAAAGAGTTTATTTCATATCCAACTTTCTCTATATCTAATCTAACACCTTCTAAATCTTCTGCATTTGTTATTATTTCAAAGAAATCTCCAGAATTTATCAAATCCTCACCACCAAAATCTATAACTCTTTCAAAAATTTCTTCTTCGTTAAGACCAGAGGAAGAAAGCAGGATTCTCCCCTTCCTTTCAAAATTCCATGCCACACATCCTGATTCACCAAGATTTCCTCCATATTTAGAAAAAGCTCTTCTCAGTTCCGACACGGTTCTATTTTTATTGTCTGTCATAACCTCAACAAGAACAGCTGTACCACCAGGACCATAACCTTCATAAGTAGTTTNAATTAATGCATCACTTGCAAGTTCACCAGTNCCCTTCTTTATTGCCCTTTCAGATGTATCCTTTGGCATATTAGCACTCTTTGCATTCAATAATGCAAGCCTTAGCCTGGGATTGGTATCAGGATCTCCTCCACCGTCTCTTGCCGCCACAGTTATTTCCCTTATCAACTTAGTAAAAATCTTGCCTCTTTTGGCATCTAAAGCTCCCTTTTTATGCTTTATAGAGCTCCACTTTGAATGTCCTGACATAAAATCTCCTTATTTAATTAAATTAATTATATCGTTTTTATTAAATATTTTATACATAAAAAATTAATAATATTTTATGATTTAAAAAGTATTGTTAAGTATTAAGCTATAAAGTTTCATAAGTTGATATAAAGTCATAAATTTTATTTTTTATTTCATCTCTAATTACTGATATTTTTTTTATTATTTGATTATCAGCACCTTTTAGTTTTGATGGATCATTTATATCCCAATAAATTTTTTTAGTTTTATATGGTATATGAGGGCACTCTTGCCCTTGTGATTCACTACACACGAATATGAAATAATCATATTTTTGTTTCTTTTTCAAAACAGATTCGACCGACTTTGTCTTATTATTTGATATATCTATACCTATTTCCATCATGCTTTTTACTACTAATGGATTTAATTTCCCAGGAGAAATCCCAGCACTATTAACAAAAAAATCTTTTGATAAAGTTTTCAAAAAAGCCTCTGCCATTTGGCTTCTAGCAGAATTATGAATACATACAAACAAAATTGATTTTTTATTTTTTTCTAAATTCGACATTTTAACCCCTTTCTTCTTACCCCGACCAGATAGACTAGGGTTTTTTATAAAATAATCCATACATGAAAAGTTTTCATTAATTTTTGAAAACTTTCTATACTTTGAATCATTACATAGCAACCAAGAATTTTCATTATCCAAAATATTTGCAACCATTATTTGATTTAGAACTTGTTTATGAACTGTTTTATTTTCAATTGGAACTAAAACTTCTATTCTTCTATCTAAATTTCTTTTCATCCAATCTGCTGATGAGATAAAAACTTTTGCATTTGGAGAAGGTAGTTTATGTCCATTTGAAAAACAATATATTCTTGAATGCTCTAAGAATCTTCCTACAATTGACTTCACTTTTATGTTTTCCGAAAGGCCTTTAATACCTGGTTGCAAACAACAAATTCCTCTAACTACTAAAACGATATTAACACCAGCTTGTGATGCTTCATATAATTTATTAATTATGCCACTATCGACTAAAGAATTACATTTTGCCCAGATACCAGAAGCAATACCTTTTTTTGAATTTTGTATTTCAATGTCAATTAATCTATAGAACTCTTTTCTGATACTATCTGGTGAAACTGATAACTTTGAAAGTTGTTTTGGCTTCACATAACTGGTCATATAACTAAATACTTTTGCAGCATCATTAGTAAGGTCTTTATCTTTTGTAAAAAGAGATAAATCTGTATATGTCTGAGCTGTAATAGGATGATAATTACCTGTTCCAAAATGACAATATGTTACATTTCTTTTTTCTTCTTTCCTTGTAACTAAACTTATTTTTGCATGTATTTTAAGATTTGGTAATCCATATACTACTTGTACCCCGGCTTTTTCTAGATTCTTAGCCCACTGAATATTTTTCTTTTCATCAAATCTTGCTTTTAACTCAATCAAAGCAGTAACTGATTTTCCATTAAATGCAGCTTGCATTAAAGCTGCGATAATAGGAGAATTATTGCTTGTCCTATATAATGTTTGTTTTATTGAAATAACATTTTTATCTTTTGATGCTTGAAGTAAAAACTTAACAACCGTATTGAAACTTTCATATGGATGATGAATTACAAAGTCTTTTGAGCTAATTGCTGAAAAATAATCACCATCAAACTCATCAACCCTCTCAGGCAGCCTTGGATTAAATTTTTTATATTTCCTTTTAATTCTTATTAGTTTTTGAATCTCATCAATTTCGTTAAAGCCCAATATTTTATCAAACTTAAATATTTCAGCATTGTACGCATTCATTTGGTCTTTAATATACTTATCAAGAATCTTACTATTTTCGGCCAGTGCATCAATTCTAACAATATCTCCTTTTCTTCTTTTATTTAGAAGCTTATTAAAGTTTACTAATAAATCTTCAGCCTCTTCCTCGAAAGATAAATCACTATCTCTAATAATTCTAAATGCCCCAGATTCAATAACTTTAAATCCATTATAAATTTCGTTGGAATAATACGATATCAATTTTTCAAAAGAAATGAGTCTTTTAGTTTTAGGAATTAATATAAATCTTTCGAGTCCTTGTGGTTTTTTAATAAAAGAATAATAAAATTCATTTTTCTTAGATTTTAATTTGAAAACCAAAAATAATTCTAAATTGAAAATAAATGGTATTGGATGCGAAGCATCAATAGTCGTTGGGGTAATTATTGGTAAAATCTGATCTTCAAAATATCGTTCGAGCCATAAAATTTCAGAAGAATCTAAATCGCTAAGATTGTTAATTGTATATCCATAATTATTAAGCTCTGCAGTTAAATCTAAAAGAGCATTTTCTTGATACTTAACCAACTCTTGCGACTTAATCGAAATTAAATTTAATTGTTCACCAGGTGTTAGTGAATCAATAGATAATTCATTTATTTTATTTTTTAATAATTGTTTTAGACCTGCAACTCTGACCATATAAAATTCATCTAGATTTGAACCTGAAATTGACAGATAGTTAAATCTTTCATTAAATGGAATTGAATTATCTTTTGCTAGCTCAATAACTCTTTCATTGAAGGAAAGCCATGATAGCTCTCTATTGGTGTAATTATTCACAGTTGTAGAATAATATTAAATTGTTAAATTATTGTTAAGATATAAAAGAAATTTTATTATTTTTGGACTTTACGAAGAAATTTAAAGAACCTTTTCCTTTGCTTATTTCATTAGAATTACTAAAAAAAATTTGTACTATGGACGATGTTTTGAGCTCAGGAATATCTAAATTTCTTAAAAAAAAGTATAAAATATCAGTCAGCCCAGGATTATGGCCAATTAGGGTTATCATAGAGGATTTTTTTTCTTTTATAATTAAGTCATATATTGCTTCTAAGTTTGCAAGATACAAATCTTCTTGAAAAATTATATGACTTTTTTCATTTAGTGAAACTTTTAAGTTTTCATAAGTTTGTACTGTTCTAACAGAAGGAGAGCAAATAATCTTATGTTTTTTAAAAGAATAATTAAGTAAAAAATCATTTAAACATTTAGAATCGTTCTGCCCTCTTTCATTTAGCTCTCTAGTAAAATCATTTTTTAAAAAATTATTTTCTGCCTTTGCATGACGGATTATATTTAAAAATTTCATAGATTGTTTTATATTAACATTGAGTGATATTTATTAAATGAAAAACGAAAATCTTAAAGCCCTAATAGATATAGGGTCAAATACAGTAAGACTTGTAATATATGCACCTCCTTACAGATTCCCTAATATTTTTTTAAATAAGAGATTTTATTGTGATCTTGGTAGGGGATTAGATAAAGATAAAATAATTCCAGAAAATAAAATTAAAAAACTACTTTCATCTTTGAATATTTTTAAAGACTTGTTGAATGACTATAAAGTAAAATCATTTGAAATTCTCGGTACGGCAGCTATGAGAGAAGCCAAAAATTCAAAAATTATTTTAAAAGAAGCAAAGAAAATATTTAGCAAAAAAATTAAAATATTAAAACCACTAGAAGAAGCAATTATGTCTGGATACAGTACAATCTCTACTATAAATCTCCCCCATGGGCTAAGTATGGACCTAGGAGGTGGTAGTTTAGATTTAGCAAAAATTAAATATGATAAAATTCAAAATGTTAAAAGTTTGAATATTGGAACCTTAAGATATTATTCGCCAAAAAATGAGCTAAATATTCCAAATATAAAAAAGGATATGAACGATAAACTTGATTCAAATAATTTTTTCTTAAAAAATAATAAAAATATTTATTTAATTGGTGGTGCATTTAGACATATTTGCAAAAAATACTTATCAGTATCAAATAATCCTATAGAAGTTATACATAGTTTTACGATTAAGAAAATAGAAAGATCAAAATTTATAAAATTTCTTAATTATGAGTTCAAATTAATAAGGAAAAAAAAATATTCTTCTCTATCAAAAAGAGAACAAACAATCCCGGTAGCAATCTTNGTTTTACAGAAAATCTTGANAGACAATATAAATGCAAACTTAGTATTTTCTGCATATGGTTTGAGAGAGGGATATAATTATTCAAAACTATCCAATAAGGATAAAAAACGTGATGCTTTTGTAGAATCTACTAAATTCTTCTCAGATCTTGATTCAAGAAATACCATTTCCTCAGAAATTTTTCATACTCTAAAATCATTAATCCCAAAAAAGATTAAAATCGAAGATAGAATAATTCAGGGGATTTGTAATTTATCTGATGCCAATTGGAGAATATTATCTCCATATAGGTCTATTCAATCTTTTTTAAGAATTGCAAGGTTTTCATGGATAGGTATTAATACTGTGGAAAGATTATTTGTATCTTATACTCTTTTTAATCGTTATAATCCTGTGAAAAAATATAGAAATCAGATAAAAGAGTACTTAATTGTTATGGATAAAAGAGAGAAAGTATATGCTGAGCTAATTGGAAATTTATTAAAAACTGTATATTTAATAACTTCGGGTTCCAAAAAACTAATAGAAAAAAAATTTATTTATTTTGATGAAAAATCAATGTCTTATAAATTAAATGATAACATTGAGGATTTAATGCAAAAAAAAGAGCTTCAAACTGTGAAATTAAATAATTTGCTAAAAGAAGCATTAAAATACTGAATAATGATCAATATAGAAAATTAACACAATTTTAATTTTATAATTAGTCAAATTTATATAAATAATTGACAATAATCAAAATAAGAATTATATATATATAGTTATTTAATTATCTAATAACACTCCAAAGTCTATTTCCAAGGATAAAATATGTCAAAAAAATCATCCACTTCTAAAAATAAAGAAAATAATGGGATTAAAGCATCAGATCTATCACTAATGAATTTAAATGAATTGAGAGCTATAAAACCTGCTGATCTTCAAAAAATGGCGATAGACTTAAAAATTGAAGATACAGGTAGAATGACAAGGCAAGAACAAATATATGCCATTTTAAAATCCCAATCAGAGAAACAAGTTGAAATTTATGCTGAAGGAGTTCTAGAGATACTTCAAGAAGGATATGGTTTCATGAGGTCTCCTAAATATAGTTACCTTCCTGGCCCTGATGATATTTATGTCTCAAAATCTCAGGTTAGATCTTTCTTATTGAAGTCTGGTGATACAATCGGGGGTTATGTTAGACTGCCGAGAGAAGGAGAGAAAAATTTAGCACTATTAAAAATTGAATCAGTTAATTTTGAAGATCCCGGTTATTGTAGAGAACGAATAAGTTTTGGAAACAGGGTGCCCCTTCATCCTAATGAAAGAATAGATATGGAAAGTGATGGACAAGAATACTCAACTCGAATAATAGACATGTTTGTTCCTATCGGTAAAGGTCAAAGAGCTCTTTTGGTGGCTCCACCACGAACGGGTAAAACAGTGTTACTTCAAAAGATTGCTAAATCAATTACGGATAATAATCCAGATGTCTCTCTTTTCGTTTTACTTATTGATGAAAGACCCGAGGAAGTTACTGATATGGAGAGATCTGTAAAAGGTGAAGTTGTAAGTTCAACTTTTGATGAGCCCCCTCAAAGACATGTTCAAGTTGCCGATATGGTCTTAGAGAAAGCAAAAAGATTAGTGGAACATGGAAAAGATGTTGTAATACTTCTTGATAGTATAACAAGATTAGCAAGAGCGAGTAATACTGTAACACCAGCAAGCGGAAGGGTTTTGACAGGAGGTATGGAAGCTAATGCACTGCAAAGGCCTAAAAGGTTCTTTGGTGCAGCAAGAAATACTGAAGAAGGTGGAAGCCTAACTATAATTGCTACGGCCTTAATAGATACTGGAAGTAGGATGGACGATGTAATATTTGAAGAGTTTAAAGGTACAGGTAACATGGAAATCTATTTAGATAGGAGATTAGCTGAAAAGAGAATATACCCTGCAATAGATTTACAAAAGTCTGGTACTAGAAAAGAAGAACTACTTATTGATCAAGCTGATTTAACNAGGATTTGGCTANTAAGAAAAGTACTAAACCCTATGAGTCCTAATGAATCTATGGAATTTTTACTTGATAAACTAAAAGGTAGCACAAGCAATAAAGATTTCTTAAATGCTATGAATGCTGGCTAAGAGGTGCCAGACATACTAACACCTCTTAAAAGAAAATTTAACTTTTTTTCTTCTTTGACTTAGCTTTCTTTTTTGCTNCAGTNTTTTTCTTAGCTGCAGTTTTCTTTTTTGCTACAGGCTTTTTCTTAGCTGCAGTTTTNTTNTTNGCTNCAGNNTTNTTNTTNGCTNNAGNNTTTTTCTTAGCTGNAGTTTTCTTTTTTNCTACAGGCTTTTTCTTNGCTGTAGTTTTTTTCTTAGCTGCAGNTTTTTTTNGCTNTGNTTTTTTCTTAGCTGCAGTTTTCTTTTTTGCTACAGGCTTTTTCTTAGCTGTAGTTTTTTTAACAACTGCTTTTTTCGCTGTAGTTTTTTTCTTAGCTGCAGGTTTTCTTTTTACTGCTGTTTTTTTTGCAACTGGTTTTTTAGCTGTAATTTTTTTCTTTGCTGCAGGTTTTTTTGCTGCAGGTTTTTTTGCTGCAGGTTTTCTTTTTGCTACTGCCATATCAGAAACCTCCATTTTAGATTAAAAAAAGAGTTAAGCGAATTAACCCATTTTTTTCTACTGTAATTTTTTTTGATTTGTAAGTCAAGGAATTTATTTAAGTAATTTCAATAAAAACTTTATTATTTTTTATTTGAGTTTCATAAGTTTTTATTGGTTCTGTCGCTGGTAAACACTTGGCAGATCCATCTCTAATATCAAATCTAGCAGCATGGTAGAGACATTCAATTTCAAAATCTTCCAGATCACCATCATCTAGAGGATAACTCATATGACTACAGAGATTTTCAACTGCATAAATTTTTTCATTTTTTTTAATTAAAATAATACTATGATTTTCTATTTCTTTTTTAACAATTTCATTTTCCGGCAAATCATTCAAAGAACATACTTCTATCATCTTAATCACCAGAAATTAAATTTGATTCAATAAACCATCTTTCTACAACTCTTTTATGTAAATCAAGTAATACATCATCAGTGATAAATTCAAGAACTTCTTCAGTAAAAGATCTTATCATCATTATTCTTGCAAGGTCTTCATTGATTCCTCTTGCCCTTAAATAATATAATGCCTCTTTGTCTATTTGGCCTGTTGTAGCTCCGTGAGTGCATTTGACATCGTCAGCATATATCTCAAGTTGTGGCTTTGTATCAACCTGAGCAGTATTTGAAAGTAGTAAATTTCTGTTTGTTTGCTTTGCATCAGTTTTTTGGGCTTCATTGTGAACTAAAATTCTTCCATGAAAAACACCCTTAGAATTATCATTAAGCAATCCTTTATACAACTGCCTACTATCACAGTGAGCTTTAGCATGCTCAACAAACATATAGTTGTCCATGAGTTGAGAGTCTTTTGATAAATATAATCCTAAAACATTTGAATTTGATCCTTCGCCATTTAAAATTGGATGAACATTGTTTCTAAATAATTTTCCACCGATAAGAATAGAATCTGTCGTAAAATTTGAATCTCTTCCTTGATTAATTTTTATATTAGAAAAAATATGAGAATTTTTGCTTCCATCATCAATAGATAAATGTTCTACATTTGAATTATCATCTAGATAAAAAAAAGTGGATTTATTTGAGAAATAATCAATACCATCAACAGCAAAAGAATACTCAATAATTTTAACCGAAGATGATGAAGAAATGTTTATTATATTCCTGTGATTAATTAGTGAATTTTCTGCATTATTATCAAAAAAATTAAGTATTACGATCGGCTTTTGGATTTTAATCGAAGAATTAATTTCAATAAAACATCCTCTATCTAAAAAAGATGAATTTAGAAAAAAAGAAAAATCTTGATTCTTATCTGAGAAACTTCCCTTGATTAAATCCTTAAAAGCACACTCGTCTTCTTGGAGCATGTCTGAAATATCATGGACTTGGAAATTATCTGATGAATATTCAACCAACTTCCCATTAACTAATATTATGAAATATCCATCTATATCTTTTAAAATTTCGGGAACAAAAGTCTGGTCAAAACTATTAGGAGTTTTAGCATTTAGTGAATATGGTTTCGAAGAAAAATCAGATAAATTAGTAAATCTCCAATCTTCATCTGTAAGCTTTGGAATTCCTAACGACTTAAATTTTTCAAAAGTTTCGGCTCTATGAGATTTAATCCAACTATCTCCATTACTTTTATTGAAGTTATCAAATTCTAAGCTAATATTCTTTTCAAAATTTCCCATTCAATTAACCCTCTAACCAAGAATATCCTTTTGATTCAAGCTCTAAAGCTAAACTTTTATCTCCTGATTTAACAATTCTCCCGTCAACCAAAACATGAACATAATCGGGGACTATATAATTTAAAAGTCTTTGATAATGAGTTATAACTAAGAAAGATTTTTCTTCATTCTTTAGTGCATTAACACCATCAGCAACAATTTGAAGAGCATCAATGTCTAATCCAGAATCTGTTTCGTCTAGTATTGCCATCATTGGATCTAAAATAGACATTTGTAAAATTTCGTTTCTTTTCTTTTCACCACCCGAAAAACCTTCATTAAGCGATCTGTTTAATAAAGATTCGTTCATCTTTAAATCTTTAATCTTTTCTTTAGCAATCTTAATGAATTCCACAGGTTTCAAAGGGTCTTGTCCTTTTGACTTCCTAATTGAGTTTAAAGCTTCTCTTAAGAAATAACTATTCGATACACCTGGAATTTCAATTGGGTATTGAAATGCTAAAAATACACCTTCTTGTGCTCTTTCCTCAGGGGACATTTCCAATATACTTTCGCCGTTAAAGATAATATCACCTTCAATAATTTCATAATCTTCTTTACCGGCCAAGATAGAAGCAAGAGTGCTCTTACCTGAACCATTAGGGCCCATAATTGAGTGAACTTCACCTTTATTAATTTTCAAGCTCAATCCTTTTAAAATTTCTTTATCTTCAATTTTTGCATGAAGATTCACTATCTCTAACATAAAACTCTCCTTATTTATTGGTCAAGAATTTAGAAGATTTATCCAACACTGCCTTCAAGACTAACACTTAGTAACCTTTCTGCTTCAACTGCAAATTCAAATGGTAACTCCTTAAAAACTTCTTTACAAAAGCCATTAACTATTAAAGATAAAGCATCTTCTTCTGACATGCCTCTTTGTTGACAATAGAATATTTGGTCTTCTCCAACTTTAGAGGTTGTTGCCTCATGCTCTAATTGAGCTGATGAATTTTTAATTTCAATATAAGGAAAAGTGTGAGCACCACACTTATCGCCGATCAAGATAGAGTCACATTGAGTATAATTTCTAGCATTTTCTGCATTTTTATCTACTTGAACAAGNCCTCTGTAAATATTTTGTCCTTTACCTGCAGAAATTCCTTTTGATACAATTGTACTTTTTGTATTTTTTCCAATATGAACCATTTTTGTCCCNGTATCAGCTTGTTGCATATTATTAGTTAATGCTACAGAGTAAAATTCACCAACAGAATTATCACCAGTTAAAATGCAGCTAGGATACTTCCATGTAATTGATGAACCAGTTTCTACTTGAGTCCATGAAATCCTCGAGTTTTTTCCAATACAGTGNCCTCTTTTTGTTACAAAATTATAAATACCACCCTTACCCTCTTTATCTCCAGGGTACCAATTTTGAATTGTAGAATATTTGATTGTTGCATCATCATGCGCCACTAACTCAACACAAGCGGCATGCAATTGACTTTCACTTCTCTTGGGAGCAGTGCAACCTTCAAGATAACTCACCTGACTTCCCTCATCTGCAACGATTAAGGTTCTTTCAAACTGTCCAGTATTTTCTGCATTAATCCTGAAATATGTAGATAATTCCATGGGACACTTAACACCTTTAGGAACATAAACAAATGATCCGTCAGTAAAAACTGCGGCATTTAATGCAGCAAAGTAATTATCTCCAGATGGAATAACTGTACCCAAATATTTTTTNACTAAATCTTCATGATCTTTTACGGCTTCTGAAAAAGAACAAAATATAATACCAAGTTCCGCCAACTTATCCTTGAAAGTTGTCACCAATGAAACACTATCAAAAACAGCATCTACAGCAACTCCTTCAAGCATTTTTTGTTCTTCTAAAGGAATGCCTAACTTCTCATAAGTTTCTAGAATCTCTGGATCTATTTCATCGAGTGATTCAGGCTTCTTTTTAGGAGCAGCAAAGTAACTCATCTTATTATAATCAATTTTTTTCAATGTCTAATTTTGCCCAACTAGGGTCCTTCATTTTTAACCATCTTTTATAAGCCTTAAGTCGAAAATTTAACAACCACTCTGGCTCTTCTTTCTTCGCAGAAATATGTCTAACTACATCCTCATTTAAACCTGAGGGCAGAATCTCTTGCTCAACATCTGTAATAAATCCATATTTATAATCTTCTTCTTCAAGCATTTTTTTTGTTGCTTCATCATTATCAATTTTAAGTTCTTCTCTCATTTTACACCCCTTTTAAATTAATTTTTAAAATTACCATCGGCCAAATCTAATACACTTATATTACTTAAAAATTCTAAAGTATTAAGCTGTAAATGATCCCATATTGATCTTTGATTACATGACTTGAATAATTCACAAACTTGATCTCCATCCATACAGTCAACAAGTTGCATATCCCCTTCTATTGCATCATAAACTTCCTTTAAAGATATTTCCTTGGGGTCTTTTTTAAAAAAATATCCACCATTTGGCCCAGATGATGAGACTAAGATGCCTCTCTCAACAAGTTTTCTCATTATTTTTGCCAAATAGCTTGAAGGAATATGCTGACTCTCTGCTACGAGTTTGATGGTTATGTTCTCACCCTTGGATGAAGCCATATAGCTTAAACATCTAACAGCATAATCTAAAGTCTTACTAACTTGCATGTAATTGCCTCACTAATCATAAATATAACATAAAATACAAACTTAATATGGCAAAAGCTGAAGGCTTGACATGCATTAGCTATACAGTAATATAATAGCTTAATTTCTTATTGAAGAGTTACTTATGACAGATAAAAAATGGTTTTTAATAGATGCGAAAGATAAAGTTGTAGGAAGGCTTGCTACTAGAATAGCCACTATACTAATCGGTAAAAATAAATCTAATTTTAGACCTGGTGCTGACAATGGAGATTTTGTTGTAGTTGTAAATTCAGATTCTCTAAAATTTACTGGAAACAAAGTTGATCATAAATTCTACTATAGAAATACTGGTTATCCTGGTGGATTAAGAAGTACTAAAGCTGGCGATTTATTAAAGGATAACTCTCCAGAAGTATTAATCAAAGCTGTGAAAGGAATGTTGCCTAAGAATAAATGGCAAAATAAACTATTAACAAGATTAAGAGTCTATGGTTCCACAATCCACCCACATACAGCACAAAAATTAGAGAGCTTAGAGGTTTAATAAATTGTCAGATAAATTTTATGCAACAGGAAGAAGAAAAAATGCCATCGCAAAAGTATGGCTTACTAAAGGAAATGGGGATATTAAAATCAACAAAAAAGAAATTAGTTCCTATTTCCCTAGAGAAACCTGGGTAAAACATGCTATCGAAGCTCTTGCAATAACTGAAACCAAAAGTGATTTTGATATTCGTATTTCGGTTCTTGGTGGTGGTCTTACTGGCCAAAGTGGTGCTATTAGACTAGGTATTTCAAAAGCATTAGTCCTTTATAATGAGACATTAAGAAGTAAATTAAAACCTTTGGGTCTACTTACTAGAGACTCTAGAATGGTTGAAAGTAAAAAATACGGCAGAAAAAAGGCTCGAAGAGGATCACAGTTTTCTAAAAGATAGTACTCTTTTTATGAAAAAAAAATTTAAATTAAAAAAAGCAACCGGAAAACTTGGAGTGCTGATTCCAGGAATAGCTGGTGCTGTTAGTACAACCTTCATAGCAGGAATATTAGCAAAAAAAAATAATATTGGTGAATTACATGGTTCATTGGCTGAACTTGGCACTATTAGACTCGGTAAAAGAACTGCCAAAAAATCTCCCCTTATCAAAGATGTTCTACCCTTGGCTAAAATTGAAGATATTGAATTTTTCGGATGGGATGTCTATAGTGACAATTGCTATGAATCTTGTAAAAAAGCTGGAGTATTAAAAACAGATCAAATAGATTCAATTAGAGATGAATTAGAAAAAATTGTCCCACAAAAAGCTGTGTTTAACAAAAAGTTTGCAGCTAATTTGAAAGGGAAAAATATAAAAAAAGAAAAAAATCTATATAAATTAGCTCAAGAACTAATAAATGAAATAAATGATTTTAAAAAACAAAGTAAAATTGATAGGCTTGTTATGGTTTGGTGTGGAAGTACTGAAATTTTTCTTAAATCTAATAAGGTACACAAAACAATAAATTCTTTTGAAAAAGGGCTCAAAAATAACGATAAAAATATTTCACCAAGTATGATTTATGCCTATGCAGCTATCAAGTGTGGAGCAGCATATGCTAATGGTGCACCAAATTTATCAGCAGACATACCTGCATTGATAGAATTAAGCAAAAAAAACAATGTACCAATCTGTGGGAAAGATTTTAAAACTGGTCAAACATTAATGAAGACTATTTTAGCACCAGGGATAAAAAGTAGACTCTTAGGTCTCAATGGTTGGTTTTCAACAAATATATTAGGAAATAGAGATGGCGAAGTATTGGATAATCCTAAAAATTTCAAAACTAAAGAAGAAAGTAAATTAAGTGTTTTAGATCATATATTTCAACCCGATTTATATCCTGATTTATATGGTGACTTCTATCATAAAGTAAGAATTAATTACTATCCACCGCGTGGTGATGAAAAAGAGGCATGGGACAACATCGATATTTTTGGATGGTTGGGGTATCCAATGCAAATTAAAGTCAATTTCCTATGCAGGGATAGTATTCTGGCTGCTCCTATTGTACTAGATTTAGTTATTTTTATGGATCTAGCGCAAAGGGCTGGAATGTATGGAATCCAAGAATGGATGTCATTCTATTTTAAAAGTCCAATGCATGGTGATGGGCTATATCCAGAACATGACTTGTTTATTCAAAGTATGAAATTAAAAAACACCCTCAGAGTTATTGCAGGTGAGAAACCTTTGGACCACACAGGTTTAGATTACTACTATGATTGAATCTTAGTTCCAGAATCGAGTGCGACAGTAACCTCTTCTCCTTCAACACTTATCAAACCATTTCCAACTTCGAAAGACATATTCTCTCCNGTTAGAGAAATTATATTCATTTTGCCACTAACTATATCGGATGCAAAAACTGTATGACCAGGAAGTACCCCAAATTCGCCAGTAGAATTTCTAGCAGTAACTTGCCTTGCAGAGTCAGAAAACAATATTCCATCAGGAGTTAAAATTCTAAGCTTAAAAGAGGTTTCCATTTATCCCAACTTGGCTCCTTTTTCTTTAGCCTCTTCGATACTTCCTACAAGATAAAATGCTTGCTCGGGTAAGTGATCAAGATCTCCGGATAAAATTTCATCAAAGGACTTAACTGTTTCTTCAATCGGGACGAACTTTCCATCCAAACCAGTAAATTGAGCCGCCACGAAGAAAGGTTGAGATAAAAATCTTTGTATTTTTCTTGCTCTAGAAACATCTATCTTATCCTGTTCCGACAATTCATCCATACCCAGGATTGCAATGATTTCTTGTAACTGTTTATATCTTTGAAGTATTCTTTGTACTTCTCTAGCAACTCTGTAATGCTCCTCTCCAACAATTCTAGGATCTAACATTCTAGATGTTGAATCTAAAGGATCGACAGCTGGATAAATTCCTAACTCAGCTAGTTGTCTAGATAGAACAATTGTTCCATCTAAATGAGCAAAAGTTGTTGCTGGAGCAGGGTCTGTAAGATCGTCAGCAGGAACATAAATTGCTTGGACAGAAGTAATAGAGCCCTTAACGGTTGAAGTAATTCTTTCTTGCAAGGCACCTAAATCAGTAGCCAATGTAGGTTGATATCCAACAGCTGAAGGAATTCTTCCTAATAGAGCAGAAACTTCTGACCCTGCTTGAGTAAATCTAAAGATATTATCTACAAATAATAAAACATCTTGTCCTTCTTTATCTCGAAAATACTCAGCTTGAGTTAATCCAGTAAGAGCAACCCTTGCTCTTGCACCTGGAGGCTCATTCATTTGTCCAAATACAAGACCTGTATTAGCTAAAACACCAGATTCCTTCATTTCCATATATAAGTCGTTACCTTCTCTTGTCCTTTCTCCAACTCCAGCAAAGAAGGAATATCCACCTGATTCTTTAGCAACATTATTTATAAGCTCCATCAATAAAACTGTTTTTCCAACTCCAGCACCACCAAATAATCCAATCTTTCCACCTTTTAAAAATGGAGCTAAAAGGTCAATAACTTTAATACCTGTGGCAAAGACTTCAGTTTTGGTACTTTGATCTTGGAAAGATGGGGCAGGCTTGTGAATTGGGCTTAACTCGTTTGACTCTATTGCACCTTTTCCATCAATTGGTTCTCCAACAACATTCATCATCCTACCTAGGGCAGATTTTCCTACAGGCACACTAATAGGATTACCAGTATCAAGAACCTTTGCACCTCTTTTAATTCCATCAGTAGTATCCATTGCAATACATCTTACTCTCTTACTTCCAATCTGTTGTGCTACTTCAACTACCAGGTTCCACTCTTGATCATTAATTAAATGATTGGATACTCTTAGTGCTGAATTTATAGGAGGTAATACTCCATCAAATTCTACATCAACAACTGGTCCTAAAACCTGTATAACATTCCCAAAATTATCAGTACTCATCTAAAACTCCTTATTTGACTGCCTCAGCTCCATTTACAATATCCATTAATTCCTTTGTAATAGAAGCTTGTCTTGTCTTATTAAATAATTTAGTTGTTTCTTTAATTATTTCATCAGCATTCTTTGTAGCATTATCCATTGCAGCTGTTCTTGCTGCATGTTCACTCGTAATAGCATCTAATAAAATACTACAAACTATTAAATTAAAATATTGGGGAAATACTATATCAACAAATGTTTCTACATCAGGCTCTATCAATACATCCGCACTTAGCTCTTCACCATCTCCAGTATTTTCAAAAGGTAAAACTTTGGCTATTTTTGGCTCTTGAACAATAGCACTAACAAAATGATTATATCCTATGTATATATTTGAAAGCTCATCATTTAAATAAGAACTTAAAAGCTTGTCAGAAATATTTTTACCTACTTCTTTATAATTTTTTTCAGTAAAAGAAATTTCCTCATCATATAAACTATTTTCTTTAAAGTAATCTTGCCCTTTCTTTCCTACAAACAACTTAGCAGAATATATTGCATCTTCTTTCTCAATTTTTCTAAAGAGACTGGTATTGTAAGAACCACATAAACCTCTATCTGAAGAAATCAAAACTAATAAATCATTATCGCCTTCTCTTTTTTTAAGAAATTTCTCACCACTTTTAGTAGACATTTTTGAAACAGTACCTATTATTTTTTGATAAGCATCATAATAAGGTCTGAAAGAATTGATCATAACTTGTGTTTTCGCATACTTCACTGTTGCAATCATTTTCATTGCTTGCATTATTCTTTTGGTGCTTTTAACACTAGATATTTTTGTCCTAATTTCTTTTAAACTTGGCATTTATGAAGAATATACCTCTTTAAATTTTTCTAAAGCTTCTTTTAGAGATGAAATAATTTCATCTGAATAATTTGTTTTTAAGTCATCTAAAATAGATTTATAATTAGCATCAAAGTATTCATATAATTTTTCTTCATAATCTAAAATTTTATCGGTATCTATCTCATCCGCAAAACCGTTTGTAACAGCAAATGATAAAAGAACTTGTTTTTCTACAGGAAGAGGAACATATTGCCCTTGCTTTAAAGCTTCAACCAATCTAGATCCTCTTTGTAGTTGAGACTTTGTAGCTTCATCAAGGTCTGAGGCAAATTGAGAGAATGCTTCTACTTCTCTATATTGAGCTAAATCAAGCCTTAGTGTACCAGCAACTTTTTTCATACTTTTAACTTGAGCCGAACCTCCAACTCTGGAAACCGAAAGCCCAACATTGATTGCTGGTCTAACTCCAGAATAAAATAAATCAGTTTCAAGGAATATTTGACCATCTGTTATTGATATTACATTTGTAGGAATATATGCCGAGACATCACCGGCCTGAGTCTCGATTATTGGTAGTGCAGTTAATGAACCTCCACCTAGCTCATCACTCATTTTAGCTGCTCTTTCGAGTAATCTTGAATGTAAGTAAAAGACATCGCCAGGATAAGCTTCTCTACCGGGAGGTCTTCTAAGAAGAAGTGAAAGCTGTCTATATGAGTATGCATGTTTAGTTAAATCATCATAAATAACTAATGCATGTTGTCCATTATCTCTAAAGTATTCGCCTATTGCACATCCAGTGAATGGTGAAAGAAATTGATACGGTGCAGGGTCACTAGCATTAGCTGCTACAACTGTTGTATACTCAAAGGCTCCGTTCTCCTTCAATTTTTCTACAACCTGTGCAACTGTAGACTGTTTTTGACCGATAGCTACATATATGCAATTAACTCCTTTTCCTTTCTGATTTATGATTGTATCAACAGCAATAGCTGTTTTTCCAGTTTGTCTATCCCCCAAAATTAACTCTCTTTGACCTCTTCCTATCGGTATCATAGAGTCAATAGCTTTAATTCCCGTTTGAAGGGGTTCATTAACAGATTTTCTTGCAATGACACCAGGAGCTTTTATCTCAACAGGTTTGAATTCTGTTGCTTGAATATCGCCTTTACCATCTACTGGTTGCCCTAAACCATTAACTACTCTTCCTAACATTGAGTTACCTACTCCAACTTGAGCGATATCACCAGTTCTTTTAACTGTATCTCCTTCCAATACGGAACTATCATCTCCGAAAATTGCTACTCCTACACTATCCTCTTCTAAATTTAAAACTAAACCTATTACTCCATTATCAAAAGATACAAGTTCACCAGCCATGGCCTGATCTAATCCATAGATTTTAGCAATACCATCACCAACAGAAGTTACGGTACCAACTTCGTCAGACTTAAAATTTGATTCAAGTCCTTTAATTTTAGTTTTTAGCTGTTCGCTTATATTTTGGATATTAGCATCTGCCATTTTATAATCTCCTATCTTATATAATATTGTTTATTTTCTTTAATTTTCCACTGATGGAACCATCAAAAAACTTATCTTCCACTTGAAGGATTACACCACCAATTATCTCTTTATCAATAAAAAAATCTATTTCTAAATCAGAACCCCAAACTTCTTCAAGGCCCTTTCTAACAATTTCTTCTTTTCTTTGAGTTAAAGATGAAACTACAACTTTTACTTTAACTTTTGAAAGGATGCTTCTAATTTTTTTCAAGAAGAATTCGGAAGAACCAATTAAATCATTTAAAATCCCAAAATCTATTATAGTTTTAAAAAAATTAATTGCTTGCTGCTTCTCGCCAACCACATCTTTTATAACATCCAGTTTTGATTCTGCGGGGTATATATCATTACTTAGAAAAACTTTTATATCTTTATTTTTTGAAGTTGCTTCTGAAAATTTTTTAACTGAATCATAAATGATATTTAAATCATCTTTTGATGCACCAGATGATGTTATAGCTTGAAAAAAATCATTAACTGTTGCTGATGACATCTTTTTTGACCTCCACTAAATATGACATAATTAATTCTTCATCCTTTTCTTCAGTTAAGTTTTGTCTTAAATCATTTTCAGAAATCTTAATAGCCTTCTGAATTATTGCAGCTTGAATTTGTGAATCGATTTTATCTTTCTCAAGCTTAATAATTTCTTCAGTATCTTTTTCTATTAATGAAACCATAGAGTTTACATTATTGTTAATATCTTCTATTTTTGATTCAACAGTATTTTCAGCTGATTTATTCATTAATGTTACTTCATTGTCTAACTGATTAATCTTCATAGAATTTTCATCGTATTTTTGCTGAGCACCTTCAATTATATTTTTTGCGGTATTTATTGATTCCTCAATATTTTTTGATCTGTTCACAAAAAAACTTGATACAGGTTTTTTCAAGAAATAATATAGGATTCCAATAAAACATATAAGATTAAATAAATGTTGTGAAGCAAATTTTAATTGAGCTACGGTATTTATCTCTTCCATCTAACCTACCTTTACCTTTATCGCCTCAGCAATTTCCCTAATCTGGATGCTAACATCATCATTACCCTCTGATACTTCTTTATCAGTTAAACTTTCAATTTGTGAGAGAATTTTTGCAGATTGTAAATTATTTCTAGATTCTTCAATTTTCTTTAATGATATATTTTTTGCATTTTTTACAGCTTCTTCACCTTCAAGCTTTGCTTTATTAATTCGGTCTATAGATGACTTTTCAATATCTAATCTAACTTCGGAAATTTTTAACTTATACTCATCTTCTAATTTGATTGCCTGTTCTTCCATGCTATCAGCCCTTTCAAGCCTTACGGAACTTTCAATATCTCTATTTTCTTTCAATGTTAAAAGTGGTTGAAATAAAAATTTATTTAAAAAAAGGATTATTCCTAAATAAATCACCAATTCAATAAAATATGATTTATCTACACTCAGCATATTAGAAGTATCTGCTGCCTTTGAAGTACTAGTTATTAAAATAAAAAAAATAAAAATTAATCTTTTCATCATTTATCTCTAAAAAACTTATACAATAATGGTGGTGCAATAAAAGTTGTAAGCATAACCATTATAGTAAGAGCTGAATATTCACTTTTCGTTAAAACTCCTGAAACCAAACCCATTGAAGCAAAAATTAATCCAACTTCACCTCTTGGTATCATGCCAATTCCAATAACTAATTTGTTGACATTAAGCTTATAAGCTCCTATGCCACTAATCACTTTACCAATAATCGCGACCACAAATAAAACTAAAGCCAAAATTATAACAGCAATATTTTCCTTAATAAAGGGGTTAAAAGCTGTTATATCTACAGCAGAACCAACCATGATAAAAAAGATAGGTATGAACACATCTGCTACTGGTTTCAATCTGTCTTCAATAAGATCTTTTTGATTAGTCTTAGCTAATAGTAAGCCTGCAGCAAATGCCCCAATAATTGGTGCTAGGCCGGCAAATTGGGCTAAATATGCAAATATAAATGTATAAGCTAAAGCGCCCAATAAAAGACTTCCTCTTGCTTTAAGGTTGTATATGAATATGAATAATTTTTTTGTGAACAAATTTCCAAGCAGTATCGCAAGGATTAAAAAGCCAAAAGCCTTAGCTGATATGATTAATATTTCTGTTGAACTAATGCTAATATCTGAAGTTCCACTGATAGAAGATGTGGATATAATTCCACTGATTACAGCAAGTATAATTAAGCCTAGAACATCATCAATAACAGCAGCACCAAGCACAACTTTAGCTTCAGTTGATTTTAATTTTCCAAGCTCTGAAAGGACTCTAGCAGTAATTCCGACACTTGTTGCTGTCAATGTTGCTCCTATAGTTAAGGCTGTAAGGAATTGTGCTGTTTCTGAACCAAAGCTAACAAAATTTAAGTCGGCAAGGGTATAAACCGTAAAATATCCAAGGCCAAATGGAGCTACAACTCCAATAATTCCNACGATTAATGATGGTAGNCCTACATTAATNAAATCATCTANATCNGTTTCNAGACCAATTTCNAANAATAANATTGCAACCCCAACCTCTGANAGCAAGTGGAAAAAATCATAACCTAATTCGCCGTANAANGGTATTAATCCCAAGATTCCCAATAAAACCCCAGCNATTAATTCACCNANNACTTCTGGTTGCTTATATTTTACNAATAATGAACTTACTATTTTNCCAACAATAAAAATACTGGCTAAAGCAAGAAAAAAGCTACCAAGACTATATGAATTCGGATCATCGATTGACATAATTTAGACCAATTAAAACGACTAAATTCTCGCATGAAAAAATGACCTAGTCAAACATAATAAATAAACATTTTATTTAGTAAATATTAATATAAAGTTATTGATATTATTAATGCTGGTTAAAACATATGCCTAAAAGAAAATTATTAAATGCAGTTTATGAATTATGGAACAATCAATATACTTATTTCATATTAATAGGTTTCATTGTTGGAATATGTGCAGGTTTTTCTAATGTAATCTTTCACTACCTATATAGCAAGCTAACTTCATCTTTTCTGGATCCTTTAGCTAACAGAAATATGACAATATTTGGTACCCTCATAGGCGGTCTGATTCTTTTTTTTCTAACATATATTTCTAAAAAAGATGATATATTAGGTTATAAATTTCACAGATTTATACATAATGTTTCACAAGGTAGTGGGATAATAACAATAAAAGAAACTATAACGAAAGCTTTTTCTCAAATAGTATCTTTGGGATTTGGTGGTTCAGTGGGTCAAGAGGGTCCTATGGCGCAACTTGGTGGTTCCATAGGGAGTATTGTTGGCCAAAAAATAAGAATAAAAAAATCTGACTTAAAAATTTTTATTGCATGTGGAATTGCGGGAGCAATTGCAGCAACATTTAATGCCCCCATAACAGGAGTTCTTTTTGTTGAAGAAGTTGCATTATTGAGAAACATTAAAATCAGGAGTTTCTTACCCGTAGTTATTTCTGCTGCTACAGCAACTGTTGTTGCTGGTTTTTATAGTGCTGAATCAAATATATTCTATGAAATTGATTTTTTGCTTCTAAGCTACAATGAGCTTTTTATTTATGCTTTAATGGGCATTGGAATTGGACTTGCTTCATCATTTTTTACAAAAATGCATTTTTTAATTGAAAAGAAATTTGAAAATTTAATACCAGATCAAAAAATTAGACCTATTATTGGTGGAATTCTCCTAGGAATATTAGCTTTCATTCCATTTGGAATAGGACTAGAAATTTTAGGCAATGGCTACTCAGCTATGCAAAAAGCCTTAACATCTGAATATACTCTGTTGATAGCTATTAGTATTCTACTTTTAAAACCAATTGCTACAAGTATAACTTTAAGTAGCGGTTGNCCAGGAGGAATATTTGCACCAGCCATTTTTCTTGGNGCATTTTGTGGTTATTTATTTGGTTTTGGTGTTGAAAATCTATTTTATAAAGATCTAATAGATCCAGGTAGCCTTTCAAGTTCATACTCTATAGTAGGAATGGGGACTTTCTTAGCAGCTATGACTCAGGCTCCATTGACCTCCATATTTTTTACTTTTGAACTAACTCAAACATATCAGGCTGTATTGCCAGTTATGATTAGCTCTGTTATTGGAACTTCAATATATAGATTAATAATTGGGAGATCTTTTGAGTCTTGTTATTTCAAAAAGGATAATATTGAAATAGTTCAAAATGAAGAATCAAATATTTTAAATAATATGAAAGTATCTGAAATCATGAGAAGAGATGTTGTTACAATTCCTGAAAAAATGACACTTGGGAAATTTATTGAATTTTTACCAACTACTCAACTTACAACTTTTCCATTAATAGATGAAAATGACAATCTATCTGGAATTATTAGTGTTCAAGACTANAGAGGTTGGGTATTAGANGAGGAATTGAAAGATGTAGTCATTATGAAAGACCTTGCATCAACTCAAGTTAATACAGTTACACCCGAGGAATCTATGCTTGAAGTTTTAAGGCATTGGGATAAAGGTGATATGTTGCCTGTAGTTTCTAAGGATGGGTCCAAAAAAATTATCGGCATTTTAGCTAGAAGGGATGCTCTAATAGCCTACAACAAAGCACTTAACGAAGATAACAACTAATTCCTGTTCACTTCGTTAAATGTTGAATCTCTAAACCAGTAGCTAGTGAACCAATTTGAGAAATAATACTTATTGTTGGATTTAATCCTGATTCAGATATTGGCTCAAAGTACATACCTCGAGTATTAAGGTTATCTCTTGAGGACTTATTATCATTAACTCTATAAAAAGCTCCTGATACTTCACAATCTATTAAATAATAAACTGGTTCTTTTTTTCCAAATATAGAATCAACTCCTTCTTGAACTATTAAGTCGCTAAGTAACTTTCCACCTTTGGAAACCTTCATCTTTTTCTTTCCACTTCTATTAAGGTTTGCAAATTGACTTCCCTCATTTACCTGCATTACTGACATTCCATAAGTTCCTGAATTGCTTTTTATAAAAATATTCTGCTCACTACCTATTTTACTTTTCAATTCATTAATTAAATTAGCAACCTTTAATCGATCATCATCCTCTTCTACATTTATATTTTTAATTAATTCTGTTTTTAATTGAAATATATTTGAATCCATATTGAAAATTTTACAAAATTCATCAACCAATGAATTATAAAAATCAAAATGAATATTTTTTCTTCTTGAATGCCATCCAACTTCAACTGGAGGAATTACTGGCTGATCAATATCTTTGAGAATATTAGGGAAATGAGTGGAAAAATCGTTATTTATTAAAATTAAATCTGGCATAAAATCATTTACAAATACCTTGTTATTAGATTTGTCAACTGTTGCGGCTTTAACTTTTAGGTCAGAAGTAGAATCAAATTCAATCATAAAATTTGTTCCATCATCTACTATCAAACCAACATCACTTAATATTCCAGCAATTTCAAACATTTTTTTAATTGCAATAATGTTATCCCAATAGAATGGATTACGTGTATGTAGCTCAGGGATAATTAATATCCTTTCCACTGGTAAATTTAATTTCTCAATATACATTTTTATATTTTTTGCAGATTTTTTTAAAAAATAATTTGATAAATTATTAAATCCTGCAGGGAAAATATTAGTATCAACGGCAACAACCTTATTTTCCGAGACCCTTATATCTGTTGATGTATAAAAAGGAGGTTTGGATATTTCTTTCTTTTTTTTAATCCATTTATCTATCTTATTTAGATTTTTTGCAATAATTGGATCTGTATAATTCAATATAGACATTTCATTCTCATCAAAAAACAAATTTATCTTAAAGGCTAATTTTTTTATTCAGAAAATTTATTTATAGCTTCAACAATTTTCAATAAATCTGCACCTTTTATCATATAACCATTAACAAAAAAAGTAGGAGTTGAATTTACACCTAATGACTTAGCTTCGCTAATACTGTCTAAAACAAACTTATCATATTTCTCGTCATTATAGCTTTGAAGACAAAGGTCTAGGTCTAAATTCTTTTCTTCTAATAATTTACTAATCTGTAATTTAAAATTTCCATCTTTAAAATTTTTTTGGTTTAAAAAAATTAAATCATGTACTTCCCAAAATTCGTCTAAACCAAACTCTAAGCTTATACATGAGGTTAAGCGGGCCGCATCATCTGCCCACTTATGGAAGCTTAGGGGGAAGTGTTTAAAATAAATGTTTATCTTATCAGAAAATTCAGACTCTAAAACTGGTAAAACTTTTGTAGCTCCATATTCACAAGCAGGGCATTGGAAATCCGAATATTCAACTATCGTTATTTTCGATTGAGGATTACCTTTGTATGGAATTTTATCTAAGTTAATCTTTGAAAGAATTTCTTCATTTCTTTTGGGGCCAGAAAGATTATATATCTCAGGGTTAAAGATTATATAATTACCATCATGGGTTATCAAAAAAGACAATTGCTGAGTAGAATCTAAAGATTTAAATAAAATAACTCCTTCTTTTAAGCCTTCAAGTGGCGAGTCTTTAAATGAACTGACACTCAATATAACATCTGAAGGAATAACATCAGAAAAATTTTTTTTAAATTTTTTTAGGACTTGCTCTCTTGTGATTTGTGAGGATTTACCACTTATTTTTTCTTTAAAATCACAAGAAGAGACTGAGAATAAAATAAATAAGATAAATAGAAATCTCATTTAGAATCAATCACCTTTTTTAAAATCTTCCTCGCATTAACAAATAAATTATTGAATTTGAAACAACTTTCAATCTCATCAATGCTTAATAAGGACATGATATTTTTATCCTCACTTAATACTGTTTTAAAGTCTTTACTTTTATCCCAGGCATAATGAGCATTCTTTTGAACTAACTTATAAGACTCCTCTCTAGTAATTCCTTTTTCAATTAGCTTAATTAAAACATTTTGAGAAAAGATAATGCCATTTGTTATATATATGTTTTTCAACATATTGTTTTTGTATACATTGAGACCTTTTAACATTCCGTTAACTCTTCGGAGCATAAAATGAATAGTTACCGATGAGTCTGGACCAATAACTCTTTCGACAGATGAATGGCTAATATCTCTTTCATGCCAAAGAGGAATATTTTCAAATGCTGGAGCAAGATTAGATCTTACATATCGCGCTAGTCCCGAAAGATTTTCTGAAAGTATTGGGTTTCTTTTATGAGGCATTGCAGATGAACCCTTTTGTCCCTTTGTAAATGGCTCTTCGACCTCAAGAACTTCTGTTCTTTGCATGTGTCTAATTTGAACAGAGATCCTCTCTATACAACTAGCAATAAAAGCTAATGAAACAAAAAAATCTGCATAAACATCTCGACTAATAATTTGACTGGATATATCTACTGGTTTAAGGCCTAAAAGCTTACAGGCTTTGAGTTCAATTTTGGGTTGAATGTTTGAATATGTTCCAACAGCACCAGAGAACTGTCCAACACTGCAAATTTTTATAGAGTTTATTAACCTATTCTTTGCTCTTTTTGCCTCATCAAGCCAATTTGCTACTACTAATCCAAAAGTAGTGACTTCTGCGTGAATACCATGAGACCTGCCCATTATTGGGGTTTCTATATATTTCCTGGAAAGCTTTGTTAAAATCTTTACAAATTCATTAACCTCATCAAGAATCAAATTTCCTGATTCTTTAATCTGTAAGGAGAATGCGGTATCTAACACATCTGATGAAGTGAGTCCTAAGTGAATAAACCTTGAATCTTTACCAATATATTCTGCGAGATTAGTTGTAAATGCAATCACATCATGTTTAACAACTTTCTCAATTTGATTTATTTTTTTTACATTAAAATTAGCTTTCTTTTTTATATTGTTTAATGATTTTTTTGGAACAAAGCCATAGTGAGCCCATGCTTCACAAACTGCAATTTCTATATCAAGCCATTTCTGGTATTTATTTTGATCTGACCAAATGTCAGACATCTCTTTAGTTGAATATCTCGTTATCATGTTTAGTCCAAAGTATATTCAAATTTTTGTTATTTACAAAGAGTATCATAATTTAGTTATATCAAATAGATATACTAGTTCAAGCTTGTTAAATCATTGCAATTATTTATAATTTATAAATGACTCCCTTAAGAATAATTTTTTCAATTATAAGTTCTATAGCTGGTTTTTATATCACTTTGACTAGTCTCAAGGATGCTGGAAATCTTATATTACCTTATTCCGTAGGAATAGGTCTTTTTTGTGGACTTATAACTTTTTTCTTTGTTTATTATTCAGAAAAACTTTTTAATGATTTAAGTGCGAAAGCTCTAGTTGGTGCTACGATAGGAACGGGAGCTGCACTTCTTTTTTTTCTGACTTTTGCATATTTCTCAGAGATTATAGGATTGAGCATAAAGTATCCACCCTATACCTACCCTATAGTTTTCCTTTCAATTCTTTGTCTTGGGATTGCTGTAGGTTTAAAGAAAGGTTCAAACCCAGATCCAAAAGATGCTAATGGAAGTGATTTTTATTTAGGGAAAATTTTAGACACAAGTGCAATAATTGATGGAAGAATTTCAGATGTTTCTGAAGTCGGTTTTTTAGAGGGAACAATCATTGTCCCTCAATTTGTTATCAGGGAATTACAATGGATCGCTGACTCTAACGATAGTTTAAAGAAAGTTAGAGGCAGAAGAGGTATGGAGACATTAAAAAAAATGCAAGAGCAAAAAAATTTAAAAGTTAAGATAGTTGATAGAGACTTCACAAATATAAAAGAAGTGGACTTAAAATTAGTAAGTCTTGCAAAAGAATTAAAAAGCCATTTGGTTACACATGACTTTAATCTAACAAAAGTTGCGAACCTTCAAGGTGTTAAGGTTCTTAATGTAAACCAACTAGCAAACTCTTTGAGACCTGTAATTCTTCCAGGAGAACATATGAACATCAAGGTCATTAAAGAAGGTAAAGATGAAAATCAGGGTGTAGGATATCTTGATGATGGGACTATGGTGGTTATTGATAATGGAAAGAAACATATCAACAAAGATGTAAACTTAATAATAACAAGTGTCATACAAACTCCAACAGGGAGAATGATCTTCTCTAAGGTTGCGGATCTTAGGGATAAAGACAACTCAATTTCTGGTGCCAATTAAAGTATGGCAAAAAATGCATTATCAATAATCCTAGCATCTGGAGGTAGTGGCTTAAGATTTGGATCAACCAAAGTACCTAAGCAATATTTAAAAATAAAAAATATTCCAGTTTTTTTATATAGCATTATTTCAATGAATAAAATATCATTGATAAAAAAAATAATAATAGCAAAAAGTGCAGATATAGAAGACAGTTATTTTTTAAATTTATTTAAAAAATTTAAAATTAAAAAAGAAATAATTTTAATAAATGGTAAAAATACTAGGTTTAAATCAGTAAAAGAGGCTTTTGAAATTTCTCAAATCAATACCCCATTTGTTGGAATTCACGATGCTGTTAGGCCTAATTTTAACTTTATTCATATAAATCAAATCATGACTCAAATTGGAAAAAGCGATGGAATCATACCAATATCAAAAATAACATCAACAATAAAAAAGGTAAAAAACAAATCAGTTTTAAAAACAATTCCTCGTGAAGACTTATATGTATCGCAAACTCCGCAAATATTTAAAACTGAAGTAATAAGAAATTGCTATAAAAAAATTAAAAAATCAAACCTCAATTTTACAGATGAGTCTGAAATGGTTGAAAAAAATGGCTTTAATATAAAAACATTTACAATAAATGAAAACAATATAAAAATTACTACTAAAGAGGACTTAAAAATTTTTAAAGCATTAAAGGTATAACAGAATGTACAAAATTGGTTTGGGCTATGATATTCACAGAAAAGAGAAAAATCGAAAACTATATTTAGGTGGTCTATTAATTTCAAAAAATAACGGTCTAACAGGTCACTCAGATGCTGATGTGTTAATTCATTCTATATGTGACGCAATTTTAGGGGCATTAAATAAGGGTGACATTGGAGAGCATTTTAGCGATAAAGATCAAAAAAATAAAAATAAAAAAAGCAGTATTTTTTTAAAAAAAATTATGAAGTTTTTAAAAGATGATAACTATGAAATATGCAATATAGACTCAACAATTATTTGTGAAAAACCAAAATTAAAATTTTATAAAAAGAAGATTCAAAATTCATTATCATCAATAATGAAGATAGACCCAAATAAAATATCAATTAAGGCGACTACTCATGAGAAGCTAGGAGAAATTGGAAATGATAAAGCGATAGCTTCAAAATCAATTGTATTAATTAAAGAAAATGTTTAAATTTTATAACTCAAAAAAAAACTTTCTTGGTTTGCAAAACTCTTCTCTGAAAAAATCTAAAGCGATTATAATACCTTTTGGCTATGAAAAAACTGTAAGCTATGGGAAGGGGACTTCAAAAGGGCCTGAAGAAATGTTGAAAGCATCACAACAATTAGAACTATATGATGAAGATTTTCAATGTGAACCTTCTGAAACAATCTTGCCCTTAACCCTAAAAAAACCTTCAATACCAAAAAAAGAAATTGATGGACTAATAAAATTACAAAGGATTGTTGAGGAAGTTTTAAACTTAGACAAATTCCCGCTAACTTTTGGTGGAGAGCATACAATTACAACTGCTTGTATTAAAGCTCTTTTAAAAAAGGAAAAAAGTTTAACAATTCTTCAATTTGATGCTCATGCTGATTTGAGAAGTTCTTATGAAAATAACACCTTGTCTCATGCTTGTGCTATGAGAAGATGTTTGGACAATAAAAATATTGATCTAATATCGATAGGAGTTAGGAGTATGTCAAAGAATGAAGCTGCTTATTCCAACAAAAATAAAAAAAGAATTACTTCTTTATTGGCAAAAGACATAGGTAAATGGGATTTAAAAGAGCTTAGAAAAAAACTAAAGAATAAAAAGGTTTATATAACTTTTGATATAGATGCTTTTGATAGCAGCTTGGTACCCGCAACTGGGACACCAGAGCCTGGGGGTTTATTTTGGAATGATGTCATTAAAATTTTAGATATAGCCTCAAAATCATCTAAAATATACGGTGCTGATATATGTGAACTTTCACCAATTAAATCAATGAACTCATGTAACTTTTTAGCAGCGAAGTTAGCTTATAAAATATTGTCGTATTCTTTATTAAAAAATTAACCATAAAGAATTTAATTAAATAATGGCTAAGGTATATTTATATAATAAAATTTTTTGTTTCGGAGGCTTTAAATGGCACATACATTACCTGAACTAACCTATGATTATAATCAACTGGAACCGCATATAGATGCAAAAACGATGGAGATTCATCACACAAAACATCATCAAACATATATTAACAACCTCAATATTGCATTAGAAAATTATCCTGAATTATTTGACAAAACTGTTGAGGATCTTTTAATCAATCTTGAAAATATTCCTGAATCGATTAGAGGAGCGGTTAGAAATGGGGGAGGAGGACATGCAAATCATTCTCTTTTCTGGAAGACAATTGGTCCTAATTCTGGCGGTACTCCATCAGGTCAAATACTTTCTAAAATAAATGAAACTTTTGGTAATTTTGATAATTTTAAAAAAGATTTTACAGAGAAAGCAGCTAAACAATTTGGAAGCGGATGGGGATGGTTATGTCAAGACAAAAGCGGAAAACTTGTAACTATTTCAACTCCAAATCAGGATAGTCCATTATCTGCTGGGCTGACTCCTTTACTTGGAATAGATGTATGGGAACATGCTTACTATTTGAATTATCAGAATAGAAGACCGGATTACATTAATGCATTCTGGAATATAGTCAATTGGAATGAAGTAGAAAAAAATTTAAGTTAAAAGATTATGGCCAAAAAAAAATATTCATCCTTTGTAACTAATGGTACCGATAAGGCACCCAATAGAGCTATGTTAAGAGCTGTAGGCTTTGAAAATGATGATTTTAATAAACCAATAATTGGTATTGCATCAACCTGGGCAATGGTAACACCTTGTAATATGCATATTAATTTATTAGCTGATCATGCTGCAAAAGGTGCAAATACAAATGGTGGAAAATCTATAATCTTTAACACTATTACGGTTTCTGATGGAATATCAATGGGGACTCCTGGTATGAAATACTCTCTAATTTCAAGAGAAGTAATAGCTGATTCTATTGAAACTGTTTCTGGAGCTGAGGGCTTTGATGGGATACTTACTATTGGAGGTTGCGACAAAAATATGCCAGGCTGCTTGATTGCAATGGCAAGACTAAATAGGCCATCCATATTTATTTATGGTGGGTCGATAATGCCTGGCCAATATAAGAAAAAACCAATAGATGTTGTATCAGTATTCGAGGCAGTGGGTGCATATTCAAATAAAGAAATTTCTAAGTCAGAATTAACAGATATAGAAAAAGCTGCCATACCCGGCCCTGGTTCATGTGGTGGTATGTATACTGCAAATACTATGGCCTCAGCAATTGAGGCACTAGGGATGAGCTTGCCTGGTAGTTCTACTCAAATTGCAATATCAAGTAATAAAAAAGATGATTGTATAAATTCTGGAAAGCAACTGGTGAATCTAATTGCTAAAGATATAAAGCCTAGAGACATCATGACAAGAGAAGCATTTGAGAATGCTATTACTGTAACAATAGCTTTAGGTGGCTCTACAAATGCTGTTCTTCACTTACTTGCTATGGCTGATGCAGCAAAAGTTAAATTAAATATTAATGACTTTAACAAAATTGGAAAGAAAATTCCTGTCCTAGCAGATTTAAAGCCAAGTGGAACTCACATGATGGCNAAATTTTGTGAAATTGGTGGACTGCCACCTTTATTAAAAAGGCTTCTAAATGCAAAACTTCTTCACGGTGATTGCATGACTGTTACTGGAAAAACTGTAAAAGAAAATTTAAAAAATGTAAAAGATATTTTAGGTGATGATGTAATCAAACCCTTAAGCAGTCCAATCAAAAAAGACAGTCATATTGTGGTATTAAAGGGAAATCTCTCACCTGAAGGATCAGTTGCAAAAATATCAGGCAAGGAAGGACTTAATTTTGAAGGAAAAGCAGTGGTATTTAACTCTGAAGAGGAATGTATGAATGCAATATTAAATAAAAAAATTAAAAAAGGTTCAGTGATTGTTATAAGATATGAAGGACCAAAAGGTGGGCCTGGTATGAGAGAAATGTTGGCCCCAACCTCAGCAATAATGGGACAAGGACTGGGATCAGATGTTGCTCTTATAACAGACGGTAGGTTTTCTGGTGGGACACATGGATTTGTAGTTGGACATATAACACCAGAAGCTTTTGAGGGTGGACCTCTAGCTTTAGTTAAAAATGGCGATGTAATAAGAATAGATTCAAAAACAAAGAAACTTGATGTTCTTGTTAATAAGAATGAGCTTAATAAGCGTAAAAAGAAATGGAGACAGCCTAGCAGGGCTCATCTATCGGGAGCATTGTATAAATATTCTATCCTCGTTAGCTCTGCCTCTGAGGGTGCCGTCACAGATAGGTTAAAAAAATGAGTGGAGAATTAAAAGATAAAACAATTATTCTTGGGGTTACTGGAGGGATTTCTGCATATAAGGCCTGTGAATTATCTAGAATGATGATGAAAGAAGGTGCGGAGGTAAAAGTTGTAATGACTGAAAATGCCAAAAAATTTGTCTCACCATTAACTTTTCAATATCTAACTGGCAATAAAGTTGCTGATGATATGTACGATCTTGAGGAATCTGGAATATCTCACATTGAAATTGCTGATGAAAATGATTTAATAGTGATTTGCCCAGCAACTGCAAATTTTATTTCAAAATATGCAAATGGAATTGCTGATAATCTACTACTAAATGTATTGCTTGCATCAAAATCTCAAATCGTACTATGTCCCGCTATGAATGTTAACATGTATGAGAACACTTTGATTCAAAATAATTTAAATAAGTTGGTTAAAAATGGTGTTCATGTTGTTGACCCTGATAGTGGAGAATTGGCTTGTGGTTGGATAGGTAAAGGAAGGCTAGCTAACCTAGATACTATAGTAGAAACAATAAAAAAAAAAGTTCAAAATAAATCCTTAGAAAAAGAAAATATTCTCATAACAGCTGGTGCAACAAGGGAATACATGGACCCTGTTAGATTTATCTCAAATCCATCGACTGGTATAGTGGGCTATTGTATGGCAGAAGAATTTCAATCAAAAGGTGCAAAAGTAAATATTGTAGCAGGATACAACGATGTTAATTTTGAGAAATTTGATTCATACAAAAAAATTACAACTGCAGAAGAAATGAAAAATGAAATTTCAAAAAATTTAAATAAATATACTGTTGTTATAAAAGCTGCAGCAGTAGGTGATTATCGTTTTAGCAAAAGAGTAAATAAGAAAATAAAAAAAACTGATGGTGTTCTCAAAATGGAATTAGAAGAAAATATTGATGTTTTAAAATACATTGGTGAAAATAAGAAAGAAAATCAAATCGTAGTTGGATTTGCTGCCGAAACTGAGAAAATAGTTGAAAATGCAAAAAAGAAAATCATTAGTAAAAATTTAGATCTTATTATAGCCAATGATATTTCAAAAAAAAATAGTGGTTTTGGCGAAGATTCAAATTTTAGTTTTTTGATTGACTCATCAGGGAACATAGATGAACTTGGATTAATTTCCAAAAGTGAATTAGCAAGAACACTAGCAACAAAAATTGAACAAATGAGGCAAAATTCTTAATTTTGCCTCATAGAAAAACTATAAAACCGAATCTTTAGCAGCTTTAGAAACCCTAAACTTAACAACTTTCTTAGCTGGTATTTGAATTACCTCGCCAGTTTGTGGATTTCTTCCTTGTCTAGCTTTTCTATCTACCAGAACAAGTTTGCCTAAACCAGGAACAGTAAATGATCCATTGTTTTTTGCTTCAGAACATGCTAGTTGAGCAAAAGTATCAAGATATCTATTTGCATCAGCCTTAGAAATTCCTAAAGATTCTGCTAATGAACTTGCTATTTGTGATTTTGTTAATGCAGCCATGAATAAGCCTCCTTAATGAAACAGTAGTAAAATAAACCTGTTTATTTCTTAATATAGTTTTTTAATCATTAAAATGCAAATTTTATATTTTAAAATTATAATGAAAATCATGTATATTTAAGCTCAGAATGGCTTTAAAACAAAAAAAGTTCCTTATTATACTCTTAATATTTATCGCAGCACTCTTCACTCTTTATAAACTTCAATTCGAGACTAGAAAAGAAATTGACAAGATTGTTAAAGAAAAAGTTGAAAGAGTTAGGGTTTTTACGGCAAAACCCGGAAGTTTTGCAACTAAAATTAGAGTTTTTGCAAAATTATATAGCGAAAAAGAAATAAATATAATATCAGAAGTTGATGGAACTATTAACGAAAAGCCGTTCAATATAGGCAGTTATGTTAAAAAAGGTGAAATAATCCTTAAGATGACTGACACAAGAAAACTTTTAGAACTTAAAGAGATTAAAGATATATTGTCAGCTTATAAAGCAGTACTTGATGAAGAATCTAAAAATTATAAAAATGCTATAACTTTATATAAAAAAGAAATTATATCGAAAGATGAATTAAGTTCTAAAGAAAATTTATATAGAAAAGCTAAGTCCGAATATGATAATAGAGAAGCGACCTACAGAAGAATTTTGTGGGAATTTGATAATCTTAATATAAAAGCCCCATTTGATGGGACAATAAATAAATATTACTTTGATATTGGACAAAAAATTTTAAAAGGTCAACAATTGATACAGTTCTCTAACTATTCAAAACTTATAGGTAAGGTTAGTCTCAAATCAGAAGACATAAAAAACATTCAAATTAATAGATCTACCATTAACATTATTAATAGTGATTCAGAGATAGAAATATTAGGAACTAGTAAAGAAATAGATAAGTCAGTTTTTTCATACTTATTAGAATTTAAGTTAAATAATGAAAATAAAAAATTTTTACCAGGTGAAGTAGTTGAAGTTGAAATTGAAACTGAAGCATTTGAAAATTATCTAATATTCCCATCAAAGGCAGTTGTAAACATAAACAACAAGTTTTATGTTTTTATTTATGAGAATGGTTATGCATATAAAATAGAAATTGAGCCAAATTGGGTTGATAATGAAAATTGTGCAATAGAGAATTTTGATGATTATAATGAATTAATAATTATTACTGAAGGACAATCTAATATTCAGGACTCACAACTTGTAGAGGCCATTAACCTAAAATGAAAATTATTGAATACTCGGTGAAAAACCCAGTTTTTGCAAATTTATTAATGGCAACAATAATTATTTTTGGTCTTTATATAGGATTTGGATTACCTAAAGAACTATTCCCATCAATCGGTTTTGAAAAAGTTACCATCTCAACTGTATATGAAAATTCAACTGCAGAAGATATGGAAAAGTTAATAACAATTCCTATAGAAGACCGTATTGCATCAATATCTGGCATAAAAAATATTAAATCAGAGTCATCTGAATCAAGGTCATTTGTCATAGCCGAACTTTATGCAGGAGAAGATACAAAGGAAATAGCTCAAGAGATAAGGTCTGAGATATCTCAAATCAAGAATGAACTTCCAGAAGATATTAATGATCCAATTGTAAATGAAGTTAGAGGAAGTGCTCCATTAATAAATGTATCAATTGCTAGCAATGGTGATAAAAATGAGTTGAGATATTATGCAAGGGAACTAAAAAACAAACTTGAGAAGCTTGATTCTGTAGAGAGTTTGATTGTATCAGGTTATGGTGAATTAGTTTTTTGGATCAATATAGACCAGAAAAAATTAATACAATATGAGGTAGGACTCGAATCAATAATAAATCTTATTAAATCCAAAAACATAGACCTTCCTGCTGGTGCCATAAGTGTTGGTAGTCAAGAATTTACAGTAAGAACAAAAGGTAAAGTTACCGGAAAACCAGATTTAGAGAATCTGCCAATAAAAAGTTTGAATAATGGGATAACATTAAGACTAAAAGATCTGGCAACTATTGAGCTTGGTCAAGAGGACGACCTAAGCTTATCAAGAATAAATGGTTTGGACTCTGTATCTTTTTGGATAGAAAAACAGAAAAATAAAGATGCTATAAAAGCTGTAGAAGAAATAAAAGAAATCACAAATCAATTCAAAAAAACAATTCCAAATAATATTAAAATCTATTTATCTAATGATTCATCATACTGGGTAGAAGGTAGGTTTGATTCAATGGTAAAAACAGGAATTTATGGAATAATTGCTGTTTTAATAGTATTAACTCTTTTCCTTGATATTCGATCAGCTTTCTTAGCAGCATTAGGACTACCTATAGCCTTTTTTGGTGCTTTTATATTAATGCAATATACTGGAAATTCTTTAAATGTAATAACGATGTTTGGACTAATTATGGTTCTGGGTATAGTAGTTGATGATGCAATTATTGTAGTCGAAAATATAAAGCGTTATATACAAAAAGGAATTGAACCAGCCAAAGCTGCAATAATTGGTGCAAAAGAAGTAGCCTGGCCTGTTATCGCAACAGTTTTAACTAATATTGCTTCATTGTTTCCTATACTTTTGGCTGAAGGTACTCTTGGGATTTTCTTATCAATTATTCCCTTGTGTGCTATCTTTGCTTTAGTTTTCTCATTAGTTGAAGCACTAGCTATCCTACCGTCTCACTGTGCAGACTTTGTAAAAGTAACAAAAAATTCAGGGTTTTTTTCAAAGTTCTTTGATAAAATAAAAAGAAAATATTTAAGAATCTTAGTACAATCGTTAAGAGTAAAATATCAAATAATATCAATTTTCATAATCGTTTTTTTAGCATGTGCATTTATTCTAATCAAACTACCTTTTGTTCTTCTATATTCTTCAGATGTGAATCAATATCTTGTAAAAATTCAGAACCCTACTACCTATAGTATTGTATCAACATTAAATAAAACTAAAGAAATAGAAAAAATAATTAATGAAAATACTTCAGATAACTTAAAAAACAATATGCTTTCAACAATAGGTGTAGATTTTTCAAAAAAACCACCTGGATTTGGAGATCATGTATCAAATATTCTTGTTCAATTTCAAGATTTTGAAAATAGAGAAGAAAATGGCTTATTGTCAATGAAGCAAGTTCAAATCTTAGTAGATAAAGAAATTATAGGACCATCAGCAATCGAGTTTGTAGAAACCACAGGGCCTCCTAAAGGTAAAGATCTTGATATAAGAATAATAGGGGATGATACAAAAATTTTAAACCAAATTAGCAATGAAATAAAAAGCTTTCTAAAAAAACAACCGGGAGTTTATGGAATAAACGATAACTTATCCTTTGGTAAACCAAGAGCTAGCCTTAAAGTTAATGAAGAAAAGGCTTCACAGTTTGGATTAAATACAGCGATAGTAGGAAAAGAAATTAGAGCCTATGTAGATGGTCTAGAAATTGATGAAACCAGAATAAATGATGAAAAGGCAAAAATAAAAATAAGATATAGGGGAAATAAAAAAGAAGATTCTATTACTGGATTATCAAATCATCTCATTATGAATAATAACGGAGAATTTATACCAATAGGTAACTTTACTGAATTAAATATTAATTCTGATTTATTAACTATTGCAAGGTTTAATAGACAGAGAGCTGCCAGTGTAACAGCTGAAATTGACGGAGACATTACTACACCAAGAAGTGTGATAAGCTCTGCATTAGAATATTATGAAACTATCGCAGATGAGTATCCAGGTTATAAATTAGCACTAGACGGAGAAGAGCAAGATACAAGAGAGTCTCTAAACAGTGTAAAAAGAGCATCTGTGATTGCAATTTTACTAATTTATTTAATACTTGCTACAATTTTAAGATCTTACATTCAACCTTTGTTGATAATGTCAATTGTTCCTTTTTGTTTAATTGGTGTTACTTTTGGAATTTTATTAAGGGGAGACCCTATTTCAATAACTGGACTTATTGGTGCAGTAGCATTAATAGGTGTAGTTATAAATGATAGTTTGTTGTTAATGAATTTTATCAATAAAGGTGTAAAAAATAACAACTTTGGCTTAGCTGTATTTATATCAGCTAAAAACCGTTTTAGAGCTGTAATACTAACAACTCTTACAACATTTGCTGGGCTTTTAACATTAATGTTTGAAACAAGAGGTGAAGCAGCCTATTTGGCACCTATGGCTATTTCGCTTGGTGTTGGCCTAGTGTTTGCAACATTGATAACCCTATTTCTTATTCCGTCTTTGTATTTAGCTTTTATAGATTTTAAAAGAAAATTTAATCTTCAAAGTAATTCGGAAATTTTAAATAATGGCTCGTAAGGGATATCTATATTTTTAAACATTTTTATTGCTCCCATTTCTCGATCAACAATCGAAAGAATCATGATTATTTCACAACCATTATCTTTAAGATTATTAATCGCTTTTTTTATTGAACCACCTGTCGATACAACATCCTCAACAATTATAACTTTCTTATTCTCAATACTTGGGCCCTCTATAGTTTTTTTTGTACCGTGACCTTTCTCAGTAGACCTCACTAAAAAGCCATTTAAAGAATATTTTTCATATGCAGCTTTATTTAAGATTGCTCCAACAATTGGATCAGCACCAATCGTTGGCCCACCAACATAATTTATATTTAATTCTTTTATTCTTTGAAAGAAAAGAGATGAAATTATACTTAGTGGCTCAGAAGAAAGCGAACAAATACGTGCATCGATATAATAGCTGCTTTTCTCTCCAGATGATAAAGTAAAATCTCCTTTTAAGATAGAAAATTCCTTCAAAAATGATTTCAATTGATCTTTCATAATAATAATTACAAGCTTTAGTTATTTTGAGTTAAAATATCCATATGTCAAAATTGCCGCCAGGTGTAAAAAATGCTACTGACCATTCTTTTTTAGATGCTTTATATGAAAGGAGGTCTAGAAGATTTGCAATGGGCGGTGAGATTGATCAAGGTCCACTTAAATTTAAGTCCAAACATAAACCTATTCCATTGAGTGAAATTGAAGAGGCAATACTTGTGTGGAATGGACTTGGAATTAAAAACATAAATCTTTCAGATTTTCCACCACACAAAGGATTAGACCTTGAAGTTAAATTTATGAGTAAAACAATTGCTTCACTTGGGGATATACATCGTACTGAATTATTTTATACAAATGACGAAGGGCTCTACTTAGTAAAGCTTCATGATCAATTACCTTCAGACCTAAAAGGTATTGAAGGGCTTTCAAAAGAAAAGAAAATAGAAAAAATAATAGAACTTTTTAAAGCATCTAGGATAAAAATACATAATGGAAGAGCAGATTTACCTCAAGTACCTCCAGGTCTAGCAATACATAATACATGGAGTGTAAATAAGCCTGGAACAACACTAATGATGCCCGTAACCGATTTAAGTGCTGGGCTTATCAATATTCTATTTTTTTATATGAGAGATGGGCATAGATTTCATTTCGTAGATGAACTGAAAAAAATGAAACCTGCTGGAACACAAAAATGGATTGATGATGGATATATTGATACAAGTAAACCAATACCTTTAATTGAAGCTGAATTAAGATTTGCTAATGGATATATTGCTGAACAGCCAATGTTTTGCCAAAATGTTGCCCTAACACAACAAATTCTTGGAATTGGCGGATGGATGTTTAGTGGTTTTCAAAGTCGTTATATGCTTGGTGCTGACAAAGAATATAAAGGATTGGGCTTCACTTGTGTTGAATCAAAAGAAGACTGGGGTGAAGCAGTTTCTAAAGCTCCAATTGGCTTAGATGGATTATTTGAAGCTTTTTCACCGCCCTATTATTCAAATATGGGTGAAGCTGTTGAAGCTTTCAATGATATGAAATGGTCAAATTGGGAAGAGAAATTTATGCCATATAAAGATCCAACAGGTGTGCTTAAAGATACTCCAAGGCCGTCAAAAAAAGAAATTGAAATTGTTAAAGATATTTGCACTTATCTTTATGAAACATATGGAAGATTTCCCGCTTTTTCAGATGCAATGTATTGCAGAATGATGGTGCAAAATCATCATATTGATCTAGATTTTTATGACCACTTCTACCCTGAAGGATCATACACTGAGAATCATAAAAACCATTTTGCTCTCTGGCACCCTGAAATGGAGGATCCATTTAAAAAATGAAAATTCTAGAAATTTTAAAAAATGTAGATTTAGTGATTGCCGATATTGAAGTTAACTTAGGCAAAGAAAAACATAATAATCCAACATTGTGTGTTAAAAATGGAAATAAAGTTATCCCTCTAAGTACTCCGGATGGTAGACCAATATTGATGAAAGAAGAAAACTCAATCCAAATTGATGATAATAAGGATTGAATAAATATTTCTATCTAAATAATTTTATTAATCTTCATCTAATTCTTTAAAACAAGCAAAAGTAAAAGCAAAAGTACATAATGCAAAAAGCCATAGACCAGACCCAGCTACATTAACACTTTCACCTTCATAAATTTCAACACTTTTGGTAGTAATAAACCAAATTGTTAAAATAACAGTCAAAACACCTAAAGAAAGGGATGCTACAGCATTGTGTTCCTTTGCAGATAAAATGCAATAAAGCGGATATATAAAACAAATCAAAAAAAGATACCCCTGCTGTTGAAATCCATTAAGGGTTATAAGCTGTATATCAACCCAAGGTAAAAACAAGGAAAAAAGAGATGCTACAAAAGAACCTAAAATTATTTTTTTATTTGTACCTAATGTTTTCCAGTCAAAATCCATTTTTAAAATCCCCTAAAGTTTGATATGTAAATATTCCCATCTGTTGTTTCATCGACATTATATGAAATATATTTAACTAAAGATAGGTTTTTAACAATTTTATCATCCCATTCATAATAAAGTTCGGCTGCACAAGAATAAGAATTTGTATTTTTATTCTTTGCTAAAACCCTTATATTCTCAATCTCCCACTCAGGGGTAGGAATTGGAACGGTTCCATCTAGATATCCGGAATATTTATCCTCTGTGAGTAAAGGTAGCCCTACAGCCTCACCAAACCTGAAACCAAACTCATAATCATTATTTATTACATTTGCTGTAATCAATCTATCAATTACATCCATTGCATCAGAAGAATCACAAGAAATTTTTGGACTACAACTTGTTATTAAAAAAAACAAAAATAATAAAGTGTAAATTTTAGCTTTAATCATATTTTAATTATAACAATTCATTTTAATTAACAAAACCTTAATCATATTTTTAAACCTTTGAAACTTATAGTCTAATCCCACTCTAAAGAGCCAGCAGTTTGATATTCTGTAACTCTTGTTTCGAAGAAATTCTTTTCTTTTGATAAATCAACTGATTGTGACATCCATGGAAAAGGGTTTTCTGTGCCATAAACCTTTGGAAGGTCGATTCTTTCGAGTCTTCGATCAGCAATATATTCAACATACTCACAAAACTGTTCAGGGTTAATTCCTAGCAAGCCATTTGGACATGCATCATAAGCATATTTTTTTTCTTGATCTACTGCTTTTATGATAAGCTTCTGAACTTTATCCTTAAGACTATCGGTCCAAACACCATCGTTTTCTGTTTTAATTGTATTTATCAAATCACAACCAAATGCTAAATGAATGCTTTCATCTCTCATTATATATTCAAATTGTTCGCCTATACCAACCATTTTATTTTGTCTTTTTAAAGCTAACATCATTGCAAATCCAGCATAAAAGAAAATACCTTCCATGATCACATAGTAGCCAACCAAATCGTGAAGGAATGTTTGAATATCCTCAGTAGTTTTAATTTCAAAATTGGGGTCCATTATAGATTTAGTTAGACCAACAACAAAATCATCTTTCTCTTTAATTGAAGGAATAGTTTCATACATGGAATAAATATAATCGGGATCTAATCCAAGAGTATCGCAGCAGTAAATAAAGGTATCAGTATGAACTGCTTCTTCGTAGGCTTGCCTTAAAAGATATTGTCTAGACTCTGGATTTGTAACATGTTTATACACTGTAAGAACAATATTGTTCGCGGTTAATGACTCAGCAGTTGAAAAAAAACCAAGATTCCACAATATCATTCTTCTTTCAACATCAGATATTGCTTTATCAGATTTCCATTGCTCTACATCCTTCTGCATGGAAATTTCTTCAGGTGTCCAATTATTTGCAACACCGTCCTTATAATGTTCTCTCGCCCATTTATATGTCATGGGTAGTATCTTGTTTGGATCTGTTTTTGAATTTAATCCTATAATTGACATGTTNCTCTCCTTTTNNTAAAAATNTTACTGACAAGCTTCACAATCTGGATCCATAATGCTACAAGCNCTAGNNACCTCACTTCCNGGGGNCTCTGAATTTGTAGCTTCATTNNNCNCAGNCTGTTGTTCTTCAACAGCAGCTCCTTCTTCGACTTTTTTATACTCTCTTTTTTGAGTGTAACCAAATTTGTTAGCATCTAAAGTCGATTTTTCAATCTGACTTGCAGCTAATGTTCGCAGATAATAAGTAGTTTTTAAACCAAACTTCCAAGCTGCTGTATATATTTCACTTAACTTCTTACCTGACACACCTTGCATAAAAACATTGTGTGATTGACTTTGATCAATCCATTTTCCTCTTACTGAAGTATGCTTCAAGAGTACAACGGGATCTATTGAAAATGCTTCTTTATATTTGTTCTTTATGTCTTCGGGTAATTCTTCTATATGATCTAAGTTTCCATCGAAATACTTGATTTTATCTAACATATCCTTGGACCATAAGTTTAAAGCTTTTAAATCATTAATAAGATAATTATTAACAACGGTAAACTCGCCACTCATATTGGCTTTAACATAAATATTTTTATATATTGGCTCAATGCAAGGATAACAGCCTGCAATATTTGAAATTGTTGCTGTAGGAGCAATAGCCATGGTATTTGAATTTCTCATTCCGTTTTCTTTAACCTTAGATTTTAAACCTTCCCAGTCGAGTGAAGTTATTTTATTAACATCGATATTTTGACCTCTCTCTTCCTCTAATAAGCTAAGAGAATCTAGTGGGAAGATACCCCTATCCCACTTTGAACCTTTAAAGGACTCATAAGCTCCTCTCTCTTTTGCTAAATCGGAAGAAGCACTTATTGCATGATACGAAATTTGTTCCATCAGTTGATCAGAAAAATTTAAAGCCTTTTGTGAATCAAATGGAAGATCAAGCTTAAACAATGCATCTTGCAATCCCATAATGCCAAGACCAATTGGTCTATGTTTCATATTTGAATTTTTGGCTTCAATGGTTGGATAAAAGTTTAAATCGACAACATTATCCAACATTCTCATTGCAATATTTATTGTTTCCTCTAATAAACCTCTATCTAGTTTTCCATCCTCAGTTACATGTTTAGATAAATTTACTGAGCCAAGATTACAAACTGCCGTCTCTTCAGCAGAAGTATTTAGTGTAATCTCAGTACAAAGATTAGAACTATGAACTACTCCAACATGATCTTGAGGTGACCTTACATTACAAGGATCTTTAAATGTTATCCATGGGTGACCAGTCTCAAATAATCTTGTGAGCATTTTTCTCCATAACTCTTTAGCAGGAATCTTTTTAAATTTTTTAATCTCTCCAGTATTAGTCATTCTTTCGTAATTTGTATATAAATCCTCAAATTTCTTTCCAAAAGAATCATGTAAATCACCTACTTCTTCAGGTGAAAAAAGTGTCCAATCATCGTCTGTTTCGACTCTTTTCATAAACAAATCAGGAATCCAATTTGATGTATTCATATCATGGGTTCTTCTTCTATCATCTCCTGTATTTCTTCTTAAATCTAAGAAATCTTCAATATCTAGATGCCATGTTTCTAGATATGCACAGGTTGCCCCTCTCCTTTTACCACTCCTGTTAATTGCCACAGTTACATCATTTGCTATTTTTAAAAACGGTACTACTCCTTGGCTCTCAACATTCGTACTTTTAATATGTGATCCAGTTCCTCTAATATTAGACCAATCATTACCAAGTCCGCCCGACCATTTAGACAGTTGAGCATTGTCGCCAATACACTTAAAAATATGTGATAGATCATCACTCACTGTAGTAAGGTAACAAGAACTAAGTTGAGGGTGTGGTGTCCCTGAATGAAACAATGTAGGTGTTGAAGAGACAAACTGCATTTTAGACAACACATTATAGAATTCAATTGCCCTTGCCTCTTTATTATTCTCATCAAAGGCTAATCCCATTGCCACCCTCATCCAAAATGCTTGAGGTAGCTCAAATCTCTTTTCTTCATGCTTTTGTAGATATCTTTCGTATAAAGTCTGAATTCCAAGAAATTCAAAAAGACTGTCTCTTTCAATGTCAATCGCTAAACTTAGTTTCTCTAGATCAAAATCTAATAGCTTTTCGTCTAAGTACTTATTTTCAACTCCAAGGGCTATACCACTAATAAAAGTTTTTCTGTATTCATCTTCTAAAGTATGCTCATTAACAGAAACTCCCATACCTTCTTTATATAATCTCTGCATAAAGAAACCAGCAGAGACTTTACTATAATCTGGATCCCTTTCAATAAATGCAGTTGAAGCTAATAAAAGTGCTCTCTCTAAATCAGATGTTGAAGCCCCATCAAATATATTCCTATTTAATTCTTTAGCTATAGAATCAACTGAAGTTGTATCAGGATATTTAGAACATACTCTAGATATAGTTTCTCTAATCTTTTGAGGGTTAAATAAAACTGTTTTTCCATCACTTTTTGTAATCTTTAACTTTCCAAGTTCAGCTTTTTTAGAAATATTTTCTTTTAACTTTTCTCTTTCTCTGGATCTTTCTGCTCTATAGATTATGTATCTTCGAGCAACAGTAAACATATCAGATCTGATCAAGTGTTTTTCAACAATATCTTGAATATTTTCAACATTTGGATAGAACTCTGTAAATCTATCGCTCAATTCTTGATGAACTCCATCAACAATTTCTGGGACGGATGACAAGTCAAATCCTTCATCGCCTGCATTTATGGCTGCCTCAATTGCATTTTTAATTCTGTCAGGGTCAAATTCAACAATTTCTCCTGATCTTTTGACAACTAAAAGTTCATCAATTTGATTCATAAAACATCACTCCTAAACCTAATCTATGCTCTTCAGTCGTTTTTTAGAGGCAAGGAAAAGCTATAACGGGGTGCAAAAGGGGGTTTTTAAACTTTACCTTGCCCCATGGATAATCACGCCTTTCTAAAACTTCCTAAAGATCAATACAACAACATCTTGTGATTATATTTTGATTAAACCACTATATATAGTAGCAGTCAAGAAAAAATATTTTTTTTTAAAAAATCTATGAAATTCAATGGTTTAGACGACCATGTTTGCTTCAGCTTCATTCTTTATGGCGATGGTAAGATCTCTAAAAATAAATTTATGAAGTGGGAGAATAGAATACCAATACAAATATCCCCAAATACCCTTTGGCTCAAAAATGGCTGAAACGACCAAATAGGAGCAATCAGTGTCTTCAATTGCTTCAAATTTAAGCCAGGCCTCACCGGGGGTTTTTAAATTCATTTTCAAGAGGAGCTTCTTATTGACCTCTATTTTTTCGACAATAAAACAGTCAAATAGACTTCCTTCTGACAGATTATCTCTATCTGGCTCTCCGATTGATTTTCCACCTAATATGCGATCAATGAGTTTCCTTATTACCCATAAGAAATTCCAAGCCTTCCAACCATTAACTCCCCCTAAAGAAATAAATGATTTATAGAGGGAATTCGTTGAAGCAATAGTCTTAGAAATTCTTATCTCCTCAAATCTTCCTCTATGTTGAAGCAATTTATATTTAAAAGTAATTTTTTCTTTGTTCCATGAAGTTTCAATGAACTCTTTTTTTGTTTTATCTAGTGCAGACTTGATTGAATCATTAAAATTCAATGTTCTAATTTCAGGAAAGAACCTATGGGCCTTAGAAATATCTCCAGTAATATTATTTATTACACTCTTAACAATTGGCATTGCTAATGTGTTAGGTATTGGGGTCACTAGTCCTATCCATCGTGCAGCGAGACTAGGTGCCAAAACTGGTACTGGGAAAATATATCGCTTTAAACCTCTGAACTTACAGTACTGCAACATTAAATCCTTAAAAGTCATAGAATCAGTACCTATATCCATCTTAACACATGGCTTTTTATCAATTGAAAGAACTAAATATTTTAAAACATCTCTAACACTAATAGGTCTAACAGAATTATTAATCCATTTTGGAGCAACCATTATTGGCAACTTTTCACTTAAATGTCGAAGCATCTCAAAAGATGCTGAACCAGAACCAATTATTGGACCAGCACAAAACTCAGTTGTTGGTAACGATTGTCTGAGAATTTCGCCAACTTCTATCCGACTTTTTAAATGATCAGAAATATTTTTTTCTTGAGGTGAAATTCCACCTAAGTAGACAACATGCTTAAGTCCTTTGGCTTTTTTAACAAAATTCTTTACAGCTAATCTGTCAAGCTCTATATATTCCTCTGAACTTGTCATAGAATGAATTAAGTAAAAGGCTTGTTCAATTCCATCACACAAATCTTTTAAAGTTTCTAACTTTGTTAAATCACCTTCAAAAATTTCTACATTATTAATCCAAGATTTATTTTTTATTTTATCCTTATCCCTGACCAAAACTCTAACTTTGATATTGTTTGCCAAAAGTCTTGGTATCAAACGACCTCCAATATAACCGGTAGCACCAGTTACCAAAACTTTTATGTTTTGAGTTTTAATCTTTATTGGATTTAAAAAACTTTCCATTTTGCATTACCTATAGTGATAAAAATTTAATTTTACTCTATAATGTTTTTTAATGTTAGAAACTTTTAATAATCTAATTAAAACTGAATTTCTAGATAATACTCTAATGGATTGGGGATTATTTGTATTTTCCTCAGTTGGACTATTTATATTAGGTAAGATCTTTCAGTCTATTCTTTATAAAAACTTATCTGCTTTATCAAAAAAAACGGCTACCAAAATAGATGATTATCTAAGTACTTCGGTAAAATCTGTATCTGGAATTTTTATTCTATTCCTAGCTATTTTTATAAGTTCAAACCTTATAAATTTAGATGAAAAAATAAATTCAAGAATTTCTCAATTTTTTCTTTTAATTTTGTTCTGGCAATTAACAAAATGGGCAATAATGATAGCAAATCTTGCTTTCGAAAAATACAAAAATAATAGAGAATCAGACAATGATATGCATAGTGTCACTGCAATAACAGGCCTTAGCAAACTTGCAAAATTTCTAATTTGGTCCCTTTTTCTTTTACTCGCATTAGATAATATAGGTGTTGATATTACTGCTTTAGTCGCTGGATTAGGAATTGGGGGTTTAGCAATTGCATTAGCAGCCCAAAGTATCCTTGGCGACCTGTTTGCTTCATTAACAATAATGATAGATAAACCTATCGCGCTTGGTGATTATATTGTTGTAGATAACTATATGGGAACAGTGAAATCTATAGGAATTAAGAGTACAAAAATCGAAAGTATATCTGGAGAAGAAATTATCATATCTAATTCTGATTTGTTAAACAGCAGGCTAAGGAATTATCACCAATCAAGAATGCAAAAGAGAAGAACAACTATAATGATTGGTGTAGTTTATAACACTTCTTATGAAAAATTAAACTCTATACAATCACTATTAACAGAAATTGTTAACACATCAGAATCTACAGAATTTATAAGAGCGAGTATGGTTGATTTTGCTGATTTTTCGTTAAATTTTGAACTTGTATATAATGTACTAAGTTCTGATTATTCAGATTTCATTGAGATAAATCATAAGATAAGGCTCAAAATTTTTGAGAAATTTTCCAAAGAAGAAATCGATTTTGCATTCCCAACAAGAACCATTCATGTTCACAATGAGGGGGAGAAATAATGACAAAGAAAATGTGGGGAGGGAGATTTAAAAAACCTACTAATAATAAGGTTGAATTATTTACTTCTTCCATAAATCAGGATAAAAAGTTATATGAACATGATATTAATGGCTCCATAGCTCATGTGCAAATGTTATCCAAACAAGGAATTATTTCTAAAACAGAATCCAATAAAATAATTAATGGCCTTGAAAAGATTAGGGCAAATATTAAATCTAATAGGTTTGCTTTGAAAGATTCATTAGAAGATATTCATATGAATATTGAAAGTGCTTTGATAAAAAATATTGGTGATGTTGGAAAAAAAGTTCACACAGCCAGGAGTAGGAACGATCAAGTTGCAACAGACCTTAAGCTTTACACTAAAAGCTCCTTGAAAGAACTTAAGTTACTAATAATTTCTTTGGTTAAGGCATTAATAAAAAAATCAGAACAAAATATAGATGTAATTATTCCTTTTTATACACACCTTCAGAAGGCACAACCAATTTCTGCTTCACATTATTTAAATGCTTACATTGAAATGTTTTTAAGAGATTTAGAAAGAATTAATAATTCGATCAAACTAGCGGACTCAAACCCCCTTGGCTCTTGTGCAGGAGCAGGAACATCATTTGATATAGATAGAATTTATACCTCAAAGAAACTTGGCTTTAAAAATATTACTAGAAACAGTCTTGATTCTGTTAGTGACAGAGATTTTATTGGGGATTCGATATACACATGTTCTCTCATTATGACTCACTTATCCAGGTTTTCCGAAGACTTAATAATTTGGAATACTTATGAATTTGGATTTATTGATATTGGGGATGAATATACAACTGGTTCAAGCATAATGCCCCAAAAAAAGAATCCTGATATATTGGAACTTATAAGAGGGAAAACTAGCTCATTATATGGAAATCTAATTAATATCCTAGGCAATTTAAAAGGGCTCCCAACAAGTTACAATAGAGATCTTCAAGAAGATAAGCATCCATTATTTTCATCCTTTGAAACAACCATTAGTTGTATATCAATTTTTATAGATCTGATAAAATCAATAAAGTTTAATAAAAAAGAAATTAATAAAAATATTCATTCTGGCTTTATGACAGCTACAGATCTTGCAGATTATTTAGCCAAAAAAAATATACCCTTCAGAGATGCTCATCACATAACTGGTCAGATAGTAGCCCACTGTGAAAAGGAAAATATTAAACTCTTTGAGCTTGAGTTAAAGGAGTTTAAATCATTTTCAAATAAAATAGATGCTGATATTTATAAAGTTATAGACAATAAAGCTTCAATGGATTCAAAAAAGTCTTATGGAGGCACAGCCACTAAAAATATAAAAAAAATGATTTCTTTATACAAGAAAATTATAAAAACCAGTTCAAGTTAAGATATTTGTAAATCTTGAGCTTAAGAGAATGTTGTTTACAATTACATAATGGGTCTTATAGATACTTTTCAGAATAAAAATACAAAAAGAGATTATGAAATCGAAATTTCTTGCCCAGAATTCACCTCTATTTGTCCGAAAACAGGACAGCCTGATTTTGCTACGATACATATAAAATATATTCCAGATAGAAAATGTGTAGAACTAAAATCTTTAAAATTATATTTCCAATCCTATAGAAATGTAGGAGAGTTCCATGAAAATGTTACTAATAGAATTTTAGATGATTTTATCAAATCCTGTAGTCCAAAGAAAGTATCAATAATTGGAGACTTTAATGTGAGAGGGGGAGTAAAAACGATTGTTAAAGTTGAACACAAAAAGTCTAAGAACAAAAGAAAAACTTAAATTCTATATTTCACTATCAATAATCATTCTACTTTTACTTTTTAGTTTTTTTCCAGAAATATTTGCTCCATATAAAGCAACAAAATCAAATTATAACAACGTGCTCTCATTACCTTCTTGGTTGAACTATTTGGGTACTGATGAATTAGGAAGAGATGTTTTTAGTCGTTTAATATATGGAACCAAAGTTTCGCTATTTGTTGCATTTTCGGCATCAATCATTTCATTAATTTTCGGTGGACTCTATGGTTGTATTTCTGGATTATATGGATCTTATATAGATGAGATTATGATGAAAATAGTAGATATATTTTATTCAATTCCTGATCTATTATTAATATCTATATTCATTTTAATTTTTGGAAAAGGTTTATTGGGAATAACTCTAGCCTTATCTTTGCTAAGCTGGATGAGAGTTGCAAGAATTTCAAGATCTAGTGTGTTGGAATTAAAGAATCTACCATTTATTACATCAGCCAAATTAAAAGGTTTTGGAAAAATACACATCATTTTTAAAGAAATCCTCCCAAACATATTGGCCCCTTTAATTGTGACATTTACTTTTACAATACCAAGCTCAATATTAGCAGAATCTACATTAAGCTTTTTAGGAATTGGAATATCTTCACCAGAAATAAGTTGGGGTTTGATGGCAAGCACAGGATGGGAAGGAATTAGAAGTTATCCGCATTTAATAATATTTCCATGTATTTTTATATTTATATCTACAATATGTTTCTTGAATATAGGTAATTATATAAAGAGGAAGTTTGTATGAAAAAAATTTTTTTAATTTTAATACTGTTAGTGCTAACAGTTATAGAGTCAAATGCTAATCAATGTAATTTAATTAAAAGTAGCTTAGCAAAAAGCTTTTGTTACGAAAGAGCTGAGGATTATAATCTTGCACTCAAAAATCTTATACAAGCAAAATCAAAAAGTTCTAAATTTGGCGATTTCTATGATTTTTATGAGATTAAATTAAGAATTTTGAGTAAAAAAAATTCTGAAGAGTCGAAAATAAAAATTCAAAAGTTTAAAAAAAATTATCCTGATTCAATCTTTAATAAAGATGTTGATCTTTTTTTAGCTAATATTTTATTCAGAAATTCTAATATAAGTGAATTAAAGAATCAGCTCAAGATTATTAATAAAAAATATAAATTAAGCTATAGAAATAAAAAATATTTGCTCTTGTTTGAGGCAAAAGTACTTGAAAAGAATGATGAGACTAAAAAAGCTTTCTTTAAATATTTGAAACTTTGGTCCCAATATCCAAATTTCAAAAAAGAGTTTATAAACCAAAAATTAAAGTCTTTAAACATAACCAAGAAATACAAGATTAAAATTTCTGAAAAAATTACAAGATATAAAAGACTCTTATCTTCTGGCAAATATAAACAATTATTAGAAGAAGCAAATGAACTCGAAAGTGATGAAATAAAACTTTTGGTAGGAAAATCTCATATTAAATCTGGCAATCATAAAAAAGGTTTAAAGATATTTTCAGAGTTAGAAAAAAAGAGTCTCAAAGAAAGTAGTTTGAAAGACTTAAATATTTCTGCTGATGCTAAATTTCAAATTATACTATTTAACCTTAAAAAATATGATGACAATAATGCTACTGCGAAAGAGCTTACAAAACTATATAAAAAATATCCGAATTTTCCTAAAAACGAAAAAGTTGCTTACTTAGCTGCTCGTTTGTACATATTGAATAAGGATTATAAAGATGCATATAAGGTCTATGATTGGCTTATTAAAACTAAGTCAAAGAGCTATCTTGATGATTCTTATTGGGGATTAGGTTGGTCTGAATATATGATGGGCAACTACAAAGATGCCCTAAACATTTTTGCATACCTTGAACAATCAATAAAACCTTATTATAAAACNAAAGGAATGTACTGGAAGGCTCGATGTTTAGAAAAAATAGGAGAAAAAAGGGAATCTATAAAAATATTCAATGATTTATATAGTAATTATAATTATGGATACTATGGCTATTTGGCCTCCAATAAATTAGGTTTGAATAATAAAAACTCTCAACTTTCAAAAAGAAAAGAAATAAAATTTAATGATCAACTTGCAGAAACAACTTTATTTGTTTCAACTCTTTATAAGAATAGACCACTATATAATAGAAGTATAAAAAATTTGCTTAATCAACTATCAAAAGAAAATAGAGGAATTTTATTAGACAATTTGATTGTTAATGAAGAGTTCAATTTAACAATTAATTTAAGTTATAAAGTTAATTCAGAAGAATATCATCGATACCCTCTAGGATTTATAGAAACAGTAGAAAAGTATAGTGAAATTTATAATGTCGAACAAAGTTTAATCTTAGCTCTCAGTAGGGAAGAAAGTCTTTTTGATGTTAATGCAATATCAGTTGTTGGCGCAAAAGGGTTAATGCAATTAATGGATAAAACAAAAACTAATCTTGCTAGGGAACTTAACAAATCATCGAACATAAGTTCTTTTAATTATGAGTATAATATTGAACTTGGAACTTATTATTTATCAAAACTACTAAAAAAGTTTAATGGAAATTATTTTATGGCTATATCTGCATACAATGCAGGACCACATAATGTAGAAAAATGGTTAAAAAGGTTCGAAGGACTAGATAATGATGAATTTGTGGAAAATATTCCATTTAAAGAAACTCACGGCTATGTAAAAAGAGTCATTAGAAGTATAACGAAATATCGAAATTTTTAATTACAAAGGTCTGCAAAATTTTTTAAGATAGTAAGTCCAATTTCACTGCTCTTTTCAGGATGAAACTGGGTAGCAAAGATATTATCCTTATTGATTGAAGCTGAGAATATTTCACCATAACTCGAAACAGAATCCGTTATTTTAAAGTCATTATTAAATTTAAAAGAGTGAACAAAATACATCCAAGCATCAGAATTTATCCCTTGAAGTATGCTAGAATCTTTAATTATATTAATTTTATTCCATCCCATATGAGGAACTTTTAAATCTTTATCAAATTTTATCTTAGATATTTCACCTTTTAAAATCGATAAGCCTTCAACATTTGGAGACTCTTCACTTCTTTCGAATAAAATTTGAAGCCCTAAACATATTCCCATAAATGGTTTTCCAGAACTAATAGATTTTTTTAAAGAATTAATTAAACCTCTTTTATCTAGCTCTTTCATGCAATCTCCAAAAGAACCAACTCCAGGAAAAATAATACCATTGCAATTATTAATATCTTTGATTGAACTTGTTATTTTAGAGGTGAACCCCAATGAGTTTAAAGCTTTATGTACAGACTTTAAGTTTCCAAGTCCATAATCAATTATAGAAATCATAGATTTCCTTTAGTTGATGGGATTGAGTTAGATCTTGAATCATAAGTGGTAGCAACATCTAGAGATTTGGCAATTGATTTAAAAATCGACTCAATAATATGGTGATTATTGGTTCCATATTTTGTTTCAATGTGAATATTTGCTTTCAAATTATTTGTGAAAGATTGGAAAAACTCTCTTGTAAGCTCTACATCAAACTCTCCAACTTTCGTTGAAGGCATTTCAACTTTAAAAATAAAAAACGGCCTTCCACTTAAATCCAAGGAAGAACTTGATAATGTTTCATCAAAAGGAATTGAGCTAAACCCATACCTATTAATACCTTTTTTATCACCTAATGCTTGATTAAAAGCTTCGCCTAAAGCAATACCAACATCTTCAACCGTATGATGAAAATCTATTTCGGTATCACCTTTGGCACTGATTTCTATATCAAACAGTCCATGTTTGGCTAGCTGCTCCAGCATGTGGTTGAAGAAAGGAATACCAGTATCAATTTTATATTTTCCTTCGCCATCAATGTTAATTTTTACATAAACCTCTACTTCATTGGTTTTTCTTTTTACTATTGATTCTCTAATCATATTTTGATGTTAAACCTAAAAAACAAAAATTTCAATTTCTCTTATTTATCGTGCTCATCTTTAATCTCACCCAATATTTCTTCCAGTATATCCTCCAAAGTTACAATCCCTGACGCAGATGACATCTGACCAACAACGACCAAAGTAGATTTTGATTTTCTAATCTCATTTAATAAAGAGGAAGCTAATGTGTCTTCACTAGTATACAAACCTTTGTCTACAAAATCTTTTATGTTTTGACTATCATGAATTCCCAGTAAATAAGAAGAATGTATAACACCAATAATGTTTCTTTCTTTATTAAAAAAAACTGGAAGCCTGGAATACCCTGTTTTTTTTATAATTTTTTTTGCTTCTCCAACCGTAGATTCAAGTGGAAGAGAAACAGTTCGTGATATTGGTATCATGATATCTCTCACACGAACTTTATCAAAAGAGAATATTTTGTTTAAAATATTATCGCGAAATCCTTGCGAAGAGCTTTCAACATTTGATTCAACCTCTATGGCATGTATTAGTTCCTCTCGTGTTATTAATTTTCCAGTTGTTCCAAGAATCTTAACAATTGTATCAGTCAAAAGTTTTACTAAAGCTAACAAAGGTTTAAAAACAATACTGAAAAAAATTGAAAAATAAATTGTTTTTAAAACAAAATAAGTACTCTGTTTTTGAAAAATCGACTTTGGTACAACTTGACCAAAAATAACTATCAATGGTGTAAGAATTAAAACAGAAATCAAATGAGGATCATACTCTGGGTAGTTTCTTTTAATATACAATGAAACTAGTGCAGTGTTTATAACTATGCACAAATTCTCTCCCACTAAACTTGTAGAAACATATTCTTCGATTCTGTTTATAGATTGTGTAACTAATTTTGCAGCTGAATTACCTGAATCAGCTTTTTCTCTAATCTTAGCCTTATCACAAGAAAGAAGAGCAATCTCTGATCCAGCAAAAATTGCCTGTAGTGACAATAGGAATATAGTTATTAATGGTAATGTGAATAAATTAATCATTAGAACTTATTCTCCTAAGATTAATTTTTGTTATTCTATTATCAACAATTTCTTTGACTATTAATTGTATATTGCCATTAATTATTGACTCCCCAACTTTAGGCAACCTACCTAAAGAAGTGAATATAAAACCTCCAACAGTTTCAATTCCTAAGTTCTCATCAATGTAAGATTTTTCAATCTCATTTGTAATATTTGCTAATCCTGATTTTCGAAGAGCAACAAATAAACTCGTTTCATTAAATTCCTTTATTTTTGTTTTCCCTAAAATATAAACTTCTTGATTAGCTATAAAAATATTCTGATTTTCTTTATCAGTTTCATCCTCTATCTCACCGAATATTTCTTCTAAAATATCATCTAATGTGACTATTCCCTTTAATCTTCCATATTCATCTATTACTATTGCCATATGTAATCTCATCAACTGCATCTCTCTTAAAAGAGAAAAAGCATTTTTTTGAACAGGAACAAAAAAAGGCTCTCTTAGTAGGGGATAAAAATCTGAGGATGGGCTATTAAGAAGATCTTTAGAATATAAAACTCCGATTATATTATCAGAATCTCCCTGGTAAACAGGAATTCTTGAGAAGCCTTTTTCTTTAATAAGCCTTAGGGCTTCATTAGAGCTTATATTGGAATTAAGAATAAGTAGATCTGGTTCAGGTGTTAAAATCTTAGACAAAGGTATTTCTTCTAGTTTTAAAAAATTATCTATCAATTGACTTTCGCTTCGTTTAACAGAACCTGAATCCTCGCCAATATCGATAAGACTAGTAATTGGTGCTGAATTTTCGTTTGTAATGATTGATTCAGATTTAACACCAAAAATCTTAATCAATTGGTTTGATAAATAATCGAAGAATAAAGTTAAGGGGTAAAGAACTTTATTTAAAATAGCAACAGGTCTTGCAACTATAACAGAAAGTTTTCTTGAAAACTTAACACCTATAGTTTTTGGAATAATCTCACAAAAAATCAGAACAATTATTGATGTTATCAAAATCGCTATTACTGAAATTAATTCTTCTGAAATTCTCCCGGTAAATACTTCATCTAATTTGGTTGATATTAGACTAGTTATAGTCACATTAAGAATTTCATCGGCTAACAAAATAGTAGCAATGATAGAGGCTGGTTTTTTAACAAATGACTCTAAAACATTACCAACCTTGGATCTCTTTTTTATTAGCTCAATTTGATATCTTTGTAGTGAGAATATTGAACTTTCTGTTATTGAAAAAAAACCTGACAATAAAATTAAGCCTAAAATTAAAAGTAAAAAAATTAGATTCTCAGTCATTAGAACTTGTGAACATATCCTCCATCTTTAATTTTTATATTTTTACTATTTTTAGAAATACAAATATTTCCAGTTGTATTAGTAGTACCAATCTCAAACACACTTAAATTGTTATTTTTCACATAATTTTCAAAACTTCTCTGCTTATTCTTTTTAATAGTAAATAATAATTCATAATCATCTCCTCCGAATAAAACCATTTCAAAAATTTTTTTATTTGAAAAATATTTTTCTAAATTTAATGATTTTGGTATCTTAGACCATTCTATCTGAGCCCCTAAAGTCTTTCTTTTAAACTTTACGAGTCTTTCTAAATCAATTGCCAAACCATCTGTAATATCAATCATTGATGATAAAAAACCCTTCGAAGATAATCTTTTCGCTAGCTCCACTTTAGGTATTGGAGTCCTATACTTTTCCACTAATTGTTTGTCTACCTTTTTCATCTTCAAAAGATTTAAACCTGCATTTGCACTTCCTATATTACCGCTAACATAAATCTTTTCATCTTTAAGGGATCCCCTAGATATATAATTATCTAAAGAACCAATAACAGTTACATCTATTGCAAAAACTTTTGATGAAGCAATGTTTCCACCTATTAATTGAATATTAAATCTTTTCTCAGCCTCTACAAAACCTTTCTTAGTCAGAGCAATATCTCTTTTTGAGAAACCCTTGGGAATGTGAAGAGAGTTAGTGAAAAAAAGAGGATTTGCTCCCATTGCAGCCAAATCGCTCAAGGCAACTGAAACTGCTCTAAATGCTATCTGCCTTATTGTTGAAAATTCAAATTTAAAATGAACATTATTAACTTGGGAATCACATGAAACAGCAAGCTTTTGGTTTTTTATTTTTATAACTGCTGCATCATCTCCAATTCCATTGAGGAAGCTTGAACTAGTTTTATCATTTCTAAACAATTTTAGAATATTAATTTCATCAAATGAAAACTCTTTACTCAATATTTATATATCTCCATTATAATTATAAATAATCTCCTATAGTTTCAAAAAACAAGTCGACTATTTCACATTTAGCATTACAGCCCATAAGTCCCACTCGCCAAATTTTTCCTTTTGTAGCTCCAAGCCCTCCTCCAATTTCCATGTTCCTTTCATTTAAAATTTTTGATCTTACTAATGAGTCATTAACATTTTTTGGTAAAATCAATGATTTCAACATTGGTAAACTTTTTGTTTTATCAGAGTTAATAAATGTTATTAAATTTGAAGATTCTAATTTGTTATCAAAATATTCTCCAACTTGCTTGTGGCGAGTAATTCTCGAATCTAGTCCCTCCTCTAAACAAATTTTTAATCCTTCATTTAGTGCAAAAATCATATTAACTGGAGCAGTGTGATGATATATTCTGTTAGAACCCAAATAGCCTTGCAATAAATTCATATCTAGATACCATGAAACCACTTTTGATTTTCTTTTAGTTATTTTTTCTAAAGATCTGTCATTAAAGGTTATTGGAGAAAGACCTGGTGGAACATTTAAACATTTTTGAGTCCCAGAATAACAAACATCAATACCCCAATCATCTATTTTTAGTTCAGCTCCTGTAAATGAAGTGACAGCATCAACAATAAACAAGATCTCTTTATTCTTTAAATACTCACCTAATTTTTTTATATCTTGTAAGACCCCAGTAGAGGTTTCAGCATGAACAATTGCCACAATTTTTAAATTGTCATGTTGTTCAATTTGACTAATCATTTCACTTATTTCAAATGAAGATCCCCAATCTTTTTTATATTCAATGACGTTGGCACCATACCTGCCTGCTACATCCGCCATTCTATCCCCAAACAGTCCATTGTTAAAGATTAAAACCTTATCGTTCTTTTCTATTAAATTTGCAAAGACAGTTTCCATTCCAGCACTACCAGTGCCAGAAACTGCAAAAGTGGTTTGATTTTTTGTTTCAAATAGTAACCTTAGGTTTTCACTTGTCTCATCCAACATTTTAAAGAAATCTGGATCTAAATGACTGATGGTTTGGTTTGCCATCGATTTTAAAATTCTATCTGGGACTGTACTTGGACCAGGGCCCAATAAAAGCTTGGTAAAGATACTCGAGTCTGATTCCATATAGAAATTATAATTTATTTTATCAATGTTGGTATAATTAAATTATGAAAACTTTATATGTTGATTTTGATGAAGAAAAGATCGTAGCAAATTTAGATGAGGTTGTTCCTTTGTTTCCGCTAGATAATGTAGTTTTTTTTCCTAATACTGTGTTACCACTTCATATATTCGAAGAAAGATATAAGCAAATGATTGAAGATTCTACTAACTCAAATAATTTAATTTGCATGAGTCTTATGTACGATAGCTCAAAAGGTAGTCAAGATAGCAGTAATATAGCAAAAATTGGATGTGTTGGAAGAATTATTAGTAATGAGGAAACAGATGAAGGAAGAAAAAATATAATTCTATACGGAATTACTAGAATAAAAATCGACGAAATAATTTACACAAAGCCCTATAGGCAGGCTAAGATAAATATTGTATCTCAAACCAAATCTACAGATTCAAGCCCCTTGAGCAAAAGAATTACAGATTTAACTAGTGAATGGAATCTATTGCTTGAAGATTATAATGAAAATTATAAAATCAAAATTGACCCTGAAGCTTCTTTATCTAAACTAACAGACTCTCTTTCTTCAATTGTTGTAACATCTACAAATGAAAGACAGTGGTTTCTCGAAGAGACAGATGAGGCAAAAAGAGCATTAAAATTAATTGAAACACTCGAATCGAGAATTGATTATCTTATGGGTAAAATAGAGTTACCAGATAAAGATTCAGAATTAATTAATTAGAAAATCTATGATTTCCTGATCAACCAAATCTCCATTCTCTTTCCAAAAACCGTGCCCCCCCGGAAATGAAATTGTTTGAGTATTTTTAATTAACTTTGCTAACTCATGCGACTTTGAAACATCAACAATTAAATCATTTTTTCCGTAAACAATTAAAGTTTCACATTTAATTCTAGATAAATATTTTATATTATTGAGTTTTTCAATAGCCTTACATTGTTTTAAATAACCATCCAAATTCTTTTTATTAGTTAATACTTCGGTATTTTTATATTCTTTAAAATTTCGCATAATATAATCACGTGAATAACCAAGCATAAGAGCATTAAACCATAATTCTTTTAATCCAACATTTTTAGCAATTTTTTTAGCTATTGCTATTATTTCTTTTCCGACATTGTCTCTAGATGCTGCAGTACAACCTAAAACAAGTTTGTTTATGTATCTAGGATACTTAGAACATAAAACTTGGGCAATCATTCCACCCATTGATTTTCCTACAATATGTGTTTTTTTAATTTTTAATAGGTTCAAAATTTCAAATGTATTATCTGCAAATAATTCCATAGAATTAGCATCTCGAGGCTCGTCACTTTTCCCCGAACCTAAGTTATCAAAAACTAGTATTGAAAAATATTTTTTATACAACTTAATTTGATTTTCCCAACTTGATATATTGCTACCTAGCCCGCCAATTAAAGTGATAAATTCTTTATCTTTGTTTTTATACAATCGATAATTGACATTCCCTTGTGATGTTTCTAATTTTCCTATGATAAACTCCTTAAGTAACTATTAATTATATTGCAAGCTGCCAACTTATCCTTTAAATTTTTCCTTTTTTTTCTTGAAACTTTATTTTTAATAAGAAAGTCTTCAGCTTCATCAGTTGTAAAATTCTCATCCCAATGAAGAATTTTAATATCAATTAATTTTGATAATTCTTCAGAAAATTTTTCTATATCATCTTGAATTTTTAATCTACCATCATCTTTGAAAGGTATGCCGATTAAAATTAAATCAATTGGTCTCTCACTTATAACTTCCAAAATTTCATCAAAGTGTGATTTATCATTTTTATTTTCAATCTGAACTAAGGGATAACTAGAAATATTCAGTTCATCAGTACATGCGATTCCAATTCTTTTTAAACCATAATCAATTCCAAGAATACTCATTTATATTATTAATATATATTATATATCTATCTTATGCTCTTATACTTTGATAATTTGGACCTAGCTATGAATATGATTCATATAACAATCATAATGATTAATGCATTTGGATGGATTTTTGAAAAAACTAGAAAGATAAGTATTTTCATGATTTTAATAACTATATTTTGCTGGACAATTCTTGGTGTTTTCTTTGGTTTAGGATATTGTCCTTTGACACAAATCCATGCGGATTACTTATATAATAACTATCAATATTTATTACCTTTTTCATATATTGATTACATCTTTATTACTAACTTTGGCTTTAAGGTGTCTACAAAATTTCTATCATTATGTAGTATTCTTGTAGTTTTCTTATCCCTATACCTATCAAATTTGAAACTAAAAAGCCTGACCAACAAAATGTTATATCTTATAATTTTGAATATTATTATATGGGGCTTCATTATTATTTATAATGAATTAGGCTCAAACATCAATTTTAACAATTTAAATATTTTAATTGGTATTACTTTTTCTTGTTTATTAATAAAAGAAGTATTGATTAAAAATATTAAAATTAAAGTATAATGACAAAATGAGTGTAAAAGTAAGGTTTGCTCCAAGTCCAACGGGATCTCTTCACCTTGGAGCTGTTAGAACAGCTATTTTTAACTATCTTTTCGCAAAGAAAAATAACGGTAAAATACTTGTTAGAATAGAGGATACTGATAAAGAAAGGTCATCAAGTGAATCTCTTGATGAAATATTAGAATCTCTTCATTGGTTAGGTCTAGATTGGGATGAAGGACCAATTAAGCAGTCTGATAGGCTTGAAATTTACAGAGCAGCTGCCGAGAAATTAATTGAAGAAGATTTAGCTTATAGATGTTACATGACTCAAGATGAAGCTAAGTTGTTAAAAGATAAAGCTAAGGCAGAAAATAAAATATACAAATATCCAAATACATGGCGTGAAAAAAAAGAAGATCCAAAAGGAAGAGACTTTGTTGTTAGATTCAAAACACCTTATAAGAGCAAGATAAATTTTAATGACACACTTAGAGGAAATATTTCAGTTGATTCGAATACATTGGACGATTTTATAATTATAAAAAGTGATGGATTTCCTACTTACAATTTTGCTTCAGCTTTAGATGATGCTCAAATGGGTATAACTAACGTAATTAGGGGGGAAGACCATCTATCAAATACACCAAAACAAGTTTTGATTTTTAACTCTTTAAAGAAAAATTTGCCTAATTTCACGCATGTATCAATGATTTTGGGTAAAGATAAGGCTAAATTAAGCAAAAGGCATGGAGCTGAATCAATCAATAGTTTTAAAGAAAAAGGATACTTGCCAATATCTATTATTAATTATTTGGCACGGCTTGGTTGGGCTCATGGTGATCAAGAAATATTTGCTTTAAATGAAATGATTTCAAACTTCTCACTAGACAACCTTAGTAAATCTCCAGCTGTATTTGATCCCGAAAAGCTATCATGGGTGAACAGTGTTCAAATCAAAAATTATCCAAACAGCGAATTGAAAAAGACATTAAAATTACAATTCATAGATGGAGTTGATGAAGAATTAGCTATAAATGCAGTTAAAGAAAAAAATAAAGATTTAAATGAATTGCAGAAGTCATTAAACTTTTGTTTGTTAGCAAAAGAATCTCACGAATGTGAACTAATCAATGAAATAGACAATCAAGCTTTATTAGAATTAAAGAAATTCATAATTGTTTGGGAAGCAAAAAAACCAAAAGAAATAGATGAAATCAAAGAAGTATTCACGGACTATTTAAATGAAAATGAAATAAAAATGAAATCCCTAGCTCTACCTCTAAGAATTTTATTAACCGGAACTAAGTCATCACCTGGTATCTTTGAAATTCTAAAAATACTAGGACATGAAATAGTTATTAAGAGAATCAAAGAATTTATAAAGAACAATGAAAAATAAAATTATAAAAATTGGAATTTCTGGAAAAATAGGAAGTGGTAAAAGCGCTGTTTTGGAATTACTTAAAATGAAAAACATTCCTTGCTATAATTTAGATTTAGAATCAAGAAAAATAATGAAGCCTGGAATGGTTTGTTACGAAAAAATATTATTTACTTTTGGTAAAGAGATTTTAAATAAAAATAAATCATTAAATAGAGGAAAAATTGGTGAAATAGTTTTTAATGATAAAAGAAAAAGGGATAAGTTGAATTCGATAGTCCATCCAGAGCTCTTAAAAAGAGTAAAAGAATTAACGATTAAGAATGCTGATAAAAAAAAAGAATTTATTGTTTTTGAAGGTGCTCTAATTAAAAAAACAACTAAAATAGGTAAATTTCTTGATAAAATTATACTTATTAAATCATTTCAAAGAATAATAATCGAAAGGGTTTTGGCAAGAGACAATAAGACAAAGGAAGAAATTAAAAAAATTCTTGTTGCACAAAAAGGAATAAAACAGAACAAAAATGACTATGACTTCATTGTTAATAATAATGGTAAAATAAGCCATTTATTTCAAAAGTTAAATTCAATACTAGAAAAAATATCTCATTAGATTATATTTTTATAAGCATTTTTTTTAATTTTTTTAAAATTTTGAATTACTAATTATATAGAGGTTTCATATGAGTGAAGAAATAACGATGGAACAAAAAATAAAAGTACTTGAGGATAAAATTTCTCAGGCTGATGAAGCGGGTGGTGATGCTAGAGTTGAAAAACAACATAAGCAAGGAAAGCTTACTGCTCGAGAAAGAATTAATTTGTTNCTTGATAATGGTTCCTTTGTTGAGCTTGATAAATTTGTCGAACATCAAAACTATAATTTTGGAATGGAAAAAACCAAATTTCTTGGAGATGGTGTTGTAACTGGTTATGGGAAAATTGATGGGAGACAAGTTTTTGTTTATGCACAAGACTTTACTATTTTTGGTGGTGCTCTAGGTTTAGCTCATGCAAGAAAAATCACAAAAATTATGGATATGGCTGTTCAAGTAGGTTGCCCTGTAATTGGTTTAAGTGATTCAGGCGGTGCAAGGATTCAAGAAGGTGTAAGAGGACTAGCAGGATATGCAGAAATCTTCTTAAGAAATGTTCAAGCATCAGGTGTAATACCTCAAATTTCTGCAATCATGGGTCCAAGTGCTGGTGGAGCGGTATATTCACCTGCCATGACAGATTTTATAGCGATGGTAAAAGATACTAGCTATATGTTTATAACTGGTCCAGATGTTGTAAAAACAGTTACGAATGAAGAAGTAACATCAGAAGAACTTGGTGGTGCTGTAGTTCATACAACTGAAAGTGGTGTTGCTCAATTTGCTGCGGAAAATGATGAAGATTGTCTATCATTATTAAGAGAGCTTTTTACTTTTCTTCCATTAAACAATATGGAAGATCCACCAGTAATAAAATGTGATGATCCGATTGATAGAAAAGTTGATAAATTAAGAGATATAGTTCCAACAAATCCAAATAAGCCTTATGATATGAAAGAGGTGATTTCATCAATTGTAGACAATGAATACTTCTTTGAAGTTGCTGAAAATTATGCTCCAAATATTGTAGTAGGTTTTGCAAGAGTAAATGGAAAAACTGTTGGAGTAGTTGGGAACCAACCAAATGTACTAGCTGGTGTGCTTGACATTAAATCCTCAATTAAGGGAGCACGATTTGTTAGATTTTGTGATTGTTTTAACATCCCCTTGCTTACATTGGTAGATGTTCCAGGATTTTTACCTGGTGTAGACCAAGAATTAAATGGAATTATCCTACATGGTGCCAAATTGCTATATGCATACTGTGAAGCAACAGTTCCAAGGGTTACAGTTATAACCAGAAAAGCTTATGGTGGAGCATACGATGTTATGTCATCTAAACATTTAAGAGGTGATATAAACTTGGCTTTCCCTACAGCTGAAATTGCTGTTATGGGACCTGATGGTGCAGTAAACATTGTTAATAGAAGAGAAATTGCAGAAGCTTCAGATCCTGTAGCAGAAAAGGCTAGACTTGTAGAGGAATATAAAGAATTATTTGCTAATCCATACAGAGCTGCAAACCTTGGTTATATTGATGAAGTAATTAAACCTGAAGATACAAGAATAAGGGTTGTGAATTCATTTGAAATGCTCGAAGGAAAAAGACAAAATAACCCTCCAAAAAAACATGGGTTAATTCCACTTTAAAAGAGAGAGATTCATATATGTATAAAAAAATTCTAATAGCAAACCGAGGTGAAATAGCAGTAAGAGTTATTAGAGCTTGTAAAGAGCTCGAAATTAAAACTGTTGCGGTTTTTTCTGATGCAGACAGAAATTCCCTCCATGTAAATATGGCAGATGAAGCCTATAATATTGGGGGCCCACTACCTAATGAAAGTTATTTAATTGGTGACAATATTATAAAAGTTGCAAAAAAAGCCAAATGTGATGGTATTCATCCTGGGTATGGCTTTTTATCTGAAAATGCAGAATTTGCCGAAAAATGTATAAAAAATAAAATTGATTTTATTGGACCCAGTGCGGAGGCGATTAGACTAATGGGAGATAAAATTACTTCTAGAGAAATAGCAAAAGCTGCTAAAGTTCCATTGGTTCCTGGAACAGAAGGAGAAGTAAAAGATAGTGAAGCGGTTGATGTAGCTAAAAAAATTGGATTTCCGTTAATGATTAAAGCCTCAGCCGGAGGTGGCGGTAAAGGAATGAGATTGGTTCATCAAATGTCTGATTTTGAAAATTCACTTAAAATGGCAAAAAGTGAAGCTAAGTCTGCATTTAATAACGATGCAGTTTTTATCGAAAGATTTATTCAAGAGCCAAGACATATTGAAATCCAAATTCTAGGTGATAAAAAAGGAAATGTTGTACATCTTTTTGAGAGAGAATGTTCAATTCAAAGAAGGCATCAAAAAGTTGTTGAAGAAGCACCTTCACCTGGTGTTAGTAAAAAAACCAGGGAGCTAATGGGGAAAATCGCTGTTAAGTTAGCAAAAAAAGTATCTTATTCTGGAGCAGGGACAGTAGAATTTATTATGGATCAAAAAGAAAATTTTTATTTCTTAGAAATGAATACCAGAGTTCAAGTTGAACACCCTATAACTGAAATGATTACAGGAATTGATATTGTTAAAGAAATGATTAAAGTTTCGTCGGGACAACCGTTAAGCATTAAACAAAAGGATATAGAAATTAATGGTCATGCGATTGAATGTAGAATTTGTGCTGAAGACCCAGATAATAACTTTATTCCCTCACCAGGAGTTGCAACATATATAAAGTCACCTCAAGGGCCTGGAGTTAGAGATGATTCCTCCCTATTTAATGGGTATGAAGTTACAACATTTTATGATCCAATGCTTTCTAAGTTAATAGTTTGGGGTAAAGATAGAAATGATGCAATCAAAAGAATGAAAAGAGCATTAGAGGAATATATTGTATTAGGATTAAAGACAAACTTGGGATTCCTTAATAGACTAATGGATGATAAAGATTTTATTAGTGGAAAGTTAGACACAGGATTTATTGAAAAGCACAAAAAACTTTTAAAGGTTCCTAAAGAGAATCTTGAAATAGCTTCTATTGCTGGGGCCATTATACTTGATTCAGCAACAGGTGAAATCGAAACAGTTAAAGATCCAAGATTTACACCTTGGAAATATATTGCTAGACGATCTAGTGTGTCCAGAAATTCAATGTTTTAGCAGGGAAATATAAATATGAAATATAGTCTAAAAATTGGTAAAGAATTAATAAACTTTGAATTGTTCCCAGAAGATAATGGGTATAGGATTGAAACTGAAGAAAAAAAATTTAAAAGTGAACTTATAAAGATTGACTCAAATCTTTATTCAATGATTTTGAATGGTAAGACATATACAATCGCCCTCAAAAAAGAAGGTAAAGCTATCGAAATTTTTTATAAGGGTGAAACCTTTATCTTTGAAGTCCCTTCAACAAGAGATAAGAGTGCATTAGAAAATGCATCAGGAATTGATAAGATAGTAGCACCTATGCCTGGAAGAGTTGTAAAAGTTCTAAAAGCTTCTGGTGAAAAAGTTTCTGAAGGTGAAGGAGTTATAATTGTTGAAGCTATGAAAATGGAGAGCGAACTAAAGTCTGCTATCGACGGTACTGTTACAGAAATTAGCGCAAAAGATGGTGATACTGTAGATCTGGGCGCACACCTAATTACAGTTGTTGCTGATGATGCAAAAGAATAGATATTTTTTTCTCCTTTTTTTCTTATTAGTAAATATTTTTTTATTTTTCACATCATACTTCGTACAAGCAAAACAAATAATTAAAGTTCATATGTCGAGTGAGCCTTCTACTTTAGATTGGAATCTAGCTACAGATAGCTCTTCTTTCCAAATAATAAATAATATTATGGGAGGCTTAACAAAACTTGACCATAATTTTGAAATTAAAAATAATTTTGCAGAAAAATGGTATTTTGATGACAACAACAAAATATATTTTATTATAAAAAAAAATATTTATTGGTCTGATGGTGTTGAGCTTAATTCAAAACATTTCATAGATTCATGGCAAAGATTACTAGAGCCAGCGACTGCAGCAGACTATGCTTATTTTTTATTTGATATTAAAAATGCTGAGAAGTTTAACTCAGGTGTAATTAAAGATTTCAATAAAGTTGGAGTAAAAAGTATTGATAAATATACCATTGAAATTACTCTGAAGAGCAAAAAGGCTTATTTTCCAAGCCTAATGAGTTTTATGTCAACATTCCCTATAAGATTAGATTTAATAAATAATTATGGGGTCAAATGGACTGATCCAAATAATATGGTTTCAATTGGGCCTTACTCTTTGATTGAGAGAAAAAACAATAGTTACATCCTTTTGAAGTCAAATGATAAAGCCAATCATCCAATTAAAATTATTATTAATGAAAATTCATCATCTGCATTGGCAATGTTTGAAAATGGTGAAATTGATATAATCGATGGTAGCGGCATACCATTACTTGAAATACCAAGGTTAAAGAAAAAGGGAATTCTAAATATTGAAAAACAATATCGTAATAACTATATAGGCTTTAATGTAAATATTCCTCCATTTGATAATTTAAGAATAAGAAAGGCATTTTCACTTGCAATTAATAAGAGTGTATTTAAAAAAGTTTTACATGGTACCGTGAGTCCAACGAATTCATGGATACCAGATGGCATGATTGGATTCAATGAATACGAAGAAAAATACAATCCAAATTTAGCAAAAAAAATACTTAATGATGAAAATTTTGATAATAAAATTAAAATCAAATTTTTATATCCCCATTCAGCGAACAACAGAATCATAGCAGAATTACTGCAAAACATGTGGAAAGAGAATCTTGGTATAGATGTAGAAATAAGAGGTTTAGAGTGGAGAGTTTATCTCATGCAACTTGATTCTAATAGGCCTAACATTTTTAGAGCTGGGTGGGCAGCAGATTATCCAGACCCGCATAATTTTATGAATCTTTTTACCTGTAATAGTGGTAATAATGAGACAGGTTGGTGTAATAATTATTATGATCAACTAATAAATAAGGGATCAAGAATAGCAGAAGAAACCTTAAGAAAAGAAATTTACAAAAAAGCCCAAAAGATTTTAATTGAGGAAGATAGTGCAATTGTCCCATTGTTTCAATCAAATCAATTATTTTTAAAAAATAAAAGAATTAATGAGTTTAATTACTCTAAGCTTGGAATAATAGACTTTACAAATTTAAGACTTAAGAATTAAAATAGGGAAGTATTTCTTTAGAATAAACCTCCATTGCTTTTACGGGGTTAGGACTAAAATAATGAAAGAGTACAAAATGTTTTACACCTTTATCAACATATTTTTCTATTTTCTTTATACAATCTTTCTTAGAGCCAGTAATTGTAAAATCTATGACTGCTTCTCTAGGGAAAAATTTACCTAAATCTCTAAATTTTTGTTTTCTTGTTTCATCTGTAGGAGTAATATTAAAGTAATTTAAACCTTTATACTCATCAGGAATTTCAATATCATAACCAGCTTTCTTTAATTGATCTTGCATTATACAAACATATCTGAAAGGCTCTAATGTCTTGTAAGCTTCGTCCTCGTTATCACCTAAAGAAGTAAAAATCCAAAGTGTTGTATCAATGTCTTTCATATCTCTTCCAGAATTTAATGCTGACTTTTTTATTTTATCTAGTGATTCCTTATATAGACCTGGGGTCAAATCTAACGGCATCCAACCATCACCAGACCTACCAATCAAGTCTAATCCTTTATCAGTATGTGTTGCAAAATAAAAAGGTACACTTTTTCTATCATCGTATAAATTTAAAAGTAAAGAAGCATCCTTTAGCTTAAAAAAGTCACCATTGTAACTAACTGTTTCATTTGTAGACCACAAGAGCTTCATAATATCCATTGATTCGGTCATTCTCTTAAAAGGATTATCCCAGGGAATGCCATAAGCATCTGTATTCATTGACTCGCCTACACCTAAACCAAGAGCAACTCTACCTTTAGAAAGATGATCTACAGTTGCAAGTCGCTGGGCAAATACAGCAGGATGATTTCGGTGTGGGTCTGAAGTAGTACCAATTAATATATTTTTTGTCTGTTGGGCAACAGCAGCAGCTATCGTCCATGCCTCATATGCAGGACTTGGAGCTATAAAAGCTAAATGATCAGGAAACCAAAGGCTATCAAAACCCATATTATCTGCTTTTATTGAAAAATCTACTAGGCCTTGACAATCAGCACCAGGCATCGGTGGTACAAGCCCAAATTTAACCTTATTCATAAACACCTTATTATTCTAAAAAGCTTTTTAGAACTTCGCCTACATCAGATTTGGCTAATTTCTCTAAAGCTTTCTTCTCGATTTGCCTTATCCTTTCCCTAGTCAAATCAAACTTTTTACCAATCTCATCAAGTGTATATGTGCTTTCCATATCAATACCAAAACGCATTTTTATAATTTCTTCTTCTCTAGGAGTTAGAGCTTTTAAAGCACCCTTAATTCTTTCAGTTAAAGAACTCTCAGCAACAATTTTATCAGGAACAGGAGATCCTTCATCAGGAATGAAATCCAACAATGTTGCTTTTTCACCATCAAAAACAGGAGTATCTAATTGAACAACTTCATTAGTTGACTCAAGAATCCTTTTAACTCCATCGACTGAAATTCCTACCTTCTCAGCAATTTCTGCTGGTGTAGGCTTTCTTCCAAGATCTTTTTGAAGGGCTGTACTTGCTTTAAATACTTTACTTGCTTGCTCAAGAACATAAACAGGTACCCTTATAGTCCTTGTTTGATCAAGCAAGGCTCTGGATATTGCCTGATGTATCCACCATGATGCATATGTTGAAAACTTAAATCCTTTAGTGTGGTCAAACCTTTCGACTGCTCTCATTAGTCCTACATTTCCTTCCTGTATTAAATCTTGNAAAGCAAGTCCTCTNCCAATATATCTCTTTGCAATNCTTACAACTAANCTTANATTTGCTTTNACAAATCTCTCCTTTAAAGTATTTGCNAGATTAGTATAAGCTCTTACATAACCCTCAACNTCTGCNATTCTTCTTTTCTTTCCACCNTTTAATGNAACTAATTTTTTATTNTGAGNTGCAGTTATNGANGANGATTCTACATCCTCTAAAATTTTGGTGAAATTNNTTGCAATAAGNTCAGATTTCTTTATCTTTGCAGAAACTTCAACCTCTTGCTTAGANTTAAGCAANGGNTCCAAAGACATATCTTTGAAATAGACATANAATAGTCTGTATTGNTCATCNGGTACCCAATCTTTTTTCTTAGCNTTTGAAGTTACATTTCTTAANGTTGTTTTCTGGTATTCTTCGAGTAGCGCTTTATCGTCTANTTCATTATCACCAGATTGTTGTTCTGAATTATTGTATTGTTGGAAATCCTCTGCGCTCATTATTAATCCTTATTTTTAATCATAGTTCTGCTTGCCTATTATACTATTTATGCAATATAAAAGGAAGTAAAAAAACCTGGCCCGGAAGGATTCGAACCTCCATTGCTTGGACCAAAACCAAGAGTCCTGCCATTAGACGACGGGCCAATCCATAGATGATACAGTTTTTTTTTCTAATTTCAATCGATTTGCAATTGCCAACCTTCTATTGATTGAACTTGAAAAACTTTTAATTGATTTGATGATTTAAAATAATCTATTATTGGTTCACAATCATAAGAATTGTTGATAATAGCAAAAATCGAGGAACCTGTTCCTGATATAGAAATATTTGATAAACCAAAATCCTTTAAAATGGAAAAGATTTCATCATAAATTACAAATTTTTTTATCAATAAGGGTAAAAAATCATTTCTTAATTCTATTATGTGATCTTTGATATTTAATTTAGTATCTTTATTTTGAAAATACTGACTAACAGCCTCCTGATTTTTATCCCATTCTGAATAAAGTTCCTCTGTTGATGAATGTATTTGGGGTATTATAAGCAAATAATTCAAATTAAAAGGATTTTTAATAGTTTCAACAATTTCCCCTCTTCCACTAAGATTTGCAGACCTTCCATATAAAAAAAGTGGGATATCTGAACCTATTTTAGCACCCAATTTAACCAATTGATCAAAATTATTAAGCTTAAAAAGCTTGTGTAAACCTATTAAAACTGCAGCAGCATTGCTACTACCACCGCCAAGCCCGGCTCCCATAGGTATATTTTTCTTAATATCTACTTTGATACCTTCTTTTATTTGGAAAAAGTTAATAAAACTTTCAATTGCTATAAAGGCTAAATTTTCATTTTTTTTAACAGAGGAATCAGAAAAATTAAATATTATTTCTCTATCTTTCGATGATTTTGACAATTGAATTTCATCAAAAAAATTTATAATCTGAACAACAGAATCAATTTTATGATAACCATTATCAATCTTTTCTGCCACTTTAAGAGTTAAATTTAATTTAGCTGGTGATAAGATACTAATTTTTTCCATACACAAATATAATATAGATGATATTCTTGTCTTTTATATGAAAAAAAATCGAAATTCAGAAAAATTATTTAATGAAGCTTTAAATTTCATACCAGGTGGTGTTAACAGTCCTGTAAGATCATTCAAAGCAGTCAGTGGCAATCCAAGATATATTAAAAAAGCTTATGGTGCATATATTGAAGATGAGGATGATAATAAATATATCGATTACATATCATCGTTTGGACCCTTGATACTTGGTCATGCAAATATTGAAATAAAGAATGCTGCAAAAAATGCACTAGAATATGGAACCACATATGGGGCATGCCACAAAGGAGAGATTGAAATTGCTAGAATAATTTCAAAGCTAATGCCTTCAATGGAAATGGTTAGGCTTACAAACTCTGGTACTGAGGCAACTATGAGTGCAATCAGGTTAGCAAGGGGTTTTACAAATAAGGATAAAATAATTAAATTTGAAGGTTGTTATCATGGACATGCAGATCATTTATTGGTTAGTGCAGGGTCTGGTCTCTCAACTTTTGGAGAACCATCTTCACCGGGTGTACCTAAGGACTTTACTAAACATACCTTGGTTGCGGAGTATAACAATATCAAAAGTGTCGAAAAAATTTTCAATAAATATAAGAATAAAATAGCTGCAATAATAATGGAACCTGTGCCAGCTAATATGGGGTTAATTTATCCAAAAAAAGATTTCTTAAATAAAATTAAAAAAATCTGCAATCAAAATAATTGTTTATTAATTTTTGATGAGGTAATCACTGGATTTAGATTATGCCTTGGTGGTGCAGAATCCTTTTATGGCATTAAACCAGACCTTTCTTGTATTGGTAAAATAATAGGTGGTGGTTTTCCTGTTGGAGCATTTGGAGGAAGGGAAGATATAATGGAAAAAATGTCACCATCAGGTGATATTTATCAAGCTGGAACATTATCAGGTAACCCAGTTGCTGTCGCTGCAGGGATAAAGACACTTGAACTTTTGATTGAAAAAAGTTCCGAACTATATGTCAATTTGAATAGTAAAGCGAAAAAATTAAAAACTTTAATCGAAGATAATCATAGAAAAAATATTCATATCAACCAATTAGGTTCAATGATAACAATTTTTTTTACAGATAAAGAACCATTAAATTTCAATGATGTAAATAATTGTAATTTAGGAAATCATAGTAAGTTTTTTCAAACCATATTAGACCAAGGTATTATGTTTCCGCCTTCTCAGTATGAAACAATATTCATTTCTAACTCTCACACCGATGAAGACATTGAAAGAACAGCAGAAATTTGTATAAAGGCTTTAAATAAAATAATTTTATGAAAAATTCCTGGTTAAAATATTTTGTTATTGGGACTGAGTTGGCTTCAACTATCTTGGGTGGGATGTTTTTAGGTGGCATGTTAGACTCTAAGTTTAAAACAGAATCATTGTTTTCTATTATTGGTATAATTCTTGGAACAATTGGGGGTTTCTATTTGATGATTAAAATCATCAATAATTTTGACAAAAAGAAAAAATGAAAAACTTTTTAAGAATTGGGTCATTGATTATTATTACTTCATACTGTTTATATATATATAAAAGTAGCAGTTTTGTTGAGGGTTTTTTCTATGGATCTACTCTTTCTTATATAAATTCTATTGGAGTGAGAGTAATTTCAAATCTATTTATATCAAACAATAAAAGTAAATTTATTCCTTTTATTGTAACAATTTTGAAAATTACAATACTTGCCCTGGTTACACTTTATTTAGTTAAATATTTATCAATTAACTTAATTGGATTTTTGACTGGTTTTAGTGTAATTTTAATTGTGTTTATTCTACTAATCCAAGGTAAATAATGTTATGAGTGCAGCATTAGAACATGCTCAATGGACGGAGCTAATAGGAGTTAACCAATATGACCACATTGTTGGGTCAGGTATAGTGGTGCTTTTTTTAATCTTAGTATCCTTCAAGGTTAGAGCAAAATGCACTGGTGATTCATCTTTAGTACCAAGTTCTAAATTTTCATTGTCCAATTTATTCGAATTTTTAACCCTTGATTTTTTATTAAAATTATTAACTGACATTTTTGGGACTGAAGAAAAAGCAAAAAAATATTTACCATTATTAGGTGGTTCATTTTTCTTTATATTCTTTTCAAATTTATTAGGTGTATTTCCTGGTTTTTATCCAGCTACTCAAAATTTAAACTCTACTCTTGCATGTGCGACAGTTATTTTTATTACTTACAATTACATGGGATTCAAAGAGCATGGAGTTGGATATTTAAAGCATTTTATGGGACCTGTTATATATTTAGCACCTTTAATGATAATTATTGAAGTTATAAGCCATCTTGTTAGACCTGCTTCTCTTTCATTGAGATTATTTTGGAATATGACAGGTGACCACTTAGTTCTTCAAATTTTCTCAAATCTTACACCTTATGTTGTGCCTGCAATATTTATAGGATTAGGTGTTTTTGTTTCATTTTTACAGGCATTTATTTTTACCATTTTATCTAGTATTTATATTTCATTATCAACAAGTCACGATCATTAAAGATTTTTTAAAGGAGGACTACAATGAGAAACTTTTCACTTTTTGCTTTTTCTATGCTAGCAGTAATGTTTCTTCTTTCACCGGAAGTATATGCTGCAGCAAGTGGAGATGCAGTTTCTGGACTAGCTTTAGGTGCTGGATTAGGAATTGGTATAGCTGCTGCAGGAGGTGCAATTGCACAAGGTAAAACTATGGATGCTGCATTAAATGCCATCGGTAGAAATCCTGGTGCAGCTGGACAAATTCAAACACCAATGATTATTGGTTTGGCTCTAATCGAGTCTCTTGTCATTTATGCACTTGCTATAACATTCTTATTACAGAGTAAAATATAAAAAAATAGAAGGAAGGTCTAATGGCCTTCCTTTTTTTATTTATATTTCTCTGTTATCAAACAAAGCTTACCAATAGATTTTCTTTCCTTAATAGCTTTAAAAGCATCTAGATAGTTTTCAAGCTTAATCTTCCTTGGATTTGCGATTTTAAGAAGACCTTTATCATAATAATCATTTATTTTACTAATTGAATGAAGATCAAAGCTATTATTGCCCCTTGCAAAAGGCCCCCAGAAAACACCGACAATTGAAATATTTTTTAACAATATAAGATTCGCAGGAATCTTAGAAATAACACCTGAGGCAAAACCCATTGGGACCAATGAACCTTCCCATTTTAAAAAACTTAAAGAATCGATGGTTTCTTGTCCACCAATTGTATCTATAATATAATCGACTTTTTGAACATTATTCTCTTTTAAAATTTGTTTCAAAGACTTATCTGGCTCTCTTAGAATTAAATCTGTAGCCCCGTACTTCTCGCATTCATTTAACTTATCTTGAGATGATGCTACTGCTATAATTTCTGCATTTTTAATCTTTAATAATTCAATACATGCTAGCCCAATTCCACCTGATGCTCCCAAAATCATAACTCTGCAGTTCTCTTCGCAAGCCAATCTATCCTCAATTGTATAAATTGAAGTACCATAGTTTATGATAGTTGTTGAGCCTATTGAATGAGGAATCTTGGTAGATTTCTTAATAACATATTTGATATCAACTGTTACATATTCAGAAAAACCACCCCACTTAGTAAGAGCGATAACTTCATCTCCAATATTTAAAGAATTAATGTTTTTACCCTTACCTATGATGGTCCCAGAAACCTCTAGACCAGCCACGAATGGTAAATCTGGCTTATCTTGATAATTACCTTCATATGCTAAAACATCAGCAAAACTAACACCAATACTAAAAACTTCTATTAGAACCTCATTATTTTTAGGTGAAGGAATCTCTGATTCTTTAAGTTGAATATCATTTATTGAGCCAAAATTCTCTTGGACTAACCTTAAATTTCTCATTCTATTTTTAACATCTTCCTTACTAATATCATACCTTGCTCTTTATCTTTTATATTCCCTTCTAATTGTTCGTCGAATACTTTTGAAAGAATCTCTTTAAAGCTAGGTCCAGGCTTTAAACCAAGTGATAATAAGTCATCTCCACTAATTAAAGGTTTAGGTAGCTTTGGCTCACTCTGAATTTCAATCATTTTACTTTCAGTAAATTCTAATAATGATAAATCACCATGACTAGCTAGACAGTCGGCTTTATGTAACCTTAAGTGCTCATTAAACGAGTCCATTGAAACAAATTTTTTAAAAGTGCTAAGCTTCATATCTTTTATGTTTCCAAATTTCATATGCTCTTTTACTAAAGAACATATAAGCTCTGTTTGCTTTTTTGAAAATTTTAGTCTCTTGCAAATTCTCTGAGCCTTAATAGCCCCAACATATTCATGCCTATTAAATCTTATTCTGTCTGTAAGTGTATAAGTGTCTGGTTTACCTATATCATGAAATAATGTTCCATAGATCAATTCTATACCTTTCTCTTTATCATCACTTAACATATCAAGTGCCAAACATGTATGAACAAAAACATCTCCCTCGGGATGGAAATCTGGTGGTTGCTGTATGCCTTTCATTTCTGTCAACTCAGGGAGAATCTCGTCTAGAATACCAAAAGAATCAAGTAGTTTAAGGCCTTGGCCAGGTCTGTTTCCTGATAGTATTGATGTAATTTCATCTCTAATTCTCTCAATACTAATTTTCTTTATATTTTTTACTTCGAGTCTCATTACAGACTCAGTATCCTTATCTATTGAAAGTGACAAATGATTCACAAATCGTATTCCTCTTAATATTCTTAAATAGTCTTCAGAAAGACGCTCTCTTGGATCTCCAATTGTCCTTAAAATTTTACCTTCAATATCTTTTAACCCATCACAATTATCAATGACAGACTCACTGATTGGGTCATACAGTAAACCATTAATAGTAAAATCTCTTCTTTTAATATCATGAATTACATCGGATGTATATAATACTGTATCAGGCCTCCTTTTATCAGAATAATTTGATTCTTCTCTAAAGGTTGCAACTTCGATAAACATATTACCTTCGACAATCAAAGTTACTCCAAACTTTTGTCCAACTAGTTTTGTTACCGGAAAAAGATTTTTGATTTCATCCGGTGTTGCAGAAGTATTTATATCAAATTCTTTTGGTACTAAGCCAAGTAACAAATCTCTAACGGCTCCCCCTACAAAAAAAGCATCATGAGATTTTTTTCTCAATATTTTAATAACTTTGATAGCAAAAATATATTTCTGGGAATTTTTTACTTTATTTGGAATTTTTATCATGAGACATAATTGTTTATAAATAACATTAATGTATAGTATAGACAAAAATCAATTTTATTAAATCTATGCAAAATTTAAATTTATTACAAGATGCTCTCAAGAATAATGGACAGGCACTTGCATATCAATTTTTAGATGGAATGAACTGGAAGCAACATACTTATTCTGATATAAAACATTCTTTAGATAATACAATTGCATATTTACTTACAAATGGATTTGAAAATAAAAAAGTGTTAAGCTGTGCTTCAACAACATTGGAAAATTTCTTAACTCTTAATTGTTTAGAGGCCCTAAATTGCTCGATAAATTATGATTCAGAGACTGATAATTTAAATAAAAATTTTGATATATTAGTTATGGATGAAGTAGAAGAGTCAAATAACATCAATACTAATGAATATTTCTCAGTAATTTCACTGAACAGTTCAATTAAGAAAGAAATAGAAAATAAAAATTTAATAACATTTAAAACAATCAATAAGTTTGGAATGATGTCAAAGAAAAAAATAGATGAATCAAAGATTAGCGAATTAATGGGAACAGATCTTAATAACATTTCAAATTTTGACAAAATAAAACTCGAAAAAATTATTTCAGAAATCTCAGAGACTGAATTTGTTAATATTTTTTATCAAAATAGTGTGAAATTTGGTAACTCTATTTGCTCTGGATTATTAAAAGGTAAAAAAAAATTTATCAATTTTAAAAATTGGATGGAATTTATTACCAACATAAATGAGACAATACCAACACATTTATTTATTGATAGCGGTAATCTTGAAAAAACTTATGATTTTTGTATTCAGAAAAAAATTAATTTAAAGTTTTTTTTAGGTGGAAAAGTAAAGAAAATAATTTGCCATAACTTGGTTGATTTAAATCTTAATAAAGACTTAAATGCAATCGGTATAGAATTAATTAACATTTAAAATTATTCAATAAATGTGTCCATCATTGGGAAAATTTCGCTAATAATATTAGCAATGGCTACAGCTATATCCATATGCTCTTTTTGAGTTCCGTTAGCACTTCGTAGCTCAATATAATGGACCCAACTTCTAAGGGTCCCATTCATGTACATTCTACTTACAGTATTACCCTCAGGTAAAACTGCTCTAGCCTGCTCTTTTGCTATACCATTCTCTATTGCCCACTTATAGGTCCTAAGTGATAAATCGATTAACTCTGACTGCTTTCTTTCCCAATCTTTCTTTAATTGTGTGTTATCTGTCTCAACAGAATTTTGCCTATTCTTTTCATCTTGGAGTCTTGCATCTCTGGTAACAAATGACAAATCTTTAGTAGGATCCGCATATCTTTGGCTAAACTCTTGAAAACTGAAAGATCTATGCCTTAAAATTTGACGAGCTATATCTCTAGTAGTTTCAATTTCAATACAAGCTGTTACCATCTCTAATGGCGACCAATGTTTATTACTAATTAAATATTTTATTAACTTCTCTGAAGTTTCTTTGTTATTTTGGTTTGAAGGATTTGAAACCCTAGCACAAAATGCGACTAATTCTTGAACATTTGATATTCCATCATCCAGGAATTCTTTTGTAGGAGTTGAATAACTAACTAATCTAACTTTCATTTGTGTATAATTGTATCATGAGCATTTCAGTTAGAGAATTTGAATTATTAAATGATAACCTTTTTTCAATTACATGGAATGATAACCATCAAAGTTATCTGCTGCTTAGGGATATAAGGAATGCATGCCCATGTGCTACATGTAAAGCAGCTTTGAAGGGTTTTAAGAAGAAAATTGAAGTAAAAAATCCAGAATGCTTTGAGCTAATTTCAGTTGAAATAATGGGATCTTATGCATTAAAATTTAAATGGGGAGACGGCCATGATACTGGTATTTACTCTTTTGAATCTCTTCTTGCTCTTGAGTGTAAAAAAGATTAAACACCTTTGATATCACCCCAGATATCCTTATGTAGCTGTGGTAACACTCTAACTTTCAATTTATCTTTGATTACAGCATCAGCGATTTCTGATATTTCATGGCCATAGACTGGTTGAAATATAATTTCTGCTCTAAAAGGGTTTTGTTTTACTATGTTTCTAGCAAAAATATAATCATCATTATCTGCTAAAACAAACTTTATTTGATCTTTAGGTTTTAATTGAATTAAATTTTTTAAATCTGACTTTGAATCCATACCTGAGGAAGGACATTTACAATCCATGCTTACTATTGTGTTGGAATTTTCAAAAATATCAGGTGGCTTTCTATGGCCAGCGGTCTCTAATATAACTCTTTTATCTACTTCTATAAGTTTTTCTGTTAGATATACCGTTTGCTCTAACTGAAGCAAAGGTTCGCCACCAGTAATGCAAATATTTGAACATTGGTATGATAATGTAGTATTAATTACATCATTTATTTCTAAAGAACTAAAGTCTGTTCCTTCGACTGCATACATTGAATCGCACCATGAACATCTCAAATCACAACCAAATAATCTTACAAATACTGTAGGTATACCAATCTGAATACCTTCGCCTTGTAAAGAATAAAAAATTTCACTTATCATAATCTTCATAATTCTTTGTCCTAGGTTTCTCCATGAGACCATCTTTGACTGCACGAAGAACTAGTGGGTCTGGTAGTCCCGCATCTAAAAACCCCTTTGCTCTTAATAAATTTGCATGATCACCATTTGTAGGTGGATATTTTCCATCATAACTCGTATGTGAAAATGATAATGCATTCCAGCAGGTAGGTCCAAGTTGCCAAGCAAGTTTAACGATGTCAGATTTTTTAATATCAATTAACGGTGTGAGGATTTTAATTTTCTTATCTAATCCTAGTGAAATTGAAGACTCTAATGATTCTATAAATTCTTTTCTACAATCTGGATAACCAGCATAGTCTGTTTCACAAACTCCAGTAACAATAGTCTCAATACCTAAAGAATATGCATAATTAGATGCCAAAGATAAAAAAACAATATTTCTTGATGGTACAAATGTTGGTTGTAAGCCAACAGAAAATTCTTCTAAGCTATCATGAGTTTGTAATTGTTTTGTTGAGTTTGTCAAAGGTGATTCTCCATCAAATATTGATCCAAGTTTTAAAATCTTATGATTTTTAATTTTAGCGATATTAACTATCTTCTTCGCTGAGTCAATTTCAATGGAGTGAAGCTGGTTATAATCAAATGTAATAGCAGAACATTCATATCCTTCATTGAGTGCCCAGAATAAACATGTTGTAGAATCCTGGCCCCCGCTTAATACAATAAGTGCTTTCTTCATTTTGTGTTTATTATAATACATATAGTGATATATTTTGAAGAAATAGTTTTAAATGATATTAGTAAGATTTATCAAATAGAAAAGGATTCCTTTAAATATCCATGGAATATTTCACAAATTAAATCAGAGTTGATAAGAATAAAAAATTATAATATATGCATAAAAGAAAATAATAATTTACTTGCTTATACATTTTGTAGAGTTGAATCAGATTTTTTAGAAATAATGAAAATTGCTAGTGCAAAATCATTAAGAAGAAAAGGTTTGGCAAATTTAATAATGTCAAAATTGAATGATTTTTGTATAAAGAAAGAAATAAATAGTATTTATCTAGAAGTAAATTCTAATAATCTTGAAGCAATAAATTTTTATAAAAAAAATGGGTTTAAGACTGATTCAATAAGAAAGAATTATTATCAAAAAAGTAGAGAAGATGCAATCCTGATGAGCAAAAAAATTATACTCCTTTAAAGCGACCATAAATCTTCTCTAAAGACAATGTCATCTCGCCAATTGTACAATATGCCCTTACTGCATCAACTATGTATGGCATTAGATTTTCATTTTGATTAGCTGCATTTTCTAAATTCGTCAAACACTTTTCAACTTTAGCAGAGTCTCTTCTTTCTCTTAAAGACCTCAATCTTTCTACTTGATCTTTTTCTAACATTGGATCTATTTCTTGAATGGGCATTGGCTTTTCTTCGTCTGCTTTAAAATCGTTGACTCCAACAACAGTCCTATCTTTCTTCTCTAGCTCAATCTGAAAATCAAAGGCTGAATTCTCAATTTCTCCCTGAATATATGTATCTTCGATGCACTTAATCATTCCACCTTTTTGTTTTATTATTTCTAAATAATCATAAACTTTTTTCTCAATTTCATCAGTTAAATTCTCGATATAATATGAACCAGCTAAAGGATCAATGGAATCAGCAACCTCAGATTCATATGCAATAATCTGTTGAGTCCTCAATGCAATTGTTGCAGAATCTTCAGTTGGCAAACCTAAAGCTTCATCAAATGAGTTAGTGTGTAAGGATTGTGTGCCGCCTAAAACTGCAGCCAATGCCTGCATGGACACTCTTACTACATTATTAAGTGGCTGTTGAGCAGTTAAAGTGACACCACCAGTTTGGGAATGAACTCTAAATTTACATGAATTATCATCGGTTATATTAAATTGGTTTCTTAAAATATTTGACCAGATTCTTCGTGCAGCTCTATACTTAGCAATCTCCTCGAAAAAATTATTGTGAACAGCAAAGAAAAAAGAGACCCTTTGACAAATTTTTTGTACATCAATATTTCTAGACTTTGCAATTTCAAGATATTCAATTGCATCTGCTAACATGAAGGCTAGTTCCTGAACAGCTGTTGAACCTGCTTCACGAATATGATATCCGCTGACACTAATTGGATTCCATTTAGGAATATTGTCTTTACAATACTCCATTATATCAACTGTTAGTTTCACGGATGGTTCTGGTGGAAACGCATATGTACCTCTCGCAATGAATTCTTTTAATAAATCATTTTGAATGGTGCCCATTATTTTTTCTGGTCCAACACCTTGTTTCTCTGCAGCAATCATATACATTGCTAACAACATTGATGCAGTAGCATTTATAGTCATAGAAGTTGAAACTTTATCTAAGGGTATCCCCTCAAGAAGAATTTCCATATCTTCTAGGGAATCGATTGCTACTCCTACTTTACCAACTTCACCTTTACTAATCATATGATCTGAGTCGTATCCCATCTGAGTTGGTAAGTCAAAAGCAACGCTCAAACCAGTTTGACCTTTATCTAGTAAACTTTTAAACCTATTATTTGTATCTTTTGCTGAACCAAATCCAGCATACTGGCGCATGGTCCAATAACGACCTCTATACATTGTTGGTTGAACACCTCTGACGAATGGAAATTCACCTGGCAAAGAATTCTTAGAATCTACATCTTTTGATAAATCGTCCGAAGTATAAAACCTATCAACTTTAATTCCAGAAGATGTCGAAAAATTTGACTTTCTTTCTTTGATTTTCTCTTTAAATTTTTCTTCCCAATTTTTTTTCATATCTAACTAATCCTTGTTAAACTCGCTTCTAAAAGATATCTCAAAGCTTTCGTGTAATCATTTTCTTCTAAAAAACTGATATTATTTAATGCCTTATTTGTAAATTTATTTAAGACTTTCCTAGAGTCTTCAATAGCACCCTCTTTAAGTATTAAATTATACAGAAAATCTATGTTCTTACTATCAAATTTTGAATTCTTCAAAATCAGAGTAGCTTTTGAAAAATCTTTCTTTCTAGTTTTCTCAAGAGCGATAATTAACGGAAGAGTTATTTTGCCATTAATCAAATCTTGTAAAGGTTTTTTTCCTAAATCATTAGAAGAGCCTGTAAAATCTAATAAATCATCAACTATTTGAAAGCACATGCCAAGATTAAAGCCAAAATTTTTCATCTTCCTTACTTTGCTTGAATCTACATCAGCAAGGATTGCACCAACCTCAGAACATGAAGATAATAATGAAGCTGTTTTAAGAGATATCATCTTATAGTAAAGATCAAGATTAAAAGAATTAGGTCTTTTTGATAATGACATATCCAAAATCTGGCCGTTAGCTAACTCTGATGCTGCATTTGTTACAGTATTCATAACTTTAAAGTTATTAACCTTATTTATTAACCATAATGATTTTGAAAGTAAAAAATCGCCAGCAAGTACACTTGCATGGTCTCCCCAAATAACATTAGCCGTTTTTTGACCCCTTCTCATTGAAGCTAAATCAACAATATCATCATGAACCAAAGATGCATTATGTAAAAGTTCTACAGCTGCAGCGGAATTAGTAACTTTCATGTTGACCCTTCTATTAAGGGCTAAATAGCTCAAAAGTAGGAGAAGTGGTCGAAATCTTTTTCCAGGCTTTAAAACAATATGTTCAGATATTTCTTTAGAAATTTCAATGTCAGTTTTAACAACATTTGAAAGAACATTCTCGATTTTTAGTAACTCTCTATCCAAAATCGAGAAAATTTTTTTGTTGTTCATTTTTTTTAAGTTATCAGAAATAAGAATTAAGTCAAAAATAATATAAAATATACAAATGATCTTATTTGATTACATTTTTTTTACTATAATAATAAGTTTCTTTATTTTTGGTTTTTATGTCGGATTCATAAAAGGAATCTCAAAATTTCTAACCTTATTAATTCCTGTGTGTATTACATATCTTGGCTCTGAAAATATTAATTATTATTACAATAATATTTTTAATTTTTTTTCTTGGGAAATACCTGAAGGTGTCTCTTCGATAATTACCTTTATTCTATTCTACTATTTATTAAAAATTCTTTTTTTTATACTAGAATCCATAACTACAGCATCAGGTTTAAATTTGTTTAATAGATTAGTTGGTGCTATAACCTCCACAACGATAGGTATAGTTTTAGGATATATATTATTAACTATTTTATTTAAATTTTTTAATATTGAATCATACATGTACAATTCAATTAACGAATTTATAAAATTAAAGGTGTTTAATTAAATGAAAGAAAAGCTAACTGCTTATCAATATTTGTTAAAAGATAAATTAACAGGAGATAAAAATAGAGAACTTATAGCATTATTAAAAGATATTAAACTCGCTGCAAGACAAGTTTCCAAAGAACTTAATAATGCATCTTTAGATAATACAATTGGAGATTTTGTTGGAAATAAGAATTCGCATGGTGAAGATGTTAAAAAGTTAGATGTTATAGCTAATAATTTATTTATAAAATCACTTGAGAATGGGGGTAATTGTGCNGGTATTGTGTCTGAGGAAAGAGAGAAAGTATTAATTTTTAATAATGAAGTATCAAAAAATTCTAAATATTTAGTTTGCATTGACCCCCTTGATGGATCATCTAACTTAGATGTTAATGTTCCAGTAGGAACAATTTTTTCAATATTGAAAAGACCATCAATAATTGATAAAACTTATACAAAGGATTTTTTACAAATAGGAAACAAGCAAGTTGCAGCAGGATATATAATTTATGGGTCCTCAACAATTTATGTACTTTCTGTAGGTAAAGGTGTTGATGCTTTTACTTTGGATCCTATAGTTCAAGAATTTTATTTATCGCATGAAAATATCAAAATACCAAAAAAAGGTCATATGTATTCTGTCAACCAAGGAAACTTTTATGAATTTCCTCTCTCAGTTCAAGAATATATAAGATGGTGTGAACAGAAAGATGAAAAAACCAAAAGACCATACTCATTAAGATATGTTGGTTCTATGGTTGCAGATATTCATAGAAGTTTATTAAAAGGTGGATTATTTATTTATTCGGCATCAAAAAATGCATCTAATGGGAAATTGAGATTAATGTATGAATGTAATCCTATGGCTTTTATAATTGAACAGGCAGGAGGACTTGCTATTGATGGGAAAAAAAGAATTCTTGATATAAGTCCCACTTCTATACATCAAAAGTCACCAATATTTATTGGATCATCAGATATGGTGAAACAAATTAATAAATTTTTAAAAAGTAAATTATTCAACTAAGCAATGGTGACTTTCTTGTTCAAATAAATATCTTGGACTAAATTTAATATTTCAATACCGTCTTTCATAGGCTTTTGAAAAGCTTTCCTTCCAGTAATAAGTCCCATTCCACCAGATCTTTTATTTATAATAGCAGTTTTAACAGCCTGTGAATAATCATCATTTCCGGATGGTCCTCCAGAATTGATAAGTCCAGACCTCCCTGCATGGCAATTAAGAACTTGATATCTATTTAAATCAATTGGGTTCTTTGATGTTAAATCAGAATAAACACCTTTATCTGTTTTACCAAAATTTAAGTCAATAAAGCCCCCATTAGTTTCGGCAATCTTCTGCTTAACAATATCAGCCTCAATTGTTGAGGCTAAATGGTTTGCTTGGCCTGTTAAATCAGCTGACACATGATAGTCTTTTGTTTTGGTTTTGAAGTTGGAATTTCTAAGATATGCCCAAAGTATTGTTATCAACCCTAGAGAATGAGCATATTCAAACATTTGAGAAACTTCTTGTATTTGTCTTGCACTTTCATCAGAGCCAAAATAAATAGTAGCACCAACTCCAATAGCACCCATATTAAATGCTTGATCTACTGATGCAAAAGGAATTTGATCATATTTGTTTGGGTATGAGAGAAATTCGTTATGGTTTAATTTTACGATAAAAGGAATTTTGTGTGCATATTTTCTTGAAACTGCTCCAAGCATTCCAAGAGTGGATGTAACTGCACTACAACCACCGTTAATAGCTAGTTGTACTAAATTTTCCGGGTCAAAATAAATAGGATTAGGTGTAAATGATGCCCCAGCAGAATGCTCAACACCTTGATCAACTGGCAGGATGGATAAATAACCTGTGCCTTTTAATCTTCCGTGATTAAAAAGCGTTTGAAAATTTCTCAAAACTACATTTGACCTGTTTGATTCTTTAACAAAATTATCTATGAAATTAGGACCTGGTAATGAAAGTAAATTTTTATCTATTTTATTGCATTTATGATTTAAAAGGCTTTCTGAATCTTTACCTATTATAGATTCAATCCATTCTGTATTATTTGTTGGGCGGGACTTAGCCATGATTGAATTATAAAATATTAATCCAAAATTTCTATACCTGGTAAATCGGAGCCACCTAAATATTCTAACAATGCTCCTCCGCCTGTGGACATATGCGAGATTTCTGATTCCAAAACTTCAGCTTTTCTCAGAGCAGCTATTGTCTCACCTCCACCGACTACGGACACTGCTCCTCTCCAAGTAGCTAGTGCAACGGCACGAGCGACATGAATTGTTCCAGATGAATATTTGTCGAGTTCAAAAACACCCATTGGACCATTCCAAAATATACATCCTGGTCCTTTTATAATAGAATTAAAAAGCTCTATGGTTTTGGGACCAATATCAAGTGCTTGATAATCATCAGGAATTTCTTGATCAACTATCAAGCATGAATTTGTTTTTTCTATGGATTCTGAAACCAGGTGGTCAATAGGCAGGACAATTTTATCTGAATATTTAGAATAAACATCCTTTGCCCAATTCACCATATCTTGTTCAAAAATTGAATTTCCAATATTTATTCCTCTTGCTTTGAGGAATGTGTATGCCGCACCCCCTGCAATAATAATCTTATCTGCTTTATCTAGGAGTTTTGCCATAGCAGTGATTTTATCTTTGATTTTTGAACCTCCTATGATTACTACAAATGGATGTTCAACCTCTCCAATCATTTTTGATATAAATTTTAATTCTTTATCAACTAAAAAACCTGCAAGTTTTGACTTGAATTTAAGTGCCATACCAAAAGTAGAAGCATGAGCTCTGTGGGATGTTCCGAAAGCATCATTTACATAAATATCAGCTAATGATGCAAGAGTAACAGAAAAATTCTCATCATTTTCTGTTTCTTCGTTATAGAATCTTAAATTTTCTAATAGAACTACTGAACCATTATCTAAATTATCAATCTTTTTTGGCCATCCCTTATCAGTAAAATCATCACAAAAATAAACTTTTTTATCTATCAATTGAGACAACCTTACTGCCACAAGTTTCAAAGAGAGATTTTTATTTTTTTTACCTTTGGGCCTACCTAAATGGGAGCCTAAAATAACTTTAGCACCTGCATTTATCAGAAAGTCTATTGTGGGTATAGCCCTTCTAATCCTATAATCTTCTCTTATTATATTCTGCTCATTATCAATTGGAACATTAAAATCAACTCTGACGAAAACCTTTTTCCCTCTATAAAAATCTTTAGGATTATCAGTAATTACTTTTTTGGTTTTCAAAGCTGACTTCCAATTTTAGTNACTAAATCTATAACTCTAGATGAGTAACCGTATTCATTGTCATACCATGCTATTACCTTAACAAAATCATTAGAAATAATACTGGCACCGAAAGGATCATAAATTGCAGAATGCGGATTGCCTAACAAATCAACNGAAACTGCTCCATCGTGTGCAATCCCTAAATAGCCCTTCAAATTGCTGTTCGAAGCATCAATAAAAGCATTATTTAAATCTTTTAATGAAATCTTTTTATCTATTCTTGCAACAAAATCTATTAAAGAAACATTTGGTGTTGGTACCCTGATTGATATTGCTGACAAATTCCCTTTTAACTCTGGGAAAATAACTTCAATTGCTTTAGTTGCACCAGTGCTTGTAGGTATCATTGATAAGCCACCAGCTCTTGCTCTTCTTAAATCTTTGTGTGGAGAATCAACAATACGTTGGTCATTAGTATAAGAATGAACAGTTGTCATATGACCACTTTGTAAACCAAAACTATCCCTAAGAACTTTAACAATCATTGCTAAGCAATTTGTTGTACAGGATGCATTAGAAATAATATTGTGCTTTTCGTTATTATATAACGAATCATTTGCACCCATAACTGTAGTTAAATCAACATCACCGCTAGCAGGAGCAGAAATAACCACTTTCTTAACAGTCCCGCCCAAATGCATTGAAGCTTTTTCTTGAGTAGTAAATATTCCAGTTGATTCAATTACTATGTCACATTTTTCATCTGTCCATTTAATATCACTTGGAGACATTTCAGAAAAAAAACGAACTTTTTTTCCATCAATACTTATCCCATCATCAAGCAAATCAATATCGGCATTTAAGACACCAAATATAGAGTCATATTTTAATAATTGAGAACAAGTTTTTAAATCTGCTATATCGTTAATAGCCACAACTTCTATATCTTTATTTGAAAGAGCTATCCTTAATACTTGCCTACCTATTCTACCAAACCCATTTATTCCAACTTTAATAGCCATTAACATCTCCTAAAGTAAAATGATTTTTAAATATTACCTTTTCATGTTTGGAATTCAAACAATTGAAGAACTGATAATAAGATGATATTGTGAAATTTATGATAAAACTTAAAGTTGGCATTCTTGGTGCCACAGGGTACACAGGAATAGAGTTGTTAAAAGTGTTAGATTCGCATCCGAATGTGAATATAGTATTTCTTGGAGCACATAATGTTGTTGGTAAAACTGCAATAGATTTCATATCAAATTTAAAAAATTTCGGAAATATAAAAATAAGAAAAAATGAAAATATTAAAAACTATAAACTGGATCTAATTTTCTCTTGTTTGCCACATGGTGAACTTGCAAAAAATCTAAAAAAATTCAAAATAAAAAAAGAAACAACTATAATTGATTTAAGTGCAGACTTTAGACTTCCAGATAAAATTCATAATAAATGGTATAAAAAAAGGCCTAAATTAGTAGATGCCAAAAATTTTAAGTATGTTTTACCTGAAATAAGTAAAAATGTTCCTAAAGGCAATATTGCCAATCCTGGATGTTATGCAACATCGATTCTTCTAGGACTATCTCCTTTGGCTAAAGATATTAATAAAAAAAATATTATAGTTGATACAAAGTCTGGTGTTTCGGGGGCAGGTAAAAGCAATAAAATAGAGCATATTTTTAATGAAGCAAATGAAAACTTAAGCACATATGCTGTTGGAAGTCATAAACATAAACCAGAGATTGAATATATCCTTAAAAAAAATTTCAAATCAGACATTAACTTACTAATGATTCCTCACCTGTTGCCAATCACGAGGGGAATTTTATCAAATATATATATTCAGTTTGAAACCAAAGTAAATATTAATTCTATACATAAAAAATTTACAGATTTCTATAAAAATCAAAAATTTATAAAAGTTTTCAAAGATGAATTGCCAGCTATTAAAGATGTTCAATTTACTAATAATTGCCACATTGGATTAAAGACATTTAATAATAGTAATGTCCTACTAGTTTCCGCTGTAATTGATAATCTCATAAAGGGAGCTTCAGGCCAAGCCGTACAAAGCATGAATCTGATGTATTCGTTAGACGAATCGCTAGGATTTTAATTTATTAATTTTATTTTCTAGATCCTTTAATTTTTCTTGTAACAATACCATCTCATCTGTAGTTGGATCAGAAATTTTATTATGATATAAGTCTGGTGCATTAGATGAAAATTCCTTACTAACAACTTTTCCAGGTATTCCTACAACAGTTGAACCCTCAGGAATATTATCAATTACAACAGAATTTGCTCCTATTTTGGTATTCGTTCCAATATTAAGTGGACCCAAGATTTTACTGCCTGCCCCGACAATAACATTACTAGCAATTGTAGGATGTCTTTTGCCTTTATTTGAGCTAATTCCACCTAATGTCACCCCCTGATAAATAGTCACATTAGAGCCTATTTCAGTCGTCTCACCTATGACAACTCCCATTCCATGATCAATAAAAAAACCTCCGTCAATTTTGGCACCAGGATGTATTTCAATACCAGTTAACATTCTAACAATATTAGATATTACTCTTGCTAAAAGCTTTAGTTTAATTTTCCATAAAACATGTGAGATTCTATACCAAAAAATTGCATGAAATCCTGGATATGTAAGAATTACTTCAAATAAATTTCTTGCGGCTGGGTCTTTATCAAATACAGCTTTGATATCCAAATTTAAGTTTTTAAAGATGACCATCCGATAAGGATAAACTAAATGTTTAATTTTCAAAAACTTTCAAATATTCATAAGAGGTAGATCTTTCTACAGGCCTTCTATTTATTTCAAAGCTTAATTTTCTAAAATCTTCAGGTGCAAAATATTGCCCAAATTTACCACCTGCTGCGGTGGTAATTTTTTCTTCCATTAGAGTACCGCCAAAATCATTCGCTCCCGCTGTTAAACAATATTGAGCAAATTCTGGCCCTTGTTTTACCCAGGAAACTTGAATATTTTTTATTAGGCCTCTGAAATAAAGCCTTGAAATTGCATACATTTTTAATTGGTCTAAATCAGTAGGCCCCTCACGAGATATACCTTTTTTAAATATTCTTGTGTCCCAAGGAATAAACCTTAATGGAACAAACTCAGTAATACCCATTGTTTCTTTTTGTATCTCTCTAATAACTTCAAAATGCCTTGCCCAGTGATGAGGCTTATCAACATGACCATACATTATAGTAGAAGTGGTTTTCATACCTGCTTTATGGATTTCTTTAATTGTGCTCACCCATTGGTCAGTTGTAATCTTTCCAGGTGCAATAATTTTCCTTACATCCTCACTTAAAATTTCTGCAGCTGTTCCAGGAAAAGTTCCGTGTCCAACATCTTTAAGCATTGTAACAAAATCTAAAATAGGGATTCCCAATGTTTCTGCTCCGTAGTGAACTTCAAAAGGCGAGAAACAATGTGTATGCATGCTAGGAACAGCTTCTTTAACACTTTTAATAATCTCAACATAAAAGTTTCCATCAATATCTGGATGCATACCGCCTTGCATACAAACTTCTGTCGCACCATTATCTTGGGCCTCAAAGACCTTTTCTTTGATTTCATCCATAGTTAAAAAGTATGCTCTAGAGTCTCCCTCTGGAGCCATAAAATTACAAAAACCACAATAAGTATTACAAATATTTGTAAAGTTTATGTTTCTATTGACCACATAAGTTACATCATCCCCAACATCTTCTTTTCTTGCATTATCTGCCGCAATTACAAGTGAAGCGAGATCCTCTGAATCTTCAATTAAAAAAAGCTTAACAGCTTCCTCTTCACTAATTTCTTTATCTTCAAAAGGCTTAGTTATAATTTTACCTATTTCGGATGAGGAGCTTGATAGGCTTGAATCTATACCTTTAACCCTGTTGTCTTCAATTTTGTCTATAATTTTCTTTAAAGTCTCTTCCATAATAAAAACCTAATTTTCTGCTACAAATCCTGTTTCGTCAACAAACTTAATTGCTCGTTGATATATATGATCTTCAATAAATTCACTTTTTAAATACCCTGGATATACTGGTAATCTTTCTCTAAGAGTAAAACCAAATTCATTTAAAGTCTTCTTCATTATCTCAATTTGAGGCCATGGTGATTCTGGATTAACAAAATCAATAGTTAAAGGTGAAACACCACCAAGGTCACTTACTCCAGAAAAAACATGGAGCATATATGATTTTGAATTAAGGTTTGGTGGAACCTGAATACTTACAGCATCACCCATGATTAATTTGGATAAAGCGACTGTTTTAATCATGTCTAAATCGGTAGGAACAGGATGTCCTTCCATTTTAATTCCAGGTTTGGGGCTGAAGTTTTGAATTATTATTTCTTGAATATGACCATATGAATCATTAATTTTTCTCAATTCTAAGATAGAATCAATCCTTTCATCCCAATTCTCACCTATACCAATCAAGATTCCTGATGTCCATGGGATTTTAAGCTCACCTGCAGTACTTATAGTATTAATTCTAGCTTTAGGATATTTATCAGGGCATTTATGATGTGCCATGCCAGGCTTCATCAATCTCTCGCTAATATTTTCCAACATTAGACCCATACTAGGGTTAGATTTTCTAAACCTTTTTAGTTCTGACTGATTAGCAATTCCTAAATTTGAATGTGGAAATATATTTTCTTCCAAACAAATTTCACTCATAGAAATCATATAATCAGCTGTTGAACTATATCCCATAGATTTGAGCTTATCTTTATATACATCATAAATAATTTCAGGTTTATCCCCAGAAACAAATAATAATTCTGTACATCCAGCCTGAGCAGCTTTTCTTGCGGAGTCTAAAACTTTCTCTGGTGGAACAAGTAATTCGCCTTCACCTGGTTCAATTTTAAAAGTACAATATGAACATTGGTCTCTACATAGTTGAGTTAAAGGAATAAAAACATTCTTAGAAAAACTAATTAAATCACCCTTTTTCCTTCTTCTTATATAATTAGCCACTGCCATTAATACAGAAACATGTTCGATTTCCATACTTGTTAAAATTCTTAGTTGTTCTCTGTTTAATTCGTTATCTTCTAAGTAATTTTCAAGCACGGTTAAAAATTTGTTTGGAATAGTATCAAAATTATTATAAGGGATAGAGTGGAGTTCTAATAATTCTGATGAATTATTATATTTTAAAAAATCATAATAAATTTTACTTAAAGATATCATTTTGTTCAGACCTTATAATGTTCCTTAAACCTTGTTTTATAAAAGTATAATTATACCCCCTTATAATAACTACAGGAATACCTTTATCTTTAATCATTAAAATTCCAGCAGTGGAGCAGAGCTCATCCACTATAGGTATATCTGTATCAAAAAGAGTTCTATTGTAAAGATCTTTTTTATAACGAATAATGGAAGGAATTCCAAAAGAACCCAATGCAATCTGTGTTAATCCATTTCTCCAGGGCCTACCAACACTGTCTGTTATAATTACTGATACATCTTTATTTAAGGTTTTTTTTATATCTACAGATATTTTTTTAGCTGATTTATTTGAATTTTTTGGAAGTAAGACTGCAAAATCTTTTTGCATATAATTTGATTGATCAATACCTGAATTAGCAGCAACAATGCCATTAAAATCTCTAGTTATTAGAAAATCTTTGTTAATTCTAAGCACATCTTTTGCATTATCGAGTATTAGTTGAATAAGCTTTGGATCTTTTTTACATTTTTTAGCCATTAAATTCGCTTCTTTCCCTGCTTTAACTTCTTGAATATTAACCAATCTCTTTTCGGAAATTGAAACGATTTTATGAGCTATTACTAAAATATCATTCTGATTTAGAGTTAAATTATTTTGTTCTAAGGCTTGCGAAATAATAAGGGGTAAATTGTCACCGGGATTAATACTTGGAAGGCCCTGAACTGGTATAAGTTCAACTTTATTCATCATTAAACTATAACAAATCTAAAATAATTTTTGATATATTAAAGGAGACATCTTTGGATGTCATATTTATATTTGTAATAATTGGTTCTAAACCAAATTCTTTGATTCTTTTCTCGTAATGTTTGTCTGAATTATCTATTAATAAAAAATCAGCCTTTTTCTTATAGTACTCTGCAACACCTAAAACAGATAACTCTAATCCTTTTAGTTTCATTAAATTAAGAATTGGTCCTTTAAATGCTTTATCATTTACTATTGGTGAGATTGCAACCTTTTTTGAATCTGACATTTTAATTTCATCATAAATTCCTTTTACTTCTAATATAGGATCAATGCTTATAAGAGGATTACTTGGACAATAAATAACCAAATCTGATTCCCTAATTATTTCAAGTAAGGTATCTGCTGGCTTTGCATTAACTATATTCTCAAATTCAATCCCTAAAACTGTTGGTAACATTCTATTTCTAATAAGATATTCTTGAAAATGCATTTTTCCCTCTGAAGTTAAAATATGAGTTTCAACTCTCTCATTTGTCATTGGAAGAATATTTACTCCTGACACACCTAATTCTTTGCATCTATATTTTATATTTTCCTGTAGGCTCATGCCTTTATCCATATCGACCTTCTTTTTTTTATTATATCGATAATCTAAATCGCCTAGGTTAAACCAATTCGATGATGATTCATTTACAAGATTTAGAGTATCCCCTTTTATACCCCAACCTTTTTTTCGATCAATATTATTAGAAAGCCAATAGATAACTGTATCAACATCAGGGCTAACTCTTACACCATAAATATCTATGTCATCAGAGGTGTTTATAATCAGGTTCAAATTTATTTCATTTTTAAATTCGTAAAGTCCTTCAAGAAATTTACCTGCACCTACTCCTCCACCAAGGGTTACAACTCTATATTTTCTTGACATGAATTAATTCTACATGATAATTCATAAACGGTACTCGCAAGAGTTTAATAGGGAAGTATGGTGAAAGTCCATCACAGACCCGCTGCTGTAATAAGCAAAAAAATTGCAGTTAATATGCCACTGTTTAATGCAAATGGGAAGGCAACTGTAGTGCTTTAAGTCAGAAGACCTGCCAAAAAACATTTAATAATTTTTCTTCGAGGTTAAAGGAAAAATAATTTTATAAATTCATTTATAATCTATTTTCTTAAACGTTCGAAGTAACTTAAGGAGAGTTACTATGAACATTTTATTAAGATCTTTCTTGATCATAATACTATTAACAAATTACTCAATATCATCTGATATCGAGCTAAAAAATCCCAAAACCATTGGGAATACAACAATCCAAACAAATAGATTTGGTGGATCTGCAACAATAATCAGTGAAGATGAAATAAAAACATCAGGGGCACAAAGCGTTGGAGATTTGTTGAAACTTGTTCCAGGGTTATCTGTTAAGCAAACTGGAGGAAGAGGTGGATTAATAAGTGTATTTTCTCGTGGTTCAGAGTCAGATCATAATTTAGTAATTATTGATGGAGTTAAATATAATGATGTTGGTGGATCTTTCAATTTTGAATTTGTGTCTATTAATAATATAGAATCCATTGAAGTTTTGAGAGGTCCAATGGCTGGTTTTTTTGGATCATCAGCATTGGGTTCTGTAATAATTATTAATACAAAAAAACCATCTAAAAAAACTCAAATTTCGGTCATGTCATCATTTGGTATTAACCAAAGTTTTAAAAAAGATACTATGGGGCAAACTGATGGTGGAACATTCCTATCGAACGAACAAGCAATTTCGATAAGCGGGCCATTAAATAAACAGTCAAATGATATTTTACTTGGTTATGTACTTTCTTATGACAGAGTTGATGACGATGGATTTAGAATTTTTAATGATGCTTATAACAATAAAACTTTAAATGTAGGATTAAATCTATCTACATTAAACGAAAAGCTCCAGATAAAAACACTTATATCTGACAGATGGGCAACAGTTAGATATCCAACTAGTAGCTCCGGTTCAGTAGGTGCTTTTAATTCTACATCTGGTACACAAAGAGATTGGCGACATCTTAATAGTAGATCTATCAATACAAGTTATGAACCTTATAAAAATAGTTTAATAGGATTTGATTTCTCATATTTTTTCAACAAAAGAGCCACTAGAGATGCTGGTAGCGGAAATGTTGACTGGTGGGAAAAAAAGAAAAACTACAACTATTATTACCAATTGAAAAATTTTACATTTTCAACAATATCAGTTGATGCAAAAATAGGTTACGAATACTTAGATGAAACAAGCAACTATCATAAAAANGCAAGCTCATATGCAACTGATTATGGTCATAAAACCTACATAGATTCAATCTATGGGATGCTTGCACTAAATTTCCAAGAAAACTTCTTCACTGATATTGGTTTCAGAAAAGATGACCATGAATATCATGGAACAACATATAGTCCAACAGTATTCTTATCGAAATATATTTATGAAACTACTAAAATTCGCAGTGGATTTAGTGAAGGTATTAAATATCCTAGTATTTATGAAACATACAGTGTAACGGGCTTAAGACCAGAGAAAAACCAATCATACGAAATTGGAGTTGATTTTGAAAATGCAAAATATGCATTTTCATTAACAGCCTTTAAAAGTAAAACGAATGACATGATTGCTTACAGAGGAGGAAGTCCTGCCTATGGCAACTTAGATGAGGCAAAATCGCAGGGGATTGAAACTAGTGGTTTAATAAAACTAGAAAATCAACTATCTATTAAATACTGGTTTACATATCTAAAGACAAAAGCAGTGAATGTTAACAATGTAGTTCAACAAAATTCTTATAACTTTGCAAATTGGCAGGATGATGAAGCATTGCTAAGAAGACCTAAAACTAGTGGTGGATTAATTATGAGTAAAGAACATAATGATTTGTTTGTCGCTTTTGATGCTAGCTATACTGGAGGAAGATGGGATTACCAAAATTCATCAACAAGAATTTATAATGACTCATTTTGGGATTTTGGCTTATATTCAGACTATTTGTTAGAAAAAGATAATTTATATAAAAGTAAAATATTTATACAAATTTCAAATCTTTTAAATGATAAAAGAGAAGAGATTTTAAACTTCACATCACCAGGAAGGACAATAATGATTGGATATAAATATGACACATCAAAATAAATAAATTAAAATAACTTAGTGAAAATTTTATCCCTTTTGCCTGCGGCAACCGAGATTTTATGTGAATTAGGACTTTCAGAGTCTATTGTTGGGATAAGTGAAGAATGTAATTATCCCGACAATATTAAAGGAAAACCAGTTGCATCAAGAATTAAATTAGGAGCTACAAATTCTAGTAAAGAAATTGATGAAGAATTAAAGAAGATAATAAAAAATAATAAATCACCATTTGTACTTGATAGAGATTTAATAGATAAGCTCAGTCCTGACTTTATCATTACCCAAGAAACATGTAGTGTTTGTGCTGTTTCAAGGAACGATGCTTTAGACCTAAATCTAAAAGCTGAAATTATTGATTATTCCCCCTCTGATCTTAATGGGATACCAAACGAAATAGTAAAGCTTGCAGAAAGATTATCAATAAGTAAGGCTGGACAGGAATTAAAAAATAAATTTGAAAATGAAATTAATAAAATTAAAAATTCAACACAAAATGTAATTGATAGACCTAGAGTTTTTGCTATGGAATGGTTGGATCCATTATACTCGGCAGGTCATTGGGTACCAGAAATGATTGAGATTGCTGGTGGTCAAAGTGGATTAAGTATAAGTAAAGAGAAATCTAAAATTGTTAATTGGAATCAAATAAAAGAATATGCTCCACATTTTATATTTATAATGCCTTGTGGTTGGAGTATAGAAAAAACTTTAAATGATATCGATTGTATATTGAATAATAATGAACTAAACAAGATACCAGCATTTAATATGGGAAATGTATACATAGTTGATGCTGATTCTTATTACACAAGACCAAGTATGAGAATTATTGAAGGGACCAAATTGATTGCAAGGACAATTAGCCCCCAACATTTTTCTCACGAACCACTACCTGACTCGATATTGAATCTACAAAACTTCATCCACTTTGAATCATTTGCTGGATAAAATTATTTATTTTTTTGCGGATGCAAATTCAGACTGATCTGATGAACCATCAGCAGTTGGTGGTGTACCATCTGTTAAAGAGTCTGAAGCAGGCCTCTGTGACGGGGCATCTCCACTTGCAGCATCTGCTGAAGATCCTGAATCAGCACCAAAATTGGTTGCTGCAATCCAAAATAAAGCAATCATTCCTAGGGCAATAGCTATAGCTGTCATTAACACTCCTCCTTGATAACTAAAAGTGTAGCTTATACAATTGTACTCTATCGATGATAAAAAAATCAAGAGCATTAATTGCAGAAGATGAATTTAAAGGATATTTCGAATTTATAGTTGAAGGTTCAAAAGTCATAAATTTGAAAGATGAAGTAATAATGTTATTTAAAAAAGAATCATCCTCACTTTGCAATATACAGAATTTGGGTGATCTAGATTTTAAATTCGTAATCAATAGCATAATGCAAGGTGATTTCCCAACTATTGAATTGAAATTAAATTTTTCCAAAAATCATTTAAATATCGAATCATTATCTCATCTTATTTCAATTAATAATAATGAGGATATTAGTCAAATGGAATCATTTTTAAGTAAGAAAGACTTAAAATTTTGCTTGTATGACAATTCAAAAAAAGTTTTTTTATCTTTTATAATTAGTTGGGACCTTTATAATGAATTCAAAAATGAGTTGGCTAATTTTAAAAATTGACTTTAGTTAGATAATTTAAAATAATAAGTTCTATTAGGTTTGATATACATTGAGTTTTGCAAAAATTTCAGGAACAGGAATCTTCATCCCAGATAAAATTCTTTCTAACAAAGACTTAGAGGCTTTAGTTGATACTTCCGATGAATGGATAAAGGCTAGAACAGGGATATCGGAAAGAAGAATTCTTGATAAAGATAAAGCAACTTCAGACATGTGCTATGACGCTTGTGTTCAAGCATTAAAAAATTCAAAAACTGATGCTAAAGAGATAGACGGGATAATTGTTGGAACTGTTACTCCTGACTATATGACACCATCTGTTGCATGCTTGTTACAAGATAGACTTGAAACCAGAAAAGTCTTTGCATTTGATCTATCTGCTGGCTGTGCCGGGTTCATATATTGCTTAAATGTTGCAAAAGCACTAATTGAAAACGGGCAAGCAAAAAAGTTATTGGTTGTAGGTTCAGAAAATTTATCAAAAATAACTGATTATAAAGATAGGGGTACATGCATCTTATTTGGTGATGGTGCTGGAGCTGTAGTACTTGAAGAAAGTGATGAACCTGGAATTTTATCAGTATGCCTTGGAGCAAGTGGAAAAGAAGCGGAATTACTCTACACACCAGGTGGAGGATCTAAAGACCCCAATGGATATCGCTTCCTTAAAATGGAAGGGAAAGAAGTATTTAAAGAAGCAGTAAAAGTTATTCAGTCAAATTCATTAGAGGCTATTGAATCTGCTAATCTTAACCCTAATGACATTGACCTTTTTATTCCGCATCAAGCAAATATGAGAATTATTGAAGCGGCAAGGGAAAGGTTGGAACTTCCCTTGGAAAAATGTTATGTGAATATCGAAAGATATGGAAATACTTCATCTGCTTCGGTTTTGCTTGCATTACACGAAGCTCTGAATGAGTCAAAAATAAAAAAAGGTGATAATATTTTATTCTCTGTCTTTGGTGCTGGTTTTGCTTGGGGCTCTGCTGTAATCAAATGGTAATTAACAAAAAAATAAATTTTGATATAGACATTGGTGAGACTAGTAATGTATCCCAGGAAGAAAGGGAACTACTATTGACAACTGAATTTATCAAAGAACTATGTTCTCAACCACATAGTCAAATTGAGCTTAATTCAATTCAATTGAAAAATATTGAGAATCTTATTTTAATTGGATTTGGTGGTTCCACACTTGGAACGAAATCTATTTTTAAAATTTTTCCAGAACTTCTATCAAAAAAAACCTACACAATAGACAACCTTGATTCAGAAGAATTTAACAAAATTTTTGAAGACTTAAATATTAATCAAACAATGTTCCTATTCATAAGTAAATCTGGTAATACTTTTGAAGTAATAACCTTGTTCAATGAAGTTTTAAAAAAAATTAATAGTTCAGAAAATGTTTTCTTTATAACCGATACAAATAATTCAAAACTTAATAAAATAGCTAAAGAGAAAAATATAAAAGTATTTGATGTAAATAAAGAGCTTGGTGGTAGATTCTCTGTACTAAGTAAATCTACATATATTCCATGTCAAATAAATAATTTCAATTGGTTAGAAATGCATGACGGTGCATTAAATTTTTTAGAAACACAGAAAAAAACGAATTTTATACTTATTGAATCAGTATGTAACTTTCTAATAAATAACTACAGAAATGGGAAGAATATATTGTGTTTAATGCCATACGATAATCACTTAGATTCTTTTTCAGAATGGTTAATGCAATTAATAGGTGAAAGTATCGGTAAAGAAAATCTTGGAGGATACTCAGTTGGATTAACACCTATCAAATACCTTGGACCAAAAGATCAGCACTCACAAATGCAACTCATTCTGGATGGCCCTAAGGATAAAGTTGTATTTTTGTTGTCCTCAAAAAAATTAAATAGTATTAATAAATCCATAGATGATGCTAATTTGTTGGAATTAAATGCTACTGAAGCTGCTCTTAAAGAAAAACACATTCCAACCTTAAAAATGGAAATTGAGGACATGAGTCCAGCAGATCTTGGAAGTTTATTTATAATGTTTGAGCTTATTATTACTCTGATCGGAATAAGACTAGGTATTAATCCTTTCGACCAACCTGCAGTGGAACTAATAAAGAAAAGACTCCCTTAAAAAAATCTTTTATCTAAAGAATAATTTCCACCGCCAGTAAAAAGCAATACATAAGCTAAGCCAATTAAACAAAGTTGATAACCATAAGTGTCGTAAGTAGGGTAAAAACCATTGTTTAAATGGGCAACCCAAATACCAACAATCATAACTGCAATAATTCCGAATGCTGAAAGCCTAGTCAAAAGTCCCAAAGCAATCGCAATGCCACCAAAAAACTCCACGAAAACAGCAACACCAGTTTGCCAATATTCAAAGCCAAAGTTAACTTGCCATGATAATGCCTTTGATTGGAAATCTATAAGCTTACTCCATCCTGCAGGAATAAATGTTAATGCCAAAATTAGTCTGGGCAATATAGTGGACCATGTTGCATTAGTTCTTAAAAACCACATATATCAATTTCCCTCCAAATATTCAAAAATTTAAATATGTTGTATTATGATAACATTTTAAAAAAGCCTTATATTTATTTTAACTATATCTTGCTATTTATTTAAATCTCATTTTTTCATAAATACTAAATCAATTAGTAGGTTTTATGTGTAAAATTTAGTATGGATCTTTGGTTAAAAGTTTTTGAAGTAATATTGCCAGTTATTTTGGTAGTATCAGTCGGATTCTTATTTGGCAAATTTACTTCAACCAATATGAAACCAGTTAATTTAATACTGCTTTATCTTGCAACTCCCTGTTTAATTTTTACTTCATTAATTGGTGACAACATAAAGCTAAACGAGATTCTAAATATTGTTTACATAGGTGGTATGATTGTCCTGATTGGAGTTCCAATAATTTACCTGGTCCTAAGAACTATAAATAAAGACCCAAAAGTTTTTCTAAACACAATTATATTCCCAAATACTGCAAATCTTGGATTGCCTATTGTTCTTTTTGCATTTGGAGAACAAGCATTCGATTATGCTATTCTTTTTACAACAATAGTTTTCTTCTTACATTGTTCAGTTGGAATAGCATTTATTAATGGAATTGGTAACCTTCAAGAAGTTTTCAAGGTTCCATTGATTTATACTGTTGCATTAGCATTGATACTAAATAATTATGATATTAAAGTTTATGAGCCAATAAATAATTCACTAAAATTAATAGGAACAACATGTATCCCTTTAATGATGTTTAGCTTAGGACATAAACTTGCTGAAACAAAAATAATAAATATAAAAAGTGATATAATATTAAGCTGCATAAGACTCACATATGGTTTTATTATAAGTTCAGTGATTTGTAGTTTTTTTAATATCGACAGTTTGCTTATTAAAGTTTTTATAATCCAATACTCAATGCCATCTGCTGTATTTAATTTTATTTTAGCCGACAAGTATAATAAAAATCCTGATAGAGTTGCATCTATAGTATTTGTATCAACATTGCTCTCCTTATTTACAATCCCAGTTATTCTTTATTTTTTAATGAAGTAGCTTCCATATGCTTTCTGACTTCATAATTAAATTCTGAAGAAATAGAGTTAGCTAATAGTATCTCATTCGATTCATAAAAACTTTTGCTTTTAGATATAAGCTGTGAGGGCTTTGATAAATTTTTAAATACAACCGTGGGTTTGAATAAAAAAGTTATTTGAGACATTGGGTGAACCTCGACTTGAATTCTTCCTCTTCTTATAGGGTGATTTCCATAAGAACCCTCAAAAGATAGCAAAGGAATTCTACTTGCATCAGTCTCTACTTTTTTAATTATTTTTTTCATGGCTTTATAAGCATCTACTGAAAGTCCAACTGACCCTACCAACCCTTTTTTTGAAGATGCTATTGCCATACATTTATTAATTTCATTTATTTTTAATTCCCCATCACTCCCATAGCCTAAAACACCAAGGTGAGTTAAACATTTCGCCTCAAGAATTTTAAGCACATTTAACATTATTGAGTCTGCTAGAGGACTTGCCAATCCTTCTTCATCACCTATAGCTAACACATCACCTCCAACATCAACCCCAACAACATAATCAATTTCTTGATCTTTAATGAATTCATTTAAGTCAGCTGCAATTTGTCTAATTGAATTAAAAATATTAATAAAAATAATTTTATTTTTTACAAAATTTGCCACTTTAGTTTCACTAAATTGAAGACCATCCTTAGTAATAGTTTTATTATTTATAAAACATATACTTTCATTAAATTTTTTCTTTTTTTGAATTTCATCAAAGCTTCTAGGCCCTGGATAAGGATCAATAGAATACCTTTCCCATGGTAACCCTCCTAACAAGCATTGGATACCATGCTCTTCAAGATATGATTTCATTGGTATTGTTCCAACAATATCGGCTCCTCCACCGATGCCAATTACTAAAGCTTTTTTTATTTTCTTAAGAAATTTACTCATAATTATAATTTAAGGTTATTATATCTTACTGCGAGGTAATAAATGAGTGAATATATTGTAAATAAATCTAAATTTGTTTTTACTGGTGAGATTAACATACCTCCTGACAAGTCTATCTCTCACAGGGCTGTTTTTTTATCAAGCTTTAACAAAGATATGACAAAAATTACTAATTTATTACTATCAGATGATGTAAAAACAACCATGTACTCGCTTGGTGCCATCGGAGTCATGTTTGCAGAGAACAATGGTAAATTTTTTACTAGGGGTACTGGTATCAGAGAATATTTACCATCTCCTGAAACGATTGATTGTGGAAACTCTGGAACAACTGCTAGATTATTAACAGGGCTTTTAGCAGGACAAAATTTTGAATCAGTATTAGATGGTGATGAATCTCTCAGAAAAAGACCAATGGATAGAGTAAAAACTCCTTTAGAAGAAATTGGTGCAGAAATATATACAACTGATGGTAAATTTCCAGTTAAGATTAAAGGTTCCAAAATAAAAGGCGGACATATAAAACTTGATTCAGGTTCAGCACAAGTTAAATCTGCTGTAATATTTGCTGGACTCACTGGTGAAAGTGAATTAACAATTGAAACAAAAATAAAATCTAGGGACCATACCGAAATACTGCTAGAGTATTTTACTGATAATATTGTTGTTGAGGATAATATAATAAAAATTACTCCCAACCCTATAATTAAAAATGATTTGATTGATATTCCTAATGATCCTTCAAGTGCGGCCTTTTTTATTGTGGGTTCACTTTTAAATGAAGGTTCTTCTATTAAGCTTGAAAAAATTTGTTTGAATCCTACGAGGATTAAATTTATTGAAATTCTTCAAGAAATGGGAGGAGATATTTCGTACGAAAACATTTCTAATATAAGTGGAGAAAAAGTAGGCGACATACTAGTTAAGCATAGCAATTTAAAAGGAATAGATATCAGTGGAGAAGATATCCCCTTGATAATAGATGAAATACCCATATTATCTCTTGCAATGAGTTTGGCAGAAGGAGATTCAAATATCTTAGGTGCTACCGAATTAAGATATAAAGAATCAGATAGAATAAACTCAATAGTATCTGAATTAAGTAACCTTGGAGCAGATATCAATCAAATTAACGATGATATTAAAATAAAAGGTAAACAAATATTAAATGGAGGAACATGCAAAAGTCATTTTGATCATAGAATTGCAATGATGTTAGCTATTGCGGCAACTAGATGTACCAATGAAGTTCAAATTTTAGATTCCAATTGTGTCTCAATATCATTTCCAAATTTCTTTGAAATTTTTGAACAATTCAGAAAAAATATATAATATGATTATTACAATTGATGGCCCTTCTGGTGTAGGTAAGGGAACTGTAGCTAAAATAATTTCGAAAAAACTGAATATTGATTATTTAGATTCTGGAGCAATGTATAGGGCTCTGGCACTCTATGCCGACATGCATAATATAAAAGAGAATGATTCAAATAAATTAAAAAAACTCTTAATAGATATTCATATACAGTTTATCAATGAAGATGGGGTTGATAAGGTTTATTTAAACACAGAAGATGTAACCGACGAAATTAGGACTAGTGAAATTTCTAAGCTTGCCTCTAAGTTTGCATCTTTAGAAATTGTTCGTGGTGTCTTAAGAGAAATGCAAAAAAGAATAGTTAGAAAAAAAGATTATATAGCTGAAGGAAGAGATATGGGTACATATGTATTTCCTGAAGCAAATTATAAATTTTATTTAGATGCTGATCCACAAATTAGAGCAGAAAGACGTGCAGATCAATTGGAAAAAATTTTAGGAATCAAGGTTAACAAATCTAAAGTTTTAGAGGAAATAAATGAAAGAGATGAGCTTGATAAAACAAGAAAAATTTGCCCACTTCACCCAGCTAATGATTCAGTAATTATTGATACTTCTAAGTTATCTATTGATAATGTAGTTAACAAAATTAGTGAAAGGATTGTAATAGATGGCTAAAAAAATTATTTTAGCTGATAGTGCAGGTGTATGTTTTGGTGTTGAAAAAGCTGTATCAACTGCGGAAGAAAAATTAGTTCAAGAACAAAATGTTTTTTCTTATGGACCTTTAATTCATAACCCCCAAACAATTGAAAAACTTGAGAAGAAAGGCTTAAAAGTATTAGATAAAATTGAAAATAAAAAGGGGACAATTATAATAAGAGCACATGGCATTACAATTGATGATCAAAATACTTTAGAATCTAACGATTCAAATATTGTAGATATGACATGTCCGATTGTAAAAAAGCTTCAGTTTGCTGTTAAGTCACTTTATGAAAATGGGTTTCATGTACTAATAGTTGGTGATCATAAGCACCCGGAAATAATAGGTGCCAAGAGTTATGCGAAAGATGATATAACGATTATTAGAGACCTCAACCAATTAAATCAACTTCCTAAAGAAAAAAGAAAAATTGGTGTTGTAGCTCAAACGACTATACCAGTTGAAGATTTCTGGAAAGTTGTAGAGAAGCTTAAAAAAATAAAACAAATAGAACTTAAAGTAATAGATACCTTGTGCGATGATATTCACAATAAACAAATTGAGGCAGTTGAAATTGCTAAGGATGTAGATATTATGCTAGTTATCGGTGGTAAAAATAGTTCCAATACAAAGGAAATAACGAAAATGTGTAAAGATATTAATTCAGAAACTCATCAAATAGAAACATTTGATCAAATTTCTGACTTAAATATTAATTTTAAAGATAAAGTGGTTGGAATTAGTGCAGGTGCATCAACTCCACCTTGGCTTATAAAAAAGACTATAGACAACTTAATGATGGTGTAAAATGGAACAACCCAAATTACAAGATATAGAGATAGAAATTCCAAAAAAAGGAAACATAGTTACTGGAAAATTCTTGAGGAAAGATGGCGAATATGTATATATTGATTTTGGATATAAATCTGAAGGAAGAATAGATATTAAAGAATTTGATAAATTAGAATTAACGCAACTAGAAAAGAATCAACCCATAGATGCAGAATTCTTAGACGATTCATTCTCGTTTCCTCAACTTTCAACAAAAAAAATCAAAAAATTAAATGAAATAAAAGAAATTGAAAGTAAATTTGAACAAAAAGAAATTATTGAAGCATATTTTTTAGCAAAAACAAAAGACAGAATAATTGTAAATATAGGTAAGAAAACTTTAATTGAAGGGTTTATATCAAGAGAAAATATGGAAAAAGATGCATTTGCTAAATTCTATAAAAAAAATGAAATCATTGAATCACTAATTATATCTAATCAAGAAGAATATGAGTTATCAACAGTGGAAGTAGATAATATTAATAAAAATAATTTTTTTAATATTTTGAAAGACAAAAACCCAACTCATATTGAAGGGAAAATTAGCAATATTAAAAATGACTCGATAATTGTTTTATTCAACAACTATAAAGTTGAAGTTCAAAAAGATAATTTAACTTGGGGTAACAAAAAAAATCTAAACACATTATTCAAAAAAGATGAAATAAAACAGTTTAAGATCTTAGATTTCGATTGCTCAGATTATCAAATAAATCTTACATTATTAGAAGATAAAGATGACCCAACGCAATATATAATTGATTCATTCAATTCTAAAAAGGAGATTGAAGGAACTATAATTAATATTAAAGATTTTGGCATATTTGTAGAAATTCAAAATTCTTATGATGTGCTGATACCAATTAGTGAATGTAGTTGGAAGAAAATCTCAAAAAATGATATCACCAATCATTTTAGATTAGGAGATAAAATAAAATTTCAAATTATAGAATTTAATAAAAAAAATAAAAATATAGTTGGTTCTATCAAAATAACTATGGATAGTCCAGAAAAAGAATTTGCAAAAAATAATTCAAATAAAGTTCTTGAAGTTTTGTTTAGAAAAGAATTAGAGAATATATATTTGGGCATTACTAATACAGGATTAAAAGTTGTAATGAGCAAGAAAGATATAAGTTGGGACAATTCGAACTATGAAATAAATTTGAAAAATAGATACAATGTAAAACTAATTGGTCTCTCTTCCATGGAAGATACTTTAAGGGTTAGCTTAAAGCACAACTCTGAGAATCCATGGAATATTTTTAAAGAGAAATATAAGAAAGGCGAGAAATATCCTGACTTGAAAATTATTTCAATTGATGATTTTGGATTATTAGTAGACGAATATGAGCATTGTAAAGCGGTAATCCCAAAATCTTATTTAGATGAAGAGTTTGCAGCTGCATCAAAAGTAGGTTCAAGTATTTCTGGGATTGTTGAAAAATATGATGATAAAAACCAAAAAATTATAATTAACCAAAAAAAACTGGAAAAAATCAGACAAGAGGAAGCAATTAATTCTTTTAATAAATCTCAAGTTGAGTTTAAGTCAACTCTAGGTGATTTATTAAAAAATAAGTTTAATGGATAATGAAATTTTTTAATTTGAAATATATTCTAATTTCTTTAGTTGTATTATTGTTTATTTTTAGTTCTTTCAGCAATGTCATTAAGGGAGAGAGAATTGCTGTATTAGAAATAAATGGTGTAATAGAAAATCCAAAAATTTACCTGATAAATCTAGAAAAAATTAAGTCAGATAAAAATATAAAAGGGCTAATTGTTAGAGTTAATTCACCAGGAGGTACAGTTGGATCTTCTCAGGAAATATATAATTCACTAAAAGATTTGAGGCCTGATTTACCTGTTGTCGCAAGTATTGTAGATATTGGAGCTTCAGGAGGCTATATGATATCTTGCGGTGCTGAACACATAATGGCAAATTCAGGTTCAATAACTGGAAGTATAGGTGTTATAAGCCAATACTATAATCTTTCTGAATTACTTAAATTTATAAAATTAGATATAGAGGTATTAAAATCAGGAAAATTCAAAGATACCTCTAGTATTACTAAAGCCCTCTCTGTAGAAGAAAAAGAATTAATAAACAATCTTTTGGTTGATATTCATGAGCAGTTTAAAGAAATAGTTAAAATAGAAAGAAAATTGAATACAAAAGAAATAGAAATTGTTTCAAAAGGGCAGATTTTTACTGGAAAACAGGCAAAGGAATTAAGGTTAATTGATTCATTGGGTGGTTTAAATAATGCCAAGCAGTATATTGAAAACAAAATTGGGTTAACTGACCTTGAATTAGATTATTATCCTAAAAAGAAAGAAAAATTAATTGATAAATTTATACCCTCTGCCTTGGTAAATAAAGAATTCTATAGATCAATTACACATAAAATTCTTTACCTCTATAGCCCCGGTAGTTAAATGTGTTAAACTCATCATATAATGATTAAAGCTTCCTTAATTTCAATCATATTTGTACTAACAGTAATTTTTATATTTCAAAATCAACAAGTTTTTTTATCTGAATTTAATTTATCATTAGATATTTTTTTCTACTCTTTTGAAAACGAAATAGTTAGCAATTCGATACTAATTATTATTAGTTTTTTCATAGGGGTTATTATCTGCTTAATTTGTATGGGAATAACCGTTGTTCAGAGAAGTATGAAAATAACTGAACTACAAAAAAAAATAGCTTCCATTGAATCAAAATCTCAAATAGAGGGTAAATAATTTGATAAATAAACCAAAATGGATCAAATCACTTATTCCTAAAGGTGAAAACTATAGCTCGTTAAAAAAACTAACAAAGGAGAATAAACTGCATACAGTTTGCGAAGAAGCCAAATGTCCAAATCTTGGTGAGTGCTGGGGTATGGGTACTTTAACTTTCATGATACTTGGTGATACTTGTACTAGAAGCTGTGGATTTTGTGCTGTAAAAACTGGATATGGCGGATTAATTGATCAACTTGAACCAAAAAGACTTGCTAGAGGTATAGAAAATATTAAAAAAAATAACGAAAATATAAGTCATATAGTTCTTACCTCGGTTAATAGAGATGATAAGAATATTGAGAGTGCAAAAATATTTGCAAATTCCATTAAAGAAATAAAAAAATTAAACCTTAAAATTGATGTTGAAGTTCTAATCCCTGACTTTCTTGGTGAAACAGAGGCAATTGATTTAATAATAGAAGCTGGCCCTGAAGTAATTAATCATAACATTGAGACAGTAAAAAGACTTTACAAATTAAATCAAAATACTGGAAATGACAAGAAAAGATCAGTGAGACCTCAAGCTAATTATGAAAGGTCACTAAAACTTTTAAGCTATATAAAAGAACAAAGTAAGATAATAACAAAATCGGGAATCATGATAGGGTTAAGCGAATCCATTGATGAAATTGAAGAATGTATTGATGACCTTTCAAGTGTTAATTGCAACATAATCAATATAGGTCAATATCTTCAGCCGACCTTAGACCACATAAATGTAACCAAGTACTATTCTTTAGAAGAATTTGAATATTTAAAAAATTATGCTTTGAATAGAAAATCTGTGCTGTCAGTTGATTCAGGGCCCATGGTTCGTAGCTCATACCATGCGGAAAGACAATTAAAAAAATGTAAAGAAGCACTTGGCAATTAAATGAAATATATTTTAATTCAAGCTGATGGAATGCCTGATAGGCCAATAAAAGAACTGAATAATAAAACCCCACTTCAAGCAGCAAACACACCAACGATTGACAAAATTACTTCTGTCTCGGAAGTAGGATCAGTGAACCATATTCCTGAAGGTTTTAAATCAGGAAGTGATGTTGGAAATTTGAGTGTTCTGGGATACGATCCGAGAAAATATTTTACTGGTAGGTCGCCTCTTGAAGCTGCTAGTATAGGGATTGATTTAGGTCCAAATGACATTGCATATAGATGCAATTTAATAAACCTTGTGAAAACGAATGGCCATTTAATTATGGAAGATTATTCTGCGGGGCATATTGAAACTAGCAAGGCAAAAAAGATTATTGATTACTTAAAAAAATATATGGACGATAATGAATTTATTTTATACCCTGGTGTAAGTTATCGTCATATTTTAATTTGGAAGGAGGGTAAGATGAATCTTGAAACCACACCTCCTCATGATATTTTAGAGAAAAACATAGAGAATTTTATCCCAAAAGGGCACGATTCAAGAAAAATTAATGAATTTATGAAAAAAGCTAATACTTTAATAACAAAGCTAAGAAGTGAAGATTCTGAAATTAGAAATGTAAAAGTATCTGATATTTGGCTTTGGGGACAGGGCAAAAAAACATCTCTTCCAAGCTTCTTTGATTTAACTAAAAAGACCGGTTCTGTAATTTCTGCTGTTGATTTAGTTAAAGGAATAGGAAGCTGTGCTTCGATGGATATAATAAATGTCGAGGGTGCCACAGGATATCTTGATACTAACTATTTAGGTAAGGTTCAGTCAGGTCTAAAAGAGTTAGAATCAAAAGATTTTTTAATGTTACATATTGAGGCCCCAGATGAAACCGGACATGAGGGAGATTATGTAAAGAAAGTTCAAGCAATTGAGGATTTAGATAGTAAAGTTCTTTCTCCACTTTTGAAGGGCCTAGAACAAAAAAAAGAAGCTTACAAACTTCTTTTAGTATCAGATCATCCTACACCAATTGAATTAAGAACACACAGCTATGAGTATGTACCATTTTTAATTTATGAAAATAATAAGAATTTATCAAATCATAAATTTAAAAATTTTTCAGAAGATATTGTTAATTCAAGTCAAAACAAATTAGATAATGGTTATAAATTAATATATAAATTCCTTGATTTATAACTTAGCTTTATCCCATGCTTCATCATTTGGAATACTCTTTTCGTTTTTAATTTTTTGATATTTTTCAGCTCTAGAAATAAATTTGTTAGTAGATTCTGATAATGCAATTTCAGGATCTAAGCCATTTAACCTGCATAAATTACTGATTGTGAATAATATATCACCCATCTCAGATTCTATATCATTTTTATTTTTAGTTATTAATGCATCCTTAAACTCATGAATCTCTTCATTTAATTTATCAAATACTTCGTTAATATTTGTAAATTCTAAACCTTTTTTAGAATAAAATTTTGAAACCTTAATGGCTCTATAGGTAGAAGGGTAAACTAAGGATAAATCATTATTAGGCTTCTTTTCTTTTTTTTGTTGATCCCAAATTTTTTTTGCTTCATTTGATGTTTTTGCAGTTTTTTTACCAAAAACATGAGGGTGTCTTTCTATAAGTTTTCTATTAAGTTCAAATATCACATCATCAATTGTAAATATATCTTCTTCCTCGGCGATATTTGAAATAAATAAGACTTGAAGTAGAAGATCACCAACCTCTTCTTTTAAATTTTTATAATCATTGTTATCTAATGCTGATATGACCTCATATGCTTCTTCAATAATGTATGGCTTTAATGAGTCAAATGTCTGCTCCTTGTCCCATGGGCAACCGTTTTCAGATCTTAATTGTTTTGTAGTTTCAATAAGCTTTTTAAAATTACTCATAATTATAATGTTAAGACCTTCGGAAAAGAGGTCAAATTTTTAATGCCAGTTTTTGTAACTAAAACTGTATCCTCAATTCTTACTCCGCCAATTTCTGGGTAGTATAATCCCGGTTCGACTGTAACAATATTGCCTTCTCTTAAGATTTCTTTTACTTTAGATATTCTTGGTACTTCATGAATCTCTAGTCCCAAACCATGTCCCGTTGAATGAATAAATCCTTGAGATCCATTTTCAGTATGAGATGTAAAAAAACCTTTTTGATTAAATTCATTTTCAATTTTTTTATGAACCAATGAACCATTTACTCCTGCTTTGATTAGTTTTAATCCTATTCTTTGTCCTTTCAATACAGTTCTATACATTTTTTTAAGTTCAAGGGTTGGAGTTCCCTTGCAAAAGGTTCTGGTGATGTCCCCATAATAACCATTATTTAAATCCTTAGGAAATATATCTACTACAATAGGACTAGATTCCTTAATTGGGCCAGAACCATGATGATGGGGAAGCGAGGAATGGTAACCGGAGGCAATAATACAGTCTGGACAACTTAAATTTAACTCCGCAAGTTCTTTTTGACAAAAATTTCTTAAAAAATCAGAGGTTAAAATTTTGGCATTATAATAAAGTTCACCTTTTCTAACTTTGGATAGTTCTATAATCTTTGCAATCTTTAACAAAACACTTTCTGTCTTCCTCATAACCTGATGAATATTTTTAATTTCAATTTTATCTTTTATTAATCTTTTTTTATAAAACATTGTTTCAGATGATGGTTCGATATTCTTATAACCTTCTTTTAATTTTTTAAATAAATAACTTGGAAAGTTATATGGAACTTGTATTTTTTTTGGCTTATAAATTTTTATAATATTTTTTAAAATACTTGTAATTGATATTTTCTTATCATCACCAGCAAACTCTCTTATATTAAGGATTTTGTCTACTTTTGCTTCAGTATTACCCCTATCTATCTCTAAATCATTTAAGACTAAGTGGCTCTTTCCCTTAAATTCAAAAAAAACTATTGGATCAGGTGCCTTAAACTTACAAGCATAAAATAAATCCGGTGAGTTATCTGATGAATCATATATTAATTTCATTAAGGACATATAAAGCTAATATAGCATAAAGATGAAAAATTATGATTATTGATAAGAAAAATAAATGCTTTAATATATATATATGTTTAATATTAGTGAAAAAGCTGCAAATGAAATAAAAAAATTATTATTAGACGAAGATGATAAAACAATGTTTCTTAGGGTGAGAGTAGTTCCTGGGGGTTGTTCAGGTTTTGAATACGAAATGGGATTCGACAATGAAAAGTCAGATTCTGATAATGTCTTTAAGAAGGAAGACATCGAAGTAGTAATTGATAGGTTTAGTTTTGAACACCTTGAAGGTGGAACATTAAATTTTTCTGATGGATTAAATGGAACTGGATTTGGAATTGATAACCCTAATGCCAAAGCATCATGTGGTTGTGGATCATCTTTCACTGTATAAATCAAAAAAGATATATCCTACTATAGTCAAACCTATAAGGGACAGTGGTGTTGCTAGATATATTTCTCCAGTCGCAAATTTTACTATAGAAAAAATCAACAACAGAATACCCAATGGAAACAAGAAGGCATAAAGAATATTTTTTAAATCAATTTTCTTTACCTTGTCTTTTCCATAAGGTCCCCAGAAACCAGCGGGCTTAACTTGTAAAAAGAAATTTTTCAATATACTTTCATCTGTTGGCTTTGTAATGAATGTTACAATTAGACCACAAGTAACTGAAATAGGAATAATGAGAAGTTTATCAAAGAATGTTGGGCTATATATTTCATAACTATCAAGTACGAAAAAAATTATTGTCATGAAAATTGATACGGAAATTGCTGAAATTTCTGACCATGCATTAATTCTCCAATAAAACCATCTTGCAATTAAAAAGAAACCTAAACCTGAACTAACACTCCAAAGAAAAATCCAAGCCTTTCCAACATCCTTTATAAGGAAAGCAGTTAAAAATGCCAAGGCGAAGAAAACAACAGAGAAAACTCTACTAATAAATACTAATTTTTTTTCTGAAGAGTTTTTAAAATAATGCTTATAAATATCATTGACCAGATAAGATGAACCCCAATTTACCTGGGTGCTTATAGTAGACATATATGCAGCAATTAATGAAATTATCATTATGCCTTTAAATCCCGATCCCAAATAATCTCTTACTAAAATGGGAAATATCTGTTCGGTATCAGTATTTGAAGGAAATTCATTAATAAGAATAAGTGAACCAAAGCCAATAAAAACCCAAGGTATAAACCTTAGAACATAATGATTAATTACAAACCATATTGTTCCTAAAACTCCATCTCGCTCTGTTTTTGCGGAGCAGAGACGTTGAATGATATATCCACCACCATCCGAATTATGTGATGTCCACCAAACTAATGATATATAAGCCAAAAATGTCATAAAATCATCTTTGTTCAATAAATCTGGAATAATGTTTAAGTTAGCTCTAGGAAGCTCCTTAATTAATTGAAAATAATTTCCCAAACCACCAATAATTTCAGAATTTATTATGAAAATAGCCAATAAAATAGAGCCGGCGAAAGCAATAAAGTATTGTATAAAATCATTAATCATAACACCTTTTAAGCCTGATATAGTTGTATAGAACATTGCTATAAATGTTGAAATACCAAGTAACAAATAAACATTGTCGCCAATTAATACTGTAAATATTTTTACAAAGGCAGTAATAATCCATGCTGAAATTATCAAATTAAAAAAAGTAGAAAAATAAAATGCTTTAAATAACCTGAGACCTTTTGATGCAGCACCAGAATATCTGAAGTTAATTAATTCATTATCAGTCAAAACACCTATTCTTCTCCAGTACTTTGAAAAATAAAAAATTACAATACAATGTGTGAATAAAAAAGACCACCAGAACCAATTTTTCCAAATTCCTGGATCGTTTATCCAACCAATAATCACAATAGGTGTATCGATTGATAAAGTAGTTGCCACCATTGATGTCCCAAGGAGCCACCAAGGCATTTGGCTCTCGGTCTTAAAATAATTATCAATATTCCTAATTGAATTTCTACTCAAATAAATAGAAAGAACCAAAGTGGAAAATAAATAGCTACTAACTAATATTAAATCTAAACTGCTTAAACTATTCATGGTATTTAAACTTGTTCTTAAAATCTAAAACTTTATTAATTCTACTTTGAAAATGATCTAAATTTTTCTTTGCAATTTTAGAGATATACTCTAAACATTCGATAGGATTAATTGGATCTAAGAATAAATCTCCTCCTGCTGAAAAAAACCCATCTAATATTTCCCTTTCTGAGTAATTATCAGCTAGAGATTTCATTCGAACGGAGTCGATCATAATAAGCCCATTATAAGACATTTTATTCTTTAACAAATCTGTGATTATATTGTAAGACATTGATGCAGGTTTTGGCTTGTTTTCGAATGCTTTGTACCATCCATGATTTATCATAACTAAATCACATTCCTGAAACAACTTCTCGAAAGATTTAGCATGCAGTTCTAAAATCTCATTAATAGATGAATCAGAGCTTGCTAGAAAATCATGTGTATCACCTTTAATTGCTCCATGTCCTGGGAAATGTTTCAAACAACCAACTATATTATTGTCAGAACAACTTTTTAAAAAAATTTTGGCATTTTGAACTATTTCATCAAGATCTCTCCCAAGGGTCCTATCTTTTAAAAGTTTTTCGTAATTATTATCAATATCAACAACAGGGGCTAAATTACAAAAAATTTTATTAATTTTAAGTTCATGATTTATTTTATCAAAAACTAATTTTAATTCTCTGCCATCCTGTCCTATAAAACTCTCATCATAAAGAAATCCATCTTTACACCTATGACCGAAACCCCTCTCCGCATCTATATACAAATAATGATGTTTTTTAAATTTGCTAATTTGATCAATAAAATAATAAAAATCTTCAATTTTAAAAGGCTCAACCTTATCAAATTTTACAATATCAGAGGAAAAGATAATAAATGAATCAAAATCATGTTCTTTTACCAGTTCAATTGCATCTGATATGGATTCCTTAGAGTTGATATTAACTCTTGGAATTATTAAGTTGTGTAGACCAGTCATTATTTATATGAAATTTTCCCTAATATAATTTCTTTATTTGAACCTGTGATATTTGATAAATTTACTTTTTTATTTTTAATCCTATGATATGCAAGCAATGCAAATAATGCACATTCTTTATATTTAGATGGCATTCCTGATTCATCAGAAAATTTGAAATTTAATTTTGGAAGTCTTTTCTTTAACCTTGATATCATAAAACTATTCTTAATACCTCCACCTGATAACACTACATTTTTAATATTATTTTTCTTTAAAATAAATTGCTCATATGATAAAGCAATTGACTCCACAGTAAGCTCTGTTGTTGTTGCCAATAAGTCATTCAGGTTTATATTTTTTTGTTCAACGTATGACAATAAATCTAAAACATATTCAATACCAAATTCCCTATTCCCTGTTGACTTTGGTGGTCTTCTTCTAAAATAAGAGTTGGTTAACATTTTTTCCAACAATTCACGATTAACAGACCCTTTTCGTGCTAATTCTCCATTTTTATCAAAAGATTTCTTACCCTGACTATGTATATATATAATTTTATCTAATATAGAGTTAGCTGGACCTGAATCATATCCTATAGATTGTTTAAATGTCTTATGTACCAAGGTTGTGTTGGCAATTCCCCCTAAATTTTGACATATAAAAGGTCTTTTAATATCAGAAAATAAGTAAAAATCTAGTATAGGAACTAAGGGTGCTCCAGAGCCTCCATTAATAACATCTTTTTTTCTAAAATCATGGACAACATTAATACCTGTAATGTCCGAAACCAAATCAGCCTCCGTTATTTGAATTGTTGTTGTTTTATTTACTTCATTAGAATGATGAATAGTCTGGCCATGCATGCCAATTAAAGAAGCTTTTAAGTTATTACTTTTCAGAAATAAATTAGTTTTTATGCCAACAAATTTTCCAAGATTTATTGATGTTCTATCACAATTTAAAATTGAAGAATTTGGTCCTAAAGATTTTATTTCCTCTCTCAATACATTCGGATACTTAACTTCAACCCCTTTGATAAAAGTAATTTTATTTTCTTTACATTCAAATAATCCAATGTCTAATGAGTCAACTGATGTCCCTGAATTAATACCAAGTATCTTCATCTTTTATCCCTTAAATAATTTCTCCAACTGATAATGTCTGGCTAGCCTTTAATGCATCTTTATAACCCATGCCTTTATTATTCATAATAATCGCTACTCTAATATTCCATTTCGATTTAATAAGAAGCTTTTCAGCCTTACTTAAGCTTAAGTGAAGAATAATAGCAGTGTTTCTAATGCACCTAGCCTTTAATTTATTTGTTGTAGGTTTAATATCAATCATCAATCCATTTAGAATCTTATTTGCTTTGATCATAGCCATTGAAGTTATAATGTTTAAAGCAATTTTTGTCACCGTCCCTGATTTAAGCCTTGTTGAACCTGAAATAAATTCGGGACCAACTAAAAACGAAATATCTAAATCTGAAACCATTGTTGTCAACTTATTAGTTGTTATAAAAACTGACTTGATTCCTTTTTTTTTGTAATATTTTAAAGCAGACAATACATATTCGGTCCTACCGCTTGCGGATATACCAATTATTAAATCACCTTTTTTTATTTTATTTTTTTTTAAATTCTCTATTCCTAAAAGTTTTTTATCCTCAGCACCTTCTGTTGCGGTCACCAATGCCTTATTTCCACCTGCAATTAAACCTATAATTGAATTTTTATTCGTACCAAAAGTTGGAGGTAGCTCAGCAGCCTCAATCACACCTAACCTACCACTTGTTCCAGCCCCCATGAAGAAAATCCGACTATTGTTAGTATAAGTATCGAAAAATATTTCAGAAGCTAAAATCAATTTTTTCTTATTCTTTTTTAGAGATTTAAGAATAATTTCATGATCATCAATAAATAAATCAACAATTTCTGAGCTTTTCATTGCTGACAATTTAAGTCCTTTTTTGTATCTTTTCTCAGTATCTAATTCAAAATAAGTATCTTTCATATATTTAATTTTTAATATAAATAAGGAATATAAGCAAGTTAGAAAATCATATCTTTAAAAAAGTTTAAATCTATATAAAATATATGTAACCCTATGAAATTCATTAAAAGAGCATTAATAAGTGTTTGGGACAAGTCTGGTCTTGACACATTCGCAAAAGAGCTATCAAATCATGGTGTTGAAATTATATCAAGTGGTGGAACAGCAAAGTTTCTCCGCGAATCTGGTATTGATGTAAAAGATGTTTCTGAAATTACAGGGTTCCCAGAGATGTTAGATGGAAGAGTAAAAACTTTGCATCCTAAAATACATGGTGGAATATTAGCAATAAGAGATAATCCAGATCATATAAAAGATATTGATCAGAATGGAATTGGCTCTATTGATTTAGTTGTTGTTAATTTTTATCCTTTTGAAGAAACTATAAAAAAAGATGGGGTTTCGTTCCAGGAAACAATTGAAAATATTGATATCGGTGGGCCAACTATTGTCAGAGCTGCGGCCAAAAATTTCCAAGATGTATCCGTAATTGTTGATAAATCTGATTATGATGAAATTCTAAAGAATAGTCACGAAGACAAGCTAAAGGTAATTCCTGAGTTTAATTATAGACTAGCAAAAAAGGCTTTTTCGTATGTATCAAATTATGATGCATCTATCTCCAACCACCTAGGAATACTTAACACTGATAATACTAAAAATAAAATGCCTGAGACTTTAACTTTGCATTATGAAAAAGCATATGATTTGAGATACGGTGAAAACCCTCATCAAGAAGCTTCTTTCTTTATTCAGCCTGGAGTAGAAGAAGCATGTGTTGCAAATTCGAGACAGTTACAAGGCAAGGAGTTATCGTTAAATAATATTTATGATGCAGATTCATGTTTTGAAACAGTGAAAGAATTTAAAGAAGCAGCTTGTGTAATTGTAAAACATAATAATCCTTGTGGAGTCGCAACCGATAAAAATATTCACAAAGCATACATTGATGCAAGAGATTGTGATCCTGTGAGTGCTTTTGGCGGAATTGTAGCATTCAACAAGGAAGTTAATGAGGATGTTGCTGATGAAATCTCGAAAACATTTATTGAAGTATTAATTGCTCCTGGATATTCAGAGAAAGCTCTAGAAGTTCTTTCTACTAAAAAAAATCTAAGAGTTCTTGAATCTCCTCCTATTGAGTCTAAAGGTGCTAAGTTAAAAGATATCAAAAAAGTTGTAGGTGGTGTTCTATATCAAGATAGTGATGATACATCAGATGAAGACTTTGTTGACTTTAAAGTTGCTACCAAAACTAAGCCAACAGATGATCAGATAGATACACTAAAACTTGCATGGAAAGTTTGCAAAAATGTTAAATCAAATTCAATAGTTTTTGCAAGAGACAATAAAACGGTTGGAATTGGTGCTGGTCAAATGAATAGAGTAAACTCTGTTCAATTAGCGACTATAAAAGCTAAGGAACATTATGGGACTGAAGATTCTGTCCTGGCTTCTGATGCTTTTTTCCCATTTAGAGACGGTATTGATGAGGCTGCTAAGGCAGGTGTAAAAGCTATAGTACAACCAGGTGGATCAATTAGAGATGATGAAGTCATTGAAGCTTGTGATGAACATGGAATAGCTATGATTTTTGTCGGTGTAAGACACTTTAAACATTAATCGTCCAAAATTATCTTATTATCTTTAATCAAAGTCCCCAAAGAAAACTTATACTTACTTAATGATAAATTATATTCTGCTATTGCCTTATTATATGTAAGTTCTGCCTGTTCTAATTCTTTTTGAGCCTCCAAAACATCATTTGTTTTAGAAAGGCCAATGTTGAATCTTTCTTGCTCATTTTCAAGTATTTCTTTTTGTAATTCAAAAGCTATTTTAGTAGAATCTATATTTCGAAGATTAGATGCTACATCTCTCCATGATGATCTAGCTTCAAGAGCTACTTGGTCTAAAAGTTGTTCAAGCAATATTGCTTCTCTAGCCTTATTTGCTTCGTTAGATTGAAGTTTTCCTTTCGCATCATCATTCCCTAAGGGAATTATTAAAGATGCACCAATACTCCAATCAAAATTATCGCCAGATCTTAAATTAGATATAGAATCTGAAAAACCATCATCATATTTTGAATCAATACTAGGTGGGCCTAATATAGCAGTAGAATAGTCGTCACTTTTGGAGCCACCTAAACCTGAGTATCCAATACTTGCTTGTAAATTAAAGTCTGGAAGCATCTGATTCTTGTAATAATCAACTAATCTCGAAGCACTTTTAATCCTCAAATTTCTTTGTTTAATTTCAGGGCGATTATTTAAAGCAATCTCTTCAATTTTATCAAAATCATTAACCTTCTCAATCTTAGGTTCAATAGAACCCTCTAAAACGATTTTAGTTTTAAGCGGCATAGAAATTGAAACTTTTAATTCATCTAGTGCATTGTCATATTCATTTTGGGATTTAATAAGTTCTACTTGTCTAAATGCAACTGCTGCTTTAGCTTGTAGCAGAGCTATTTTAGGCAATGTGCCTGCTTCAACCTGAATAGAATTTTTTATAACCAAATCTTCAGCTAAAAATAAAGAAGATGATGAGACATCAACTTTCTTTTTTGCTAGTAATGCCGAATAGAATTTTGATTCAACATTTACTAATGTTTCGGATATTGTCTTTTCTAAGGCAATTTTAGAGATCTCTTTATTATTTTGTGCAACAAAAATAAAAGAGCTATTTATATCTGAACCAAAATTTCTAAATAAATTTTGTGTCACTAATAAAGAACTAGAAGATTTCCAACTTGGACTCATAGAATTAGTTCCTAAATCGGATTCCGTCTTTACAAGATCAAATGCATTAATTCTAAAGCTTGTGCCAGTCGGCAAATAACTTTCAAACCCGATTGAATATGATGAGATAGTCTCGTTGATTATATCATTGGATGCAAAAGCAGATGTTGATGGAATTTTAGAGTCTTTATAATTAAAACTAGTAAAAAAATCTAAATCATAGATGCCTTCATTTGATCTAACCTCACCAAATTTTTCTTGAATGTTTAAGGAACTAATTTTTATATTTTTATTGTTTAATAATGCAAATTTTTTTGCTGAATCCAATGTAAGGGCAAATGAGGTATTTATAGTAAAAAAGAAAAATAAAAAAATTAATCTCATACAGATAATTTAGCAGATTATAAAAAAAAAGGGAGTCTTATTTCTAAGACTCCCATGATAATTAAATCAAATTAATTACTTATTTAGCAGCAGGTGCTTTGAAGAAATCATCGATGAAGATTAATAATCTAGTTTGGAATCCATAGATTGAACCTTCAGCATCATCTCTTACAGCAGAACCAGCAGCTGCATCAGACATTGCATCTTTTAAACCATTACCTGCATCAATATATGATCCAATTAATGATAGCTCAACACCAGGTGTTAACTGTGTAGAATAAGTTGCTTCATATACAGTACCCCAGTATCCTGCGATGTCTTGAGTAGTAGCATTACCTGCTCCTGTGATATCACCAGAGAATTTCTGGTTATCAGTTTCAGCAGCCCAAGCCATAACAACAGCTAAGTTTAACTTAGATGTATCAGACATTGGCATATCTGCATCAACTTTGAAATATTTAGAGTTTATTACACTACCATCTTTTCCATAAAGTGATGGAATAACATGTTTGAATAATAAGTTATCTACTTCATAAGCAGCGTTTGCTCTGATAACCTCACCTTCGTAGTCGCCTGTTGAATAGTCATCACCAGGAGAAACACCATATTCAAGACCTAAGCTAGAAACAGCTCCACCTAAGTTATTGAAACGAAGTTGAGTAACAAAGATATAGTTATCTTTGTCGATGTTAGCAGTTGAAGATTTACCTGAACTTGACTCAGGCTTTAGAGTTCCATAACCACCTGCAAAATCTACTCCGAAGAATACATCATTGCCTGTGTATGTATAGTAAGCTTCATAAAGCACAAAGTTCATGTCTAGGTTAGCTTCAGCGTCAGCACCACCTAAGTTTTTCTGTCTAATTTTTGGGAATAAGTATGCACCATAAACACTTGGTCCATTAGCAACGATAACAGCTGCTGCAAGATAGTCTACAGTTTGACCTTGTCCTTCAAAAACAGAAATTGGTTCGTCTGTTGTATTATCAGTGTTGTTACCACCACCAGAAATATAATCAGACACTAATACTAATGTAGTAGCACCAAATGCTGTGTTAAATCCTTTTAACCATAAAATACGATCAATATTAAAACCGTTATCATCATAAGGATCATGACCACCATTTGCATAAATTCCTAAACCAAAATCAAAAGGCTGTCTACCGATTCTTAAGAATCCATATTCACCTAAGTTGATGTCAGCGTGTAAGAATTTAACTGAGAATGTGCCAGCATCTTCATCAACAGCATCTGCTCCATAAAGCAAAGTACCATTAAATCTATCAGAAGTTCTGATATCAGACATAACTACACCAGAAGCTTCATCTTCAGTAGCACCGAAGAGTCCACCACCTGCACCACCAGCAATAGCATTTCCAAGAACATCAACAGATGATCTGATTGTAACATTGTCACTTAAAACTAACTGTGGAGTAAGTCTAAGAGTCATGTCAGCGAAGTGAATATTTTCACCATCAGATGCTGTTAAATTAGAAACAGTACCACGATTTGTAGCATGGTGCGCAGTTGCGTTTGTTAGAGTTCTCCAACGAAAACGCATAAAACTTGGGAATCCACCAAGGCTTAATTCAACCGCAAATGACGGAATTGCTAAACCAATAGAGAATACCAAAGCAAGTACATATTTTGTAATACGCATATACCTTTACCTCCTTGTAAAGAGTTATCCCAACAATATCGCATTTTGTGCCCTCAAGTCAAGGGTTTTGTTAATATTTTATGAATTTTTTCAAGTTCTTTTATGTAATTAAATTATATAAAAAACTTAGAGAAAAAAATTAAAGATCAAAAATCTTGCCAGGATTCATAATATTGTTGGGATCTAGTGCTTTTTTGATGTTTTTCATCAAAAAAAGACTACTTTCATGCTCTTTTTTGAGATATTTCTTCTTATTTAGCCCAATTCCGTGTTCCCCGGTGGATGTTCCACCTAAACTCAAGGTTTTGTTCACCAAATTATCACTAAATTTTCGTATATTCTTAAGATCTTCAGGATTATTTGGGTCATATAAAACTGTTACATGAAAATTGCCATCCCCAACATGTCCTACAATTGGGGCTCTTAGTGCAAAATCCTTAATTGAAGTTTCTGCATATTTTATACATTCAACTAAATTAGAGATCGGGACACATGCATCAGTTGCATAAACTCTAGCATTTGGCTTTAATGACTTAACTGACCAATAGACATCGTGTCTTGCTTTCCATAGTTCATTTCTTTTTTTCAAGTCACTGGAATAATCAAATTTAATCCCATTATTTGATTTACAAATCTCTTGAACCTGATCAACTGACTCTTTATTTGTATTTTTTGTCCCATGAAATTCAAAAAAAAGAGTTGGAGAGACCTCTAAATTTTCCAAGTTAGAAAAGTTTATACTTATTTCCATCTGCTCTTTGTTTAATAATTCAACTCTAGCAATCTCAATACCCATTTGAACTATTTCTTTTACTGACTGAACTGCATCTTCGAGACTTTTGAAATGACATAAACCACTAACAATTTCTTCTGGAATTGGATTTAGCCTCAAAGTTATTTCAGTTATTACACCAAGAGTACCCTCAGAGCCAATAAATAAATTTGTTAAATTATAGCCTGCAGAGGTTTTTTTTGCTCTACCACCAGTTGATATGATCTCGCCATTAGGGAGAACCACCTTTAATCCCATAGTGCATGTTCTCATTGTTCCATATTTAACAGCCATTGTTCCTGATGCTGAAGTAGAGCACATACCACCAATTGTTGCATCGGCACCTGGATCAATAGGAAAGAAAACACCTTGGTCTTTTAGATGATCATTTAGTTTGATTCTTGTCACAGCTGCTTGGACAGTACAATCAAAATCTGCTGAATTTACTTCTAAAATTTGATTTAAATTTTCAAGACTGATTGTTATACCTTTATCATTTCCAACGACCTGGCCTTCTAATGAAGTTCCTGCACCGAAAGGTACAACTGGTATTGAAAACGAATTACAAAGTTTTAAAATTTCTGATACTTCTTCAGTAGTTTTAGGAAACACGACACCTAAAGGTAAAATTGGATCAAAAACATCCTCACCTTTAGAGTAGTTTTCCCTTACAACCTTTACTGTACTAAATCTTTCACCAAGGAGTGATTTTATTTGTGATACAAATTCTTCATTCATTAGTGAATATTATAAACATAATTATAAAAAAATATTTTAAATTATATTTTATTCAGTTTCTGTCTCTGGCCTTACTTCTTTACCTGCTGACTCTTCTTTATTTCCCATCCAAGATGGTCTTTCATCCCATTTTTTTGAAATGTAAGAACAGCTTTGAAGTGAAGCTGAAAGCATAACCATTAGAACTAATAACTTTAAGATTTTCATATAAATTATCTCCTGAATGAAACTATAATGTATTTTAAACTTTTTTAAATGTTTTAAATAAAAAAATAAGGGAGCAGCTTTACCTGCTCCCAATTCAACAAAGGGACTATTAGAATTTAAGTTGCGCTTGGATTCTGATTATATCATCTGTTGCATCTTTACCAGCTTTTTCCTCAACAAGCTCTACATAATCAGCTTGAATTTTTAAATTGTGTCCAGCAAAGTATTTAGAAATACCATATGTAGTTTCAGTATGGTTATCACCCCTAGAATTTGCTCCAGTTGATTCATCCATTACTGCATATCTGTAACCAAACATTAAACCACTTGGTAATGTATATGACAATTGATGTCTATAAAAATCAGTTGATGCTTTTCCAACCCCGGAATTATCACTATCTTTACCACTTAGTTTTGAGTAGTTATATTCATATGCAAAACCTTTCATTTTGGCTGCAAAGTCATATGTTAAAGCTGTTACATCTAAGTCAGTAGTAGCAGCAGGAGTCATTCCAGCATTTTCCATTGCTAATTCGATTTTGTCTAAGATATCATCTAGCTTTCCTTTAACAAAATCATTCCCTGCATCATTTCTGATTTCATAGTCAGCATTTACACTTAAATTGTTCCAGTGAACATAAGCAACACCTGCTCTAACTTTTAAATCACCACCTTTTAAATCACCTTGTTTAAATTTGTATTTACCAAAAGGTGTAATTTGTGCTCTATAAGCATGAAGGTGGTCATCAGTATTTCCACTTTGCTTAAAGAAAGACTCAGTGTTATTTCCACCAGTTCCTGAACCAAAGAAGTATGTAAATTGAACCTGATCTTTTACTGGAGTAAGATCAATTTTGATACCATGATCTCTTTCCCAAATATGTCTTTTTGCTGATCTATCAACAAATTCTAAGCTACTTGATGAAGTTTGTTCTTCAGAATCAAAAGGTACTTTCATTTGACCAAGTGTAATCTTGAACATTCCTTTTTTATAACCAAAAAAAGCGTCTTCAATACCAAGACCACCCTGTTTTGTGCCGCCAGCAATCTCCTCACCATTTTTGTCTGAGTTGAAAACATACTTATAAAAAATATTAGGACTGTATGCATAACCTTTTAAAGCTATTTGGAACCTTCTTGTACCAAATTCATAGCCTGTTCCGTCTTGTGTATCATCACTTTTTTCCCATCTATCCATACGAGCTTGAATTCTTGTACCTATAGATAGTTTAAAAGCATCACCAGACTTAAAAGTTAAACCTTTTCCAGCTTTCCAACTGACTTTAAAATCTTTACCTTTTTTATTAATGTCAGTACCAAAAGTGGAGCCAAATTTATCATAAGCTGAATCCCCATCCATATTCGCTGAAGCAACTTCCTTAGAAAATGCAGCAGGTGCAACGAAAAGAGAAGCAAATAATAAACAAATAATTGCTAAATTTCTCATGTAAACCTCCTTGAGAATTTAAAAAATTTTGATTTAAATATATTTTTTGATTGTTAAGCTGGTGTTAAGCTTCAGTTAAAGTCAAGTTAATTAAAAAATGGATACTAAGTTACTTACAAAAACAAGATATTAAGAAATGTAAAATTTATGTTAAGAATTTGTTAATTCCAATATTTTTTACTTTAAATAAGAGAATATTATTTAATAATTTATATTATGGATAAATTAATTGCAATTGCTGAGGACGAAAAAGACCTTGCTGAAATATTATCGATAAACTTGAATAATGAGGGTTATAAAACTAAAATTTTTTCAAATGGTCTAGACCTTTTAAAATTTTGTGAATTAATAGTTCCTGACCTAATAATACTAGATATAATGATGCCAAACTTAGATGGTATTGAAACATGTAAGCTTCTTAGAAAAAAATCCAAACTTGAAGATGTGCCTATTATTTTTATAACAGCAAAGGGAACTGAATCTGATATTGTAGTAGGTCATGAAGTTGGTGGAAATGACTATCTAGTAAAACCAGTAAGCACCCAAATACTACTTTCAAAGATTAGAAGGTTCTTAAATAGGTCACCGAACATCATCGATCAAAATTTATTAAAATTTAATGAAATAATTATTAATATGGATTCCTATACTACAACTGTAAACCAAAAAAAAATTCAACTTACTACAACAGAATTTTTACTACTTGAGGCCCTATTAAAAAATATAGGAAGAGTCTTGTCTAGGGATCAACTAATTAAAAGAAAAAGAATTTGGGGTGACGATAAAGTAATATATGATAGAACAATTGATGTACATGTTAAAAATCTCAGAGAAAAATTAGGCTCTGCTGGAAGATATATCAAAACTGTTAGAGGGATAGGTTACAAAATAGAAACAGATGATTAATATTTTTGAACGAAGAAGATATTTAATTATTTTAATAACAATACTTTATTTTTTTGGTATTTTAGAGCAGATTTTTAATAGTAAAAATATTCTAGATTTTTTAGCTAATCCATTTTTTCAACTATCAACTATAATTTATCTTTTTTCTGTAACTTTTGTAGTCAAGTTAATATCTTCAGCAAAAAAAATTAAAAAACTTTCTAATGAAATAATTAGTGGGGAATTTACAAGTGACATAAATTTAGTTAATGCAAAAGATTCCTATGATAAAGCAACATATGAAATTATAGACTCTTTTTCAAAAGAACTATCAAAAGAAAAAAATTCTGTAAGTGAATTAGAAAATATTCTAGCAAATATAAAATTTGGTTTGATGGTAATTGAAAGTAAAGAAGATAGAATTATTTATATAAACAATGAACTTAAAAAAATAATAGAGATTCCAAATACTGAGCAATGTCTTAATAAGAAATATTGGGAAATAATTCTAAATAATTCATTTAATGATATTGTCAACTTAGCTAAGAAAAATAAATCTTATGTAAAAGATGAAATAAACTTTGGGGTAATTCAAGATAAAACTTTATTAATAAGAATTGGATTTATTAATAATGATAAAGATAAAATATTGATAACTATAAATGATGTTACAGAGAATAGGCAGATAACTAAAATTAAAGAAGAGCTAGTTTTAAATGTATCTCATGAATTAAGAACTCCATTAAGTGGAATAATTGGAGCAATTGAATATTTAAACCAAAATTTAAAAAACGAAGATAAAACAATCAATAAAATGATTGATATAATTCTAAGGAATTCAAACAGATTAAACGAAATAACTCAAGATTTACTTAGCCTATCAGAGATTGAAAATAAAGAAAAAAATGGCCAGCTAAAAAGAAACGTGGTTGATCTTAGAGAAATTATTAAAAATGCGGAAGGAATAATTTTTTCCACTCAAAAAATAAAAGAAGTTAAAATATCAAAAAATTATCAAAATGCACCGATACCTTTCAATGGCTTTGCAAATGAACTTGAAAAAATATTTACAAATATCCTGCAAAATTCATTAAAATTTATCTCAAATAATGGAAAAATTGAGATAAACATTAAACAAAATATAGATAAAATTATAATTGAAATTAAAGACAATGGTCCCGGTATAAGTCCTCAAGACCTAGAAAAAATTTTTGAGAGATTCTATACAGTTGATCACAGTAGATCGAAAGAGTTAAGCGGCACTGGGCTTGGGTTAAGCATCGTTAAACATGCAGTCAATCTTCATGAAGGTCAAATTGAAGCCTTACCATCTAATGATGGTGCACATTTTAAAATCACATTACCCATAGTCAATTAACTTTAAGTTTACAAATCCTTAACAAAATCTTAACAAATCTCACTTTTACTTAATATAAAATATTAAGGAGGAATTTATGAGAAAATTCTTATCAATTTTTATATTATTTGTTCTTATAACAGTCCCAGGTTTTGCTCTAGATGTTGACAAAGCAATTCCAGCTTATAAAAAAGTAAGTGGTGTTAGTGGAACAATTTCAAGTGTCGGATCAGACACTATGAATAACATGATGGCATTATGGTGTGAAGGTTTTACAAAGGTTTACCCAAATGTTAAGTGCCAGATTGAAGGAAAGGGTTCAAGTACTGCTCCACCAGCTCTAATTGCTGGAACCAGTAATATTGGCCCAATGTCTAGAAAAATGAAGGGTAAAGAAGAGAAAAAATTTGAATCCGCTTTTGGTTATAAACCAATAAGGATCAGAACTGCAATGGATGCACTTGCTGTTTTCCTTCATAAAGACAATCCAGTTGAATGTATGAGCATTAAACAAGTGGATGCTGTTTTTTCAAAAACCAGAAAATGTGGTGGTAGAGAAGATATAGTTGTTTGGGGACAACTTGGTCTTAAAGGAAAATTAAGATACAAGCCTATAAGCATCTATGGTCGTAACTCAGCCTCTGGAACTTATGGTTACTTTAAGAAAAAAGCTACATGTAAGGGAGATTATAAAGATTCTGTAAAAGAACAACCTGGATCATCTGCTGTTGTTCAAGGGATTACAAATGATCTTTATGCAATTGGATATAGCGGTATAGGTTATAAAACTTCAGGCGTTAAAGCTATAGCTTTAAGTAAAAAGGGTAAACCATGTGCTGATCCAACAGTTGCATCAATTGAAAAAGGAACTTATCCTTTAGCAAGATTCTTGCAATTTTATGTAAATCAAAAACCAGGTCAAAAGTTAGAACCATTGGTTTATGAATTTATACAATATGCTTTAAGTAAAGAGGGTCAAGAAGTTGTTATAAAAGATGGATATATTCCATTAAATAAAGCACAAGTTGACGATGTTTTAGCACAATTGAACAAATAGTAAGTAAGGAAAAAATTTTATGGCTCAATTTAAAACTGACTTAAAAAGGAAAATTGAGCCTTTCCGTAAATTTAAAGATAAAACCGCCAAAAGCATTTTCGCTTTTGGCGGTTTTTTTATAATTATTTCAATTTTTTTAATAATATTCTTTATTGGAAAAGAAGCTGTTCCATTATTTAAAAGTTATCAAGTTGACTCAAAAAAAAATTTTTTAACTAACAAAGAAATTGCTGGTGCCATTATTAATTTCTATCCAGATGAATATAATGAAAATCTTCTATTTGTTAACAAAAATGGTCAATTAAATTTTTATAATTTAAAGGAGAAGAAAGTTAGATACTCCTACTCTATAATCCTTTTAGAAGGTGAAAAAATTGTTTCATCAAACAGCTATCCTGCAAATACAAATAGAATTTTAGCTTTAGGAACTAGTAGTGGAAGAATTCTATCATTTAATTTAGATTATAAACTTCGATACACCTCTGATTTGGACAGAATTGTCGATCTTACAATAACTCCAAGCAAATCCTTTAAAATTAGTGAAAATGAAATTATTAAATTTGATCTTATCGAAGATACGGAATCCATTACTGCTGTAGCATTAGATTCAAAGGAAAAAATAAAATTTTTTTATAAAGAAGAAATTGATGAAGATGATTTATTTGAAAAAACACAAACATCTTCTGCAATCAAAGTCTATGATTTGATAGTTGATTTAAAGGATTCCCCCACTGATATAGGCTTATATTTTGATAAATCTTCAGTTGTAGTATCTACTAAAAATGGAGACTTATATCTATGGAATGTTGATGATGAAACAGTTGAATTATTACAAAAAAATAGTTTTTCAGAATTAAATATTAATGAAATTACAATGTTAAGTGGAAGAAATTCAATGGTAATTTCAGATGAGAATGGATTAAATTCTGTAATTTTTTTAATTAACAATAAACTTCAAAAAATAAGAGAACTTCCGAGGCATGAATATCCTATTCGATATGCATTTAGAGGAAATTTAAAAAAAATATTTACTTCAGTGGATACTGAAGGGAATGTAAAAATCAGCTCAACAACTTCGGGAAGAGAGCTTCTTAAATTTAAAATAAATGATTTCGAATTAATTAATTTTGCTTATAAAGATATTGGGCTATTAGCTTTAAGTGGAAATAATGTCGAAATAAATGAATTTGATATTGAACACCCTGAAACCAGTATAAAAAGCACATTTTCTAAAGTCTGGTATGAAGGTTTTGAAAAGCCTGAATATATCTGGCAATCAGCTGGAGGTACAGATGATTTTGAGCCAAAATTAAGCTTAATACCTCTTATTTTTGGTACTTTAAAGGGTACATTCTATGCGGTAATCTTCGCACTCCCAATAGCAATTTTAGCTGCAATTTGTGTTTCTCAATTTATGGCACCTAAACTTAAGAATACAATTAAGCCCGTTATTGAAATTATGGCAGCATTACCAAGTGTAGTTTTAGGATTTCTTGCTGGCCTATGGCTAGCACCAAGATTAGATTCGGTTCTTGTTGGGGTTATAATTTTTCCCATTTTATTGATTCTTACAGCTTTTATATTACCTCCAATATGGGAGAAGATAAAAGATAAGACCAAAGTTAAAACTGAAGGTCTTCAATTCTTTTTAATTTCAATTCCGGTAATACTTGTAATTTTTTACTTAGGTATATTTTTAGGAGATTTCATTGAAAATACTGTTTTCTTAGGAAGCTTTACCGATTGGCTCTATCAGTCAGCTGGAGTAAATTATGACCAGAGAAATGCATTAGTTATTGGAATTGCAATGGGATTTGCAGTAATACCTATAATTTTTACAATTTCTGAAGATGCATTATCTAATGTTCCTCAACATTTAGTATCTGGCTCCTTGGCTCTTGGAGCATCAAGGTGGCAAACAGCATTAAAGGTGGTATTACCTAGTGCAAGTCCTGGAATATTCAGCGGTGTAATGATTGGTATTGGAAGAGCAATTGGAGAAACAATGATTGTTTTAATGGCAACTGGAAATACAGCTATTATGGATTGGGATATATTTAATGGATTTAGAACATTAGCTGCTAACATAGCAGTTGAAATACCTGAAGCACCTGTTGGTGGAAGTTTGTATAGAATGCTGTTTCTATCTTCAATCATATTATTTATGTTTACATTTATTATCAACTCTATTGCCGAAACTGTAAGAATTAGGTTAAGAAAAAAATATAAGGAACTATAAAAAAGAGATGAAAAAATATTTTCAAGATGGATCTACTTATGTATGGCTAACTGGTGTCATGGCATCATTAAGCATGTTATTAGTTGCTGGATTATTTATGTTAATTTTTTATTATGGTTTCAGCACCTTTTGGCAAAATGATGTTGCTACAATAAAGTTAAATGATGGTTCCTATATTTCAGGCGAATTCAAAAAACAAGGTAAAAATTATGATAATGAAGATACTGTTCAATTAAAAATAGGAAATCGTGATTTATATGGACTAGATTTCAGATGGTTTGATAAAAAGAATATTGAAAGCATAAATTATAATAAAGAATTATTACTTATAGAAAGAAACGAATGGGGAGTTTTTTATGGCTTTCCAAAAGAACTTTCAATTGAAAATGAAACAATTATTTATGAAACAGATAAAGATAGATTTTATCAAGTACTGGAAGAAAAATTAAATTTCAAACAAGCTATTAAGAAAAAAATGGAGGATCTAGAATATAAAATAAGCGAAATAAATTATGATTTAAGAAATTTAAATTTAGAAAAAAAATCCTCTAGTTCAATTAGAGTAAAAGAAATTGAAAGTGAAATTTTATCTATAGAGGCTAAATATCAAGTATTAGAAAATGAGCTTTTTCAACAAGCCGCTAAATTAAAAAATATAAAACTATATCTATTCACCTCTGACGGCTTAGAAAAAACTCTAACATTAGAAAATATAGAGAGATATATAAATCCCAATTCTTTGTCTTTTTTTGGAAAAATTGGCCTTTATTTCAGTAAAATTTGGGAATTTGTTAGCGATGACCCTAGAGAATCAAACACAGAAGGTGGTGTTTTTCCTGCAATATTTGGAACTGTATTAATGGTTTTAATAATGAGCATAGTGGTATTACCACTAGGAGTTATAGCTGCAGTCTATCTTAATGAGTATGCAAAACCTGGAAAATTTCTTAATTTTGTTAGGATATGTGTAAACAATTTAGCAGGTGTACCTTCAATCGTATTTGGTGTGTTTGGCCTTGGATTTTTTATATATGGAATTGGAGGAACACTTGATCAATTATTTTTTACTGAAGCTTTACCATCTCCAACCTTCGGTACAGGTGGAATTTTATGGGCCTCTTTAACCTTAGCCCTTTTAACAGTTCCAGTAGTTATTGTCGCAACTGAGGAAGGATTAAATGCTGTCCCAAAAGGAATAAGGGATGGGTCACTTGCATTAGGATCTACCAAATGGGAAACACTTAAAAACATTATAATTCCAAGTGCTACACCAGGAATATTAACTGGTTTGATACTTGCTATTGCAAGAGCTACAGGGGAAGTTGCACCATTAATGATTACAGGTGTTGTAAAACTGGCACCATCAATGCCTATAGACAGTTTTTTTCCGTATGTTCATTTTGAAAGGAAATTTATGCACCTCGGTTTCCATATTTATGATGTTGGTTTTCAATCACCTAACTCAGAGGCAGCACTTCCAATGGTATTTTCAACAACATTATTACTAATTCTTATAGTTATTACATTAAATTTAACAGCTATCTTATTAAGAAATAAATTAAAGAAAAAATATAAGGGGATGATATAAAATGAGCAAAGCAATAAGTATAGAGAATTTGTCTCTTTACTATGGAGAATCTAAAGCTTTAAAAGAGGTTACTTTAGATATAGAAGCTAATAAATCTACAGCTTTTATAGGGCCTTCAGGCTGTGGTAAATCTACATTACTAAGATGTCTTAATAGACTCAATGATTTAATTGAAGGAGTCAAAATTGAGGGTCAAATTAAAATTTCAGGAACGAATATATATGACCCATCTGTTGATCTAACTAATTTAAGAAGAAGTGTTGGAATGGTATTTCAAAAATCAAATCCTTTTCCACTTTCAATATATGAAAATATTGCTTATGGATTAAAAATAGCAGGTATTAAAGATAAAGGTAAACTCGACCATGTAATAGAAAAGAGCTTAAAGGGTGCTGCACTCTGGGATGAAGTTAAAGATAGACTAAATGAATCGGCATATAGTTTGTCTGGAGGCCAACAACAAAGACTGTGTATTGCCAGAGCTATTGCTGTAGAGCCAACAATTTTATTGATGGATGAACCCTGCTCTGCATTAGACCCAATAGCCACTGCAAAAGTTGAAGAATTAATTAAAGAGTTGAAAAAGGATTATACAATTGTAATTGTTACTCATAATATGCAACAAGCATCTAGGGTATCTGACTATACAGCCTTTATGTTTTTAGGAGAATTAATTGAGTTTGATGAAACAAAGACAATATTTATGAATCCAAGTATTCAACAAACTAATGATTATATTAGCGGAAGATTTGGTTAATAATGTTTTTTTTATAGAAATTATACTATTATAGAATAGGAGATTATAGATGACAGAACTAGAAGAAAGAATTGATAAAATAAGGCACTCTTTAGTTAATATGGCTTCTTCAGTGGAAGACAATATTAACAACTCTCTAAAATGCCTTATAGACAGGAATAAATCATTATCAGATGAAATATTTGCTCAAGAATTAGAAGTAAATAACTTGGATAATGAAATTGATACTCAAGGAATTGAAACACTTGCACTATTTCAACCTGTCTCAGAAGACTTGAGATATATTGTTATGGCAATGAAGATTAATAAAGATTTAGAAAGAATTGGTGATCATGCAGTTGGAATAACAAGAAAAGCAGTAGAGCTTTTGGAGTACCCAACGGTGAAAGAATATATAGATTTACCAAATATGGTCTTTTCTGCCTCTAAGATGGTAAGTGACTCAATTAAATCATTTATTTCTGGAAACAAACAATTGGCTATTGATGTTTGTGAAAGAGACAGGGAAATTGATAAATCGTATATCAAAATATCTGAAGAAATAATCTCTTTAATGAAAAATGATCCATCAATTATTGATGCAGCAAAATTTCTTTTATTGATATTAAAAGATGTAGAAAGAATTGGTGATTTAGCAACTAACATTGCTGAAGATACTTATTATATTCAAACTGGAACAATAATTAGACATGGAAACTTTATCTAATTTTTCTATTTGGTGCTTTATCTGAATCATTATAAATTTCTAATGCCTCTGGCAATAAAGCTTTTATATTTTCAATTCTCTGTAAAGTTGTAGGATGAGTGCTTAACCAAACAGGTGGTCGCTTTTTACTTTTAGTAGCTTCATACATTGCTTCCCAAAATATCAATGCTTCCTTAGGGTTATACCCTGCTCTTGCCATGTATGTAAGTCCCATTCTATCTGCTTCATTTTCATGCTTCCTACTATAAGGTAAAATTACCCCAACCAAAACTGTAGGTAAATATGCTTGAAAAACTGCATATTGTATTGCTGGATCTTTATCTCTCATTGCAATTTGGACTGCAACTGCACCAACTTGAGCTAGGATTCCTATGCTAACTCTTTCTCCACCATGACGAGCTGTTGCATGTGCAATTTCATGAGCCATAACCGTGGCTACTTGAGCTTCATTATCCATGATATTTAAGATTCCATCATAAAAGGCTATTTTACCGCCGGGTAAGCACCAAGCATTTATTACATCACCTTGAAAGACATTGAATTCCCACTGATAATTTTTCTCGGTCTGAAGAGCAATTCTATTTCCTACATCATTAACATATTCAACATATCTTTTATTTTTTGAAGGCTCTTCTTTTTCAAGGACTTGATTGTAAGCTTGTAAACCAAGCTGGAGTTCTTGGAACTCGGAAATCAAAATTAATTGACTTCTACCTGTAATTGGAACTGTACTACAAGATATTACAAATAACGATAAAAAGGTAAGAGCTATTACAAATTCTTTAAATAGTCTCTTACCTTTTAAAAATCTTATCATCTAGTTATTTTGAAAAGAATTTTTTCATTCTTTCTATACCTTCATGAATATCATCATCATGAACGGCATATGTTATACGAACGAAACCTTCTCCTTGGGTCCCAAAAGCAGTTCCAGCAACTACAGCTACACCTGCCTCTTCAACTAATCTGTCAGTAAATTCTTGTGAGCTTAAACCTGTACCTGTTATATCAGGGAAACAATAAAAAGATCCTGGAGGAGTTATGCATTTTATACCAGGAACTTCATTTAAACCTTTAACCATGAGATTTCTTTTATGTTGAAGTAATTCACGTTTTTCATAAGTCCAATCTTGTGGTCCAGTTACCGCTTCATAGGCTGCTCTTTGAATAAAGGCTGCAACATTTGTTATAGAATCCTGAAGGAAAATAGATAGCTTAGTGATAATCTCTTCATTTGCTACAGCAAAACCAATTCTCCATCCAGTCATTGCATAAGTTTTAGACCAAGTATCAATAACAATACATCTATCTTTCATCTCAGGAATAGATGATATAGTCTTATGTTTTCCACCATCATAAATAACCTGACTGAATATCTCATCAGTTATTACAAGTAAATTAGGATGTTTTAAAACAATCTTTGCAATCTCTTCAGGGTTTTCAACAATCTGACCATTAGGTCTTTGTGGTGTATTAATAATTAATAATTTTGTTTTATCAGTAATCATTGCATCAAGCTTTTCTAAATCATACTGCCAATCATCTGTATTAAGTGGAGTGTGGTCAATTTTAGCATTAGCATATTTAGCCCAAACTTCATCAGGTGGATAGCCAGGGTTAGGGAAAATTACATGATCCCCATCTTCTAGCAATGTTAATAGTGTCATGGTTAGTGCGTTCTTTGCACCAGCACAAATAATAACTTCTTCAGGTTTTGTTCCAGGTCTTCTTTCTTTCATAACTTCATGAGCAATGTACTCTCTCAACTCAGGTAGTCCTGGTCCTGGATCATATCTAACATAACCTGCATTCAATGCATCAACAGTTGCCTTCAAAATATGTTCAGGAGTTTCAAAATCTGAACCTTGATAATCCCCTTTCTCTAAATGAATAATTTTTTTACCAGTTTCTTTCTCAAGCTTCTTTGCTACACGCATGCTTGCCCACTGTTTTGGCAGTGTGAAGTGGTCAGTTCTTTTACTAAAATTGTATCCCATAATAATACCTCCGGGCCCTCTCAATATTAACAATTCTTACTGATTGAAATAAAAATTATGAGATATATAATTCTTTTGTCAAATTGGTTTAATTAGAAATTAATAGCAAATTAAAAGAGAAAAAGTTGAGGGATGAAATTTGAAAATTGATAAAAATAAAAAAGTATCAGCAATCGAAGTAAAACCTGATAGAAAAATCTCAGAATTATTGGAATTAATGGAAAATACTGGATTTCAGGGTAAAAATCTTGCAAAATCAGTGTCAGTTTATGAAAAAATGATAAAAAACCCAGATGTTACTATCCTTTTTGGATATGCAGCCTCTTTATCAACTACTGGACAATGGAAAATTATTAACTGGTTATTAGAAAATAATTATATTGATATTTTAATTCCAACTGGTGCAAATATATCCGAAGATATAGTTGAAGCAATGGGTGGTGCATATATTCAACATACCCATAACTCCAATGATCCTAAACTTTTTGAGATGGGCTATAACAGATATTATGACATTCTCGGAGATGAGTCTGAATATCTTGATATGACGGAATTAATAGCTGAATTTATTTTAACTCTAGATGAAAATTACAATTATTCATCTAGAGAATTCTTAAAATTATTTGGTGATTGGCTTGGGGCAAAAGGAATAGAATCTATTGTTACTATTGCCGCAAAAAATAATGTACCTATTTTTTGTCCTGCTTTTGCTGATAGCCCATATGGTGATGCTGCATTAATAGCAAATTCAAAAAACTTTAAATTAAAAATTGATGCAATAAAGGATTACACCGAATATATGTCATTAGCTGAGCATTCTATAGAAACTGGTGTTGTTTATATAGGCGGTGGGGTTCCCAAAGATTGGATACAACTATTTTCAGTAACTGCTGACTTGTTATACAAAGATAGAAAAATACCTAACAGGAACGATGGAAGATTAAGAAAAGATATGGATGAAACAGAAACTTACTATCCTCATAAATATGCAATTCAAATAACTACTGATTCACCTCAGTGGGGTAGTCTCTCAGGCTGCACCTTTGAAGAGGCAGTTTCATGGGGTAAAGAGGATCCAGAAGGTGATCTCGTTCAATGCTATTGTGATGCAACAATTGCTTTACCAATTCTTAGTCATGGCTTATCCGAAAGATTAAAGGGCACAAAAAGAGCTGGAAAAAAATTAACTAAAATTTTCTAAAATTTCATTAAATTTATTAACTTTGTCGGATGAATTTTGATAAGACAAGATTCCATTTATGACTGCTATACCAGTTACTCCGGTTGATAAAACTTCTCTAGCATTAGATACCTCAATACCACCAATAGCAAAAATCGGGTATCCAGGATGTTCGTTAATTATAGATTGCATCAAAGAAAAAGGTGTTGGCTCCCTATTGGGCTTTGTTTTGGTAAAATATGGTGTGCCGATGGCTACATAATCTGCACCTAAATTTTTAAATTTCTTTACTCTACTTGAATCTCCATAACATGATACACCTATCACTTTTTCTTTACCCAAAGCTTTCCTACATTCATTAAAACTTTGATCGTTTTTTCCAATATGCAAACCATCTGCCTGTGATTGTAATGCAACATCAAGATTGTCATTGATTATGAATAATGTTTTATATTTTGAAGTAATCTTCCTTAGCTCTTTTGCTTTATAAAGAACCTCATCTTCAGGAGCATCTTTAATCCGTAGTTGAAGTATATCTATATGATTAGACAAAAGATCTTCTATCAAACTAAAATAATTACTTTGATCAATTAACGATTCATCGGTAATCAAATAAAGTCCTTTTAATAAATCTTTCATTTTATAAATGCTTGTCCAAGACACTTAAAACTTTATCAATTGAATTATCAACATCAATTGGTAAATTCGAAAAAGTTGAAGAGATATCTGATAAATTACCGAGGTGATAATCAATTTTTGAATCTACAAATTTAAGACCGTGTGCTGTAGATATAATCACAACTTTATCGTTCTTTTTTATTACATTTTTTTTAACAAGCTTCTCAAATGCTGTTATGGCAACTCCAGTATGTGGACAGTTAAATGTGCCTGTCAAATCTACTTTGGCTGTAGATGAAGCAAGTTCATCTTCTGATGCTTGTTCAACAATACCATCAAATTCTTTAAGAATCTTAATTGCTTTTTTTACACTAACTGGATCACCAATTTGAATTGCATTAGCTAGTGTAGTTTTCGCTTTAACTGATTCAAAATTTTCAAAATTATTCAAATAACTAAGATATAAAGGATTTGCATTTTCAGCTTGAGCACAAACAAGTCTTGGTAACTTTTTAATAAGACCCAAATCTCTTAGCATTAAAAAGCCCTTACCAAGTGCAGAGATATTACCCAAGTTACCACCTGGAATAATAACCCAATCAGGAATTTCCCAATTAAACTGTTGGCACAATTCTATGCTTATAGTTTTTTGACCTTCAATTCTTAAAGAATTAATTGAATTCGCAAGATATATGTTTTTTTCCTCGCAAACCTTCTGAACAATCCTCATACACCCATCGAAGTCTGAATCTATTGAAAGTACTGTCGCTCCATTTGCAAGTGGTTGAACAAGCTGAGCAACTGATACTTTATTTTTAGGCAAAAAAACTATTGATTTTATACCTGCAGCAGCACAATATGCACTCAAAGCGGCAGATGTATCTCCAGTTGAGGCACATGCAACAGCACTTATGTTTTTCCCATTGGAAATTAATTGCTTTACAGCAGAAACTAAAACTGTCATACCTAAATCTTTAAAAGAACCTGTATGGCTATTTCCACACATTTTGATCCATAAATCTTCAACACCAACTTGGGCGCCATATCTCTCGGCCCAAAAAAGATTGGTTCCACCTTCATACATTGATACAATATTTTCATCTTTTATAAATGGGACAACCCATTCTTTCTTTCCCCAAACACCACTCCCATATGGCCAATTTTGCTTTCTATATCTTGAATCAAAAAGGTCTTTCCAATATTTAGAATCATATTTAGCCAATGCTTGTAAGTCATGTGTAACTTCTAAAAGACTATTTGTTTCAGGACATCTATAAAGAATTTCTTCTATTGGATATTTATTGTTTGAATTCTCAATACTTTGGTACCAACAATTAAAATTATCCACCCGACAACTCCTTTGACATTATTTCATAAGGTGGATCAACATTTTCCCATATTGCGAAACTTTCAGCTCCCTGATATGCAAGCATATTCATACCATTAACATATTTAGCTCCTTTGTTTTTAGCTGTATTTAACAATTTTGTTAAAGGAGGTGAATAAATTAAATCGTAAACACATTGATCACTTGAAATACTATCTGAATTAATCAACTCTGGATCAGAGTCTTTCATTCCAATTGGAGTACAATTTACAATAAGGTTCGAATCTTTACATGTATAATCTATATCATCATTCTCAATAATTTTAACCTTAGAAGTAAAGTTGAAGCTATCCAGATGTGTTTTTAATTCATCTGCCTTATCTTTGAATATATCAAAGATAAATATTTCCTTTACATCATTAGAGCACAATTTAGAACATATAGCCTTCGATGCTCCACCAGCTCCCAAAACTAGTGCTGTTGTACCATTGGGGTTAAAACCATTATCATCAAACAATGATTTGCTAAATCCTAGTCCATCAGTATTGTGACCCATTAGTTTCCCATCTTTCGAATAAAGTGTGTTTACAGAGCCAATTAGCTTAGCCTCGTCAGATAGAATGTCGACATATTTCATAACTTCTTCTTTGTATGGAATAGTCACATTAGAACCAGAAATTACTCCAGTTCTAATTAAGTCGCATATATTTTCAACCTCACTTATATTAGGTGCTAAAGGAACATAACATGCATCAATATTTAACTTTTGAAATGCAGCATTATGCATATTTGGTGATTTACTGTGTGTTATTGGATTTCCAATTACTGTATATACCTTTGTGCTTCCTGATATCATATTATTAAATCCTTAAAATATTTTTCTGCAAAAATTACATCCATCTTTATATTCTCTATAAGTTTTTCAACGGTTTCAAACTTTTTCTCATCTCTTATTCTGGTCAGAAATTCAATAGTTATGCTTTTACCATAAACTTGTTCATTAAAATTAAATATATGAGATTCAATTTGTAAATTAAAATTTCCAAATGTTGGCCTAAACCCAATATTAGTAATACTTTGATGCTTTTTATTATCAATTTCAACAAATGATACATATACTCCAGGCTTAGGAAAAAATCGCCAACCTGTTTCTAAATTAGTTGTTGGAAAACCAATCTCTCTTCCTCGCTGTTCACCTTTAACTACAACACCATTAATTGAGTAATTTCTTCCTAAGAAGTCTTTTACTTTATTGACATCGCCTTGAATTAGAAGCTGCTTTATGTAAGTTGAACTGACGGGAGAGGATCCAACTTTCTGAATATTTAAAGAATGAACTTTGTATCTATTGTTAGATATTTTTTCTAGAAACTTACTATTTCCAGAGGCCTGATGACCAAATCTAAAATTTTCTCCTATAATTATGTGAGAAGGTTTATATTTATTTATAATAAAATCATTAGCAAATTGTAACGATGACATTTTTAACATTGAATCATTAAATTCAATTTCATCAACAATATCTACTCCATATAAATTTAACAACCTTCTTTTTTCATCATAGGGAATTATCAAGTCAATTTTCTTATCTAAAATTACTTCTCTAGGATGAGGCTTAAAAGTAATAACAACTATATTACCACCTTCACTTTTTAAAAGTTTTTGTGCTAGAGCAATCAATGATTGGTGTCCAACATGAACTCCATCGAAATTTCCAATTAAGACAATATTCTTTTCGCTCATAGGTATAGAATTTTAACACAAAAAAAATTAATATTTCTTCCAAAAAGAAGGTAAGAATAATGCGATCATTGTAAATATTTCAAGTCTTCCTAGCATCATCAAGAAAGTGAGTAATAGTTTCGTTGGTGTGGAAAAAATTGAATAATTTGAATGGGCATTAACTTGTTCAAATCCTGGTCCAACATTTGCGATTGAAGACAATACTGCTGATGCAGCTGATAAGGATGTAATATTAGGCTCTAAAATAATAATTAATAAGATTGAAATTGCACAAATAAAAACAAATAAAAAAAGAAAAGATAAAACCCCGGTTACCACTTCGTCATCTAAAGATTTATTATTAATTTTAACTGTATAGACAACATTGGGACTAATTCTACGCCTAATCTCTTGGTAAACTCTTTTAACTACAATTAAAATTCTAACAATTTTAATCCCACCTGTAGTAGAACCTGAAGAACCACCAATTACTAAAAAAATTAATAATAAAATTTTTGCATGACTTGGCCATTGGTCAAAATTATATGTAGTAAAACCAGTTCCAGTTGAAATTGACAATGCTTGAAAAGAACCATACCTAAAAGAATCTAAAGCAGTTTCAAAATTATATTGGTTTTGTAAGATTAATACCAATGAAAGAACTAGAAGTATATTAAATAGAACAAATGTTTTAAATTCTGAATTTTCCCAAATTTTTTGAAAATTCCCCGTTATGACAAAATAAAAAATAGCGAAGCTGATTCCAGATAAAAACATAAAAGATAAGATTATCATTTCAACTGAAAAATTATTCAAAGTTTCTATACTTAATGGGTAGCTAGAAAATCCCCCTGATGATACTGTGCTAAAGGAGTGTACGATAGAGTCAAAAGAACTAAGGTCGCCAATAAAAAATAATAAAAAAAATAAAATTAATGTTATAACAGCATATATAATCAATAGGGTTATCCCAGTCTGATATAATCTCGGAGTTATTCTTTCTTTTTGTGGTCCCGTCCCTTCTTGGTCTGATGCGATTTGCATTATACCAACAGAAATTCTTGGAAAAATTATAAGAACCAATAAAATTATCCCTATACCACCCAACCATTGGGTTAAAGATCGCCAAAATATGAGCATAGAATGATGCTCGAGAGAGGGAAAATTAGTAAATACTGATGCACCAGTTGTCGTAATCCCTGATACAGACTCAAAAAAAGAATTAATAATTATATTATTTTCAAAAATTGGAACCAAATTAATAGAATCCTGAAATGGTAGAAGAAGAGATGAGAAAATATATGGCAAAGCCCCAAATATTCCTGCAAATATCCACACTACTGATGCTATTAAGAAACCATCCTTCCTTCCTAACTCATCATTTTGAATTGACTCATTATAAGAAAACCTTTTTACAATAACACTACAAAAAAAAGTTAGTAGAGAAGAAAGTATGAAGGGGTATGCCTGTATTAAAATTTTAGACTGATTTATGCTCCCCAAAGTAGGATCTATGAAAAATATTGATAATATTGGTACCAATAAAAAATATGCATAATATCTGATAAAGATACTTGTTAGATAAAAAGATTTTGCTAAATTCATTCTAGAATCACAGTCTCTAAACTCTTCTCTGCTTCTTGGTCTAATGTTACTACAATTGCATAATCATCTTTAAGTATTTTTTTATCATCTAAATCTGTAATGATTCTCACTTCGTCAGCTCCTCTCATAACTAGTGCAACAATGGTTGAGGAAGAGCCGTTGAAATCTAAATCCCTTTTTGCTTTAAATTCAAATACCTTTGTGTTTTCATCGATGATCGTTTCATGAGAAAATTTCTTCCTCATAACATATGAATTAATTTCACCTGCTACAGAATATTTGATATTAACTTCTCTCTCGGCACCTATACTATTTATGATATTTTGGTATTCAGATTTCGAATAAACAACCAAAGAATTCTTGGCCTTTAACTTATTAGATAGCAATGCACTCAAAACATTTGTTTCATCATTTTCTGTTAATGCTAGAAAGTAATCACATCCACCATCGACACCATGTTCTGTATAGAGCTCTTTATTTGTTGGTTCACCAAAAATAATCTCAGCGCCACTCAAAGACTCTGACATTTCTCTTGCCCTAGCTTTATCAGAGACCAAAATTTTTACATTACAATTTCTTTTTAATAGCCTTTTTGCCACATTAGTAGAAATATAAGACTCTCCTACAATAAAGATATTCTTTAATTCAGCATCATCTACATCAAAAAATTCTTTTTCAAATTCCGATTCGTATTCTTCGACAATTGCAACAAGTGCAACATCATCATTTTTAAGTCTTACAGAAGGATTATCAACTTGGATATAATTAAGTTTTTCAGATTGTACATCTTCAGTTACTGCTATAAATTTCCACTTATTTTTTCCAGTTTTATTAAGTGAATAAATTGATTTACCTAGTAAAGAACTCGATTCTTCAATTTTTATTTTAAGCAATAAAATTTTCTTATCTGCTATTTTGTCGTTTTCCCATGCATACGGTGTTTCGAATAAGTTAACAATCTTTTCTGAAACAATATCGCCTGGGTAAAATGTTTTGATTTCAGGGAAACCTAATCTACCTGGATAATCTTTGTACTTACTATCTTTCAAAACTATTAAAGTTTGAATTCCTGGAATCCTTTCGAAATACATAGCAGTCAATAAGTTAAGTTGGTCATCATTTGTACAAGCAATAAAGAAATTGATAGAGTTTAAGTCTAAATCATTAAAAGTATTTAAATCAGCAGCATCTCCATTGATTGCCATAATATCAACATTGCCTCTGTTTTTTATCTGATTTATCTTACTTATATCTTTATCAATTAAAATGACATTATTCTCTATTGATAACTCTTGAGCTAAGTACCCGCCTGTGGCACCAGATCCTAAAACTATTATATTATTTGGCTTTGAAGAAGACATTATCGATGCCCCTGTGGGCTAAAAACTAATAGAGACGTATTTGTAATCCCGCAACTAGTGCTAAATGATGAGTTGAATCATCAAAATCTGTCCCATAATTATTATAAAGGTGAATCCCTACACTTAAATTGTCAGAAATAACTCTATCAACACCTGCTCCAATCTGAAACAAAAAGTAGGAACTATTGTCGTCATTATTATTATCCTCATCCCTAACCAAAATCCCAACACCTGCTTCAATTGATGGAATAAATTTAGGATCTTCAGATTCAAGGATTTTTTTCACATTTCCAGTTATGCCAAAATTTGTTTCATCACTGCTGCTTGAATAGTACACATGTGGTCCAATNTATAAATCATCTTTATAAGGTATATCAAGTTTTGTGTCTAAGTTATATCCACCTGGAGCTATAGCAAATCCACCACCTATACTGAAAAGCGGTGCAGGCCCATAGGTTTCATTGTAATTAAACTTTTTTGGCTCTTCTGCTGAATCATTAACATCTTTTGCGACTGATGAATATTCCTCACTCTGTGTGTCCTCAGTATCTTTGGTAATTCCAGTTGATGATATAAAAATCATTACTAATAAAATAATAAAAAAATTATAAAATTTCATTTAATACACCTCTATTTGTTGAGATTATGTACTCTATAACTTTTAATGTCAAGGCTCTTGAATATCTACAATATTTAAAACTATGTTCTCTCCACCTCTATAAGAATCTTTTTGGATTGAAAATGCAACATTTACAATGTTTGCAGTTGATAATGGTTTTCGAAAATTGAACCAAATTGCTCTATGCTGTATGGAATCCTGTTCTAATAATAGTTCTAAATGTTTTTCTTTAATTATTTTTTTATTTTTTATATTGACATTATTAGTGAAAAATATTGGGAAAGGATTTCCATTGCCAAATGGTTCCATTTTCTCAATCTCTCTTACTAACTGGATTTTAATATTTTCAAAATTTATATCGCATTCTAATTCTATCAATTCACCAGAATCAAAATCATATTCAGCAATTAAATTTTCAAATTTATTTTTAAAATCTTCGATTGAATCTTCATTAATTGTAACTCCGGCAGCTCCACTATGCCCACCAAACTGAATTAAAAGATCTGAACATTGCTCCAAAATATTATATAGATTTATATTGTTTGCAGTTCTCAAACTACCTTTAGCAATTGAATCGTTTAGGGATAAAACTGCACATGGAACTCCAAATTGCTTAACAATTCTTGAAGCTATAATTCCAATTACCCCAGGGTGCCATCCATTGGAATATAAAACTAATGAACTTCTAGCAGGATTTTTGATAAATTCAGATTTTGCAAGATTTTCAGCCTCTTTTAAAACCTGTTCTTGAATCTCTTGTCTTTTTACGTTGTTTTTTTCAATAATAGATATTAATTGTTCAACTACTTTTTCATCTTTAGATGTTAAAAGCTTCACTGCATCTGTTGCACTTCCTACCCTTCCAGCTGCATTAATTTTAGGGGCAATGCCAAAAGAGATATCTCTTACAGAATATTTCTCTTTTTGCTTTCCAATTAAGGACTTTAAACCTTTTCTTTCAGTTGCTGCAATCTGTTTTAATCCATTATAAACAAAAATTCTATTCACACCCAAAATTGGCATACTATCTGCTACAGTACCTATGGAAACAAGATCTAAATATTTACTTAAGTTTGGCTCTGGCCTGTCATTGAAAAAACTAATACCTCTTAATTTTGTTCTTAATGCAACAATTAAATTGAAAACTACACCTGCAGCACAAATTTCTTTAAATGGATATTTACATTCCTTAATTTTAGGATTTATTATTGAAAATGCTTCCGGTAATACATCAGGAACTGTGTGATGATCAGTAATTATAAAATCAACAAGGAGTTTCTTTGACTTTAAAATAACTTCATTCTCTGAAATCCCGCAATCCGTTGATATAATAAGGCTGACACCATCATTTACAAGTTTTTCAATTGATTGGAAATTTATTCCGTAACCTTCCTCTATTCGATGTGGATTATAAAAGGTTACATTTGCATCCATTGATTCGAGAAATCCATAAAGTATAGATGTTGAAGTAATCCCATCACAGTCAAAATCTCCATATATTGCTATTTTTTCTTTATTAAGTAGGGCTTTTATTATTCTACTAATGCTAGATTCAATACCGGACATCAACATTGGATTAGGCAGTTTATCTAATGTTGGTACAAAGAAGTTTTCTACCTCTTCTTTATTTACAAGATTCCTGTTTACTAAAAGAGTTGCTATTATTTCAGTGCTATTTATTTCACTCGCTAGCTGAGAAACTATTTCACTATTTACAGTCTGTTTTCTCCAAATTTTTCTCATTTTTTTTTAATGGTTAGTCCTTAAGACTTAGAATATAATCAAGTGCCATTAAATAACCTTGAAACCCAAATCCTGAAATTACCCCAATAGCAATTGATGAAACATAGGAGTTGTGTCTAAAGTCTTCTCTGCTATAGATATTGGAAAGATGTACCTCTATAAACTTAGCCTTTATTGATAACAGTGCATCTCTAATTGCAATACTAGTATGAGTAAAAGCTGCGGGATTAATAACAATATAATCAAAATCAGAGGATTCTTGAATTTTAGATACTAAATTACCCTCTACATTTGACTGAAAAAAATCAGTATCAATTTTGAGCTCATTAGCCTTAGATAAAATTTTTTCATTAATTTGATCCAATGTTAAAGAGCCATACACATCTTCTTCTCGGGTTCCTAACATATTCAAATTTGGACCATTGATAAATAAAACTTTCATCTTTTTAGATTAAAGCAAATATTAAATATGTAAAACATTATTCCTTAATAAGTTTGAGCTCCTTCATTTTCGTTAAATATGAAAATAAAAAGTAGAACACAGCAAAACATATAAATTTTAAAAATAGAGTCACAATTGAACTTTTGAAAATCAATGTTTCGATAATATAATTTGAAATAAGAAGTGCAATAAAAGAGAAAAATATAAAAACTAAAAATTTGATTAATAGATTAAATTTTAAATTTATTTTATTTTTTCTTAGGCAGTATGTAAGAGAGAAAAACAAAACAATAGAAGATATTGATGATGACAAAGCTAAGCCAATAAAACCAAAATTTAAAATTATTGAAAAAAAGTAGCACAAAATAGCATTGAGGATTAAATTAATCATTGCAAGCTTAACGGGAGTAGCGGTATCTTTAATGGCAAAAAAAGCTTGTGTTAAAAGTCTCACCCCACCGACAAATATCAGCCCAACGGAATAAGCTATTAAGGCTTTGTATGTAAAATAAGAATCACTTAATGTAAACTCACCCCTTACATAAAGTAAGTTGCAAATACTATCGCCCCAAAATAAAAAAACTATACAACATGGGCATAATAGAAAATATAAAAAAGCCATTCTATCATTTAAATATTTAGTCATTTTCATTAAATTCTTATTATTTGAAAATTCTGAAAGTTGAGTCAGGGAAATAGTTGCAATAGAAACTGCAAAAACTCCCAATGGAAGCTCTAACAATCTTTCTGCTAAATACAGATAAGTCACTGAGCCATCTTCCATGAATGATGCAAACTGTGTATTAATTAAGATATTTAAGTTATATACTCCAAGCCCTACAACCTGAGGTATTAAAACTTTTATTACTGCTTTAGTTTCTTCGCTTAAAAAAGTTTTCAAACTAAATTTATAGTTCAAATGGTTCTGCGAAATAAACGGTAACTGAATCAGGAACTGAGCTATAGCACCTAGCAAAACAGCATATGAAAGTGAATAGATTGTTAATTCTAAAAAAAAATAGCATGTGAATAAAGTTAAAATTATTGCCAAATTAAACATTACTGGAGAAAATGCAGGAGCAAAAAATTTTCCCTTAGAGTTTAAAAGACCCATATTTAATGCAGATAATGATATAAAAAATAAAAAAGGTGACATCCTCTTTAACAAGTTTGAACTTAATTCTAATTGATCCTCAGAAAATCCGAATGCAAAAAGCGATACTATTTCTTTAGAAAAAAAGAAGAACAATAATGTAAAAAAAATTAGGACTAAAACAAGAATTGAGAAAACTTCTGAACGAAATTTTTTAAAACTATTTTCATCTTTGCTATCAACATATTTAGTAAAGAAGGGAACCAAAGTGGAGCTTAATGTACCCTCTGCAAGTAACCTTCTAAACAAATTAGGTATTCTAAAAGCTACATAAAATGAATCAGTAAGTGTGTTTGCACCAAAGAAGAAGGTTATTGTTAAGTCTCGTAAGTAACCAAAAATTCTGCTGAAAAAAGTTAAAATCGCTACATTAACAGATGATGAAAATTTTTTCTTTTTATCTTTACCTATCATATTGTTATAATTAAACTATAAACTGAAAGCAAATTAAAAGAATTTTTTATATATTTGCTATTATATTTATATTTTTTGATAAGATAAAAATAACCTGGGGGCTTTATAAATGGAAAATATAAGACATTTAGAAGAAAATATATGGCAATTAGACCTGAAAGTAGATAATGAAACTGAATTTGTAGCTCCTTACTTAATCAAGGCTGGTAATTCTTTTATATTAGTAGATATTGGACCAAAAGTCGGCATACCAGAACTTGAAAGACAATTACAAATTATGGGAGTAAATCAGAGAAATCTTAAATTTATATTTCTTACACATATTCATCTAGACCATTCTGGGGGCTTGGGAACCCTTTTAAAAAATTTCCCAGACACAGAAGTAATTGTTCATAGAAGGGGTGCTCCACATTTAATTGATCCGTATAAAGTGCTGTGGCAATCATCACTTGATACATTAGGGTGGGTTGCTGAAATGTATCAAAAGCCTGATCCTGTTAGTGAGGATTGTCTTATAGCAATTCAAGATAAAACTTTTGAAATAAATGTAGATGGTTTAGAATTTCAATGGATAGAAACTCCTGGCCATGCAAGTCATCATTTTAGCTTCATGATGATGGATAAGAAAATAATGTTTTCCGGAGATGCAGCAGGAATGTTTATTCCTGGATTAAATGATGCTCTTGTTCCCACTACACCTCATCCATATAGGATGAGCTCAGGGATTGAATCATTAAATGCAATGATAGAATACAAGCCTGAGAAAATTGCATATGCTCACCATGCAATTAGACCGAATGCGGATTTACTTTTGAAAAAGCACATTGATCAACTCGAATCATGGAAACTCTGTGTTTCAGATTGTTTGAAAAAAGGAATTAGTGAAGAAGAAGCCATTGCAAAGGAAATATCAGGGGTTGACCTAGAATCCGGTAGACTTTTTTCTGCGTCTGAAGATTTTGGGGGACTAAGAAAAGCATTGGTTGGAAGCATTACGGGATTTGTCCATTTAATTAATCAGGAATAAAGCTCTGAGGTTTTAAAGTGGTTTTTAAAATTTCAAAATTCAAATACATTTTTATTAACATTAAAATCTCTAAATTTTTCTCAATTAAGTCATTAGTTGTATAAATAGTAATAACTGTCGAAACATTTCTGGAAGACCTTGGCCAACCAATATGTTGGTATTGAGAGTAATAAAAATGAAAATTTACGATATCGGATATTTCCTTTAATTTAATTTTAATGTTAGCCATACAAAACAATATCTTATCTTATTGACTTTATTAAATAATTTTCTTAAAATCTATATTAGGCATGAATTGTCATATTTTGGCATAAGGTGGAATTTTATTTTGTTTAGAGGTCAATTTGTACATCTCATTTCTAAAACTGGAAGAGTCAGTATTCCTTCCAAATTTAGGGAGAATCTTAAAAAAGTATATAAGACATCAAATGTCATAATCACTCTATTTGAGAATTGTTTATCATGCTATCCGCTACCAGAATGGGAAAAGTTAGAGAGAAAAATTCTAAAACTCCCGAGGTTTAAAAAAGATACGGTTGATTTTGAAAGACACTTAATTGGAAATGCAAATGAATGTGAGATTGACACCGAGGGAAGAATTAACATTCCTCAAATTCTCAGGAAAGACCTTGGATTAAGCAAGAATTTAATATTTGTTGGTCTTTTATCCAGATTTGAAATTTGGTCGGAAAAATCATGGAATATAAATTCAAAAAACAGTTTTAAAAAATTTCAAAAAAGTAGGGATGTCTTAGATGGGATATAGTCATTATTCGGTAATGAAAAATGAAATACTATCTTTTATAAATACAAAAGAAAATAAAACACTTATAGATGCAACTCTAGGTATGGGTGGACACACTTTATCAATATCTGAAGCTAGTTCAGGAAGATTTAATTTTTTATGTTTTGATCAAGATAAAGAGTCAATCAAAATTGCAAAAGAAAAATTGTCACCTTTTGAAGAAAATATAAAATATTTTCATACTAATTTTAAAAATCTAAAAAACTATATTGACGATAAGGTTGATTACATATTAGCAGACCTGGGAATATCAACTTATCAATTATCAAATAAAAAAAGAGGATTTAGTTTCACAAGTGATGAAAGACTAGACATGAGAATGGATAAAGAGCAAATTTTAGATGCTCACTATATAATTAACAACTATAATTTGAATAATTTATCTGCTATTTTAAGAGACTTTGGTGAAGAAAAAAATCATTACAAAATTGCAAGCTATATATGTAAGGAAAGAACTAAAAAAAAGATTAATACATGCAAAGAGTTATCAGATCTTATCGATAGATGCTCATCTAAAAAATCTAAAATAAACTCATCAACAAAAACATTTATGGCACTAAGAATAGAAGTCAACAACGAACTGAACTCACTAAAAGAATTTCTTAAAAACTCATTAAGTCTTTTAAAGCCTAATGGTAGATTGATGGTTATTTCGTTCCATTCGTTAGAAGACAGAATTGTTAAAAATTTTATGAAATTTTCAGAAAAAAATTGTATTTGTCCATCAACACAAATGTTTTGTAGTTGCAATAAAAAATCTGAGCTAAAAATTCTAACAAAAAAACCTATACTTCCATGTGAATCTGAAATAAATGAAAATCCAAGTTCAAGAAGTGCAAAACTAAGAGTTGGGGAAGCAATATGATTAACACAGGATTGATTGACTTAATCAGAGAAAAATCTAAAGTAGTTAAGGCTGCGAAAAATTTACTTAAAAAGTCCTATCTTCTATTCTTAATTTTCATACTTTTATTATCAATAATTTCAATAAAGGCTAATATAACAAAAATAGGATATTCATTAGCAGAAAACAATAAAACTCTTAAAAAAACTAAATTAGAAAATAAACTCCTAAGAACTAAAATGTCAGCTTTAAAATCTAACTATAGAATAAAAAAAATTGCTGAATCTAATGGAATGGTGTTCCCCAGAAAAAAGGATATAAAGAGTGTTAAGTATGAGTAAAATTATTGCTGCTCTTAAAAAAGAAGAAAATAGTTTTGTAAAAAGATTAAAGTTAATAAGATTTGTTTTTTTAATAGTAAGCTTGTTAATAGTTAGTAAAATCTTTTTCTTACAAATAATAGATAATGAAAAACCGCTAAAATTTTCTGCTGCTGTTAGCAATCCTTTTACACTGACCGGAGACAGAGGGACCATTAAAGATATAAATGGAGAAATTCTTGCTACAAGTGTTGAATATCCATCAATTTATTTGAATCCTAGGGCTATAAAAAATAAAGAGTTCTATGTAAAACAACTATCTAAAGTTTTAAAAATTCCAAAAGAACAGATTAAAAAGAAATTGAACTCCAGAAAATATTTTGTATGGATTAAGAGATTAGCTAGCCCTGAGGAGGGGGAAAAAATAATAAATCTGAATCTAAAACATGTTGGAATTCAGATGGAGCCCAAAAGAATATACCCATCAAAACATCTAGCCGGACAAATATTAGGACATACGAACATAGACCAGGTTGGTATGGAGGGAATAGAATATAAGTACAACAAATACCTTTTAGGATCAAAAAAAACAATAAAAGTTTATAAAGACGGAATGGGTAAAATCATTGCTGGCAGCACTTCAACAAGTTCAATTAATTCTGGATCCGATATCACCCTAACAATAAATAGTAAATACCAATTCGTACTAGAAGAAGAAATTGAAAAAACTGTTAAGGAATCCGGTTCTTTGAGGGGTTATGGAATACTAATGAACCCAAATACTGGGGAGATATATGCAATGGCGTCTTATCCATTTTTCGATCCAAACAAATATTCTGAATACTCAAACATAGAGAAAAAAAATCTACCTGTATGGAATATGTTTGAGCCTGGATCAATTATGAAAAGCTTTCTAGTAGCTTCAGCATTAAATGAAGGTGTAATTGATGAAGAAACGGTAATTGATTGTGAAAACGGGAAAAGAAAAATTGGAGGGCATACAATAAAAGATGTTAATCCAAAAGGCAAGCTCAATCCTGAGGATGTTCTTCGTTATTCAAGTAACATTGGTGCTTCTAAAATTATTGAAAAATTAACGGCAGAAAAATATTATGAATATCTCAAGCTATTTGGCTTTGGGAAGAAAACGAACATTGGTTTACCAGGTGAGGGAAATGGTTTACTTTCAAAACCAAATAATTGGAGCAGAATTAAAATTGCAAATATAAGTTTTGGTCAAGGAATGTCTGTATCTGCAATTCAATTAGCACAGGCCTTATCAATAATAGCAAATGGAGGAACATTTGTTGAACCATATATAATAAAAAAGATTGAGAATAGAAATGGCAAAGTTGTCTATGATCATAAGGCTGAAAAAAATACCAGAGTTTTAAAATATCAAACAACCAAGAAAATTAGAAAAATGCTCAGAGAAGTTGTTGAAACAGGATCAGCTTACAGAGCTGAAGTTAAAGGAATTGATGTATCTGGAAAAACTGGAACTGCCCAATTTGCAGAAAACGGAAGATATCATAAAAAAAGATTTATTGTTTCATTTATTGGATTTGCACCAACGGAGAATCCACAATTAGTTTCAGTAATTACTATAGATTATCCTAAGGGTTCAAATGCATATGGTGGAAGATGGGCTGCACCAACTTTTAAAAGAACAATGGAAAAAATATTAGTTGATGAAGATGAATTTAATCAAATAGCTTCTCAAAAAAATGTTCCGTCTTTTCTTGGTAAAGGGAAAAAAGAGGTTATAAACATCGCAAAGAGAAATAAAATTAAAATTAATCTAAGTGGGAATGGTTATGTAAAAAGACAAGTTCCTGAGCCTGGTGAAGAAATATCTCACCTAGATGAAGTTGCAATATTTCTCGAACCTGGAATTTAATATGTATAGAAGTCCAAAATTTCTAAGAAATAATTCTATATCCCAAATTTCAAATTCAACAGAAAAAATCAAAAAAGGGAGTGCTTTTTTTGCAATTTCAGGAGCAAATGTAGATGGTAACAATTTTATTCCTGAAGCTATCAAAAAAGGAGCGAGAATAATAGTAAGTAGCAAGAAAAGCTCGCTAAGAAAAGTTAAAAATAATAAAATAATTAAGATTTATTCAAAAAATATCAGAAGTTTCTATTCAGAAGAATGCTCAAGAATATTTGAGCATCCATCAAAAAAAATTAGCATATGTGGAATTACTGGAACTAATGGTAAAAGCTCAGTTGCTGCATTGCTTACTCATATTTGGACTTTAGAAAGCTCTGGGGTTATTGGAACAATTAACATTCAATATGGAAATAAAAAAGAAAAGTCTAAATTAACGACTCCTGATTGCTACGAAATAAATAAAGTATTAAATAAAATGAAAGAGAAAAGAATTAGAAACTTATTTATGGAAACTTCGTCACATGCTCTGGAGCAAGAAAGGGTTCATGGAATTGAATTTGAGTCAGCAATATTTACCAATTTGACACAAGATCATTTTGATTTCCATAAAAATATGACCAACTATTTCAAAGCTAAAAAAAAATTGTTTTCACAATATTTAAATAAAAGTAATAAAAAAAATAAATTTGCGATAATAAATATTGATGACAAATATGGATTGAAAATACTCAACGAAAAAAAGAAATCAATAAAATACTATACATATTCAATGAAAAACCCATCAGCTGATTTCTATATTCAAAAAATAAATAAAGTTAAAAAAAAATATGAGTTGAAAATCGTTTACATGAAAAAAAATTGTAAAGTATTAACTCCTATGTTTGGGAACTTTAATTTTGAGAATATACTTGCAGCATTTGCATATTCTATTATAAAGAAAAAACCTCTTAAAGTAATAATTGATAAGATTGCATCCTTTAAAGGTGCAAAAGGTAGATTGGAGCCTGTAGGAAAAAAACAAAAAGTTATTTTTATTGATTATGCTCATACACATGATGCATTAGAGAAAACACTAAAATCGATAAAAATAGAATATCCAAACAACAAAATTATTACTGTTTTTGGTTGTGGTGGAGATAGAGATATCAAAAAAAGAGCTAAAATGGGGAAGGTTGGTGTCAGATATTCAGATAAAGTATATCTAACCAATGACAACCCAAGAACAGAAGATCCAAAAAAGATTATTAATGATATAGTTGACGGAACAAAAAATTCTAAAAAAATAAAAATTATTTTAAACAGAGAAGAAGCAATTAAGAAAGCAATTGTCACAGCTGACAAAAAAGATGTAATCTTAATTGCTGGCAAAGGTCATGAAAACTATCAAGAGATCAATGGAGTAAGAGAAGCATATTCAGACCATAAAGTTGTTTCCAAAATTTTAAAAGATGAAACTTTATAAGAAATATTTATCAAAATTTTTAAATCAATATAATGGAATATTATCTAATGAAATAAATATAAAGTATGAAGAGCTTGGAGATATTTGCACTGATACTAGAAAATTAAAAAAAAACGATATTTTTATTGCATTAAAAGGAGAGAACTTCAATGGGAACACCTTTGTTCAAATAGCATTTGAAAATGGAGCAGCTTTTTGTATTTCCGAGGAAATCAATTCAAACTCAATCCATGTAAAGTCCACACTAGATTTCATTCAAAAATTCTCTGCATTCATTCTGCAAGAGGAAGACAGAATATTTAAAATAGGAATAACAGGAACAAATGGTAAAACATCAACAAAAGAAATTATGGCAAGTGTTCTTGGGCAAAAATTTGTGGTTCATAAAACTCAAGGAAATAACAATAACGATATTGGCTTACCTTTAACTATATTAGATTTAAATGAAAATGTTGAGGTATTAATATTAGAAATGGGGACAAATAGACCTGGTGAAATTGAAGTTTTATCAAATATAGCAAGGCCTAACCTGTCAGTGATTACAAATATTGGAAAAGGTCATACTCTATATTTAAAAAATGAGAATGAAATTCTTAGAGAAAAATTTAATATAACAAAATTTTTTGGTTCAAAAAATTTTCTTATATTTAATGCTGATAATAAATTCTTAGCAGAAAAATGTAAAAATTTAGGATTTAAAACAATTTCATTTTCTATAAACTCGGATTCTGATACTAAAGGAGAGGAAATATCAGATTCTTACGACGAATTCACAATTAGAATAAATAAAGAAGAAATTAGGATAAAAATAAAAGCGGCTGGTATTAATAATATTTATAATTCACTATCAGTAGTAGCAGCTGCGAAAACTTTAAATATCGAACCAGAACTTATAAAAAAGGGGTTAGAAGAATATGAGGGAATCTCTAATCGTTTTAATATAAAAAAAACTGGTACCAATTTTATTATAAATGATTCATATAATGCAAATCCTAATTCAATGAAGACTGCTATACAAATGACCAATGCAATTTTTCCTAAACTAACCAAAATTGCTATTATAGGAGATATGCTTGAATTAGGAGATTTTGAGGAAGATGAACATCAAAAAATTGGAGAACTGCTTTATTCTGAAAAATTCAATGAAGCATATATTTATGGCTCAAATTACAAAAGTTATTTAATGGGTATTAATAAAAAAATCTCTGCAACTATACTCACTAAGCATGAAGATATATCAAATTTTTTGGATTTAAAGAAAATTCATAATACTGTTATCCTTATCAAGGGTTCACGTGGATCTAAAATGGAGAAAGTTTTGGAGTTCTTAGAAATTTAATGTTTCACTATTTATATTTAAACTTTTTAGATTCAATACCTTTATTAAACCTATTTCAATATATAACTCTTAGATCGATTTTAGCTGGAATTTTAAGCTTTTTATTTGTTGTTTTATTTGGAAAAAAATTTATAAATTTCCTTACTAAAAAAAATTCAGTCGAAAACATAAATAAATATTTAAATGATAATCATAAAAAGAAAACAGGGACACCGAATATGGGTGGATTTTTAATTGGAGTTTCAATCTTAATTTCAACCCTACTCTTTAGTGATTTATCCAATCCAAAAATTCAAATCCTAATTTGGACATATATATTATTTGCCATAACAGGATTTATTGATGACTTTACAAAATTAAGAAAAGGTACTGGACTAAAAATACAATTAAAGTTTTTTATTCAAATAGTATTAACCTTTCTAATTAGTTTTTTAATAATTGATCAATCACAGACCTTTATTTATCAGGAGGAAACTAAAAATATCAACAACATAATCCTTCCATTTACAAAAAATATATTTGATCTAGGAGCAATCTATTTTGTTCTTATGATGTTTATCATATTAGGGTCAGCTAATTCTGTAAATTTCACAGATGGGCTAGATGGTCTGGCTACAGGAAGTCTCATAATATCCTTTTCTGCTATTACAATTTTTACATATATTGCAGGAAATAGCGTTTATTCGTCTTATTTGTATCTCCCATTTATATCTAATGTAGGAGAGATAGTTGTCTTTATTTCAGCCTTAATAGGAAGTCTTTTGGGCTTTTTGTGGTATAACTCAAATCCTGCACAAATTTTTATGGGAGACACAGGCTCAATACCAATGGGTGCGACCTTAGGATTAGTAGCCATTTTAATAAAGCAAGAATTTCTCTTACTTATAATTGGTGGAATCTTTGTAATAGAGGCATTATCAGTTATTACTCAAATCTTTTCGTTCAGAATATTTAAAAAAAGGATATTTCTAATCGCACCAATTCACCATCATTTTGAGAAATTAGGGATTAAAGAATCAAAAATTGTTATTAGATTTTGGATTATAGGAATAATTTTCTCATTAATAGCAATTGCAACATTAAAAATAAGATAATGGTAAAAGAAAAAATTTTAATTTATGGAATGGGTATCACTGGAAAAGCAGTGAAAAACTTTTGTAAATACAAAAAAATACCTTATGAAATATATGACGACACTAAAACCAAAGAAAATTTTAAAAAAATATTAAAAAATATTTCAACTATTGTTTTAAGCCCTGGAGTAAAAAAAACCAATTTAAATATTAAATTTGCTTTAAAAAATAAAATAAAAGTAATAAGTGAAATAGAATTTGCGGCAAAATTTACAGAAAAGCCAATTATTGCAGTTACAGGTACTAATGGAAAAACAACTACTACATTATTAACTCATGAAATTTTAAAAAATCATGGGCTTAAAGTATTTATTGGTGGCAACATTGGCACGCCTTTTATAAAAGGAATATTAATGGAGAAAAATTATGACATCTTTCTTTTAGAATGTAGTAGCTTTCAATTACAATTCATAGATAAAGAGTTCGCACCTAAGGTGTCTGCAATAACTAACTTATCTCCAAACCATCTTGATCACCATAAGGATTTAATTGAATACTATGGCTCAAAATTTAATATATTTAAAAATCAGAAGAAAAGTGATTTCTTAATTTTAAAAAGCGATATTGAATTAAGTAGATTAAAAATCGTACCAAAAAAGATATTAATAAAAAAATCAAGAAACAAGAATTATATAATACAAAATAAAATAAAAATTTTACTTAATAATTTGAAAATAGTAGGCAATCACAACATTGAAAATTTATCATTTGCTATGGAAATAGCCAATGTTTTTACTGAATTAAATAAAAATATTATAAAAAAAATTTACCAATTTAAGCCACCCAAATTTAGACTTGAAAAAATATTTGATAAACCAAAAATCTTCAATGATTCAAAATCCACATCCCCCGATGCCACTGTAAGTGCCATAGAGTCTTTCAATTCAAAGGTCTATCTAGTAATGGGCGGTAAAGATAAAAATCTTAATTACATATCTGTAAAAAAAATATTGGGGAAAAAAGTCGAAAAAGTCTTTTTAATTGGTGAAAATAAATTTTTATTAGCACAATTTTTTTCATCAAAGAATAGTATAATTTGTAAAGATATGGAGGATGCGGTCATTCAATTAAAAAAAGTTATAAAAAAAACTGACACTATAGTTTTTAGTCCAGGTAGTTCTAGTTTTGACTCATACAATTCATACATCGAAAGAGGAGAAAAATTTAACCAATATGTTAATAAGTTTTTTAAATAATATTAATCCTAGAACACTGTTTACTTTATCTACATTGATGCTATCAATATTTGGATTAGTAATGGTTTTCAGCTCTAGCTCTGTTCAGGCAATGGAAAATCATGCAGACCCTTATTTCTTTCTTAAAAAACAAACTTTTTACCTTGGATTCGGTTTAGTTCTTTTTTGGATTTCAAGTAAACTCAAAACCGAATACCTTGAAAAAAAGTACAAATTCTTTTATTTTATAGGTTTTTTTTTATTAGCTCTAACTTTAATTCCAATTTTATCTAAAACAGCTGGTGGAGCATCTAGATGGATTCAAATTGCAGGGATATCTTTGCAACCAATAGAAATTTCAAAGTATTTATTATTAATTTTTATAGCTAAACATTTAATAGTTAAACTAGATAAAATAAATACTTTCAAAATAGGCATAATTTCGCCCTTCACATTGACTTTACCTTATGTAATTGTGCTCTTGTCACAGCCAGATTTCGGAAACACCGTTTTGGTACTTTCGACCATTTTTTTAATGATAATAATTGCTGGAGCAAAATTAAAACATATTATATTTTCTTTTATTTTATTATGTATATCTTTTGGGACCCTAATTATGGCTGCCCCCTATAGAATGAAAAGACTGTTAACATTTCTTAATCCTTATGAAGATCCTCATGGGGCTGGGTACCAGATAATTCAATCATATGTATCCTTTGCAAAAGGTAAATTTCTTGGAGTTGGACTAGGAAATAGTTCACAAAAATTATTTTTTCTTCCCCAAAACCATAATGATTTTATTTTCTCAATTATTGCTGAAGAATTAGGATTTTTGGGTTGCATATTAACATTAATTCTATTTTTCTCTTTATTCTTCTCTATTTATAAAATGATTCTCAGGGCAAAAGATGTTTTCTGTAGATATTTAATGTCTGGAATATTATTAATAACTCTTATGCAAGTTATAATTAACATATCTGTAACAATAGGTCTTATTCCTACAAAAGGGGTGCCTCTTCCACTTGTAAGCTATGGTGGTAGCTCTTTAGTGTTCACATTATTTTCTCTTGGAATTATTCTAGCTTTAGACATGAGGAAAAAATGAGCAAAAAAAAATTTATCATATGTCTTGGAGCAACAGGTGGACATATATTTCCAGGAATAGCTCTTGCTGATGCAATAAAACAAAGTTCTCCTGATTATGAGATTTTATTTATTAGCACATTAAAATCAAATGAAATGCTGCCAAAATTAAATTTCAATTACAAAATAATTGGAATAAATATTTATGGATTTGTTGGAAAAAACATATTGGAAAAAATTAAATCAATTTTCTCTCTATTCATCTGCATAGGTAAAACACTTGTAATATTAAAAAAATTTAAACCAGAGATTATTATTGGATCAGGTGGCTTTGTTTGGCTTCCTGTTGGAATTTCGAGTTTCATATTAAATAAGAGAATTTACACAATTGAAGGTAATTCTGTTCCAGGACTCGCGAATAAGATAATTTCAAAACTTTCAAAAAAAATATTTATTAATTTTGAATCATCATTAAATCATTTCGAAAAATCCAAATGCTTTAACCTAGGGTACCCTATCAGAGAAGTAGAAAAAAAGAGAGTGTCGAAAAAAGATATTGATATACTAATTGTTGGGGGCAGCCAAGGCTCTAAAACATTAAATACAAGATTTCTTGATCAACTAGAGGATTTATTAAACAGACTAACAAAGGAAGAGATAAAAGAATTCACCATAATTCATCAAACAGGCATTGACGATTTCCATAGAGTTAAAAAAATAGCCTCTCAATATGAAGCAAAATTTAATTTTTTAAAATATTCCGCGGAAATTTTTTTAGATAATATTAGTGATTACTATTCTAGAACGAGATTGCTGATTTCGAGAGCTGGTGCGTCAACAATATCTGAAACCAAAAACTTTGATCTTATTAATATTCTGGTACCAATAAAAAATTCAACAAATAATCATCAATATCAAAATGCTTTAGAAATGAATGAAAAGGGGTTAGCTGAGATATGGCAAGAAAATGATCATAACTTAGAACTTACTAATAAGATTTTCAGTTTGCTGAGCAAGAAAGATAAAGCAAAAAAAATTTTGAGCAATAAAAAAAATCAAACAAATGATTATTCTGCAAAAAATATAGTCAAGGAAATACTAAAAGATGCATAAAAAAACTAAGATTCATTTCATAGGAATTGCTGGAATCGGAATGAGTTCATTAGCTGAATTTTTATGTAAAAATTATACTATTACAGGCTCTGATTTAAGCAATAATGAAATATCAACAAAATTGAAAAAAAAGGGGATAAAAGTTTACGAGTACCAATTAGCTGAAAACATCACAAATCAAAATCTTGTTATTTATACATCCGCAATAAAAAAAAATAATCCAGAGTTGGTTGAAGCAAAAAAAAGAGGAATTAAGTGTATTACAAGAGGGAAAGCTTTAGGTGAATTTACAAGAAACGATAAAAATATCTGCATAACTGGAACTCACGGAAAAAGTACTACCACAAATTATTTAGCACAAATATTATTAAATTGTGGAAAAAAACCTTCAGTTTTCTTAGGAGCTATAAATACTAAATTAAAAACAAATTTTATTTACAATCGTAGTAGTCTCAATGTAATTGAAGCTGATGAAAGTGACAACAGCTTCAATTTTCTAAACTCAATGTATTCAGTTATCACTAATATTGATTTTGATCATATGGACTTTTATAAAACAAAAAAGAACCTTTATTTTGCATTTGAAAATTTCATAAAAAAAACTACAAATAAAGTAATAGTAAATATTGACTGTCCAAATATTAAAAAAATTATTACTAAAAATACAAATGAAAAAATTGTTAGATTTAGCAATATCGACAAAAATATTGAATTTTATTTTGAAATAATAAACCGTAAAAAAAGTACAGAAATCATCTTATATAAGAAAAAGAATATTCTTGGTTTATTTAAATTTCAAAGAATAAGTCAATATAATTGTTACAATGTTGTCAGCTCTATTGTTACAGCTATTGAAATGGGTATTTCCACTGAAAGAATAAAAAAAATAAGTAAAAAACTCACTCAACCAGGTAGAAGATTTGAAAAAATATATGAGAGAAAAAATATATCAATTATTGACGATTATGCTCATCATCATAATGCAATAAAAGAAGTAAGGAAATTCATTAAGGATGATGAAGATACAAGAACTATTCTAGTTTTTCAACCTCACAGGTTTACACGATTAAGAAAAAATTATAAAAATTTTTTAAATGAAATATCTTTGTGGAAAGAGGTCATTGTAAGTGATATTTATTCGGCTTTTGAAAAGAAACAGAAATTCACCTCTAGGGAGTTTGTTGATGAATTAAAAAAAATAAATAAAACATGTAATGCTTATTATATTAATGATTATAATAAAATTGTGACAAAATTAAAAAAAGAAATCTCAAAAAATAACTCTAATATTAGGATTATAACAATGGGAGCTGGCGATATAAGGAAAGTCGCAACAAGATTAGTTAATACAATTAAAAATGGATAAAATAAATTTTGAAACTCTAAATATTGAATACTATGAAAATGTAAACCTATCGGATTATTGCACATGGAAATCTGGTTGTAATGTTCCATATATATTTTATCCAAAAAATATTAATGAATTAAAAACGCTTTTAAACCTGAAATGCAAAAAATATATTATAGGCAATGGTTCAAACACATTATTTATAAGTTTAAAAAATACAATTGTAATAAGTACAAAAAAAATGAAATCAATTATTTTTGAAGGTGAAATATTAAAAGTGGAGTGTGGGGCATCGCTCAGCTTGGTTATGAGTAAGTGCCTAAATAATGGGCTTACCGGATTTGAATTTTCAACTGGAATTCCTGGAACCATAGGCGGAGCATTGATAACAAATGCAGGTGCTAATGGAGGAACAATTTCTGATAATTTGATTTCAGTATCTATTTTAGATAAAAACAAAGAAGTTGAGTTATTAAAAGAGGAAATTAAATTTGAATATAGAAAAAGCTCAATAACCCAGAACCAAATTATAATAGGTGCAAAATTTAAACTTGTTAAAGGAGATGTTCTCCAAGCTAAAAAAAATATAAATTTATATTTAAAACATAGGAACGAGACACAGCCAGTAAAATTACCTAGTGCGGGAAGTGTATTTAGAAACCCTCTACCAAAATTTGCGGGCGAAATAATAGAAGAACTGGGACTAAAAGGTTTATCAGAAGGTGATGCCCAAGTCTCAGAATTGCATGCGAATTATATAGTAAACAAAGGCAAGGCTAATCCTAATGAAATATTTCAACTCATAGAAAAAGTAAGAGAAAAAGTACTCCAGAAAAAAGGAATTAAACTGCTAAATGAAGTAAAGATTGTAAATGAAAAATAAATTTTCTTTATCATTATTTGTTTTAATTATTATTTGTTGGATAATACTAAATCCTTTATTTACTATAGTAAAAAAAATAACAATAGTTGGAAATAAAAACATAACAGAAGATGAAATAGTCCAGACATCAGAATTATTAGGCAATCTTGTTTTTTTTTATAATAAAAATTCTTTTAAAAAAAAATTGAAAGAAAATATTATGATAAAAAATATTCATTTATCACTACTTTCATATAGTGAGGTTAAAATTGAAATAGTTGAAAGAGATTTCATTTTTAAAATAAATAATTCAAATACTAAGGGCCTAATCGATAGTGATGGATTCTTTTTTTATTTTTCAGATCTTGCAGATTTTCCAAATTTACCTTTTTTAGAAGCAAAAGAGGACAAAGACATTGCCATTGCTACTAAACTGCTTGATATGATAGCAAAAGAAGATTTGAATATTTATTTTGAAATTTCAGAGATTATAGTTGATAAAATTATAGGAACACAAATATACACAACAAACAATCAAATTATTCTTCTAGGCAAGGATGGTTTTGATATAAAACTAAGACAATTAAAAATAATTTTAAATAATAGTTTAAAAATAAATAGAACACCAAGATTCATAGATTTACGAGAAAAAAGTAAAGGTATTGTAAATTATAATCTTTAAGATTATAATGGCTAAAATGGCACAAAGTGAAGTAATTGTAGGTTTAGATATTGGAACAACTAAAATTTTATGTTTAGTTGCTGAAGTTAGAGGATCTGGTGATGTTGAGATTATAGGTGTCAGCAGTCATCCATCTAAAGGATTACAAAGAGGTATAGTTCTTAACATTGACAGTACTGTTCAGTCAATTCGACAAGCTATAGAAGATGCAGAAAAAATGGCTGGTACCGAAATTACAAGTGTAATTGTTGGAATAGCAGGTGGTCATATTCGAAGCCTAAATGGGCATGGGATGATAACTTTAAGAAACCGTGAAGTTACAAAAAGAGATCTAGATAGAGTTATTGAATCTGCAACTGCAGGAGCTCAACCTGCGGATAGAGAAGTTATTCATGTTATGCCACAAGAATTCATAGTAGATGGTGAAAGAAAAATCAAAGACCCTGTAGGATTGTATGGTGTTAAATTAGAAGCCAAAATTCATATGGTTACAGCTCAAGTAACTCAAGCTAAAAATTTAGTTAAATGTGTTCATAATTCTGGTGTTGATGTTGGATCATTAGTTCTGGAACAAGTTGCATCTAGTGAAGCAGTTTTAACTCCTGACGAAAGAGATGTAGGTGTTGTTTTATTAGATTGTGGTGGAGGAACAACTGATATTGCTGTTTTTTGTGACGGGTCCATTAAATATACTAGCAACATAACAATTGGTGGAGATTTTCTTGATAATGATATCTCTTTTGGTTTAGGTGCTTCAAAGCAAGTTGCTAAAGAAATCAAAGAAAGATATGGTATAGCTTCTGCTGATTTGGTTGATCAAGATGAAGAAATCAAAATTGATAAAATTGCAGGTGCAGGAAGGAAAAAAATAACAAAAAATGAATTAGCTAACATAATAGAACCTAGGTTAGAAGAAATTTTTACGATGGCAAGAAGGGAAATGATGAGGTCAGGATACTATGACATGCTTCCAGCCGGTTGTGTTATTACTGGAGGCTCAATGGCTATTAAAGGAGCAGATTATTTGGCTCAAAAAATACTTAATATGCCTGTTAGACTAGGTGTTCCAAATCAAATATCTGGCTTGGAAGAGCTTGTTGCTAAACCTGAATGTGCTACTGGTGTTGGACTTTTAGTCTGGGGGTCAAAAAATGCAGTTGCATCAAAAAATCAAAAAATTCGTATTCGTGAAGCTCAAGTATTTAAGAGAGTCTTCAACACAATGAAAACATGGTTTTCTGATCTTTTTTAGTTCAACAGACTATTATTTTAATCATTCCTAAGATATAATTATACTAAATATAGTATTTAACACATATCTTAATACCATATATAGATATTAAGGAGCAATATATGCCTACATTCGAATTTTCAGGTGAAATATCAGGGTCTCAAACAGACAACCTTTTTGAAAGTCTTGGAGCAAAAATTAAAGTAATTGGTGTTGGTGGTGCTGGAGGAAATGCAATCAACTCAATGATATCTGAAAATATTACAGGTGTAGAATTTATTGCGGTTAATTCAGACTTCCAAGATCTACAAAAATCAAAGGCTAAAAGAGTTATTCAGATTGGAAAAAATATTGCAAAAGGTTTAGGTGTTGGGGGAGATCCNAGTCTTGGAAATGAATGTGCAAAAGCTGATCAAAATGACATTACCGAAGCTCTTCAAGGCTCTGATATGGTTTTTATAACTGCAGGAATGGGTGGCGGAACCGGTACTGGAGCATCTCCTGTAGTAGCTAAGCTAGCAAAAAATGCAGGAGCATTAACAATTGCAATCGTTACAAAGCCATTTGAGTTTGAGGCAAATAAAAGAATTTCNCAGGCNGAAAATGGAATTCAAGAATTAACACAGGAAGTTGACTCAATTATAGTTATACCAAATGACAGGCTTAAAGATGTTCAACAAATTACTGGAATTGTAGATTCCTTTAAAGCTGCTGATGGTGTACTAACTAAAGCCGTAAGAGGGATAGCGGATATTATTGTAGGATCAGGATTTATTAATGTAGATTTTGCGGATGTCAAAAAAATCATGAGAGAGAGTGGAGGTAAAGCTCTCATGGGTACAGGTGAAGGCGAAGGGACATCCAGAGCTGTTGAAGCCGCAGAAAATGCCATAACAAGCCCGCTGCTAGAAGACATATCNATTGATGGAGCTACAGGAATATTAATTAATGTTACAGCTTCAAGTAATTTTACAATCGATGAATTGAATGAAGCTTGTAATCATATTAAATCAAAAGCAAGCAGGAGTGTTGAGCTTATATTTGGCCTAGTATTAGATGAATCCTTAGGTGATAAAGTAAGGATAACTGTAATAGCAACGGGTATAGATGGTGATTCCCCTGTTAGAAATCAAGCTTTAGCCGAAAATCCAATTATTGAAGATGATCCAAACCAAGAAAGTTTTGACTTAGATGAATCAATTGAGAACATGGAAACTAGTGATTCCAATAGTGAAGGAAATGGAAGTTCAGACATTGATGAGCTTCATCCTCTTGGTGATGATGAACATTTTGAAATACCTGCATTTTTAAGAAAACCTAAAAAATAATTATTGTTTCTCAGCATTGCTCCATAAAGATTCCAATTGGTAATATTCTCGTGCATCTTTATGAAAGAGATGTATCATTATATCTCCAGTATCAATGATTACCCAACTAGGAGAAGAGAGACCATCAGTTTTTGTTTCTATTTTTAATTCTTTTTTTAATAATAGATTAATATGCTCAGAAAGTGCTTTTACCCCTCTCTCTGAATCCATTGAGGCCACTATAAAATAGTCAGAGAAAGATGAGATACCTTTTGTGTCTAAAACAACAGGGTTTATTGCTTTCTTAGAATCTAACTCATTAATTATTTTATTTAAAATAGTAGATAAATCATTCATTTAAAATACAACTTATTTTTGATAATATAATCGTAAACTTTATTGCTAAGAAATCGCTTAACTTTCTTTTCATCAAAAGACTTTAACATTAATCTTAACTCTTTAGATGAAATGTTAATTTCTTTTTTAAGTGATAACCGAATAATTTTCATCTTTGTTATATTATTATAATAAATCAACATTCCTTTATAATTAAGTTTTCTTGAATAAATTTTGGTATCAATAAAATTAGGGGAAAATTTAAATTTTGGTCTTGAAACGAATACAACATTTACCAAATTTAGTAAATCCAAATATTTATACCATTCATTAAAATTTAAAGATATATCAGAGCCAAGAAAAAAATAATATTTGTGGTTTCCATTTATAGAGATGATTTCCTTCAAGCTATTATAGGAATAATGTTTTTTAGCAGGATCTTTTTCAAGATCTGATATTTCAAAGTCACAATTTAAATTAAGAGACATGTTAATCATATTATTAATATGTTCAAAATTTTTAATAGAATTCTCTTTGTAATAAGGGTTTAAATTAGGAAGCATAATAACCTTTTTTAAACCAAACAATTTGGTTGAGGTATTGATTAGATTCACATGGCCCAAATGAATTGGATCAAAAGTTCCACCAAATATACCTATTCTCATTTAGTTATTTTAACCCTAAAACTATTACCAATTCTTTTTACTTCACTTTTACAGTCTGAGCTAATATCAACAAGCTTGTCTAAAGAATCTGTCATAGAAATACTATTTTTCCCATATAAAGTTTTTACATAATAAAAAATAATTTCATCCCACAAATTATGTTTTATAAAACTTGAAAATACTTGTCCGCCACCCTCAACTAATACTCTTTGTAGGTTTAACTTATAGAGTGCATTAATAATTTTTTTTGGTGTAATGCTTTTTAAAGTTTTTATTTCTACACCCATATTTTTTAATTTTTTCTCTTTTTTATAGTTCTCTATATTTTCTGTAAAAATTACAGGATTATTTCCAATTTTAAAAATATTTGAATTAATTGGGCTTTTCAAATGAGAATCCAAAATTATAGGTCTCGGTTGTATAAAATCTTTTGATCCTTTTCCCCTATATGTTAACAATGGGTTGTCCATCTTAAGTGTATTAATACCAATCAAAATTGCATCGTGAATATTTCTTAATTTATTTGCATCCGACTGCTGTTTTAAATCTCCAACATCTCGTGATGTTTTAATTCTAGAGAAAATTTTTCCATCTAAACTTGAACAAATCTTCAGTGTTATTCTTGGTCTTTTATGTTTAATAACAGTTTCAAAGCCCTTATTTATTTCACTTAAAGAATTTTTCAAATTTATCATCTCAACCTTAATTCCGTTATTCTTTAATTTTTCAATCCCCCGTTTATTAACTAATGGATTTGGATCATATGAACCAAAATATACTTTCTTAAAACCTTTATTAATTATCATGTCTGTGCAAGGTGGTGTTTTTTTATTTTTATGACAACAAGGCTCAAGTGTCACAAATAAAAATGAATTTTTAACATTATATTTTTTCTTTTCTGCATCTTTTATGGCAACTATTTCTGCATGATCTCCACCAAATTCATTATGGAACCCTTTTCCAATTATTTTTCCATTTTTAACTATCAATGCTCCAACTAATGGATTTAGTCCTGTTTTATTGAGACCTTCTTTTGCAAGATTAAAAGCTTGAGTCATATATCGAACAATATTAATATTTTTCATTTAAATAGTGCCTTGCTAAAGTCTGAAGGGTCAAAAGGAACCAAGTCCTCAAGTTTCTCACCAACTCCTATAAATTTAATTGGTAAATCAAAGTCCCTAGAGGTTGAAATTGCGAATCCTGCCTTTGATGAACTGTCTAGCTTTGTAATAATAATGCCTGTCAATTTTATAACTTCTTTAAATTTTTCTATTTGGCTGATTGCATTCTGTCCAGAAGTACCATCCAAAACTAACAATGTTTCTAATGGAAATGAATTAGTTTTTTTAATTATTACATCTTCTACTTTTTTAATTTCTAACATTAAATTAGAATTATTAGCTAATCTTCCAGCTGTATCAATTATTAAAATTTGAATATTTTGTTTTGAAGCTTCATCAAGTGCAGAATATACAACTGATGCAGGATCTTTTAGATCGTTTGAGAAAAAAGATACATTTGATCTTTCAGACCAAACTTTTAATTGATCAATCGCAGCTGCTCGGAAAGTGTCAGCAGCAACTAACATAATTTTTTTGTCACTTATCTTTGTTAAAAGGCCTGATAGCTTTCCAACTGTTGTAGTTTTTCCACTTCCATTAACTCCTGCAATTAAAATCACAGATAGTCCATTAGGGCTTAGATTTAGCTCTAAGTCATCCCTTCTTAAAATTTTATCAACCTCATCACTAATTAAATTTAAAAAAAATTCTTCTGTGGGTTCATCCTCAAATTTCTCCTCTCTTACTCTCTTCTTAATGTTCTCTATTAAAATTTGAGTTGTTTTTACACTAACATCAGACATTATCAAAGCTTCTTCAAGAAGTTCTATAGTATTCTCGTCAATTTTCACTGATTGTTTTAAAACTGAAGAGACAATTTGTTTAATATTACTGCTACTATCAGATAATTTATCTTTTATAGAAGTAAAAAAACCTTTTATTTTCCCAAACATAAAAATATTCTGTCTCTATTTTCATAATTTATCAATAAAGATGTTAAACAATTGCAATTCATTTATAATTAATAAGTCTTATGAAAAATGAATTTGCTCATTTACACCTCCACTCTCAGTTTTCATTATTAGATGGGGCAATCAAATTTGACGAACTTTTTGAAGAAGTAAAACGTCAAGGGATGCCATCAGTTGCACTTACCGATCATGGTAATCTTTTTGGAGCCTATGAATTTTATAAAAAGGCTAAAGAAAATGATGTAAAGCCTATAATTGGATGTGAAGTATATATAGCAAAAGATCATACAAATAAAACGAATGAGAATAACAAAACTCATCATTTAACCGTATTAGCAATGAACCTTGAAGGATATGAGAACTTATGCTCGCTTGTATCTTTTGGGCATTTGCAGGGATTTTACAGAAAACCAAGGATAGACAAAAAATTATTATTTGAAAAATCCAATGGTCTAATAGTTTTAAGTGGTTGCTTAAATGGGGAGGTTTGTCATAACATCTTAAAAGGTAGAAAAGATGAAGCAATAAAAGTTGCCTCAGAGTTTAAGAACATTCTAGGAGATAGATATTTTATTGAGATACAAGGAACTTGCCTTAAAGAACAAGTAAGAGTTAACAAAGTTTTAAAAGAAATAGCTGAAAAACTAGATATAAAAGTTGTTGCAACAAATGATTGTCATTATTTGACTAAAAACGATTTTAATTCACACGACACACTTTTATGCATCCAAACAAATGCCTTAGTAAAAGAAGAAAAAAGGTTTAGGTTTAACGGCAATGAATTCTACTTAAAATCTAAACAAGAAATGATGGATGCTCTAGGTGGAGATGAAGAGTCAATCGACAATAGTATCTTAATTGCGGAGAGATGTGACATCAAATTTGAAACTGATGATTATAGGCTCCCAAAAATTGATGGGGATATTAATTTCGATGGAATTAGAGAGGTCAGCGACAAATCATTAGAAGATAAAATTAATTGCGGTTTCATAAACAAAAACGACAAGCCTTTATACAAAGAAAGAATTAATCATGAAATTGGTATAATCGAGAAAATGGGATTTGAAGGATATTTCCTTGTCGTCTCTGACTTTATTAATTATGCAAAAGATAATAAAATTCCAGTTGGTCCAGGTAGAGGAAGTGCAGCAGGAAGTCTTGTAGCATTCCTTTTAGATATTACTGAAGTGGACCCAATAAAGCATGGGTTAATTTTCGAACGTTTTTTAAATCCTGAAAGGATAAGTATGCCGGATATAGATATTGATTTTTGTGGTGAAGGACGCGATGAGGTGATTAAGTATGTAACTTCAAAATATGGTAAAGACAAAGTCGCACAGATTGGTACATTTGGAACAATGTCTTCAAAAGCAGTAGTAAAAGATGTTGGTAGAGTTTTAGGTTTTTCATTCGCTGATGTAAATAAGTTAACAAATATGATTCCATCTTTCAGGGGAAAAGTTTATAGTCTTGAGGAATGTTATAAGAAAGTAAAAGAGTTCAGGGAATTAGTTGAAAAAGACTCTTCTTTTACTGAGCTTTATAACTTAAGTGTGAAATTAGAAAACTCTGTAAGACATTCTTCAACCCATGCAGCAGGAGTAGTTATCTCAGATGAACCACTAGATAGAATGATTCCTCTTTATAGAGGCTCAAAAGATGAAACCGTTACTCAGTATGACATGAATGCTGTTGAAGAATTAGGTTTTGTAAAGTTTGATTTTTTAGGTTTAAAAACTTTAACTGTAATAAAAAAAGCTAAAGAATTTATTAGAATCAAAAATCCGCTGATTGATGAAGAAATAAATAAAGCCGACTTAAACGATTCTAAGATTTATGATCTTCTTGCAAAAGGTTTAACTAGAGGAATATTTCAGATTGAATCCAGTGGTATGAAGGATGTACTTAAAAACCTAAAAGCAGACAAGTTTGATGATATAGTAGCACTTCTTGCACTTTACAGGCCTGGGCCACTTGATAGTGGAATGGTGGACGAATATATTTTACGAAAAAATGGAAAAACTAAAACAAAATATCCAACTCCTGAGCTAGAAGATATTTTAAAAGAAACACATGGGCTATTTGTATATCAAGAGCAAATAATGAAAACAGCATCCGTTCTTGCAAATTTTACTTTAGGAGATGCAGATTTGCTAAGAAGAGCCATGGGCAAGAAAAAAGCATCTGAGATGTTGGCACAAAAAGAGAAATTTCTAAAGGGTGCCGACTCAAATAAAATTGATAAAAATTTAGCAAAAGAAATATTCGATACTATGGAAAATTTTGCTGAATATTCATTTAATAAAAGTCATAGTACAGCCTATGCCTATATAACATTTCAAACTGCATATCTTAAAGCGTATTACCCGTGTGAATTTATGGCTTCACTCATGACCACTGAAATGAATAATTCAGAAAAAATCGTATCTGATATAAGAGAGTGTAAAGAGATGAATATAAAGATATTGCCCCCAAATATTAATGAGAGCGGATCAGGTTTTACACCTCTTGAGAATTCAATAAGTTTTGGCTTAAATGGAATCAAAAATCTAGGCAGTAATATTGTTAAGAATATTGAGGAACTAAGGGAAGAGAAAAATAAATTTGAAAATATATTTGAGTTTTTAAGTGTAATGGACTCAAGAAAAATGAATAAAAAAACTCTAGAGAGCCTTATTAAATCCGGTGCACTTGATTCTTTCGGTTTTAATAGAGCAACACTATTTGAAAATATAGAAGTTCTTCAGTCGAATGTAGGGGTAAATAATAAAAACCAAAATGATAAACAAGAAACATTGTTTAGCAATGAAGAAATGTATTCAATACCTGAAATTAATATGAAAGAGGAATGGTCAATTTTTGATCTAAGTAAATATGAAATTGAAACTTTAGGCTATTCAGTGAGTGTTAATCCTTTGGATGCTGTCATGGACAAAACTGAAAATTTAACCTTCAAGAAGATAAGTTCATTAAAAAACTTAAAAGATAAATCTATTGTAACAATAGCCTCGTTTATTACATCATTAGACATTAAAAGTTCAAAAAAGAATGCAAAAAAATATGCAATTGTTAATTTTGAAGACACATCTGGGATTATAGAAGGATTAATTTTCAATGATGAAATTGAGAAACATGAGGAAAAATTAAAATTGGGAACACCACTTCTCATAACTGGAACTATAGAAAACAATGATGATAGTTTTAAGATAATTGTAAATAGTTTTAATGGTAATGATTCAATAAGAGAAATTAAGACTTTATCTTTACCGTTAAGAGTTTATTTGAAAAATGATATAACAATTGAAGAATCATCCAAATTAAAATCAATACTAGAAAAGTTCCCTGGCGAATCCAAAATGGAAATAATATTCAAGAATAATGGCTTAAAGGCAAAAATATCAATTGAAGATTTTAGAATAAATAATTGTGATGAATTAAAAAAAGAAATCGAAAAAATTAATTGTTTTTCTTAACATGATCAATTTTAATTAAAACGTCCTTTACTTTTTGTGGATTACTTGTGGAGACAAATACCTCTTGATTAGAATTACCAGATGTTGCATTAAGTTTACATCCGACCACAATATTGCCAGAACCTTGAATCAGCTCTCGACCCCAGCTTATTTTTAAGTTCTCTCCTGTACCTTTACCAACTTTAATTACACCTGGAGTTATCAAAGTAACATCATCCAATGGTTCAATATATTTCTTCAAAAAATTATCTAAATGCTTTATCCTTGAATGCTTTCTCATTATTTTACCGTCTCTATTTTTCTTTTGGGCCATGGTTATACTTCCTCAAGGTCAGCTATAAAAACCTTCTTCCTATAGCCACTATCAAATTCCACTGTTACAACTTCATCATACTCATCAATGTCAGAATCAACTAAATACCCTTGCCCAAACTTATAATGAAAAACCCTGTTAGATTCATCAAGGACTTGTTGATTTTCTTGTAAAATATTCACTTCCTCACATGAGGAAATTTCATCTAAAAATTGTGAAGCATTGGAGTAAATAATGGAGCCAAATTGTCTTCTCATCTTACAATATGACAAGTGAAGATAATTAATAGCTCTAGTCATTGCCACATAGCACAACCTTCTTTCTTCTTCCAGCTCTCCAACTGAATACATAGCCCTTGAATGAGGGAAGAGCCCTTCCTCTAGTCCAACAACATAAACAGATTGAAATTCAAGCCCTTTTGCCAAGTGGACTGTCATTAATGTTACATAGGAAGAATCAGGGTTCATTTGATCAATCGACGAAGAAAGCATAATAGAATTCAAAAACTCATTCACATCTGGCTTATCGATACCCTGCTCATACTCAGATATAAAATTTAATAATTCTGAAACATTTCCTAGACGATCCTCGTCATTTAAAAAATCAAAATAACTAATATTTTTCAAAAACAATTCAAAACTTTCTGAAATAGAATTATAGTTTTCAAGATTCAATTTAAAAGAACTAATCTCTTTAATTAAGTTGCTAATGCTTGAGTATGTTTTTTTCGAAAAAACACTAGAATTTAAACATGTCTCCAATGTCTGTAAAAAATTGTTCTCAGAATTTTGAAAAATAGATTTTATTCTTTCTAAAGTCTTCTTTCCTATACCCCTAGAAGGAATATTTATTATTCGTTCAAAAGCTATTTCATCATTAGGGTTCGAAATGAATTTTAAGAAGGAAAGGCAATCTTTAACTTCAGATCGCTCATAGAAACTTATGCTTCCAAAAATCCTATACTGAACACCCAACTTTCTAAACTCCTCTTCGAGAACCCTACTTTGTGCATTAGTTCTATAAAAAACTGCTACATCTTGGAATTCGTAATTTTTCTTATTGTCATAAATTTTACAAGCTATTGATTTTGCCTCTTCACGATCATCTGAATATTCCTGAAGATCGACCATTGAACCAGCTGAATTACTTGTCCACATTTTTTTTTCTAATCGTTCAGAATTGTTCATAATTAAAGAGTTTGAAACATTCAAAATTTGTGGTGTTGATCTATAATTTTGTTCTAATTTGTATATTTTAGTTTCAGGAAAATATTTTTTAAAATTTAAAATATTGTCTATATTGGCTCCTCTCCATCCATATATTGATTGATCCTCATCACCAACAGCAAATAAATTCTTTTCTGGGCTTGCCAAAAGATTAATAAGTTTAAATTGGATTATATTTGTATCTTGATATTCATCAACGAAGACATATTTAAACAAATTTTGCATTTTCACTTTAAAAGATTCATTTTGGGTCATCAATTCATAAAACTTCAAAATAAGATCTCCAAAGTCCATTGAATTTGATTGCTCAAGAGTTAATTGATATTTTTTAGCAATTTGTAGTTCTTTTTCATCATCAAACTCCCACTCATCATACAAATGGCTATTTTTTAAAGAATCAATCTTTCCCCTCATCCTTGATGGGTCATATTTATTATTATCAAGGTCTAAATCTTTTATAATTTTTTTTAATAATTTTAATTGGTCTGATGGATCATATATTGAGAAATTACTATTAAAAGTGCCCCCTAACATTGCACTATTAATCCTCAATATCTTATATGAAATAGAATGAAAAGTACCAACCCAAGGGAAGTCTAGTTTTGAGCCTAGAACTTTTTCAATTCTGGCCTTCATTTCATTGGCTGCCTTGTTCGTAAATGTAAGACCTAAAATTTGATTTGAACCACAAAGTTTATCTCTAATTAATGAAGTAATTTTTAGAGTTAAGACCCTTGTTTTACCTGAACCTGCGCCCGCCAAAACCAATGCTGGGCCAGAACTATGAGAAATAGCTTCCATCTGGTTTTTGTTCAAATTATCTTCTGAGATTAATGTAAAAACATTTGAATTCTTCATCTAAACCTTTAGTTTATACTATTTTCTTGACAAAGTAGGTATCGTGTTTATCTTCTAAATATTAAAATTTTAATAAAAATGGAATTATTGGAGGGTTTTTATGAATATTAAACCTTTGTATGACAGGATTTTAGTTAAAATTAAAAGTCCTGAGGAAACTACAAAAGGCGGTATAATCATTCCAGACGCAGCAGAAGCAGAAAACAAACCTCAAGAGGGTACTGTTGTTGGAACTGGTGAAGGAATGTTATTACAAGACGGAACTACGAAACCATTAGATATTAAAGAGGGTGACGTAGTATTGTTCAATAAATACGGTGGAATGGAACTTTCTCTAGGTGATGGAAATTATATTTTCTTGAAAGAAGATGAAGTTTTAGGCGTTATAGAATAATTTAGGAGGTTATTATAAAATGGCAAAAGATATTTTATTTGGAACAGAAGCTCAATCACTTATTAAAGAAGGGGTTGATAAGCTCGCAAATGCTGTAAAAGCAACATTAGGACCTAGAGGTAGAAATGTTTTAATCGAAAAAACTTTCGGAGCACCGGTGGTGACAAAAGATGGTGTTACAGTTGCAAAGGAGATAGATCTAGAGAATAAGTTTGAGAATATGGGTGCACAAATGGTAAAAGAAGTTGCATCAAAAACTAATGATGTAGCTGGTGACGGAACAACCACAGCTACAGTGCTTGCTCAAGCAATATTTAGAGAGGGTATCAAACTAACTGCTGCTGGACATGATCCTATGAAGCTCAAAAGAGGTATTGATAAAGCTGTAACAGCTACAATTGAGGAAATAAGAAAATTATCCACTCCAGTAAAAAGCAAAGAAGATATTTCAGCTGTTGCTACAGTATCAGCTAATGGTGAGGAAGAAATTGGACATATCATTGCAGATGCTATGGAAAAAGTTGGTAAAGATGGTGTTATAACTGTTGAAGAAGGTAGAAGTATGGATACAACCCTAGATGTGGTTGAAGGTATGCAATTCGATAGAGGCTATTTAAGTCCTTATTTGGTTACAGAACCAGAACGTATGACAATCGAATTAGATGATCCATATATTCTAATGTACGAAAAGAAAATTGGTAACATGAAGGATCTAGTTCCTCTATTGGAAGAGGTAGCTAAAACTTCAAAACCTGTTCTTATAATGGCTGAAGACATAGAAGGTGAAGCTCTTGCTACTTTAGTAGTTAATAAAATGAGAGGTACATTAAAATGTGCTGCTGTTAAAGCTCCTGGTTTTGGTGACAGAAGAAAAGATATGTTAGCTGATATAGCAGTTTTAACAGGTGGAACAGTAATAGTCGAAGAAGCTGGTATGAAACTAGAATCAGCTACTCTTCAACATTGTGGAACAGCAAAAAGAGTTGTTATCGACAAAGACAATACAACTATAGTTGGTGGGGCTGGTAAAAAAGCTGAAATCACAACAAGAATAAATCAAATCAAAGCTCAAATTGCTGATGCATCTGGTGAATATGATAGAGAAAAACTTCAAGAAAGACTTGCTAAACTTGCTGGTGGAGTTTCCGTTATCAATGTTGGTGCTGCAACTGAAGCTGAAATGAAAGAAAAGAAAGCTAGAGTTGAAGATGCTCTTAATGCAACTAGGGCTGCTGTAGATGAAGGTATTGTACCTGGTGGAGGAGTTGCTTTAGTTAGAGCTATAAAATCATTAGATAAATTTGCAACAGGTGATGACGAAGAACAAGCTGGTGTAAATATTATTAAAAGAGTTCTTGAAGAGCCTATTAGAGGTATTGCGGGTAATGCAGGTGCTGATGGTTCGATAGTTGTTGAAAAAATTAAAGATGGTAAAGGTAATTTTGGATTTAATGCCGCATCTCTTGAATATGGGGACATGATTAAATACGGTATTGTTGATCCAGCTAAAGTTACTAGATCTGCTATTCAGAATGCTGGTAGTGTTTCATCCCTACTCTTAACTACTGAAGCAATGATTGTAGATAAACCAGAAGAAAATGATGGTGGAGGAGCTGCTCCTGCTGGTGGCGGAATGCCAATGGGCGGAATGGGCGGAATGCCAGGAATGATGTAATCATCAAAATCTATACAAAAAAGGGGCTATATTGCCCCTTTTTTTTTGCCTATTTATAGTTGGTCAGTGACTAAAAGATGATATTTAAGTTCTTCAGAGTATATGTGGTGAGTTAGATCAATAACTTTTTTATTAAGTTTGTGGTTATATTCCAGAGATAATTCCTTTAAAAGATAAGCTAATCTTTCCCACTCAGTCGCTAAAGACAGCATTAAGTTGAACAAGCCTAAATTTTTAATTTTCGAAGACTTCTTCTCGGCAATCTTTAAAAAATCTGAATATATACATCTAAAGCCACCACCCTTTGAGCCTCTTCTAGCAATTATTTGATAGGCAAACCTGTAAGCACTGGATTTATCTTTTAAATTGCTCCAATTTTCTAAATTTTTAACCCAATCTAATATTGAAAATACTGAACTAGTGCCTCGTAAACTGTTCTGTCCATTTAAAAAATTCCTAGAATTCAATTTAATTGCTTCATAAATTAAAGAATTAATATTTTTAAATGGAACAAATGAATCAATGGTAAACCAATTATATTGTAGTGGGTACGGTTCAGCTTTTGAGGACCTTGATAAATCCAAATCCTTATATGAAACTTCTTTCAAATCCTTAAAATTAGTATCAGACAAAATAAATTTTTTATGAACATCATCATATCCAACACACACTACAACATGACCAGGAAAATGTATTTTAGAATTATAATATTTTAAATAAAATAGATCAGTTTGAAGGAATACAGGTTGTAAATTATCCAAACTTCGTTTAAGTTTTTTTTCTGCTTCTTTAGGTGATGACTCCTTTAACCATTTATAAACTTGATTATTTTTAGAGAAAAAATTGGGCTCCATATCCGGTGCACGAAGATGAATGACCTCTGATGGGAAAGATTTAGATAACTTATTATAAAAAAATCCAAGACCTGCTCCCAAACCAAAACACATCTCTTCGGGATAGTTAACACCGTAATAATTTATAACATTCTGTATTGCTACGGAGCCACAATGAACACCTGTTTTATTTTCCCAATCTAGAATTTGCATCTTGTACCTGATACCTTTTCCAATAAATTTAAAACTAAATTTTTCATTTTTTCTAAAGATTCTTCTGAATTACTCTCAAATCTCATACTTAGAGCTGGCTGAGTATTTGAAGCTCTAACCAAGCCCCAACTGTTAGAATCTTCGATTCTAATTCCATCAATATCTATTAAAGAATACTCATGATTTAATTTTTTAAGCTCATCTGATAAGTCATTTATAATCTGAAACTTTTTATCCTCCGGAAAATCTAACCTGATTTCAGGTGTTGAAAACATTTTAGGTATGTCATTCAAAATAACAGATAATTTTTTAGTGTTATCAGATAAAATTTCAATAAATCTTAGTGCTGCGTAAATTGCATCATCATAACCATGGTGTTTATCAGAGAAGAAGATATGTCCACTGAGCTCACCCGCTAAAGGAGCTTTTTCTTCTTTAATTTTTCTTTTAATATTTGAATGACCTGTCTTCCACATTACAGGTACTCCTCCGTTTTTTTTAATTTCATCAAATAAAATTTTAGAACATTTAACTTCCCCAATAATTTTTGAGTTAGGCCAATCTAACAAAATAGACTTTGCAAGTATTGCCAAGATTATATCTGAATAAATTAGCTTCCCTTGATTGTCAATGATACCAATTCTGTCTGCATCACCATCGAAAGAAACCCCTAAGTCTAATTTTTTAGATATGACTAAATTTTTTAAAGAAGACAAATTGTCTTCCACTGACGGATCAGGATGGTGATTAGGAAAAGCACCATCAGGTGTTTCAAAAAGCATAAAGGTTTCACAGCCCACAGCTTCAAAAACTTTTCTTGCGAATAATCCAACGGGTGTATTAGCACAATCTACACCCACTTTAATTTTTTTTCTTATATTAATATTATTAATTAAGTCTTCTGTGTACCTGTCAATGATATTGTTTTTATTTAATTTCCCATCTTTACCTACAGGGCAAAAATCATTTGCTAATATAATATTTTTTAATTCTTGAATTTGGTCAGATGATAAAACCTCTTTACCAATAGCTGCTTTGAAACCGTTATATTCTGGTGGATTATGACTAGCTGTTATCATGACACCTCCGTCAATATCTAAATTAAACAATGCATAGTACAAAATAGGTGTCGTAATAATTCCTAAATCTATAATATCAATTCCCAAATCCCTGATACCTTTGGAAAAAATATCAAAAATACGGGTTGATGAGAGCCTACAATCTCTTCCTATAGCTATTTTTTTTACATTTTGCCTAATAGCTAATGTTCCAAACGCTAAAGAAATTTGCATAACTGAAGAATCATTTAAATCAGTTTCAGCGACTCCTCTGATATCATATTCTCTAAAAATTTTTTCATTCATAATTGAAAAGTTTAAATAAATTTTGACAAAAGTTTATGCAAATAATATATTCAACTTACATGATTTTACCTTCTTTAGAAAACTTTAAAAAGCTATCCAAGCAAGGAAATTTAATTCCTATATATAAAAAAATTAAAATTAACGAAGAAAATCCGTCTGTACTCCTAAGAAAAATACAAGAGGAAGAAAATATATACCTCCTAGAAAGTTATGAAGGGCCAAAGAAATGGTCACGCTATAGCTTCATGGGGTTTAATCCAAAATATATATTTTCATCATTTAAAAATAAAATTAAAATATCAGGGATAAATAAATCAAAACAAATTACTGGTTGTCCATTCGATGAATTAAAAAAGATACTAAAAAAATATAAACCTGTGCAACTAAAAACTCTGCCTAGGTTTTATGGAGGATTTGTAGGTTTTTTTTCCTATGAAATAATTTCACAAATAGAAAAAATTCCTAGGTCCAAAAAAGATGACATTAAATTTCCAGACTGCAATTTTATGTTTTCTGATTCATTAATTATTTTTGACAACCTTAAAAAGAATGCCAAGGTGGTAGTAAATGTTGAGATAAACAGAAAAAGTGATTTAAATAAAGTTTATTCAAAAGCAATAAAAAAGATTGAGCAAATTGAAAGTAAACTTAATAAAAAAGCGGGGATTCATCTATTAACTAAATGTAATAGCAATCACAATAAAATAAAATCTAATTTTAAATCTCTAGATTTTGAAAAAAATGTTAAAAAAATTAAAGATTATGTTCTCAGAGGGGATGTAATTCAAACAGTGATATCGCAAAGATGGAAAACAAAGTATAAGCATAGTCCTATTGATTTGTATTTTTCTTTAAGAAAACTTAACCCATCACCCTACATGTTCTTCATTAAAAACAAAGATACTCATATAATAGGTGCCTCTCCTGAAGTTTTGGTCAGAGTTGAAAATAATATAGTAGAAACCAGACCAATAGCTGGAACAAGACCTAGGGGTAAAACTATGAAAGAGGATAAAAGATTAGAATTAGAACTGCTATCTGACCCTAAGGAAAAAGCTGAACATATTATGCTTGTAGATCTTTCAAGAAATGACATTAGTAAGGTTTGTAATACTGGAACTGTAAAAGTTACCGATTTTATGACTATTGAGAGATATTCTCATGTCATGCATATAGTGTCTAATGTAAAAGGGAAATTAAATAACAAATACAACTCAATTGATGTTTTTAAAGCATGTTTTCCAGCAGGAACACTATCTGGTGCCCCTAAAATAAGAGCAATGCAAATAATAAACGAACTTGAGCCTAATACAAGAGGGCCTTACGGAGGATCTGTTGGCTATATAGGCTTTTCAGGAAATATGGATATGAGCATAACAATAAGATCATTCTATATGAATAAAGATGATTTATACTTCCAGGCTGGTGCGGGAATTGTAGCTGATTCCAAACCAAAAATGGAATTGAAAGAGACAATAAACAAATCAGGAGCAATGCTAAAGGCTATAAAGGATACATATGGTAAAAAATAGAAAAATATTAATGATTGATAACTATGATTCATTTACCTATAACTTGGTTCACTATATAGAGGAGTTTGGTGCAAAAGTAAATGTGGTTAGAAATGATGAGATATCGATAAATAAAATAAAAAAATATAAACCCGATATTATTTTTATTTCTCCAGGACCCTGCTCTCCAAAAGAAGCTGGAATTTCAGTAAAAATAGTCAAAGAGTTAACCGGTAAAATCCCAATTTTTGGAGTTTGTCTTGGTCATCAATCAATAGGATATGCTTTTGGTTCAGAGATTATAAAAGCAAAGAAGTTACTGCATGGGAAAACATCAAAAATTTATCATAATGGAAAAGGTATATATAAGAATTTGCCTAATCCTTTCGAGGCTACTAGATATCATTCACTTATAATTAACAAAAAAACCTTGCCAAAGGATTTTGAAATAACATCGCAAACTAAAGATGGAACAATCATGGGAATTTTAAATAAAGAACTAAAAGTTGAAGGGGTACAATTTCATCCTGAATCTATTCTCACCAAACAAGGCAAGAAACTTATTAAGAATATTTTGGAAACTAAATATTGAAAGAAAAAGATTTATTAAATTTTCTTGATATTGCAATTAAAGAGTCAGTTAAAGCTTTAAATTCAAATGAAGTCCCTATTGGTTCAGTGGTAGTTTGTAACAAGTCAAAAAAAGTAATTTCAAAAGCATATAATATGACTGAAAAACTTGGTGATCCAACCGCCCATGCAGAAATTGTCGCAATAAAAAAAGCAACTAAGAAAATTGGTGATTGGAGACTAGACGATTACTCAATATTTACTACTATTGAACCATGTGATATGTGCATGGAAGTAATAAAAGCTGCACGAATAAAAAAAATTTATTATGGATCTACCAATACATCAAAAGTAAAAAAGAATAAAAATCCAGAGCAAATTTCACTTGAGTCAGATTTTTGCAAAAAAATATTAAAGGATTTCTTTAGAAAGAAAAGATAAATTACATTTCAATTTTTTTTGGGAAAATAGTTATTTTTTTTAAGTTACCGTATTCCTTAGTTTTATATGTAACTTGATCATTTTCTTCTATGATTAGATAACAAATACGCCTTTCATAAGAATTCATAGGATTTAAGCTTAGTGGCCTATTTATTGAAATCACTTTTTCAACTAGAGTTCTTACTCTTTCTTGAAGTTTTTCAACTCGTTTCTCTCTGTAAGAATTAATATCTATAGAAACATATATACTTTGTCCATTCTGCTTACTTGATATCCTGGATAATAAAAATTCTAAATTTTTAATCATTTCTCCTTTTTTCCCGATCATGAAACCTAAATCTGCTTCACTATTCAACTTTAAGAGAATATTTCTATCGCTGATTTCAACACTCGTCTCAGCCTCTCCTACAAAATGCTCAACTAATTTTTCAAAAATTGCTAAAATTTGTTTTCCATCTGTATCAACTAGTTCTACTTTTTCAATTCTTTCGGAATTAGAGGCATTTTCGTTATTAGTATTCTTAGAACTGTTTAGCTGAATATTAACAATTTTGATAATTGCATTTCTTGAACCAATACCAAGGACTCCGGATTTCTCCTCTTGGATAACTTCAAATTCTAAATCATCTCTTGCTACACCTAATTCTTTACATGCTTCTATTGTTGCGTCCGTAACTGTTTTTCCTTCGAATTCTTTACCAATTGACATAATTATGCTCCTTGCATTTTCTTAAATTTATTGTTTATATATAATTGTTGAAATATAGAAATAATATTACTTACTGTCCAATATAAAATTAACCCTGATGGTAGCCCCCAAAACATCACTGTAAACAAGATTGGCATATACTGAAATATTTTAGTCTGGAATTCGTCTTGACCTGGATTAGGAGGGGTCATTTTTTGAGTCAAAAACCAAGATATTCCCATTACTAGAGGCAATATCCTGAAAGGAATGCCTACAATATCAAATAAGTTTTCGGGTGCAGACAAATCATTAATCCATAAAAAACTAGTATGTCTCAAATCTAATGAATAAAGTAGCACATTATATAATGCTACAAAAACCGGAAGCTGAATTAACATAGGAAGACAACCACTTAAACTTGAAAGAGGGTTCATTCCTTCTTTGGAATACAACTTCATAATTTCAGAATTTTGTGTAGCTTTATCATCTTTAAATTTCTCTTTAATTTCATCAAGCTTTGGCTTCATTAGAGCCATTTTGGCCTGCATTTTTTTCATAGACATCATGCTCTTTATTGTTAAAGGTAAAAACAGAATTCTAATCAATATTGTTATAATAATTATTGCTATTCCATAATTTTTAATGAACTTATTTGAAAGATTTAAAACTTTCTCAAGAGGAGCAGCCAACCATTTAAACCATCCTAAATCATGAGCTTGCTCAAGATTTGGACCATACAAAGATAAAATTTTGACATCTTTAGGGCCTAGAAATATTTTTGAATCCATTGTAAATTGGTTACCAGGCAATAAATTGATTGTTTTATAACTAAGTAAAGTTCTTAAAATACCAGCTGTTTTCTTTTGATACTTTAGAGTTTTTTCGCCTGAATAGTCAATTATATTTGCTGCTAAAAAATATTTTTTTGAAAATCCGTACCAATTAATATCTTCTATCACTCTTTCGCTTTCGTTAGACAAATAATCTATTTTTTCCAACTCTTCATTAAACTGATAATCGAAATTATAATAGGACTCAGCATTAATCTCACCATTTGATTCCTCAAAAAGCCTAAAAATAAAGTTTTGTCCTGATTTATTGATTACTACAACTTGATGATTAATTGAAAAACTATCTGGATCAAATAAATATCGTCTTCTGATTTCGAAATTTCCAAACTTAGCAGATAACAAAACTTCGTTCTCATTATTAATTAAAATATTGTCAAATAACAAATCGTTTGGAAGCTCAACATTTTTGGCTTTTAAAATCAACTTACTTAAATATTCTGATCTATCTAAAAGTTGAACTTTCTCGTCAGATTCAGGGTTTTTAAAATAATTATTTAATTTAACATTGATAAGTTTTCCACCCAGTAATGAAATTTCACCACTAAAATTATTGTTAGAGAATTTGAGAATCTTACTTTTATCTAAAACTGGTTCAGAAAAAATTGTTTCATCTGACACTGTATACTCTTCGGTCTCGGTGAATTGAACAGCGGCTGATTCAGAATCTTTCTTTTTTAATACTTCTTTATCATCTGAGGTTATAAAGAAATTACTTGCAAAAATTATAAGAAATGAGCCAAGTAAAAAAATTACATAATTTAATTTCAAATTTTCTCTCCTTTAGGTACTTTATCAACTTTCGATTCAAAGAAAGGATTGCATCTTAGAATTCTTAAACCGCCTAGCCATAAACCCTTGATAGGTCCATGAGTTTTTATTGCCTCAATTGCATAGCTTGAGCAACTTGGAGTAAATCTACAAGTAGAAGGTAAAACTCTACTAAATGTCTTTTGATATATTTTTATAGGTATTATTAAAAGTAATTCAAAAAATTTTCTCATTTAAATAATTTTTTTAAGACTAAATCAAGTTCTTTCTTTATTTCCCAAAAATCAAGCTTTACTATTGAACTTTTGGGAATAACAATCAATTCATAATTTAATAATGTATCTTTAAAATGATTTCTAAAAACTTCCTTTAATCGCCTTTTGTATTTATTTCTCACAACTGAAGATTTTATTACTTTCTTTGATATTATAACACTTACTAAGGGAGAATTTAAATTAGTATTTCTTTTGATTAACAAAATAAAGGACTTGGATATTAGCCTTTTAGAGCTCTTTAAATTAAATTTTATGTTAATTTTTTCTTTTTGTTTTCTGTTAGATTCAGTAATAGTCATTTCACATGACGAGAGACTGTTAAACTTGCTCTGCCTTTGGATCTTCTCAAAGCCAAAACTTTTCTACCAGCTTTAGTTGCAAGTCTAGTTCTAAAACCGTGGGTTCTAACCCTTTTCTTCTCACTAGGTTGATATGTTCTTTTCATAGAAGCTTAAAACTAACATTAAATATTAAAAAATCAATATATTATTGCATAGTATCATTTGATAATTCTTCGGGAGCCGATGTAGTTTTCACATTAGAACAATTTTTTGTTATTTCATCCCACTTCTGCTTGTATATCTTTAAGCTAGAATTAGCATTTTCAAAATCCTTATTGGAAAGATTCTGAATTATCGTCCACAAATCACTTACTGAATTCTCATTTTTCAAAGTAAATTCATGAATTACACTACTAATCTCTGCATAATTTAAAACTATCATACTATCATCAGGAAATTTTTCGATCCAATAATACATTTCAGATATTCCAAATAATAATTCTTTTTGAAAGATATCAAACTCTTTAGGTACTGATTCATTTGAAATACTTTCGAGAATATCTTTTGCACTCTCAAGTCTTTTTTTGGATAGAGCACAGTCAGTATTATAATAAATTCCATCAGGCTGAATAGCTCCGTCTCCTGCATGGGAATAAAAAAATTTCTTTTCTTTGCTTTCAAACATTAAAAACCATTGAGCTGGGATAGAATTTTCGGATTCCATAATATATTTATCAGAATCAACTCCTAATGGAGTTAAATAATAATCTCCATTTTCGTGCTTTGTAAACAAACAATCTTTTATTTGATCAGGTTCAATCTCTAAATATTTAGATAAAGAATTTCTATATTCTTCATACTCATTTCCATAGAAAACATTTTGAGATGCATTGGGACCATCCCAATACAATTCATGAAACTTAATATATTTATCCCAATATTCTTTATCTTCTTTGATATTGGCTAAATTTTGATAAACCATTAATGCTGATTTTTTCGACACCTTAACAATTTAACTGCTGGAGATAAATTGTCTATATCGGTGGAATATTTAAGAATATTAATATAAGTCAGAATTCATTACTTTATTCCAAGCTGAAATAAAATCACATACAAATTTCCCATTATTGTCATCTTGTGCATAAAATTCAGCTATAGCTCGAAGCTCAGAATTAGAACCAAAAATCAAATCACATCTTGATGCAGTTCTTAAGACTTCTCTCGACTTTCTAGATAACCCATCAAAAGAATTTGAGCCTGTTTGGGTCCATTCAATGTCAGTATCTAATAAAATTTTTAACCATTTATTCGATAGCTTTTCACCTTCAGTCCACAAACCTCTTTCATCAGAGCTTATGCCGATTGATCTAAAGCCTGCCAATAAAACTGTCATTTCGGAAGCTGTTAAGTTTAACATGTGTGCCTTATCCAACATCATTTCCTCTGGGGAAACAGTAAAGTTTTTAGCCAAGTAGTTTCTAAACGCATCAGCTTGAGGTTCAAGAACATCGAAGGAATTTTTGTCAGTCATTTCGTCAAGAGCATCGCCTCTTCCTTGTTTAAATGGTACCTCGGATTGAGAGGCTAGTTCTATACCAACATTACCTGCCAGTATTATGATATCAGCTATGCTTGCATTAACTTGTTGAGAAATGGATTTTATAACTTCTAAAATATTACTTAGTTGTTTAGGCTTGTTTATTGTCCAGTCTTTTTGAGGTGAAAGTCTAATTCTTGATCCATTAGCTCCTCCTCTTAAATCTGTACACCTAAAAGTAGATGCACTTGACCAAGCAGTTTCAATCATTTGAATTATACTTAAAGAAGATTTCTTAATTAGGTCCTTTGCTAAAGCAATATCAAATTTTACATCATTTTTTGGAATAGGATCTTGCCATATCAGATCTTCGTCAGGAACTTCAGGCCCTAAATATCTTTGCTTGGGCCCCATATCTCTGTGAAGAAGTTTAAACCAAGCTTTTGCAAAAGAATCTTGAAGTAATTGGGGATTTTTGTGAAAGTTCTCACTGATTTTTTTATACAAAGGATCTTTGATCAATGCGATGTCAGCAGTAGTCATCATTGGTTCTACTAAATTCTTGCCGTTATCCACATCAATTGCTTTACTTTTCTCATCTAAACCTATTGGTCTCCATTGATGGGCACCGGATGGACTTTTTGATAATTCCCAATCATGCTCTAATAACATTTCAAAATATCCATTGTCCCATTGAATTGGATTACTAGTCCAAGGGCCTTCAATACCACTAGTGATAGCATCGGCTCCTTTTCCACTCTTAAAACTACTTTTCCAACCTAACCCTTGACTCTCAATTGGAGAGCCCTCAGGCTCAGGTCCTACTAAGGAACAATCACCTGCACCATGAGCTTTGCCAAAGGTATGTCCTCCTGCTATTAATGCTACAGTTTCTTCATCATTCATTGCCATTCTGGCAAAAGTTTCTCTTATATCTTGAGCACTTAATAATGGATCAGGGACGCCATTGGGCCCTTCTGGGTTTACGTATATTAATCCCATTTGAACTGCAGCTAAAGGATTTTCAAGAGATTGTCTGGACTCTTTGTATCTAGCATCACCCAGCCATTCTTTTTCGGCTCCCCAATAAATATCTTCCTCTGGGTGCCAAATATCTTCTCTTCCGCCACCAAAACCAAATGTCTTGCCTCCCATAGATTCAATTGCGACATTACCCACTAATATAAAAAGGTCTGCCCATGAAATTTTGTTTCCATATTTTTCCTTAATCGGCCACAAAAGTCTTCTTGCTTTGTCTAAGTTGCCATTGTCTGGCCAACTATTTAGGGGTGCAAATCTCATTGCACCAGTGCCTCCACCGCCACGTCCATCACCAGTCCTGTAAGTTCCCGCAGCATGCCATGTCAACCTTACAAAGAAAGGGCCATAGTGACCATAATCAGCTGGCCACCAATCCTGACTATCTGTCATTAAATTAACAAGGTCTTTTTTTAGTTGAAAATAATCTAGTTTTTTGAATTCCTCTGAATAATTAAAATCTGAATCGAAAGGTGAAGACTTCTCAGAATGTTGTCTTAGGATTCCTAAATTAATCTGATTTGGCCACCAATCGTTATTTTTTGTACTTCTTGAATTATTTGTGGATGCACCATGCATCACGGGACATTTTTCCATAATTTAAAGCCTCATTTTTTAGTCTTTAAAAAGTCTACCTAACTTTAATAAAAATTAGGACATATCGGGCACTGGCCCATCAGGTATTGGGTCATCTGGACTTAATAACATATCATCCATAGTCCCCCCAGGGGTTAACATGGGGTATACCATTTCAGTGTGATCAACAACTACTTCCATTAATACTACACCTTTGGTAGACAAGCCCTCTTTAAAAGATCCTTCTAAATCATTTGGTGAGTCAATTTTAAATGCTTTTGCCCCATAAGATTGAGCAATTTTTACATAGTCGGGATTTAAATCAAATTTACAACATGAATAATTTTTATCAAAAAATAAGGTTTGCCACTGCCTAACCATTCCGTGATGACCATTATTTATTAGAATAATTTTTAAATCTAAATTGTTCTCAACAGCAGTACTAAATTCTTGCATATTCATCTGGAAACTTCCATCCCCACATATTGCAAGAACCGTATCATTCGGGCGTCCAAGCTTTGCTCCAATTGCTGCAGGGAAGCCAAAACCCATAGTCCCAAGCCCACCTGAGGTTATTTGATTTCTTGGATTAGCAAATTGGTAGTATTGAGCTACCCACATTTGATGCTGCCCTACATCGGTAACAACTACGGCTTTGCCATTAGTAATTTTAGAAATCAAGTCTATTGCATAGCTGGTTTGAATCATTTTTCCCTTTTGCTTTGCTATAGTTGGATTCTCGTTTTCCCAATCTTTTATTTGATTAAACCAGGACAATCTATCTTGGCTATTTGGTTTAAATGACATTGGAATTTCATTGTTTATTTGGTTGATTACAGTTTTCGCATCTCCAACAATTGGGCAATGAACAACAATATTTTTGTTAATAGTAGAAGGATCAATATCTATATGAATGACTTTCGCATTAGGAGCAAATTTTTCAAACACCCCTCCAGTTGACCTGTCATCAAATCTGGCACCAATAGATATTACAAGGTCGCTATTGTGAACAGCCATATTTGCAAAATAAGAACCATGCATACCTATCCAACTTACTCTCATTGGATCATCAGGGGGGTATCCTCCGAGGCCCATTAATGTCAATGTAACAGGTATCTGAAGACGGTTTGCGAATTTCCTTAGTGCTTCAGTGGCTTCAGATATAATTATGCCTCCTCCACCAAATACTATTGGTCTTTTTGAATTCATTATTAATTTTGCTGCTTTTTTAATATCAATAGATTTTGCTTCTTTTGGAATTTTATAACCACTTACTTTTTTTATGGCAGGAAATGTAAACTTAGTTTCAGAATCTAAAACTTGCTTGGGAATATCAACTAATATTGTTCCTGGTCTTCCAGTAGTTGATAGATAAAGAGCTTCTCTAACAACTCTTGATAAATCTTCCACTTTTTCACATAAAAAATTATGCTTGGTTGTGGACCTTGAAATCCCAATATGATCTATTTGGTCAAAAATATTAGATAAATTTTCATTTTCACTGAAATGACATACGAAGACAACTAAAGGAGCAGAGTCCATATTTGCGGTCTGCAAACCCGTAATTGTATTTGTACCACTGGTATCAGAATCACAAACAACAATTCCTGGCTTCCCAGTAGTTCTAGAATAGCCATCTGCCATGTGGCTAGCACCTTGCTCATTTCCAGAGATTATTTTCTTCATTTTAGATTTTCCAAATTTTTCTGAAAAAAGCTTATCTGCACTGATTCCAAAGCTATTTGGGGGCGAAAAAATGTACTCTACTCTTTCTTTTTCGAGAGTTTTAAAGAAGATTTCTATTCCTTTCATTTTCTTATTGTAATGTAATTATTATAAAAATAAAATTTTTCTTGTAATTTTTTAGACACTAGTTACATTTTATAAACCTACTTCCGCTAATTTTTTTTAAAAGGAGGCAAATTATTATGCCAAGTCACTTAAACGTTGACACAAAGTACTGGAACTTGACAGACGAGATTCCAGCACCGCCAGTTGAAAGAGACATTAAGTCATGGATTATCGGAAACCCTTCCGATCCTCTATGGGATATTGATGTTCTTCCTTTAACTTATACAGATTCAAGATGGTCAGCTTTTATTCTTAAAAGCCCAATGGATTGTCTACAAAGACTATGTCCAAACCCACCTTTATCAGTATATGAAGGCGAAAACGGTGATTTAGTAGAGTATTGGTATGTACAACACAACAATACAATGCTAGGTCCATATCTTGAGATGGGTGTAACAGTAGCTGCTACACATACAGACTCAAAAGGTAATACATGGAAGGGTGGATACTACCCATATATGTATTTAACACAAGATTCAGCTGTTGATGCAGGTCGTGTTTTAGGATTCCCTAAAAAAATGGCTTACATTAGAGCAACTGAGCATGGCGGCGAAAAAGGAGACGATTTCTTTGCATTCTCAATGTCAAGAAATGGTTATCTAATGCATGCTTCACAAGGTAAGTATGATGACGCCCCTGTAACTCCTCCAGCTTTCTACGGACAAACTGATTGGGGAAGATTAAACATGAAGGTTATCACACGTCCTGATGTTGCAAGTTCAGAATGGCAATGTACATATTTACCATCTGTTCTTCCACCTGCATTTAATGTAGAAGGACACAGATTCCAAATCAAAAACGAGTTAACTAGAACAGCTTCAAGCGATGCTTGCGACTGGTTCCAACAGGCAACTCCATTTGATAACATGGGTGCTGAATTGAAAATCGACGAAGTAAAAGGATTGATTTCATTCACATTTGATCTTGTTATCCCTCCAGCAGAAGTTATCTGGTCAGAAACATATGAAAGACCAGCTTCTTACAGAGGATACGCAACACCATATCAGTATGGTTTAAGACAGCAATTCCCAATTCACCAAGGTGCATAGGAATTTAAAATATAAAAAATTTTTTGAAGGAGAATAAACATGGCTAAACAAGCAAACGAATACAGCTATCCATGGTTAGAAGAAGGTGAAGTTCCACCATTACCACTTGATAGAGATAGAATTCATATTATCTCTCAGGGTGTTGCGGATCCAGTCTTCGACTATGACATAGTACCACTAACATACACAGAAAGCCGTTGGATGGCATATGTTGTTGAAGCAGATGAAGCTGCTTTAAAAGCATTCCACCCTGAGCCAGTAGAGCTTCATGATAATATTCTTGAGTTCTGGTATGTTATACATAGAAACACAATGTTAGGACCTTATATGGAGTTTGGTGTTACATCATCAGCTACTGTAAAAGGATCTGACGGACAAGTCTGGAAAGGTGGATACTATCCTATTATGTATCTATCTAACGACTCACCAATTTTCGCTGGTAGAGAGCCTTTCGGTTTCCCGAAAAAAGCTGCTTACATTGCAGGATTTGAGCACGGAACAAATGACAACTACTTCAACCATTTAATGGAAAGAAGAGGTTATGTTCTTCACTCATCCAACGGTCGTTATTCAGACAAACCTGTAGCTGTTAAACCAACATTCTTTGGTAAAACAGACTGGGGAAGATTAAACTACAGAATCACAACACACCCAAGTGTAGCTTATAGTGATCACCAAGTTACTTATCTTGGTTCTGAGTTACCACCACAGTTCGGAAACGGACACAGATTCCAATTGGACCCAAGTTCAATTAGAACTGCTACTGGTGATGATATCAGATCATGGTACATGGCTGGTTCACCATTTGACTTCATGGGTGGACTACTAGGTGATGTTAAAGTACATGGATTAATTTCATTTACATTTAACTTAATCATTCCACCAGCTTCAATTGTATGGGAAAAAAGAGTTGAAAGAAGTGATGATGATGTTGCAAAACATCTATTGTTCTCAACTCCTTACAAATATACAATGAGACACAGATTCTTAACACCTTACTATCCAGGTGCTTAAGATNTNANAAAAAGCAACCAGTCTTCGGACTGGTTGCCCTTTAATGAAAATTAGTGTTTTAGGGTGGAAGGCCGTTGACGTGACTATCCGCTAAGTAGTCCCACCTTCCACCTAATCCCATAATAACCTTTATAGTTAAAAAAAATCAATAGTACTTTATAAGTTATTGTTAATTGATTATTATCAAAGTATGTCGCCTATTATTATTACTAAATGTAAATGTTCTGATAAGAAAGTTTATATAAGCATCGAAAAAGAGAAATATTTTAACGATCGAATCAAAGACCAAAATTGGGAATTGGAATATTCAAAAAGAGTTAAAGAAGAAAAATACCAATATTACAAAGAAAATATTAAGGAAAAGGGCGATCAGTGGATTGAAACTGATAAAATACCTGTAATATGTAATATATGTGGAGAAAAAATAGAAGGATTATAAAAAAAAAGAGAGGTACCGCTAAATACCTCTCAGAGTGTTTACGGGGATGTTTTACCATCACCTACCTACGCTTATAAAATTGTAGCATAACCATCATTTCAATTTCAACAACTTTATTATTTTTTTTTAAATTCCTTTAGGTGAGGCAATTTTAGGATGTAATTTTCGCCATCTAAGGTTATTAAGTGCATTAATAAAGGCTTTTGCACTTGCCACTATAACATCAGTGCTAGCACCTTTACCTCTAGCAGTGAAATCAGCATCTTTTATAATGACTGAAACCTCAGCTTGAGCATCCATTCCTCCAGTTACAGACGCTACATTATAGGAATCAAGTTTTGGATCTACTCCTACAGCTTTACATATTGCTCTAAAAACAGAATCTATCGGACCATCGCCGCTTTCTGAGATAGTTATTGACTCTTCATCTGCTAATAATGTAAGTTCTGCTGAAGGATCATTTTCAGTTCCTGAGGAACAACTTAGAGAGACAAGTTTATAATAATCACCAGACCTAACAAACTCTTCATTAATGAGTGCTTCAATATCTTCATCGAAAACATACTTCTTTTTGTCACATAACTCTTTAAATTTAATAAATGCAATTTCAAACTTTTCATCATCAAGCTTATAACCAAACTCAGTCAATCTGTCCTTAAAAGCATGCCTTCCTGAGTGTTTCCCCAAAACAATATAGTTAGAAGGTATGCCTACTTCAGATGCTTCCATAATTTCATATGTATCTCTTTGCTTTAAAACTCCATCCTGATGAATACCAGCTTCGTGTGCAAAAGCATTTGCACCAACTATAGCTTTGTTGGGTTGAACATTAACCCCTGTTACACTGCTAACTAATTTGCTAGAAGTATAAATTTGTCTAGAATCGACCTTAGTCACAAAGGGGTTTAAATCATTTCTTACTTTCAATGCCATTACAATTTCTTCCAAAGATGCATTTCCTGCCCTTTCTCCTAAGCCATTAATTGTGCATTCAACTTGTCTTGCTCCTTCGTGAATAGCAGCTAATGAATTAGCTACGGCTAATCCCAAATCATTATGACAATGGACACTAATAGTAGTCTTTTCAATATTATCTACACCATTTTTTATTTCCCTTATCATTCTTGAGAACTCAGATGGGACTGTATATCCAACAGTATCTGGAATATTTATTGTAGTCGCACCAGCCTTTATCGCAGTAGA